>UOGL01000500.1_pt1 | contig 9581 bp, 7 predicted proteins | sample 1990131 | NCBI WGS metagenome assembly UOGL01 (sample SAMEA4728526, study PRJEB27164) | hydrothermal vent metagenome | biome: marine basaltic hydrothermal vent biome; feature: marine hydrothermal vent; material: mineral | place: Pacific Ocean | collected 2011-06-14/2011-07-23 | depth 1741 m | reverse complement strand
TTTTGTTCTGTCATGGCATTTAGTTTTATCTGAAAGTGAGAGGAACTGTAAAAAATTCAAAGAAAGAGAGTATCCCGTTGTATCATTTGCAACGAAGAAAAGTGAGAAACGGGCGTTCATTGTATTGGTTGTACTGATTATTCAAGGTGCGAATTTTACATCATCCAGAGAGACTTTTCTAGCCAAGTTTAGGATGGAAAAGGGTATACCTTTCCGCATATTCTGGAAAGAGGATTGTTATTGATGAAACAAAATACCTTGTAATGAATATCTGCAAAGGGGTGATGGAATGAAAAAAAACATGGAAGAACTTAATCAACGTTTAGAAAAATTGACAGAGCAAAGCAAGCAACTGGGTGAAAGAATGCACCAATCGGCTTTGCAATTACAAAATGACGGAATCATTCCCGAGCAAATACTCATCGACGAGATACAATCTTTTCAGCAACAATTGCAAGAGATCAGCCAATTACTAACAGAAGAATCAGGGGCAGAAAATTCTTCTGTGGAACCTCTCTCTTTAGAAACATTGCGAGCCACTATTGAACAGTTGCAAATTCTTCAACGTGCCTGTGAAGTGCTCGACGAAATTTCGCTGATTGTTCATTGTGAAGAAGAGATATTTTTACCATTGCAAGAATGCCAAACTGTGGCGGCTCTTTTGAAAGAAAGTGTGCAAGATTCTTCAGAGACTCATCCAGAAATACAAACTGTGTTAGATGGTAAACATCCTTTGTGTGCATTGCTAGCGTTAGTAAAAACTCCTGATGATTTAGATGATGAAATATGGAGTCAATATAACGAGTCGCTTACGATTGCTTTTGGACGTCAACTTGCCACCGCAGTTGCTCGAGGCAAACTGAAAATGCGATTAGCAGATGATTCTCAAGAGGAAGAAACGACATCAAAAGAAACGACAGAAAGCCGATTGCAACCTCAAGGAACCAAATAACGAAATACCGATAACATGCGTCCTCAGTCAATGACTTCAAGTTTTTTGTTCTCTTCTCTCGTTGCGGGTTCGTCGCGACGGAGACGAGTAATGATGAACGAATTAGTTGCCCAAAGGTTAAACCTGACTGATGATCATGAAAGAGAAGAAGAGCCATTCGAAGAGAAGAACAATATCTCGACAATTGACGAGACGTTGTTTCATCAATTGATCAGTCTCTCTGAACCAGAACAAATAGTTGTCGAACAAACAACCGTCGAAGAAAATAAAGCAGAAGAAAATAAAATAGATAGCAAACAATTTGACCATTTATTAGAGCAGGTTCCAGGAATTGCAGAAGTGATCAATTCGTTTACATCTGCCAAAATACAACGTGAAGTCATCGAGGCATTGGCGAGTGCCTACGAGCAAGAACAATCAATGAATAGAGATATAACAGAATAAATTATCCCCCTTAATTTAATGATATTTTAATGACAATGGATTCTTTTTCAAATGCTCCTCAAAGGAGGATCGTATTATGAACGAAGTGCCGCAAGGTCTCCGTGATCAGTTTCAAAATCTTTGTGAACTCAAAACCGAATTGGGCAACGATCTGTTGCGTCAAGCGAAAAATGTTACAAAGAAAGGTCTTTCACCCAGCATGCAGTTGGTGGCAACAATAGAGACATTCCGTAACAGGTATGCCGGTTTGCAAAGCGAACTTTCTCTCTCCTCGACCCAGGGGAAGCCCGATTGCATGAACGATTTGGAAGAAGGGTTTAAGCATGAAAATGTCCGTAACAAAGTGATTACGATTCTCGATGAGGTTGCAACATTATCGCATGTTGATAACCCCGAGTTTGCGCCGCTGATGGAATGCCAAACAGTTGCCAAAAAAATAATTCAACAAATCAAAAACTGTCAAAAACCAACTGACGATCCTGATGCACAAAAACTCATCTCTGGCGAACATGGATTAACAGCATTGCTGATGCTTGCCAAAGAGGGAGACCAACTCGAAGATGCACAATGGACTTTGCTCCAAGACCAGTTGACTGATGCCATTCCTTCGATGCTTTCTGATGCAACATTGGGACGGCAATTAATTACTGCGGTTTCTCGAGGACGCTTAAAGTTACCAGAATCACTACTCGAAAACAAAGACGTCAAAAACGAAGAAACCAAGCCAACAGCTTCTTCTTCAGATTCTTCTGTCGATGAACCGGTTCTTGCGCCCAGCAAAACAACACCCAAACCGCCTGCTAAATCTTCACCTTCTGTCTTTGATAGCGATACAGACCTCACTGCATCAGAACAAGTTAAATCACCTTCTTCTAAGAGAAAAACCTCTCGCAATATCGACCGCAATGTGCATACGGAGATGCCAGGAAGTGCATTGCCTATTCAAGGACCAATCATTCATTCGACGGCAACTCCTTCTGTTGTTGTTGGAGTGGGGGCGTCTGACTTTGCAGAACTTTCTCACCGGTTCCGTTCACCTCTTCCGTTGCTGACCAGCCAAGGGGAATCTTCTCCAATCGTAGAGAGATGGGGAACCAACCAAAGAAGAACGGGAGAACCAACCGTTTCTGATATTTCGAGTATTCCCATTACAGCAGAAACTTCTGTTGAAGAGATTGCTCAAGCTGCGTATTATTCAAATGGAGAACATCGAGATCGGTCTGTTTCTCACCTTATTTGGCGCATGTTGACCAATGGACGACATGGAATTGCATATCATCTTTCCCGTTGTCTTGAACAGCGTGTCGAAATATCGACTCGATTTGTTCCTTCCCAACTCATTCGTGCAGTGACATTAGGACAAAACGTTCGTCACCCTGTTGGAGAAGTGGCAAAAGTACTGACTAACGATTTCATGTCCTTCAGTTCTGAAATGACCAATGAGGAACTTGAAGAGTGGAATTTGGGAATTCATTTTCTGCTACAATCAGCTACGCTACGCCCTGCTCTCATTGCACCTGCAACAGGAGCAACGCATGTGTTGCGGAATGTTAAGATGCTTGCCGGCGGAAGTGAAATGCACAACTATCGGGTGCGAGTTGCTTTGTTTGGTGATCAGTCACAGCCGCTTGACCCAAATATCTTCAAAAGGGCAACCAACGAAGTTGACTGGATTGATGAAACAGAACAACTTCAACTCGATATTGAATCTTGGCAACCACAAGCGCAAGAACAAACCATTCGCTACTTGCCTGCGACACAAATTTTCTTGCATAGCCATTGGAGTTTGACCCCGAGTAAAACAACACAGCTAGGAAATCATTTAGAAGATTGGAAAATCTGGAATCAGGTTATTTTAACGGTTGATCAAGTGTTACGACCAATACTTGAAAATAATACCGATCAAATTCGCTGGGTGAGAGAGCGGGTTGATTTATTGGCATCAATGGTTCCTGTCGATGAAGGTGTCAATTCTGAAGAAGTAGCAGCATTGCCCGATAAAGAAATGCGCGTACATGTGCGCGAAGGAGTCAGTTTTGCACGGCGTTGGCTTGCATTGCACGATGCCCGCCCAGGTCAAACTGACTGGGTCATCCCACAGCCTGCAATTGATCTCAACGAAGAAATCAGGCAGCGGCAGGAGGGTGTCTTTAGTGAATTGGCGAAATTTGAAACAGCACATTCGTCGTTTGTTGTCTCTTCAGCAATTGCTTGTTATCGCAACGCTCTTCATCAACTGTACGATCTATTTGATACCGAAACTCCGTTTTTATCAGAGGTGCTCAACCCACGACATTTGTTACATGCTGAGTTGTTGAGAAATCCAACATTGCCCATGAACGAAAATTGGGAACCCAATGTCAGTATTCAAGCATTGGAAACAGATTTGTTAGAACTCATTATGAATGGTGAGTTTAGTTGGCAAGATGCGTTTGAAGCGCGTTCCAGCTATCGCGACCATGAAGCAACTCAAAGAATGTTAGAGTTGGATATCTGGTCATCTGAAACAGAACGGCATCAGTATTACGAAAAACGTGAAAGCCGTATTGCACAATGCCGAACCATGTTGCAACGTGATATTGTTGAAACACGCGCCCGCGTTCAAAACGCAGTTGCATTGGGTTTGCTAGGTATTCACGATCAGGAATTATTCAAAACGCAATTAGATTTACTTGAAGCACTCGGAAAAAAAACAAACGGCATTGCAAACTGTTACACTCAACTGCGAGATATTTGCGATGGGATGGAACGACGTCGTCAAGCTGAAATTGAACGTGTGAAACAACGGTTTGAACAATTGCAACTTCCAGACTCAAACCTTGAACACCGGCAAATTACAACGGCACTCGAAAACGGAAACATTGCTGCTGCCAATCAGTTCATCGAAAGCATCGAAACTACCCGCAACAGCACCGACGCCGACTGGGTTCGATAAATAACTGTCATGTTTGAGTCGCACAGACAACTTTAAGATGTCTGTGCTATACCTTCTTTGTTTGTCTGTCAATCAGACAGTGATTGATCGAACAATCTTTATCAAAGATTAGGTAATTGTGGTTTCGGAGGTTTTGGTGGCTTTGGTTTTGGTTTCTTTTTTTGAGAGCTGGGAGCCAGCAACAAACGTGGTTTTTTTGGCTGAGGATTTGCTTTACGGGGTTTTGGCTTTGGTGGTGGCGGAATAAATTGTTGTTCGATTTGCATACCAAATGGGTGCTGCAATTCCCGTGCAGCCAATACTGCCCAGGGAGTTCCTGGAGCTTCTTCGATAACAAGATTCAATAGTTTCTCAGCCGTTTCTGCTGTCCGCTTCATTGTTGTTGCATAGTTGATTTTTTTGCTCGGCTTGAATATCCAATGGTTTGATTTTGTATTGATATCTTGCTCTGTCAAACTCCCTTTCAACCAGGCACAGGCATAGTTGTATTCGTAGCATCGCACTTTTTGAGCAAGCAATCTTCCATACGAAAGGCAGAACGTCATTCGCCATCGAGGGGATTGTTCTTTGGCAAGTTCTTTTTCAATCTGTGGAGGGAATGCTTGTAAAATACTCTCAACCATCAGTTGGCTACGGGCAACTGTTTTTTGAGCAGTGGTTGCGCTTTGGCGAAAATTTCTGGCAGTCACCCGAAGATCAAGTTTCGGAGTTCCTTCACTTTTGTTAATGCGGCTTAACCTTGCTGCATTGATAACAGCATACCGAAGAGGATGTTTTTTGAGATGTTGAAAGTACTTTTTTTCTGTTCCAAATTGATAGTTTGGTTCAAACGGTCGCAGGGCTTCAGTGTTGAATGTTCCTGTTGGACCAAACCCCTTCATTGTGGTCATGTTGGTTGTAAAGTAAATGCCCCCCGTCTCTTTGACTAAACGTGAAAGCGCGTAAGGACCGAATCCTGCGGAGAGATAGGTGTGCTGTGGACCATTGAACCAAAATGGCAAATCAACTAAATCAAACATTGCTGTTTCGGGACCCAAATCGACAGGCAGGTTATACGACTTGCCATCTTCCGGTGCAACATAAGAAACAAATCCTTTTTTACGTCCAAAAACAGCAGTCGGTCCAATGACATAAGCACGTGCTCCAGAACGCCGACACATTTTGATTGCCTTTTCGTGCATCGGAAAATCGTCCCCCGATTCATCAGTGACCACAATAATCATAATCTCTCTTCCATGTGATGTTCGGTATCTTTTCCACCGTTTCATCACATGGGTAATTGCTGTGAAGATATTCTCTTTTCCTGAAGGATCATTTTTTGTTGAGGCAATCGCATCGCGAATTTTTTCAAAATCTCCTGTCGGTTCTTTTGTGATAAAATGAGTTTTTTCACCATAAGTCACCACTCCAGATAACAATGCTTGTTGCAATCGTGGAATTTGTTCTTCATTTTCAAGGGCATCAAGTTCGCTGTAAATTTGTTCCAATCGTTTGGCAACAGCAGCACGTTGAGCTGAGAGACTCCCAGAAGCATCGAGTAACCAGACAACAAGCACCTTACGCTCTTGCAACTTCTGAGCAATTTCCCAAGTCACTCGGTCAAGAGCAGACTCAATTTGGATCACCCCGTAGTTTGAAAGCCCCTTAACAACAATTTGATCGCTGAGAACTTTACCTTCAGGAATATCATACGCCTGGTGACGAGGTTCAGGAGGAAGAGAAAAATCGACAGGAACAGGCGCTGATTCGAGAGGCATTTTTTCACTGAAGCTTTGCCCGATACTGGCAGCATTGATGACTTGACGCACCTCAAAATCTTTGTCGTTGGGGTCAACCAACTCGTAATCAATCACCTCTTGTTCGAGTGGATTCTCTTCTTCAATACGCACCGTTGTTTCGAGTTTTGGGGGATGGTAAAAAGGGATATCGTGAGACAAAATTATGCCAGCAGATGTCACACAAAGCCAAACATGAAAAAGAACAGAAAGAAAAAGCCCTCCAGTCCATCCCAGTTTTCTGTGAGCGGGGGGAGTTGTTCCTTCTGCAATCTGAACCAGTTCAAGTTCAATGACATGTTCTACAGAAGCATTTTCAGATTCTGATTTTTCAAACAACTCGGCACCACCCGTGCAGGATTGTTCGTGCTCAAAATCAGACAAGCTTGAAGACATCAGATACCTCAGATAGGAACTTTTCATCATCTTAGCAGAAAAAAAGAACGCCAGCAAATAAAAAACCGGTTTAATTTGCAAATAGAAAAACCGCCCCCCTATATCATTAAGACGACACAACATAACAAAACATTCGAAAGAAAATCCTTTTATGAGAAAGTTTCTTCTACTTTTTCCCTAATGAGCGTTGCTGAATGAAAAACTGTTGCAAAATGAGTTTGCATTCCTCTTTCATCACGCCTCCCATTACAGCCGCTTGATGATTTAATCGGGAGTCGTTCGTAATTTGAAAAAGCGTATGAGAAGCGCCTGCTTTTGGGTCGCTCGTTCCATAGATAACTTTTGGGATGCGTGCTTGAACAATGGCACCAGCACACATCGGGCAGGGTTCGAGAGTCACGTACAATGCACAATCAAGTAACCTCCAAGATTGCAACGCCTGAGCAGCTTGCGTGATGGCAATCATTTCTGCATGAGCAGTGGGGTCATGCAATGTTTCACGTTGATTGTATGCTTCAGCAATCACACGATCTTCATGCACAATAATTGCACCGACAGGAACTTCATCTTGTTCAAATGCAATTTGTGCCTGGTGTAATGCCCGTTGCATGAAACGGTTGTGTGGCTGTAAAGGATTGTCTGGAATATCTTGCATAAAAGTTAAAGGGAGCTTAAACATTGAAAGTGTAGAGAATGTCCAAAACAAAGATGATCAAAAAGCGTTCTTCATATCAGTCTTCTTAAAACGATTGTTGTTTTAAGCTTTTTGACAGGCTGTTCAAATAGAAGAAGCGGCCAAACAATGTTTGGTCGCTTCTTTCTTGTTGTAGTCTTGAAGAACAAGCCGATAAAAAGGAAATTGTAGAGAACTACTTTTTCTTTTTCTTGGCTTTCTTTTTCTTCACGACTTTTTTCGCAGCTTTTTTCTTCACTGTTTTTTTCTTAGCAGCTTTCTTCTTCACGACTTTTTTCTTAGCTGCTTTTTTCTTGACAGTTTTTTTCTTCACTGCTTTTTTCTTAGCTGCTTTTTTCTTCACTGTTTTTTTCTTAGCAGCTTTTTTCTTCACTACTTTTTTCTTAACAGCTTTCTTAACAGCTTTCTTCTTGACTTTTTTCTTGGCCACCGTAAATCCTCCACAGAGCCAACAATGTGACTACCTCGCCGCTGGCTTACCGATTAGTGTGAACGGCGAGGTGATGTCACGGAAACAGAATCCGTCCAACCTGACACATTGCCAAGTTGATGATAAGTTTTGTTTGAATTTCAAACTCTTGATTTTTTGAAGGTCATTAAAAAACAAACAACAAAAAGAAAAGAGAAAGTTCTTCTTACAAAAACTTACGACCACTGCGAGACATGCTAAGAAGTTCATGAAATACTGCAACCCTTTTCTTCAATGTTTTTGACACAACTCGTTACCCACAGAGAGACTTGCAGCAAATCAAAAAAACAAAATTGCATTGCATCTTAAAAAAACAAAAGTTGTTTTGCAAAACAACAACAAAAGAAGAAGTCTGTTTAACACTATGTATAAAGAGTTATTATGAGTTGTCTTAAAAACAAAAAACAAAACTGCAAAAACAAAAACAAGAAATCGTTTTTTACAAAACAGACTTTCTTTTGTTGTTCAAAGGGCAAAAAAAAAGTTTGAAAAACTTTTTTCAACATGTGTTATTTATTGCATTTTTTTTATTATGACTCACATTTTTTCAAAATGTCTTGCATGTAACTCATGCTGTCGCGCGCAATTTTTTCGCAACCTGGAGTGTAATCAAAAACTTCTACCGAGACCCAACCCGTATAATTTGTACGCAACAGCGCATCGAAAATGGGAAGATAATCTGTCTCGCCCATGCCAGGACCAAGTAAGTTGCTATCGTTCACATGAAAATGTCCGACGTGATTTGCATACTTGTCAATCAAAACAGGAATGGGGTCACTTTCTCCACCTAACATCGCTTTCACATCTTGATGCAACACTAAGTGAGAGTGATTCACCATCTCGATTAACTCCATTGTCTCTGCACATGTGTTAAGAAAGCTTGTTTCTTTAGGAGTCAGTGGCTCCATGCAAATGCGAACGTTCTTTTCCTGACATATTGGCATGACTGCGGAAAGAATTTCCGCAGCATTTTGACACGCCTGTTCGCGCGACATTCCTTCTTCGATATCTCGTTGAAAGGGACTTCCCCATACCATTAAATCTCCTCCAAAATCTGCACAGGCTCTCACCAGTTCACTCGCATATCCTGCTGTTGCCTGTCGGATTGATGCGTTTGCTGTTGTCAGATGAAAACCTTCTGTTTTTGCCAAAAGCCAATGCAAACCAATAATTTGTAAGCCTCTGGCTTCTGCTTGCTCTTTCAAACGATGACGTTGTTCAATGGGGACATCACTAATGAGATTTGCCAACGTAAACGGGGCAAGTTCAATTCCGGTATAACCCACCTCTGCAATAAAGTCACATTGGCGTTCCCATTCCCAATCAACAAACATCTCTTGGCAAATCGCAAATTTCATGTTTCTCTCTTCTTTCTTTTGGCTTGGTAACATTCGATAAATAACTGTCACATTTGTTGAGTTTGGGTCGCGACAAGAGGCTTTGGTGAAATCTTTCAGCCTGCATTACTTTCAACCAGCATTAAAATGGTTATTTTTTGTTCGATGTTGTCGAGCGATTTTTTACATTGCTGTCTTTGTCGTTCACTGGCTCTCTTTCTAAAAGCCTCTTGAGGGAACCTCTTATTTATTCAAAACCAACATACTAAAACATACTAACAGGAACACAGACAGAATGTCTATACTCCGGAAATGAAATAGAATATCTCTATCCCATTCTCAAACGATTTGATCTTTTTTTGAAAAACCTTCCACATTGCTCTTCCCAACCTCACGGTACCAGAGTCAAGCTACGTTTTATCAAAAGAACAAAAACCAAAAGAACAATAGCCCGATGCGTCGGGTTACTATTACTATCAACAACAATTTTACTATCAACATTAACCCTTAATTTATCAGTCTAGGAGAAGGCAAAGTTTTTTCTGGTTCGTTTGACTCTGACCAGAAATCGTTCAACTG
>UOGL01000266.1_pt1 | contig 9596 bp, 8 predicted proteins | sample 1990131 | NCBI WGS metagenome assembly UOGL01 (sample SAMEA4728526, study PRJEB27164) | hydrothermal vent metagenome | biome: marine basaltic hydrothermal vent biome; feature: marine hydrothermal vent; material: mineral | place: Pacific Ocean | collected 2011-06-14/2011-07-23 | depth 1741 m | reverse complement strand
GTACGCTCTTGTCACTGCTGCCCAGTATGTTGCAACGGGCAATAGCAAGTTGGCGTTGGTGATTGGTGGAGATGTCAACAGCCGAATTGTGAACCCGAACGATCAACGGACTGCCCCTCTTTTTGGAGATGCAGCAGGAGCCGTTTTGGTTGCACAGGGTGAACCGCATCAAGGGCTTGTTTGTTATCAATTGGGTTCCGATGGTGGCGGTGCTCCTCTCTTGGAAATCCCAGCAGGCGGAACCAAAAAACCGATGACTGCTGAAGACCTGATTGCAGGAGATCAATACTTACAGATGGATGGCCGTTCTGTTTTCAAGTGGGCAATTCAAGCACTCACCGATACCATCGATATGATGCTCAACAAAACAGGAATGTCTCCGCACGATGTTGCCTTGTATCTTATTCATCAGGCAAATGCTCGCATCATCAATTATGCAATGGACCAATTAGGTGTCCCCTCCAACAAGGTTTTCAAAAACCTGCAAAACTACGGCAACACCTCCGCAGCTTCCATTCCACTTGCACTCTCAGAAGCCTACGAAGAAGGTCGCATCAATCGTGGCGACACCTTGTTGCTGGCAGGCTTCGGGGCAGGGCTTACATGGGGAACAGGCTTGTTCCGCTGGTAAATTGAACTTGCTTTTTTCTTCCATTTTGTAGTACCCCGTCTGTCGCTGCGCTGTTAGAATGTAACAATACGATCTTGTTCTTTGTCGAGAAGTTAAAATGAAAATAACAAACCTGAAAATTCAAGGTTACCGTTCTTTGAAATCAGAAGAGTGGAAACCGGGTGACTTGAATGTTCTCATTGGTCCCAACGCCAGTGGGAAGACAAACCTCTTGCGCGCATTACAACTGTTGAGCGTGGCTGCACAAGGCAAGTTGAAAAAACACATTCAACGCGAAGGAGGAATGCACTCAATACTGTGGGATGGACGCGCAAAACACAAATCATTTTCTCCACACACTCACCAGAATTCCTTGACGCCTTCGGCAAAGAACCTCCCACCACAACCGTTGTTGAATTACAAGAGGGAGAAACAAAATTGCGCTTGATTGCAGATGAAGACCTTGACTACTGGATTAAAAACTACACCCTCGGCGAACTTCAACGTAGCGGCGAACTGGAGGCAATGCCATGAAATTTATTCTTCTGGTGGAAGGACATACAGAAAAAATATCAATTGAATCCTTCTTCAAAAAATGGCTTGACCCACAACTGAAGCACCCCATACAAATTCAATCGGTACGATTTAATGGTGGAGGAGACTTCAAAAGAAAGATGATCAAAAAAACGAATGACTATTTGAATAGCCGACAAAACGAAGAAATTATTGCGGTCATTGGGTTACTCGATTTATATGGAACTGATATTTTCCCTTCTCGCTTAACATCTGTTAAAGATCGATACGAATGGGGTGTCAACCATTTTGAAAAATTGGTTAATTGTAGTAACCGATTTCATATGTTCTTTGCTGTCCACGAATATGAAGCGTGGTTACTGAGCCAACCTGGTATTTTCCCCAAAAATATGCAGAACGATTTGAAGAAAATTTCGCGTCCTGAAACAGTAAATTTCGACAGACCACCTGCAAAACACCTCGACAATTTATACAAGAAGCATATGGATAGAGGGTACAAAAAACGTGTTTATGGACAGCAACTCTTTCGTAAACTTGTCCCTGATACGGCAATTAAAAAATGCCCCTATCTGAGAGAAATGCTCTCCACAATGTTGAAGTTGGCACAAGAAGCAGGTGTGTGATTTTCTTTCAATTGTTGGAGATGCCTCCCGTATAGCAAAAATTAAAAACAGCAAAAATCAAAAAATGGCAACATCGAAAAATAACATCTCTATTGAAGACCCTACTGCACTGGCAAAGTTTGGAAAGCTTGAAGTTGTTGCGCGGTTGGTGGTTGAAGGGTATATTATTGGACAACATAAAAGTCCCTACAAAGGGTCGAGTATCGAGTTTGTCGAGCATCGTCAATACTATCCTGGTGATGAAATTCGTCATATCGATTGGCGGGCGTATGGCAAAACCGGCAAGTATTATATTAAAGAATACGAAGATGAAACAAACCTTCGTTGTTATTTGCTTGTCGATGGAAGTGGTAGTATGAACTACGGCGAAAGCACATTAAGCAAGTTTGATTACGCTCGTTATCTGGCGAGTTCGCTTGGCTATTTATTGCTTTCACAACGCGATGCGACTGGCTTAATGACATTCGATACTGAAGTGAGAGAACGATGCGAACCCTCTTCCAATCCGCACAGCTTTCAGCAACTTGTCAACACGTTAGAAAACTTCAAACCAGGTGGCGAAACGAGTTTAGGAGGCGTCTTTGAAAAAATTGTCCCGACACTTAAACGTCGTTCTCTGGTGGTGATTCTTTCAGATTGTTTTGATCGTATTAAACCATTGATGACTGCCATCAAAAAACTAAGACATGCACGCAATGAAATTCTTCTCTTTCATATTATTGCGCCAGAAGAAGAAGAGTTCCCCTTCAGTAAGCCGACACAGTTTCGTGATTTGGAAAATTTGTCACACCGCAAACTGGTCGAACCTCATTCACTTCGTAAAGCTTACCTTGAACAGTTCAACGAATTTTGTACCGACTTACAAAACAAATGTGCTGGCATGGGAGTCGATTACCAAAAGATGACAACCGATGAACCGTATCAAAAAGCCCTCGGTAAATTCCTTGATATCCGCATCCGTAAAAAAAAGAAACGATAATTAATGATTCCATTTTCGCTTGCTATTCCGACAGAAATTTTTCGTCAACCGCTCAAAAAATCAATCATGCTTGCTGCACAAACCGGTGTGACGGGCGTGCAACTCGATGACATTGGCGAGTTGAAACCGGCGGAACTTTCCGAGACAGGACGAAGGCAATTTTTGCATTCTCTCAAAGAGGTGGGGTTGTCTGTTGCTGCGGTGAAGTATCGCACACGGCACCCGCTGGCGTATGAAGAAAATCTTGATGCACGCGTTGCGGGTTTGAAATCTGCGATGCAAACAGCAGCACAATTGCGGGCAAAAAAAGTGACTGTTCGACTTGGGAAATTACCTGATGAAGACGATTCAAAAACAAACACAACACTCGTAAATATTCTCAACGATGTGGCACAATGGGGAAACCATATTGGTGTGATAGTTGCTCTTTCTGTCGCAACAACAGCCCCGCAACAGCTCGAACAATTACTTGCAAAAATAACCACGGGGCGAATCGGTTTGAACTTTGACCCCGTCTCTTGTTTGATGGCTGGAACATCTCCTGCTGAGATATTGAAAAAGTTTCATTCACAAATTGAACAGGTCACCGGGCGCGATGCTTTTGCAGATGTCGATGGTTTGACACAAGAGACTGTTTTAGGAATGGGGCAAGTTGACTGGAACGAAATTGTGGCAATGTTATACGAATCAGGTTATCAACAATGGCTGATAATTGATCGACAAGAAAGTGAAAACCGTCTGAATGATGTCAGACAAGGCATTCAGTTTTTGAAGCAAATAGGAATGTGAAAAGACAACGTGATTTCTTATTTTGAAATCATTTCAGATTTCGAAAAATAGAATTGCGTAACAATTCAGCCATACCGCTTAGACATACTCGATAAACAAGTGTCATGTTTATCGGTATAGGGCACGTAGCGACAAGAGGTTTTTCGAAAACATCGAATAACTATCACCTGTTGATTTTAACGAACGTTCTCCCCAATGCCTCTTGTGTCATCTTTTGCAAATCGGACAGTTATTTTTCAATCGCCGCTTACTCTTGAGTAATACCGTATTGGTCGAGTTTTTTTTTGAGTGTTGTGCGGTGGAGTCCTAAAATACGTGCAGCAGCAGCACATTGGTTGTTGTTATTTTTGAGGAGAGTTTCCAGAAGTGGCTTTTCGACAAGGTGAATAAATTCTTCGTACAGCTCGCTTTTCTCTTTTCCATTGGAGAGTTTTTTTTCTGTCCAATGACGTATTTGTGTTGCGATTCCTGCTTCGTCAACAGGGTGTAATTCAGACGAATTCATAAGAGACTGCGAGACGGGAGCAGGCAAAAGTTCTGGGGAAATAATCCCCCCGCGTGCCAACAATGCAGCATGTTCAATGGCATTGCTCAGTTCTCGAACATTTCCGTACCAAGGGCGTTGTTGAAGTTCTATTAATGTTTCTTCTGAAAGTCGTGAATGTTGTAGTCCTGGTTTGCGGGTGAGTCTATTTAAGAAATGTTCTGCTAATTCCGGGATATCTTTTTGACGCTCTCGCAACGAAGGCATTTCAATTTGAAATCCACAAAGTCGAAAGTAAAGGTCGTGGCGAAAGAGACCTTCTTGAATGTTGTTTTCTAACGATTGATGCGTTGCAGAAATGACACGAAAGTCTGTCTTAACAATTTCGTTTGATCCTACCGGCAACACTTCGTTATGGTCTAAAACGCGTAACAGTTTGACTTGAATCGGGAGAGGAATATCAGCGACTTCATCGAGAAAAAGAGTCCCTCCGTTTGCTTGTTCGATCAACCCGATGCGTGGTTTATCGGCACCCGTGAACGCTCCTCGAGAATGTCCGAACAATTCGCTTTCTGCTAATGTCGCGCTGAGTGAAGCAACATTCACTGCGACAAATGGGCCGGTACTTCGGTTACTAAATTGATGAATGGCACGCGCAGCAAGTTCTTTTCCTGTTCCACTTTCTCCGCTGAGCATGACGCTGGTATCTGATGTTGCTGCCAGTGCAATTTTCTTAAAAACTGTTTGCATCACCGGCGTTCGTCCGACCAAGCCATCGACCTGTTGAGAAACTTGCTTTGTTTCTTCTGGTTGACTAATCGATTCTAATGCCCTTTGAAGTACTTTTTCCATTTCGTCTAAATCAAAAGGCTTTACGATATATTCAAATGCACCATTTTGAATTGCTTTGACGGCTGTCTGAAGATCACCATAAGCAGTAATCACCACAACAGGAATCAGACCTAATTTTTTCTGAAACTTTCCCAATGCTGTCAAGCCATCCATGCCGGGAAGTCGGACATCAAGAATAATTATATCAGGCTGGTTTTTGTCGATAATCTGGAGCGCTTTCTCAGCAGAAGAAGCCGTGGTGACATCATGTCCCATGCCTTCACCCAGTTGAGTCAACCCCCAGCAAATCGTTGGTTCATCATCAACAATCAATAATTTTATCACAATTTTTTTTCCCCGTTTATCGTGGGGAACTCGACGATGAAGTGAGTCATATCGTTGCGACGTTCCCAGCGAATTTTTCCTTGGTGCTGTTTTGCAATTTCTTGTGCCACCGAAAGCCCTAACCCTGTTCCATCAACACGCCCAGTCACCAGTGGCTCGAACATTGATGCACTGAGTTCTTCTTCAGGACCACAGCCAGAGTCTTGTATTTCTAATAGAACATAATTTCCTGTGACAAGTTCAGTTTGAATGGTAACGCTGCCGACATTTTGGATATCGCTTTCGTTTTCATGAGGAACCGCAGCGGCTTCAATTCCGTTTTGTAACAAGTTAATTACCAGTTGCTCTAACCCGTCAGAATCTCCATTGATGAGCAAAGGATTTTCGGGCGGAGTAAATTGTAGTTGAACCCCGACGTGCTCTGCGTTAGGGCGAACCAATGCCAAAACCTCTTCAACAACTGCAACCAAATTGATCGGTGTGTGCGGTTTGATGGTGCCATCTCCGCGTGAAAAGAACTGTTTCAAATAACGTTCCATTAACACCAGTTGACGCAATGCAACATCGATGGTTTCATTCTTAACATCACACTTCCGCACATGTAAATCGAGAGCCATTCGACAACCGGTGACAGCATTGCGCAATTGATGTGCCATGCTGCCGCTGAGTTGTCCCAGTGTTCGTAGCCGTTCGTTGCGTCGTACTTCTTCTTCGTAGTCAGACAACATTTCCGCCATCCGATTGACCGAAACTCCGAGATCAAGAATTTCGTCATTGCGTAGAGGCAACGACATCGGTTGGAATTCTCCCTCTGCAATTTGTTCGACCTGCGTTTTTAATTTTCCAAGCGGACGAGTCACACGAGAGGAAACAAAAACAGAAAGTACCACCACCAGCAAAAGAGCAACTCCTCCTACCAGCAACGGAGACAACACGGCATTCCATACTGTCACACGGTAGCTCTCTTCAGGATAAAAGATATGTAATAACTTTGAACGATTTGTATCGGGTTGATGGGGCAAGGTAACGGCTGCGTGAAAGTATCGCTCTTGATTCATCTGCACAATTTTTCCTAAAACAAGATGATCCTCAGATTGAGGCGACTGCGATAATGGAGGAGGCGTCAACCCTGTTTGGCTTGATGCAACAACTTCGCCCGACTGTTTTGTGACAATATACTCTGCACCAGAAAGACCATGTATCTGTTTCAAAACGACATCGGTCAATGGAAAGGTTGCACGAGAAAGTGTTTTGGCGACATCGCGTAACTGGTTATGAATTTGTGCTTTTGCTCTTTGTGCAGAAAGGTAAGCATTCAACGTGCTTACCCCCACCAAGGTGACAAGCATTACTGCTACCATTGGCAAAAGAATTTGATATCGCAAAGACCACCGCATAAGAGTCGCCATTTTGAGGAAATCGGTTCACTTCAAAACCAATATCATAAAGGAATCATCTCTGTTATTCAAATCCTGTTCCAAAGACTTTTACCCAAGTGGCATAGTTTCTTAGGGGCGCTCAATCAATGATTGCCTGAGTGACAATCGGGAAGTTATTTTCAACACGTTCTTAAGATTGCTACGCGACTCAGATAACGAAGTTGCCAGGGGCTACGCATACCGATAAACATGACACTTATTTTATCAAACGGCTTCGCATCTGCCGTCGTTGTATTGTCGAAATCCGGGACCAATCTCAGTGGGGGGAGCAGAGTACAACTGTAAGCGGACAGGTTGCTCGTTGAGGGTTCCTTCTAATGAAATCATTGAAGAGATATGTTGTTCTGAATCAAAAAATGGTTCTGGTGTCGCTGACCAGTAAAGCTGATGAACCGAATCGAACAAGCTTGTAAGATGGCTCAGGTTGAACTCGAAATTATGAAGTTCTGAATCTCCATCGCGTGGACCTCCCATATGTTCGGTACTTCCCAGGTACATGCCGATGTTCCAAAAATCTTCTGAAAGCTGACAATCGAACCCCACTCGTCCATCAGAATCTAACGGCTCGAATAGTTCTGCAACGTCTTCAATAAATTGTGTAATCCAATCGGGGCGTTTGTCGCGTGCCTGACGTTTTTCACGATAGATTTCAATTTGTTTCATTAAATGTTTCATGGGGATATGCGAGTGATTCAAAGTTTGTTCCTCTACGACGTGGCGGAAATAAAAAGATGTGTTGCTCTGAGGGTGTGTCTGATGTTTTTACTATCGGAGAAAACGAAAGTGCAGCCACAAACGTTTTTGGGGCTGTTGCTATCTGAGCGAAAAAAAATGTCGCAGAAGATAAACAACAGGGTAGAACGGCTGTTCCACAAAATACAACATTCAACGCTCGTACCGATTAGCGGGTTATGCAGCCTTCTTTTTTGTGAGAAGGGGTGTAAAATCGGACTTCTCTGCACGATGAATAAAGCCGAAATAATTGACCTGAACAGAATTGACGTGAACAGAGAAAAGAGAGTACCATAGAGACCTCATGAATTATCAAGACCACATTCAAGAAACATATTCACCCGAGGACAACTCGTCACCAATTGGGTTAGACCTGAATATCGAGACTCCTGAAAACGTTGTTCTGTCGTATCAACTGGCTGGTCCTGCATCGCGCATTGGTGCGTTTTTTTTTGATGCATTGATTCAAGGTGTTGTCATTTTTGGGCTTAGTGTTGCCGTTGCTTGTGCAGGGCTGACACCAGTGGCTGGAATGGCAGAAGGACTGTTTTTTGCTGCATTTTTTCTTATCAATTGGTTTTACCATATTGCCAGCGAAGTTTATTTTGACGGAAGAACTATCGGAAAAAAAGCAATGGGGCTACGAGTGATTATGGAGAATGGATACCCTATCGACTTTTGGGCATCGGTCATACGAAATTTTCTACGTGTTATCGATGCCCCTCTTCCTTTCGTTTTGAAAGTTCCATTTTATGGCATTGGCTATATTGTTTGTACTTGCTCTCCTCGTTTCCAACGTATTGGTGATGTTTTTGCTCGCACGATTGTTATTACAGAGCGCCGCGTGGTGTTGCCGCGTGAACCAGTCATTATCGAAAAAATCGATCCTATTCCTCGTGACCAGATGAATGGGTTTGTTCCGAGTCGAAGTACACTTTCTGTCATTGATCAATTTTTGGGTCGCCGTAATGTGTTAAGTATCGACCGTGGACATGAAATTGCCTATCCGCTGGCAATGGCATTAGCCAGAAAGTTTCAATTTCGCGGAGACCCTCAACAGGTCAGACGCTACCCGATGGCATTTTTGGCACGTGTTTACGTGACGTTTATTCGTACTTTAGAAAATGACGATAAAGAAGAAAATTACCTTGAAGATATTTTTGACAAAGACGATAGCCCCCATGAAGATTACTCTTGGTCTCGCCGTAATGTGTTGATTGAAACAAAAAGAAAGTAAGGATGTGAATAAAAGAGAGTTCATTCAAGAACGCCAAAAAATCTGGAAAGAATTTGAGCAACTGATTCATCAGTTTGATCAAAAATCATTCCGAAAAACAAGCGCGCGCGATATCACAACGTTTTCGCAACTCTTTCGAGAATTGGCAAACGATTTGGCAATCGTCCGTGCCCGCGAGTGGGATCAGCAACTCGAAGACTATCTTAATAATCTAGCTGCACGAGGGCACAATGCTTTTTATCGTTCTCCTATGGGGCGGTGGAAAGTTGTATTGCAGTATCTCACTGTCGATTTTCCACAACTTTTTCGCAGTAACATTGCTTACTTTTTATTGGCTTCTTTTTTCTTTTTTGGACCGTTACTCGCATCGTGGATTGTTGTGCAACAAAACCCCGCATTGGCAAGCCGTGTGCTACCGGATGAGCAACTTGAAATGTACGAGCAGATGTACTCTTCGAAAAAAGATGATGATGGCGAAAAGCAATCGCACTGGGGAACAGATTCGATGGGGGCACACGGTCAACAGCGTGCAATGATGGCAGGGTTTTACATCAATAACAATGTGGGAATTGCGTTGCGAACGTTTGCTGTCGGAGCGGGCTATGGAGTTTTTACTGTTCTACTGTTGCTGTACAATGGCATTCTGATTGGGGTCACTGCTGGGTATCTTGTGAGCACCGGGCATGGTGATAAGTTTTTAAGTTTTGTTGTAACTCATGGTTCTTTTGAACTCACCGCCATCGCTGTTGCGGGAGGAGCCGGATTGATGTTGGCAGACTCTCTGATTCGTCCCAAAGATCGTACGCTGCTCGATTCTTTGTTAGTGCGTGGTCGTGAAGCAGTTCAAATTGCTTTTGGGGCAGGTGTCATGCTTGTTATTGCTGCATTCATTGAAGGCTTCTGGTCACCTGCCCCCATCCCTGCGGTGTATAAATATACGGTTGGTGCAAGCATGTGGTTGCTTGTTGCTTTGTACCTTGGTTGTGTGGGGTG
>UOGL01000241.1_pt1 | contig 9646 bp, 8 predicted proteins | sample 1990131 | NCBI WGS metagenome assembly UOGL01 (sample SAMEA4728526, study PRJEB27164) | hydrothermal vent metagenome | biome: marine basaltic hydrothermal vent biome; feature: marine hydrothermal vent; material: mineral | place: Pacific Ocean | collected 2011-06-14/2011-07-23 | depth 1741 m | reverse complement strand
TGCTCGATAAATAACTGTCATGTTTTAATTGCTGGGTAGCCCAGACAACTTCGTTGTCTGGGTCGCGCAGCGACAAGATGCCTTGGAGAAAACGTTGATTAACCCTCCAGGATTGCTGGACTATCAACGTCGGTTCTGGTCGTCACCTTGTCTGATTGTTGTTCGATTTCACTAAGGCATCTTGTTGCTACGCAACACAGACTTCGTCTGTGCTACCCTCCAAACCAGACAGTTATTTATCGAGCGTTCCTTACTTACTTACTTACTTTTATCTTCTTTTTGTACTCTGCAATAATTCCTTCGGGGTCGTTTTCGAAGGCGTCTTTACAGCCGCTGCAACAGATGTAGTATTCTTTTCCTTCGTGTGTTACCTGCATTGTTCCTTTGCCCCCGGTGACAATACAGACAGGTTCACCCACCCCTTCAACTGCCAACGAGGTTCCTTTACGGGTGTAGCCAACAGATGCAATACGCGAAAAAAATGTTTGTGTGTTTTTACGGCGTTCTTGAAGCAGGATTGTTCGCTTTTCGTTAAGAGGACGAATCGACAAGCGATAAACGTAGCCATCTTTTTGAGGTTTGCTGGTAAGCACTAACTCTTTTTTATTCCAGTTGCCACGATACTTACGTGTTGATTCATCAGGAAGTTTGACTATCATTAAGTAATTTTTTTTATTGCTATCGTACTGTATGGAAGCAGATTTAATTTGTTTTCCTTGGCTGACATTGTACACAAGGCGTGGTTTTTTCTTTTCAAAGTTCCAGACCCAAACCGCTTTTTCTCTCCAGGCACCTTTGCTGGAACCACGTCTTAACATTCCTACGCCCCGCCATTCTCCCACAACACCATTGAGAGTAGAGAGTTTTTCTTGCTCGAAACGGGTTTGACGAGACAGGCTTTTTTCTTTTCCCTCTGCATGAAGAACGGGGTTCGTTTGTTGCAAGCAGAACAGTAAAAGAAATAACAAAACAAGCAAACTCACATTCCTGTAACAATCTGATTTTGAAATTAAAAAACGTCTCATTTGCATTCCTTTTGACAACAACAAACTCTGTTTTGGCGGGTCAGTATTTTGTACGAAAGTCGAGAAGGTTAATTTGATACTCTCGACAGGCGCTAAGTACAACTCAAGGTGTTTATTAACACCGCAAAATAATAAAGAGGCTCCTTTAATTGATTGAGTACATCAAAGTTATCGAAAGTTTAATTGTAGTTATTTCAATTCATCTAAGAAAAGAGCGAGAAGATTTTGGGCATCGATACAAGCTGTTATTTTTTCGTATACTTTTGTGCTATTCTTTGTTAGAAATTCTTGCACTTCCCGTCATTACCCGCATACAACAAATCATTGTTTCAAACACCGTCGAACAGGAAACACCCTCGTTGCGTGTAACAAACCCTATGAGGGGGTCTGTTGACGAGGGTGTTTCTTTTTAAGTAAAGGACAAGGGCAAAGCCAACTGGCAGGAAGTTCATTGTACAAAATCTCTACAACATTTTCAAAGCATTGTAGCGAATGGAAGGGTAATCTTGGAGTGAAATACAAATTCAACGTGAAGAACCGGGTAGCTATTCGCATTTTCTTGCAAATTGATTATAGTAGAAAAGTCGCAACACCTCACGCGATACCAGATGAGTAACAAACTATGGATACAGACGCAGTTTTACATAGTCTCTGATAAACATTTCGACAAATCCCCCTCCCTTTTTAGAGAGGGGCAAAGGGAGGGTCAAACGGTACAAGTGAGATTCGCTGTTAATTTGCTAACGGATTTCTATAATCAATATCTAATAACAAATAAGAGTGAATCAACCTGCCACGCCCAGACCCTCCCCTCGGTCCCCTTCCCAAAAAGGGAGGGGAAGAAAATTGACTCATGACGTAATAATGTGCCTGCACCCAAAACTATCTTCTTGCTGTTTTATTGACAATAACTACCTATGAATAATGTGACGGTCTTTTGTTTTCTTGCGAGTTATTTTGTGGCGTTTGTGCTCGAGATGAGCCGGTTACTGCGTCGAACAAAAATGAGTCGCGCAGTGATTCTGCTTTTCACAGCAGCAGGGTTGGTTGCGCATACTACTTACTTACTTTCACAAAGTCATGAAGCAGGGCTTCCCCCGTTATTAAGTTCAACGAAGGACTGGTTATTGGTACTGACATGGATTGCAATGGTTGCTTATTTATTGCTTGCATTGTTTCATGGTGATTTAGCCATTGGACAATTTGTGTTGCCGATTGTATTAGTGCTGGTGGGGGTCAGTTATTTTGTAAGTGAATCGACCAACTCGATTGTACAAAGCAATTTGTCAGAAGCACGGGCAAAAGCCATTCGCCCTTGGGCAATGTTGCATGCCTCTTTTTTACTTTTTGCAATGGTCGGGGTGGTCTCTGGTTTTGTGTTGAGCATTATGTATCTTGTGCAGCATCGTCGGCTGAAAAAACAAGAACAAATTATGAACAACTTAAAGCTCCCCAGTTTGGCAACATTACAGCGTTGGAATCGCTGGGCGGTGATGGCTTCAGTATTGTTGTTGACATTAGGAATGGCATTCGGGGTGGTTCTTGGTCTTTATTCTGATAAAGGAACCACACTCATTTCTTTCAAAGACCCCGTTGTTATTGTCTCTGCAATTGTCTGGTTGGTGACAATGGTTTTCTTTATCTGGTTTATTCGCACGAATCGTGGAGAAGGAAAATCGGTTGCTTGGCAAACATTGTGGGCGTTTGGATTTTTGCTCGTGACACTTATTGCGTTGCAAGTGATAACAGGCAAAGGAAGTTTTTCACTTGAGACCTGGCATACCGGTTTTTCAACAAAACCAAATGTTGTCAGCCATATTTTTATGCGGGAGGAATACCGCGCATGAACTTACAGGTCATTTATTGTAATCACCAGTCTGCGAATTTGGGATTGCGAGAGCAACTTGCTTTCCCCAGTCAGGAACAACTGCATCGTGCATATGAAAAGTTACAGAGTATCTTTCCTCAATCGGAAACCGTAGTGATATCAACCTGCAATCGCGTTGAAATTTACACAGCACAAGAAGCAGAGCAAGATGCCCCTTCGCAACAGCAGATGGCTCAGTTTTTCTCTGAGTTCCATAACATTCCCGTTGAAAATTTCTTTGATGATTTACTCTCGCAAACAGGTCCCGATGTTGTGCGGCATTTGTTCCAGGTCGTTTCCAGCCTTGATAGTATGGTGCTGGGAGAACCTCAAATTGTCAGTCAGGTCAAGGAAGCCTATCAGCTTTCAGAACAAAACGATGCCTGTGGCCCGCTGACAAATGCACTTTTTCAGGGAGCGCTGCGAGTCTCTGCCCGGGTGCGAACAGAAACGAAACTGTCTGAAGGACGGGTGTCGATAGCGAGTGTTGCTGTCGGTGATTTTGGGAAGCGTATTTTTGATCGTTTTGATGACAAAACGATTCTCATTATTGGCGCAGGCGAAATGGCAGAAGAGACATTACGTTACCTGAAAGATGAGGGAGCAAAAAACATTTTGGTGACAAACCGACATTTTGATAAAGCAGAACAACTCGCTGCGACATGGGGAGGAATTGCCAAGCCGTGGGATGACCTTGATTTTCAAATGTCGTTGGCAGATGTGATTGTCAGCACCACCGGCGCAGAACAACCGATTGTGACTGTTGAACGTTTTCGCAAAGTGCGGTTGCAGTCGCGTGGGAAACCTGTCTTTATTTTAGACTTAGGAGCACCACGAGATTTCGAGCCACGCGTGCGCAAGCTGGATGATTCTGTTTTTCTGTTTGATATTGATTCTCTGCAAGAGACCTGCAACCAAAACCGTGCTGCCCGGCATTCTGAAATTGAAAAAGCGAACAGCATTATCGAAGATGAAACCAGCGCATTTATGAGCGACTTTTACTACCGTGCAACAGGACCCATCATCAAACGCCTACGAGAAGAATGGCACGACATTCGACAAACAGAAGTCGATCGACTTTTTTCTCGAATGAAACATTTAGAAGAAAAAGATCGAAAAGAAATCGAAAAATCAGTCGAGCGTATTGTTAATAAATTGTTACACCCACCTCTTACGGCACTACGCGACGAAGCCAAAGAGGGAAGCCCACACGGTCTGATGAATGCACTCAAACAACTCTTCGGGTTGAAAGATTGAAGTTAAAAAGATTGAAGAGTGCACATACCTGCCTCTCTCATCAAACCAACCCTCGCTTTTTCCGCAACCACCATTCCAGTCCCATAGCAGCAACAAACAGACACAAAAACGGGTAGCCGTAGCCGGTTGATTTGTCCCATAATGTCATCCGTTTGATGGTTGTAATTTCGTGATGTCCCGGTGGGTTCTTGAGCCAAATGCCAAGACGTTCGGAAAACTTTTCTGGGAGCAATGTTTCTGCTCCGGTGATTTTTGAAATCTCTGCCAACAATGCCAAATCAGCAGCAGGGTTATCGAGTTCGGGGTCACGAGCATTGACAATAAACCGTGTCCAGGCATCAAACCCTACCGGTTGTCCTTGTCGTGTGGCACCCACTTGTACCCAGTAATCGCCCGGTTGCTGGTCATTCAAAAACGTTGCAATTTGTTCTTTATTGACTCGGCGAGACGTTAATTTTTGCGATTCATTTTTGGGGTTAATGAGTGTGACCGTAAAGTTTGCATCATGTAAAGGTTTTCCTTTTGCATTGCGTGCCCCCATTTCGATATCGACTTTTTGATGAGGTGAAAAATTGCGAGAATCCACACGTACCCAAACCGGTTGGTCGGTATCTGTTTCTTTGCGAGAGAGCCATAAAATCATTTGACGCCAAAACCGTTGATGCACATTCTTGAAACCTCCCAAATGCCAAAGGAATGTTGTATCAACAGCGAAAACCGCAACCCGCCCTGCGCCATATTTTTGAGTAATCAATAACGGGTACCTCTCTGTCGAGACAGCGAGAACTTCACTTAATCGTCCACTTTGTACGAACTTGTTTGCTCCTTCGACATCGGGGAGTGACTTCCATAAATCTTTTGTTCGAGAGGCAGAGCCAATTTGCATTAAGTAATGATTCATCCCAGCACGGGTCGGTTGTATTTTTAAGGGTTTCAAATAATGCAACCCGCGATTGATATTCCCTTCCTGTTGTGCGTCGGTTTTTCGCATTTCAATGGGAAGGATTTCAGCCAACGGTGTTTCTGCATATCCTCCCGCATCAAAACTATTGAGTCCTCCTGTCATCAATAACCCGGAACCTTCATCGATACGTTCTTTCAGTTTTTTGAGTAATTCCTTTTTGAAGGTGACAGCAGGAACATCGCCAATAATAAACGCATTATAGTTCCCCCGCTCAAATATCTTGGGATCAATTTTGTTTGACTGAAAGAAACGACCTGTCCGAATGGGATAAAAATCGAGTTGTATTTTATCTGATTGATTGACCGCACGAATAAACTTTTGTTCTGGACGATAAACCTGATCAAAATAAGCAATACGAATGCCTCCTTGTTGTACCGAGATGATTGTTTCTTGAAAATTGTTTTTGATTTTTGCTTCACCATCAATCGTTTCAACTTTCACCATCAGTTTGAATTCTCCCGGTAAGTCGGGAACAAACGAAAGATCAATCGGAATCAATTCATTATTGCCTGTGGGACGTATTTTGCGGAAAGGAATCGATTCATTGGTGGCAAGCAGAGGTTTCATTTCTCCGACTTCTCCTCTCCTTTTTCCTGTCCGATCTTCAAGCCATACTTTGACTGTCAACTCGCGCCCTGCTGCGCCTTGGGCACGCAATTTAATTCTGATGGGGACTTTCTTTTTCTCGAAAACAAGTGGGTCAACCAACATCGATTCCACCGCCAAATCGATATGGTTTCCCGTCACCCCTTCTCCACCAAAGCCAATGGTATAGATGGGTAACCCGAGTTCTGCAAAGCGTCGCGCCATCATTCGCGGATCGACTTTATTTTTGCCGGCTGTCCGTTGTGCCCCGTCACTTAACAGTACAATTCCAGCCACTTTTTTTGATTGAGATTCTTTCAGCAGTTCTTCTAATACCGCACCAATGGCAGTCTCTTTTCCCTCTGCATGAGGGCTGGGTGTTTCAACGGAGATGAGTTTTTCTGCGAAATCAAAATAGCGGATTTCAATTTTATCGCCAAGAGACTTCAACGGCTTTTCGTTTTCTAGCAGTATTTTCAAAAGCGCCTCACGCCGTGTGCTTGAAGCAATGGCATCGGGTGTGGTCATACTGCGGCTGACATCGGTCACCACATACAACACCGCTTTTTGAGAATCGGTTTTTGACCATTGTAACGCCGGACGTAACATTGCAATCAACAATAATAACGCAGCGAACAGACGTAACCCAATAAGAAATCGACGCGTTTTTTGGGGTTGATTTCGTATTGCACGGGGATACGTCAAAAGGACAAGCGCAACCATAGCAACAGCCATTAAAATGACCCACTGCCAAGACCAAATTGGTTCAAATGCAAAAGACATACTGTTGGTTTTGTTGTCGTTTCATTGTTTTACTGATTGTCACTCTCATAAAAATAGTTTGCAACGAGATGTTCGCCACAGAAGAAGAGAATCATAATTGTGATAACAAACGGGAACATCTCTTGCCCCAACCTGCCGGTGGTGACGGTTATTTCAAGTTGTTCAATCGAACGAGTGACCTGATAACGTTTTTCACCTAATAGATTGTCCAAACCAGCATAACCATTTTCTTCATTTCTGTTGAATCGTCGCAAGTCAGATTCTGTGCTGGGCATGTTCAAGCTGAAACCTGTTTTGAAGTGATTTTTTTCTTCATCTGCAATGAGTTCGTACTGTCCCAGTTCGTTGATATTTTTGAGAAAGAGTATTCTTGATTTCCCATCGGTTTCACCCGGTAACTGCTGCAAGCCCGGTTTACGCAACAAATATCGCATCACCGGTTGAGATGGGTCAAGTGAAAGATAAACTTTTTCGAATGTTTCAAAGTTCAGTTTTCCAGAAAGTTCTCGCCCTGCATATTGCATCAGTTGGTCAGAGAACGCAAGATAAGACCAGCCAGAACGGGTTAGCCCGTTCCAACCGTTCGAGGTAACCGATGTTGTCAGCATGACAACACGCCCCTCGCCATGCGTTTGTTCTAACAACGCAGAGTACCTGCGCGGGTGAGAATACTTGGCGATGGTGTTATGGAGTTCATGCGGCTTTACTTTCCAATAACGGTCAACCTCTGCGGAAGCCAATTCTGCGACACCGCCCCATTGTTCAAACGGGCTGAAAAGAGGATGGGTTACTTTTGATAAATCGAGATATTCTGGCGGAGAAAATCTTAAATAAGCAATCAGTTCTGCTGGTAATAGTTGCTGTGCTTTTTGGGTGTTGTAAAAAACAGGATCGACTTTTTTAGACCCCAATGCAACAAACAATCCTCCCCCCTGTTTGACGTACTCGTCTAATTTATCCCAAAGAGATTCTGTGGGCTTGGCAACATTCAACAGACAGACTGCTGCGTACTTGGCAAGATCAGATTTTGGAACTCGGTTCGGCGAAACATACCGACACCGATACCGTGCACGTCCCATGCGTACTAATTCTGGTGGTGCAAGCGATGCAATCCATTCATCTGCCTGAGAACGTTTCTCTGCCACCACCAAAATATGAGGTGGCGGCTGTACGCGCACCGTAAAATAACGAACATCATCAACACCTAACGGGTCACTTGAAATGAGTCGGACTTCTCCCTGTGCAATGGGTCCTGTCAATCCTTCAACAGAAAAGGCGCGGGTTGCTTCTTCTCCCGGTTCGAGTTTGAAAGTGGCGACACCCTGTTTTGTCAGCTTGCCTTGTTTGTTGAGAACCGAAAGTTCCGCTGTGCATTCTTGCGGTTTGTCTCCCGCTAATGCAACCGTTGCCCGTATGATAAGTCCCGTTCCTTCTGCAACAATTTGTTTCGAGAGAGACAACGAAACCATCGAACGGTTGGAAGGTTTTTCGATACCCACATCAATTAAATAAATTTGTGTTCGTGGATGTTTTTCCAATAACTGCTGCAATTCTTTTTGATCATCAATTTCCCACGCATGAGAAGCGAGATCGGTAAAAATATAAATCGCTCGCATAAATCGATCTTTACGGTCAGACTCAACCACCGAGTTTTGCTCAGCGAGCGTTTGGGCAAAGTCGTTTTCTTGTGTTTGAATTGCCTGTTTGATTCGTTCATTCAACGGGAAAGAAATACTTTTTGTGACCAGTTGTTGAATGCGTCTTTTGGCTCCCAGCAAATCTGCCTGAAAATAGATCGGCGTTTCTGAAGAATTCTCTGCCACTGCAATACGACTTCCACTAGGAAGTGCGCTGACATGTTCGATGGCTATTTCCTGTGCACGTTCGAGTCGCGTTTTGTTTTCCTGACGGTACTCCATACTCAAAGAGGTATCAAACAAAAACAGCCCTGCAACAGGAAGGTCATTCGAGATGGCATGGTCAGGCTTCGATAACTCTGCCGAAAGCCTTTGTTGATATGGCAATACCACCAGCAGCAAAAAAAGAAGAATCATCGCGATGCCGCTGGCACTGCGAAGTAATGTTCTTCGATATTGAAACTGATGCTTTGGTAATTGTTGCTTCTTCCAGTACCAGGTTACCGAAAAATAAACAGCGACCACCAGAAAAACAATTCCCAGAAGAGCAACTGTTTCATAGCTGTTCAACCCGTAATCAGCAGCAGGAAGTGAAGGGCGCATAATTGCAAAAACTAACAACAGCAGCACCAGCACACGTAACAGAAGTAACCAGAAGTGCCGCAGTCTCATTCTGCGAGAGTTTGTTTTTTTTCGTTGCTGAATAAGTTGCAACGCAGGAAACATTAACTTCTTTGGTTTTGCCCGCATCAAAAAATGAAGCAACACCGGCACAATCGCCAGCCCCAGTCCATAAAGTATTAACGGGTTGATAAACATACGGCTGTAGAAATTCGTAAGAGACGGGAAACCATTATCATCGGATGGGTAAAAAACTGAGAAATGTACAAAGATGTTCAGGTAATAGATATAAATCGACAACTCCATCAACACCGGGAGCCTGCCGTGCGATGGGTTCGAGTAAAATTTTCACGGTCTTTTTTTGCGTCATGAGTGCAGGAACGCTGTAAGTCCCCTGTTCAATCTCCTCTAATTTTTTTTCTATCTGACGAGTTGACCAACCCAAAGTTTGTGCCCACCGTTGGATATCGGCAATCAAATGTGAAATTTGATCAATCCATTGATTTTTAATTTCTTCTGTATTAATTGAAGTGCTCATCACTCACGTATTCCTCAATCTGTTACATTTTCTTCAATCAGGTCACCTTATTGTATGTTATTCGCAAGAAAATTTCAAGATATCATCCAAGAGTTGTCAGGGCTGGGTCAGGACGATATGGAATTCATTTTATCACTCTGTCGTTTTGTTTCAGAAACCTCTTTATCCTGTGAACGGAAAATGGGTATAATGAAACTGCAAGGATTCGTAAAACAGATTGATAATGAATGAAGAGAGGATTTGACAAACGAATTGCTTACAATTCTAAAAATGGTACGATTACCGCTTTGTATAACAATGAGTGTTTTCGATTGCAGAGAGAGAAGAATTTGCTGCGCACGTAGCCGCCAGTGTGAACGGTTACATTTG
>UOGL01000432.1_pt1 | contig 9649 bp, 9 predicted proteins | sample 1990131 | NCBI WGS metagenome assembly UOGL01 (sample SAMEA4728526, study PRJEB27164) | hydrothermal vent metagenome | biome: marine basaltic hydrothermal vent biome; feature: marine hydrothermal vent; material: mineral | place: Pacific Ocean | collected 2011-06-14/2011-07-23 | depth 1741 m | reverse complement strand
TGCCAACTGCAAATATGTTGACGTCGTCCCATAAGGGACTTCCATGAGAGCATTCCAGACACTCTTTTGAAAACCTGTTCCTACCATTAATAGTTGTTTTTTTGCTTCTCTTAAAACCTCATCATCTTGTTCGATAAATTCAGCCGTAAGCCTGTTTTTAATTCTCTTATCAACGCTTGTTCTCATTTTTCTATATCTGAAATCGAGTAAGCAAAGACAACCATCAAACGAACCAAGTACCAGTTCTCCGATTTTAGTTTTGTAATACTGAGTATTGACCTGGTTTATTTAATGTCCTTTCTTTGTCCCCATAACCATTGAGTTCACCTAGTGACAGCTACCGACTTTTGATTTTTAATTTCTTGTTCAACTGCTGCTTTGGTTGGACGCTTTGTTACGTGATGAGCAACTAAAAATGTACAAATTTAGAACAAACGACTTCTCTATTTTCTGGAATTGAAAGGGGTTCTTTGGAGTGCGTGTAATAGTAATAACCGTCAGATTCGATGACATACATATGACCTTGAAGCCATGTTTTTTGGGCTTTAATTATTTTTGATTCGCATTTATTTAATATGTCCATAAATGCTTGCTCACTTAAACTGACTCTTGGTTTCAATTTTCGTCTCCTCCTTTTTTGATGGTTCCCTATAGAGATGATAACTATGGAAAAAAAGTATATGTAAATAAATATTAAATCCATATTATCAATTCGGAAATAAAGGTTGACACTTTTTTTATCCTCGGAAAAGCAATCAGCGATGTAGGGTCTGTTGTGCAGACCACGATTACTCGTGGGTGTTGTTTGTTTCTTTCGTAATCAACATCATAAAGTATTTAGTTTTCTGATTCTATCAAGAAACCTTTCTCACATCAACCTTCACCACAACGGTCTGCGCCCTCGTGCATGCTTAAACCGTTTATTTTAAGAAAGTCTTAACTATTGCTTGAAATACTGTTCTAACACTACATCGCCAAGGGACCCATTGTTTAGGATTGCACTGCTAGTCAATATACCGTATTCAACTTTTTTTCTTTTTCTACCCTCTCCCCTTCCCCTTAAAACGAATGTTCCCAGCCTTGTTTGGTGAGTGGGGTTTGTGTGCCGTTGGGGTGGTGAAGTTTGCAGCCCTGCTCTTCTGTTACAATGCCAATGTGTGTGACGGGGATATCTAACGGTTGCTCTGCGAGCAATTTTTCTCCCTGTTGTGATGAAAGCGTGAAGAGTAACTCAAAATCTTCGCCATCAGAAAGAGCATGTTTCAACGGCGATTTTTTCTCTTTTATCAATTGACTTTCTTTCATTAAGAAAGCAGCTTCTGCAATGGGTATTTTGTCTGTAAAAAGTGTTGCACCTTTGTTGCTTTCTTCCAAAATATGAAAAAGGTCTCCTATCAATCCATCGCTGATATCAATCATTGCATGGAGTTGATATTTTTCATGAAGGAACAAGGCTTCGCGCACACGCGGGGTTACATCGAGGTGCTTTCCCAGAATGCTTCCTCCTAATGTTCCAGTACAAAAAATCCAATCTCCTTTGTTGGCGTCACTTCGTTTGACAACACCTTTTTTTGTTGCAGTGCCCATCAGTGTTACCGAAACAACTAATGGTCCCTCCCAAATATTGGTGTCTCCGCCGATGATTGTTGTTGAAAATTTCTCTGCCTGTTGCTGCATGCCTGCTTGCAATTCTTGCAAGAATGAACTTCCATATTTGCGTGGAGTCGCAATGCTGACAACCCCTATTTGAGGGCGTGCTGCCATCGCTGCGAGGTCACTTAAATTCACTCCCATAACCTTTCGCCCCACTTGCAAAGGTGTTGCAGGAGGAACCGTAAAGTGCACTCCTTCCATTAACATATCGACGGTTGTTACTAACAGTGAATCCTCTGCAACCCGCCAGGCTGCGGCATCGTCTCCAATGCCAATCTCTAACGACTTACAACTTGCAGAACAATTGCGAAGGGATTCAATAAAAGAAAATTCGTTAAGCGGTTGAGGCATATGGTTGTTTTTTGTTTGATGTTGTTGAGCGTCTATTCGCATTGTCACCTTCAACGAACACAAGTCAAGCAGGTCAATCAAATAATGGAGGTTCTTAATCATATCAAACAACAATTCCTAAAGTGGCGATGTTCTTAACGTCACAGAAAAAAGCTCTTTTGTCACAAACCCATGTCGAGACTGGTATTTTGTGTGGTTTCTTGTCACAATGCGACAGACCGCGCAGAACTTGAAATTTTGTACGGTGTTTGTTTGTGAGATATTAAAACTCCCCTTGTTTCATCCCGCCAGAGATAAAAAGATTCCCCATGAAAACGCCACTGCTCATCAAAAGAAATTTTTGTCTGCTTGTTTTAATTGCAATGTTACTCCCCGTGACTCTTCATGCAAAAGATTGGCGAGGGTTTCGAGGTGACCAAGGAAATGCAACCAGCCACGAAACGAAGTTGCCATTGAAGTGGACCGATAAGGAAAATATCGATTGGCGTGCAGAGTTACCGGGTGCAGGAGCATCCAGCCCAATTACTGTGGGAGATTCTATTTATCTTACTTGTTACAGCGGCTACGCAATGACAAAAGAGGCACCAGGTGAAATGAACAGCCTCGTGCGACATGTGGTTTGTTTGAATCGCAAAGATGGAAAAATTGTCTGGGTGAAAAAATTCAAACCTCAATTGCCCGAATCAAAATACTCAGGAGGAAACAATTCGTGGCATGGTTATGCATCGAGCACAATTGCCAGTGATGGCGAAAATCTTTTTGTCTTTTTTGGCAAGAGTGGTGTTTATTGTTTAACATTAAAAGGAAAGGAAGTCTGGCATCACTCTGTTGGAAATAAGACCAGAGGTTGGGGGTCATCCAATTCACCTCTCCTCTATAAAAATCTGGTCATCATCAATGCAAGTATTGAAAGTTCTTCGTTGATTGCGTTGAATAAAAAAACGGGCAAAGAAGTTTGGAAGACCGGCGGTGTTAAAGGTGTCTGGAATACGCCGACATTGGTAAGCCTTCCCAATGGGCAATCAGAAATTGTTTTGTCATTACCTGGTCGTCCGATTGGTTCTATTGTTGGGTATAACCCAGCCAATGGAAAAGAACTTTGGCGTGCAAAAGGAATTCCCGATAGAGGCTATGTTTGCCCCTCTGTGATTTCTCACAAGGGGATTGTTTATGCTATTGGTGGAAGACAAAATACTGCTGTTGCTATTAAAGCGGGGGGACAAGGTGATGTGACAAAAACGCATCAACTTTGGAGTATCGGTAAAGGCTCGAATGTTGCATCGCCTGTTTATCACAAAGGACACATTTTCTGGTTGCACGAACGGCGCGGCGTTGCTTATTGCCTTAATGCCAAGACGGGGAAAATTGTTTACGAAAAACGAATTCGCCCACGCCCTGGTATTGTTTACTCATCAATGCTTGTTGCAGATGGCAAACTTTATGTTGTCTCTCAACATAATGGGACTTACGTTTTAGCTGCCAAGCCAAAGTTTGAACTACTGGCTCATAACACATTCGGCAAAGATGACAGCCGCACCAATGCTAGTCCTATTATTAGCAATGGACAAATTTTATTACGTAACGACAAATACCTCTACTGCATTGGTAAGAAATAAAAGTGACCAATCCGCAGTTTTGAACAGAGGGAACAATTCACTTTGCAGGCAATGTTTTTACAAACTTGACTGCGATTTTACTCCAGAATTTAAGATCGTCCTCTGTTGCAATTAACTCTGGTTTTGCCATCACCCAACCTCTCATCGACCTGCCTGTTAAGTCGAATTCTTTCATTCCCTCTTCCGTCAAACACTTCTCGTAGTTCTCCATGCCGACGCGTAGTATTAAATAATTTGTCCAAACAGCAACGCACATATTTCCATTGTGCAAAAGTGCAATGCCGCCGAACATCTTTTTTTCTTCAAACCCTTTACGCTGCGCGAACAATTTTCGCACACGCTTGGCAAGCTTTTCATCGTAAGGCATTCTTTTCTCTTTCTTTTGAACCTGTAATAAGAAATGAATTGGTCAATTTGAGTTGCATATCATAACCGTTACATCCCGTATTTTCTACGGGAGTTCTCTTTCTTGCCTGAGAGTTGAACTCTTTCTCTCTTCTCTTGTTTGACAGTTTGCCGATAGGAACTATGACGCAGTCACCCTATTCTAACAAATTGGCAGGCGAAACGATGACAACTCACAGACGAAAATATGACTTAATTATTCTTGGCGATACCACAGAAGGAATTGCCGCTGCTTTTGCTGCTGCGAAAATGTCCTTACATGTTGCATTGGTGGCGGAGTCAAAACCAAATCAACATTCACCTGTTTTAGCAACATTGTTTCATCAAAAACTGGCATTAGAAGGAATCGATACTTACCATGAAGATGGTTACTTCCTTAATTCAAACATTGTTGTTGCGGGCGAACATTTGTTGCATGCAGAGAAAATTATTATTGCCACCGGAACAATTTCTCATCGCCCTGCCTCTTTTTCGTTTGATGGTAAACAAGTAATTGATATTGACGAAGCTCTTACCATGAAAACCCTTCCTTCAACAATGGTGATTGCAGGTGATGATTGTTTTGGAATTGCTGCTGCCAATCAACTTGCAAAGCGGGGTGTCGATGTCACCCTTATTGCACTTGAATGCCCGCAAGACCTTTCTGCAAATATCACCTTCAAGCAAGGAGAAGCGATTGGCACAGAAACAACAACAGAATCTCACGTTAAAATTCAATTGGCAAATGGTGAAGAGATAACCGCAGAAATGATTGTTGTAAATGCAGGACGTCTTGGCAAGACCGACTCTTTGAACTTAGCTGCCGCCGATTTAATGGCAGATGATTGTGGGCGATTATGGTGTAACAGCGACTACCAAACCTGGGAACCCAGTATTTACGGTTTAGGAGATGTTGCAGGTCTTTGGGATAAGCAAGACGACTTGCAAACAGTCATTCAGCAAATTTTGACAACAGACGAAAACGAAGTTGTCAGCCGTCAGTTATTAGCTGTCAGCTAGAACGTGTCAATAAATTTATGAAGAAGCCTTTCATTTGTCTGCTTTTAGTCTTTCAATAAGTCTGTGGTATTTTGTACGATAGAGCAAACTTATCGAAAGAAAGAGGTTGAAACATGATTGCTCGCTATTCGTCCCATATGAAATATGCTCTCTTGTTAATGGTGGGAGTTTGTCTCATCACCTCTTTTGCAATGGGGCAAAGAAGACGGCGTTCCACTTATGAAAAATTGCGCCATCATATGGTGCGTGAATATATTGAACGTGAAGGAGTAACAAACGAACGCGTTCTTGATGTCATGCGGACTGTTCCTCGCCATGAGTTTATGTTGCCTAGAATGAAAAAGAAGGCATACCTCGATGGGGCGTGGGCAATTGGATATAAGCAGACAATTTCTCCCCCCTACATTGTTGCTTACATGACAGAAACCATTGACCCGCAAGAGACCGATAAGGTTCTTGAAATTGGAACAGGAAGTGGCTATCAGGCGGCTGTTCTTTCTGGGTTGGTGAAAGAAGTTTACTCGATAGAAATTGTCAAACCACTGGGACTTGCTGCTGCACGTCGATTGAAAAAACTCAAATACAAAAATGTTTTTACCAAAGTAGGAGATGGCTACAAAGGTTGGAAGGAGCACGCCCCGTTCGATAAAATTATTGTCACCTGTTCTCCCGAAAATATTCCCAAGCCGCTGATTAAACAGTTGCGAGAAGGGGGAATAATGTTGATTCCGATTGGTGAACGGTATCAACAAGTCTTTCATCTTCTACAAAAGAAAGATGGTCAACTGGTTGATAAAAAATTGATCCCGACTCTCTTTGTCCCCATGACAGGTATCTCAGAAGATAAACGCCTTGTGAAGCCCAATCCTCTCAACCCGCAAGTGATTAACGGTGGCTTTGAACTGGATGCTAATAAAGATGAAAAAGCTGACCACTGGCACTATCAGCGACAAACAGAATTAGTGAAATCGGAAAAAGCTCCTGAAGGGAGTTATTATCTCAGCCTTAAAAATAATGATGCGGGACGTCTTTCACAATTGTTACAGGGGTTTCCTATTCAAGGAAAAAAAATCGACGCACTCAAAGTTCAGCTTTGGGTCAAATTTGATGGGACTGTTGCAGGAGTCAAAGCGTATCAAAAGCCAATGCTTTCTATTCAGTTTTACAGTTCAACGCGTAAATCACTGGGGCAAACAACCATTGGTCCCTGGCTGGGAACATTGGAGTGGCAACCGGTTACCAAAATTATTTCTGTTCCCAGAAAAGCACGCGAAGCAATTATTCGAGTCGGACTCAACGGTGCCACCGGCACGCTGAGCGTCGATGACATTCGCATGACAACTCGCAGACGATGACATAAAAACAGAGAGCAGTTCGCAGGGAACTAATTCCATCGAGAAAGTTCTGTTTGAGCTGATTCGAGATGTTGCACTAACATCTCAGATTCATCAGGGGGACAGCTTTTGAGACAACAATTTAACAAATTGATTGCGTACCCTGGACGATGTGCTTTGAGCGAGAGAACTGCCAAGTCACGACGTTCTTCGTACAAAGTGGGTTGCAATGCAGCAAGGCGATGTTGCACATTCCAGGCAGACTTCCAGCATTTCTGTTCTACATAAAGTCTCTTCAAATTATTGAGCATTCGAATGATAATCGCTCTTGGCTCTGCTGGCTTTAACGCATTGATGATGGAACTGCCCGGCGCTCCCGTCAATTGCTGTAACCAGTCAGCCGCTTCAACGAATGTCATTACACGCCCACCAGAAAAGGGGTCAAGAAAAAGTGGTCCTGCAACCGATTCATACCTCGTAATAAAATGAATGGGGGCAGCAACACCCGATAACTTAATTCCTAATCGGTCAGCAACCGTCATGTACAACAGAGAAAGAGAAATAGGAATTCCCTGTTTTGTTTCAATCACTCGGTTCAAAAAACTGCCGTCTGCCTGACAAAAAGCATCTCGAGAACCATGAATTTGATGGTTGGTTACCAAGCATTTTTGCAACTCTTCTAAAACATCAACGTCTGTTTTTGCCCGCGCAACAGGACCCGCTAATTCTTCTGCGCGGTCATCAATCCAATCGAATGTTTCGTCAAAATCGAGATGAGGGTAAGCGTCTCGTGCAATTTCAAGCGATGCTGTTGCCAAATCGATATCATCTCGCCGCATAAGCAGCTTGATAAATTCAGAGTCGCATTGAAATTGTTCCGAAATTGACATGACCTCATCCAACCTTACTCTTTTTGCATCAAGGCAAGCGTCTATCGCATTATTGCCGAAGCGGTGGCATTATAGCGACTGTCCTTCATAAAGAAAATAGAAGAAATCAGTACTCACCGATAAAAGTTTTTCGTATTAAACAATTTGCCCCACATCAGACTTCCCAACATTCGCAGGGGCAGCAGTTTGAGAGTGGTCATAGCCATCGTAAACGCCGAAATGGCTGAACCAGCGGCGTTTGATAAAACGGTAAACCCAGCTTTTTTCAGGAACCTCTTCTGCAGGGTTATATTGTGATGTTCGAATTTGCATTGCTTCGAGTTCTGCCATTGCAGTTTGTCGAACAGTGGCATCATTTGCAGAGTGGGCATCTACTAATGTTTTGAGTAAATCGGGACGCTCTAAAATAATGCACCCACGTGTTGTTGACTGCGCTAACTTACGAAAATCTTTGAGAAAAGGAGATTGAATAAATTTTTCTTTCAACGGTCGACTATCTTCTTCGGAAGAATGAATTGATTCTTTGCTGAACTGAATCACAGGACAAGGTTCAATATCTCCCCAAGGGTTAATATGATGACTGATTCCTGTTGCAGCAGGACAAAGTGCTTTGCCATCGCCATCGTAATAGGCATCGATAATGCCAATCGGTTTTTTGACACGCATTTCAACAACGAACTTTCGAATGCGAAGTTGTTGTTCAGGAGTCAAACATAATTCGGGGGTTGCATCGACTCCCATGGGGCGATAGATATGAAACCATGTATACAACACTCCCATTTCTATCAGGTTGTCAATCCATTTTTCGGTAACAAGGTCATCGATATTTGTTTGACAAACAGAAGTGCAAACGCCAGTAATCAAATTGTTGTTCAAACAGTTTTGAATTCCTTTCATCGTTTTGCTAAAAACATCTTCACGTCCACGACGTTCATCACTTACAAATTCAGAACCTTCCACACTAATCAGCGGTGTTACGTTCCCCAGTTCTCGAAGACGTTTTGCTTTTTCATCGGTGATGAATTGCCCATTTGTAAATATCTGAAAGTAACAATCGGGGTGAGCAGCAATAATTTCAAAAAGCTCCGGGTGCATAAAAGGCTCACCCCCTACCAAGCCAAAAAAAGAATTCCCCATCTCTTTGGCTTCGGTGATTAGCTTGTTCATTGCTTGTAAGTCAATTGTATTTTGTGGAGCAGCCACATCAACCCAGCAACCCTGACAACGCAAATTACAGCTATTGATAATCGAGACATACAAAAACGGAGGGAAGTATTCATCTCGCTTGAGCCGCTGTTTATGTTTTTGTACTGAACGAATTCCCTTGAAACCTAAATTCCACGCAAGCTTCCAAAGAAGCCGCTTGTCTGTTTCAAAAAGAATTCGTCTCGCCATTTTTAAGTACATAGTCATCCCGAATTTCTGCTGTATTACAAAAGTTAATCGTAACGACTCAGTGATGGTAACCTCCCCTCCCTTTTTTAGGGAGGGGGATTTGTTGAATGAATTTCCTCGCTGAGTCGTTACAGTTAATCTATAAAAAGTTGACTTAGGAAGACTCGATAAATAACTGTCTGGTTTTCTAAAACAATCATAGCCTGACGCGTTGGGCTAGTACCTTAAGTTGCAATTGATCTACCATGTTTTTTTAGCCATACCGCTGAAAAACACCAAAAAGTATGACAGATCAAATACAACTTGTTGTACTAGGATGAGTAGCATGTTTGATATGCGCAGTTATTTATCGAACGATCCTTACTCATAGATGATAGCCTATTCCAGAGAGACATACCAGAAGAGGGGTTGTGCTATTTTGTTCGAGGGGGCACATTGGGCTTTGCCCTTATCCTCCCTGTAGCTACCGTCGCCAGACGGTGGGAAATACTCTCGTGCTTTGCCATCCCAAACCATGCGTAACCTACTTGAAAGAAACAGGTTACAATGACACTTGAACTAAGGCAAGGATAAACAAATACACTGTTTTGTAGAGTTCCTTGACCCATGACCATTCTCTCGACATAATCTTTTGGGTAATAATTGGTAACTACTCAGCGAAGCCTACCTCCCCTCCCTTTTTAGGGAGGGGATTGAGGGGAGGGTCTCAGCGTGGTATGTGATTGAGTGATTTTTGTTTTGAGGCATTCAGAAACGAATGCTTAAAAGCAAAATAATGGTGAATTTGAATTGAACCGTTCCACCCTCCCCTAACCCCTCCCTAAAAGGGAGGGGGATTTACTTAATAAACTTCCTCGCTGAGTAGTTACTGTAATTGTAGAAATTCAGTCAAGCAAAAATAGAAATGAGCACTCGAATGGCAACCAAGAATGGAAATGCAGAATTCAAAAAACTTCTTCAGTCAATCAAGGCAAGGCTTCGTGGTGATGTCGATCAGTTGACGCAG
>UOGL01000542.1_pt1 | contig 9660 bp, 7 predicted proteins | sample 1990131 | NCBI WGS metagenome assembly UOGL01 (sample SAMEA4728526, study PRJEB27164) | hydrothermal vent metagenome | biome: marine basaltic hydrothermal vent biome; feature: marine hydrothermal vent; material: mineral | place: Pacific Ocean | collected 2011-06-14/2011-07-23 | depth 1741 m | reverse complement strand
CTTGCGTTTTTTCAGGAGGTGTTCCATTTTGCGGTTGCCCATTTGTGACAGAGCCGTTTCCGAACGACATTAAATCAAATGTTTGTACGCTGTTTTCTGCAACAATGCGGTCTATCTCTTCGAGGTAATCTTGATGATCTGCTGAGACTCGCATGTCGATCGAATAAATACGACGATTGGGAACATGGCGAGAACTAACGATATCTGGATTAACGGAGAGATCACTTTCGTTCGATGAAACCTCTTCAGAATCACCCTCTTCTTCCTCTTTAAGAAGAGTCAACCCTTCATGTCCTTTGATTCCTTGACGGTCTAAAACCCAATGTGTTCCGCGCGGATAAAGCCACGACAACACAACAAAATGCCCCGGCACCGACCTCAAAAAAAGATAGCCGGTATGGTCTGCGTGCATGTCGTATAAATGTGGAATAAGAGAGATTTCGACATCGCCGCGCATCATGAGTGCGGCTGCAATCTCTTCTTCTAATTGGCGCTTAACAGGATTTTTTCCCTGTGCTTGCGAAATAACAACCGTCAACTTTTTATCAGCCATCAAGTCACCTGTTGTCTATTAGAGAGAAAGTATTCAATTGATTTGTCCTTTCAAATGCCGTTGCGTCTCTTCCCATCCTTTATCAAGAATTTGGTAATAGAGACTTGCATCGTGAAACGAAGTTTCTGTTTTCATTGTAAAGAGCCAACCGGTATTGTAACAGTCTGTATTGATGGGTGTCGGGTCATCTAACAGTTGTTCGTTAAATTCACAAAGGGTGCCATCACAGGGGGCGTACAATGTTGAAAGTGCTTTTGAACTTTCAATCTCTCCTACTTCCTGACGACTTTTGACTGGCGTGTTCTCTTCGACATTCCATTCTAAAAAATAAACATCTTGTAATAACCGAACAGAATACGAAGTAAAGCCGACTCGATATTTATTTGCTTCCTCTTCAATTGGCTGTAACCACAAATGGTTTTCTGCATACAAACGATCCACAGGGATACGCGCTTCGTACTTCCCCATCATAAAGAGTAAATCGTCAGGCATGATATTTTATTGGCAAGTGGCGGATTAGAATAAGGCGAGTTATAGACAAACAACCTCAAGCAGGATCAGTTCGATACCAAATGACTTGAGAGTTTTCCCATTATATTTAGATTTTACTTTACCGTAATTCACGCTGCAATTCCAGCAGGGTTTGCAAAATTGTTTGTAACTATTCGGCGAAGTTATCCTCCCCTCCCTTTTTAGGGAGGGGACTAAGGGGAGGGTCTTGGCATGGAATGTGATTGAGTATTTTTTATTTTTAGACATTCAAAAACGAATGCTTAAAAGCAAAATAATGGTTCATTTGAATCGAACCGTTCCACCCTCCCTTAACCTGGCAATGAGCCAGAACCATAAAGGGAACTCAGACACAGAAATCCTGCGCGTTTTGCACACGATTTCATTGATAAGAAACTAACCCCTCCCTAAAAAGGGAGGGGGATTTACTTGATGAACTTCCTTGCTGAGTAGTTACAATTGTTTAATGGTTGCGACTTCTGTTAGATGTTCCCTTTTGACGGGAGTTTGCTGTTATTGGATTGAGACGATTTAACATGAACGCAAAGTCTCCACAGACTATTCGGATTCCGTTCAATACAAGAGTCTGGACATGGAGGATATTCAAAATTTTGCAAAAATAACGAATTTTATTAAAACCTGTAAAGAATCTACTGTTTGTCTAAGCAATCCTTGTGTAAAATTCCGAATATCGAATCATCTGGTTAGAATAGAATTGCTGTTACATCACACCACTGTTATTAGATAGGAAAAGCACGATGTCTGATCCCAAAGCCCCTTTGCCATTGAAAAGTATTCATCATGTGGAATTGCTTGTTGGTAACGCCAAGCAGGCTGCGTTCTATTACCGAAAGGCGTTGGGCTTTTCTCAGATTGCCTATGCGGGACCAGAAACCGGCATTCGTAATCAGGCATCGTATGTGCTTCAACAAGGCAAAATTATTTTTGTGTTAAGCACTCCTCTTTCACCCGATGACCCCATGGCAGAACATCATCGCCAACATGGTGATGGCGTGTTGGATGTTGCTTTTCTTGTTGACAACGTTGATGAAGTTTACGAAGAAGCGGTTTCGCGAGGAGCAAAAGTTTCTATGGAACCTTACGACATGCAGGATGATGCTGGTCGTGTTCGGCGAGCAAAATTGTGTGCGTATGGCGACACGCTTCACTCGATTGTTTCGCTCGATGACTACAACGGCGTCTTCTTACCTGGTTACGAAGAGCAACGAATTTCTTGCCCCAGTTTTGGTTTGCAGACTATTGACCACATTGTGGGTAACGTTGAAGATGGACGAATGGATGAATGGGTCGAGCATTATCACACTGTCTTTGGCTTTAATCAGTTCCTTTCATTTGATGACAAAGATATTTCAACAGAGTTCTCTGCTCTCCGCAGTAAAGTGATGGCAAGCACGACAGCATCTGTTAAGTTTCCTATCAACGAACCTGCAGCCGGAAAACGAAAAAGCCAAATTCAGGAATATCTCGACTTCAATCAAGGTCCCGGCGTACAACACGTTGCACTGACAACAAACGATATTATTCATACCGTTTCAGTACTGCGAGATGCGGGAGTTCAGTTTTTGAAAATCCCTTCATCCTATTACGAATCTGTTTGGGACCGTGTGGGAGATATTCGTGAAGACAGAAAGTTATTAGCAGATTTAGGAATCCTCATCGACCGAGACGATAAAGGTTATTTGTTGCAGATATTCTCAAAGCCAGTTGAAGATCGTCCCACATTGTTTTATGAAATTATTCAACGTCGTGGTTCTAACTCGTTTGGTAAAGGGAATTTCAAATCGTTATTTGAAGCACTGGAAGGTGAGCAAGCTGCTCGTGGAAATTTGTAGGGGAAAAAGATGCCGTACTATCGCACACTCGGAAAGATTCCTCGCAAACGTCACACGGTTTTTCGTCAACCAGATGGTGAACTTTACGCGGAACATTTAATGGGGACGATGGGATTTTCTGGTCCTTCGTCGCTGCTTTATCATGTGCGTCCACCCACGCAAGTTCTTGCAACAAAAAGAATACGAGCGGTTGAGTTGCAAGTCGAACCAGAACCGAAATTGTCGATGAGGCACTTTCATTTGAAAAATCTGCCTGCAAAAAAAAGTGCAACACTCGACCGCACACCGTTGCTATTTAATGCAGCCATGACGATTTCACTTGCCTGTCCCCAAGAGACAGACGACTTTTTCTATCGCAACGGGCAGGCAGATGAATTGATTTTCATCGACGAAGGCTCAGGCAATTTAGAAACCGAGTTTGGCACCCTTCAGTATCAACGGGGAGACTACATTGTCATACCGCGCGGAGTGTTGCACCGTTTTCAAATTGATAATAACCAAACCGGCAATGAATCAACACGCATGTTGGTTGTTGAATCTGAAAGTAACATTCGGTTTCCCTCGCGCTACTTAACAGACGAAGGGCAACTGATGGAGCATGCCCCCATTTGTGAGCGCGATATTCGGGCACCGGAAGAACTTCCCCTGCATGATGAAAAAGGGGAGTTCAAAATCATTCTCAAGCAAAATAATATCTTGACAGAATTAACACTCGATCATCATCCGTTGGATGTCGTTGGCTGGGATGGTTGCTATTATCCTTGGGCACTTTCGATTCATGACTTTGAACCGATTACCGGCTCACTGCATCAGCCGCCACCTGTCCATCAAACATTTCAGACAGACCAGTTTGTGGTTTGTTCGTTTGTGCCCCGCATTTTTGACTTCCACCCAGATGCTATTCCTGCACCGTATAATCATTCAAATTTAATGAGTGATGAAGTGATCTTCTATGCCAACGATAATTTTATGAGCCGCTCGGGAATTGCTCGAGAATCAATGACGTTGCACCCCGCAGGAATTCCTCACGGTCCTCATCCGGGGCGCGCAGAAGCTTCGATTGGTAAGAAAGAGACAAAAGAACTTGCAGTCATGGTCGATACGTTTGCTCCGTTAAATGTCGCTCAAGTGGCACTTGATGTTGAAGACCCCAACTATGAACGAAGTTGGGTGGAAGAATGACCAAAGCATTACAAGCGTTACTCACCAACGTGATTGATTATGCAGGAATGTTTCCCCCTGCAAAACTTTCGCTGGAAGAATCACTCGCCAATTATTTACAATACAAAAAGTCAACCGAGTCATGGATGTTGGGAAGTTTTATTTGCCCCGCAACCAAAGTGCGTGATTTTTGTGAACAAATTGACTGGTCTGCAATCACTCCGAAGCATCATCTTTCATTGACCAGTGCTGCTAACCTCGATGATTCTCAGCAACTTACTGATCTTCAATCTCATTTAGAATTAGCGAACTCTCTGGCAAAACCACACATTTCCATTTCACTTGAAATCAAATTGCCTCAGCAACCCATTGCCAATTTTATGGAATATGCAACCCCGTTTTGTGATAAGATTTATCTTGAAGTTCCGTTTGACGCGCCATTTGATAAAGAGACATTGCAACAAAAAGTTGGCTTAAAACCGAACAGCAAATGGGCATTCAAGTTTCGTACGGGAGGAATTGTTCCAGAAGCGTTCCCATCATCTGAACAGTTGGCTCGTGCTATTATCGCTTGTCGAGATGCTGGTATCGCATGGAAAGCGACTGCTGGTTTGCATCATCCATTGCGACACTTTGACGAAAAAATCGGAACAAAAATGCACGGCTTTATGAACGTCATTGGAGCTGCGGTACTTTGTCAAATATCTCATCTAACCGAATCGCAAGTCTGCCAAATTCTTGAAGAAGAATCACCCGAAGCTTTTCTTTTTCAAGAAGAGACTTTTCGTTGGCGTGATTTTGAAGCAAGTGCTACCGAAATTGAACAGGCACGAAAACAAACAATGCAGTCGTTTGGCAGTTGCAGTTTCGATGACCCTTGTGACGATTTACGAGAATGCAAACTTATTTGAAGCAGATGACCTGTTGCAAATTCTCTAACCGCTTCCGCACAGCGACAAGAGGCACTGGCGAGAACAGAGAATAACCATCACCTCTGATTTTAGGTTTAACATCCTCGCCCGACGCGTCGGGCGAGGATGTTAAACTTTGATGCAACCTTTGTTGTTCATTGACTCTCTTCACCAAAGCCTCTTGTGTCGCTTTGAATGTCTTTGAGTGAAGGAATTATTCGATTTTCACATGAGCACGCAGGCGAATAGTAAATGAGATAAAGAGAGCTTGGTAATAAATACTTGCTATTCACACAGCACATAAACTTCTATAATTTAGTAATGAAAACAAAGAGAGGTAAAGTTTATCTTGTGGGAGGCGGTCCGGGGGATGCGGGGTTGCTGACGTTGCGCGGTGCAGAATGTTTGCGACTGGCAGATGTCGTGCTGTATGATGGTTTGGTCAACCCGTTGCTGTTGCGTCATAGCAAAGCGACCACTCAACGCACTTGTCGCACAACAGGACCAGCAGGGCGAACACTCAACCAAACCGAGATCAACAGCAGACTCATCGAAGAAGCCCAGCAAGGAAAAATCGTTGTACGATTAAAAGGAGGCGACCCTTTTATTTTTGGTCGAGGAAGTGAAGAGGCTGCTGCCTTGGCAAAAGCGGGTATTCCATTTGAAGTGATTCCCGGCATTACAGCCGCCACTGCTGCGGGAGCTTATACCGGTATCTCGCTAACGCATCGAAATTTTTCCTCTGCGGTTGCGTTTATTACAGGGCACGAAGACCCTGCCAAAAAAGAATCATCACTTGACTACAAACAGTTGGCACAATTTCCTGGTACACTCGTTTTTTATATGGGGTTACATCGGCTGGGAAAAATTATCAATTCGCTATTGCAACATGGCTTAAAAAAAACAACACCCGCTTCTGTCGTTAGCCGCGCGTCAACTTCTGCACAACAAACAATCAGTGCCCCATTACATCTGCTGGCTGAAAAAGTTCGTCATGCAAACCTTCATGCCCCCTCACTCATTATTATTGGCGATTGCGTTTTACAAAGAGAAGAAATTTCCTGGTTTGAGTCGCGTCCATTATTAGGAAAACGAATTGGTATTACGCGACCTGTCGGACAGGCGGAAGAAGCGATTCAACGTTGCATTGCATTGGGGGCAGAACCGGTTTTGTTGCCGATGATTGAAATCCTCCCTCCCGACAATTGGACAGAAGTTGACTTGGCAATTGAACAACTCGCAAAAAAACATCATGACAAAGGGAAAAAATATGACTGGCTAATCTTCACCAGTGCCAATGGTGTGGAAGGTTTAATGCAACGTCTTTGGGACAACAAAAAAGATAGCCGTCTGTTGGCAGCGGTCAACATTGCAGTCATTGGTCCTGCAACGGCTGCTGCTTTAGAAAAATATCATTTGCGGGCAGACCTCATGCCCAAACAATATCAAGCAGAAGGGTTGGTTGCTGCATTGAAAAACCATGTGGCGGGAAAACAATTATTATGGGCAGGAGCGAATCGCGGGCGCGAGGTTCTTCAACAAGAGCTGACCGCTGCGGGAGCAAACATCGACAAAATTGTTGTCTATCGAAACGAAGATATTCTGATCTCTGCGGATGACATTTCCAAAAAAAATCTTGACTGGATCGGATTAAGCAGCCCATCAATTGCTCGGCGATTTGCATCCATTTACGAAGAGGAACAAGAACAAAACAGCAAACTTCGTCTCGCTGCAATTAGCCCTGTGACTGCTGAATCTTTATCAAAAACAGGATGGCAAGTTGACGCTATCGCAACGTCGCATACATGGGAAGGGCTTCTTGAAGCTGTCGTCAAAGCAGAATCAGAGAGATAAAAAACTTTCACAAAAAGGACTTTTATGTCCTGTTTTAACTGTTCTGGTCTTGACGTCATTTTGTCTTTCGTGACAATTCACTTTATTACTCACATTAAAGGTTGTTAAAATTTAATGAGATGAACCAGCGTTCAAAAACTTTTTGAATATGGCTGACAAACCAGCCACGCTGGACAAAGTGGAAACAGAAGTAAAAAACTCCACTCACGATAACAATTGCCAGGGAGGGCATGATGATGAAACGTTGGTTAATTCACCTGACTATTTTCTCGTATTTGAGTTGTCTCTCATGGGGGATATTTGCTCATGGTACGCAAACTGCGCCCAATGCAAGTCCTGCAATGTATTATGTTGTATGGGATATGTTTTGCGGCTGGAACGCTTACACAACGCGCCACCATGTAATTGCTGAAGGGGAAAGCGGCAAATACTATAATGTTGCTCCTGGACCTTGGGGAGAGTTTCAGCCGTATGGTTCTCAAGATCGTAGACAGTACGATCCATCAGGAAAATACTGTGGGAAAATGGGTTTGAACACCCTGAAGCATACTGCGCATGAACCGATCACACGGGTTTTTGTTATTGAAGAAAGCTGGCCCAAAAAATACAACATGCCCGATAGCTACTGGGCATTAAGATACGACGAGCCGAAAGATATCTCTCGCTACTATCATACAAAACAAGTTCTCACTGGCGAAGGAATTGTGTTGCAAAACCATTTGCAATGGATGTCGCAGCAATCTCAGAAAATTGTTTTAGACAACCCTCAATTGAGAAGAGAAATGTCTCGAAACCGCCCCTTCTTTGCCGTCGAAACAAAGCGTGTTCCCCAAAACGCTCAGTTCGATTCGCAAGGAAGACAACGTCGATTTGTCAATGGAAATTAGTTGAAATTGATAATGGCAAAAAACGTCTTTGAACAATGACCCCATAATAACTCGTGAAGGATCACGAACTTTCCCGCACAATTTTATTAGGACGATACCGAGCTATGTTGAACCTCCGCACTTCTCCATCGCGCCGCTCACTTTCAAAAGTATACGACGATTTCTTTTTCAAAAAAGAGAAGCCTTACGGCTTGGCAATTGTTCGAATAATACTACCATTGGTGATATTTTGGGACTTATCTTCTCGTTGGGTTCGTGCACGTGAACTCTTTTCTCTTGATGGCACGCCGACACCTATTTGGGAAAGCTATGGTGTTTATAATTGGTTGCCTCTCTTTTCGGGGGGTATTATTGTTGCGATGATGACAGCACTCATGTTTTTGTTAATCACACTTGCAATAGGATGGTGCACGCGGATTTCTGCTATTGGGGTGACGTTACTTTTTACTTATCTCACCATGACCGATAGCGTGAGTACAATGACGAAGTGTTCTGTTATTGGTTCTCATGTATTGTTTTTGTTATCACTTTCTCACTGTGGAATTGTTTGGTCGGTTGATGCCTGGCAGAAGAAGCGAAAGTATCTTGCGGAGCATCCTGATAGCCGCGACTCTTATGAAGTTCCTTCTGTCTATGTTTGGCAGCAACGGCTTGTTCAATTATTAATTGGCGTTATTTATTTTGGTGCTGCCTTGACAAAAATGCACACGGCTGCCTTCTTCACAGGCGACCAAATGTTTCACTGGTCGTTGACAGAACTGAATCACGAAAACTCACTGGGTGAGTATATTGCATTAGTGTTGCCAATGGTTTTGGTGTTTGCTGCATACATTACAATTGTGTGGGAAGTTCTTTTCATCTTTTTGGTTTGGGGGCGTGGCTGGGGACGATTTTGTATGATCTCACTCGGCTTGACTTTTCATCTGCTGACATGTCTTTTGCTGGGACTCTATTTCTTCCCTTTAACTTTTGCCGTTCTCTATTGCAGTTTTCTGGATGAAAAAGATATTCGTTCGTTGTCGCTTCGATTTCGTTATTGGGCAAGAGGAAACCGATGGGCACAATCGATTCAGGCTTCGCTTCCCCAATGGAGACCTCGGCTACCTCAAATAAAATCTATTCCGCAACCGGCGTTATTTATGGTGACACTTTGTGTTGTGGTACTTGTGGGAATTGAAGCAGAACATCAGCTTGACCCTTATGGTTTAAGAAGATCAGAAGGACCGTATCAATTAGTTGAGATGAACCCCCAAGAAGTAAAACGACTTTTCACGCCGTCGCAAAACATTCGCAGAAAAGATACCATACATGACATGTCAATTGGAACGGTTGTTGTGGCACAGTATTTGGCAGACCCCCGCACAACATTTCAGCAGGGCGAAAAGGTTATCGTACAAGTGAAATTCTCCCCGCCTCATCCTGATATGGCTATCGAATGCGATCTTTACGACTCTCAGCATCGACTTGTTCGTCGCAATAGTCAGGTTGCTGAACGGGGATCGACACGAATACACTACGGTTATTATCTGGATGGAAGCATCGAGCCGGGAGACTACTACTTCATTCTCAAATCTGCTGGCGAGCAACTTCACAGCAGAAAAATAGCGATCACCGCAGGCAACGTCCACAGCCCCGTTGCCAATTAAGGAATGTGGTGAAAATAAGTTGGCGATCTCTTCGAGTAATAAACGAAATCCGAATATCGAAACAAATCGTAACTATTCAGCGAAGACTACCTCCCCTCCCTTTTTAGGGAGGGGAGGGTCTCAGTGTGGTTTGTAATTGAGGTGGTTTGTAATTGAGCTTTTTTATTTTTAGACATTCGTAAATGAATGTCTGACAGCAAAACAGACAGTGAATTTGAATTGAACCGTTTCACCCTCCCCTAACCCCTCCCTAAAAGGGAGGGGGATTTACTTAATAAACTTCCT
>UOGL01000403.1_pt1 | contig 9674 bp, 9 predicted proteins | sample 1990131 | NCBI WGS metagenome assembly UOGL01 (sample SAMEA4728526, study PRJEB27164) | hydrothermal vent metagenome | biome: marine basaltic hydrothermal vent biome; feature: marine hydrothermal vent; material: mineral | place: Pacific Ocean | collected 2011-06-14/2011-07-23 | depth 1741 m | reverse complement strand
CAATTCCCACAGATGAACTCGTCAACCGCCGCTACGAAAAGTTCCGTAAAATCGGAGTCTTCGAAGAGACCGCAGCAGGGGAATAATCAATGCTCAACAGCACGCCTCGTAGCATTCAGCAAAGCGGATAAACAACGCATCTCCTATCCCCAAAAACAAATTCTATCCCCCAAATCAACCGACCACGAACGTCCGATAATGTCTGTTATGAATAGTTAGCTGGGGGTTTAAGGCTTAGAATATAGGGGTTGGGGTTTTGTGTGGTCCCCTTCTTTTTCCCGCAGTCATAGAAAAACTGCTTTGACGAATGCAAATGTTGCTGCTAGGCTTATCGGAAATCCCCTGCTGAATATTCTCAAGAAATGCTATTATTCGTTGGTGGAATTGCTGCCAGAAGAAAGAGGATTCTCAGAGGGGAAATCTATCGCTGGTATTTTTCAGGGAGTGACGAGAGAGGAATTTTGGCAGCTTTTGCCTGGCGGAAAATTCGCTCATCAATGGGGGTGGAAAAATCCGTTTTCAAATCAGGATCAAACTCAGAGCCGTACAAATCAGCGTACCAATCTTCAACAGCCTTGTCAGCGATATTTCGAGGAACGCCCTGCAATGCTCTGTTGGCATTTGTAATGATCTGCTGTTGTCTTGAAACGGAATTGCTTTGCAGCGCTGCAATTTTTCTCAACAGGTTTTTACGATCATTATTGGAGGTTGGTCTGTTTTCTGTTTGTTTTTCTTGGGGAGAGTCAAATGGGTCGCTGGTTTGTGATCGAGGGTCAAATGGGTCGTTGGTTTGCGATCGAATGAAATCAGCCCCCCTTACTCCCTTGCGAAGTGATTCCATCATTTGCTCGCGTTCTTGAGGCGAACTGTTTTTTAGTATTCTAAGAACATTCTCTTGAATTTTGCTTCCCTCGATACTGGGGAGAGACCTGACAAAGTTCTCAAGAAAGCTGTAACCTTCTTCTTGCTCGTTGTTGAATGGGTCATCATTGTTCGAGGGGTTATTATTGCCCTTCTCGTATTCTCCATCGGGATTCTTATCGTGATTTTTCAACTTGAGACCAGGTTGATTGAGTTCATCGATATTTCCAATATCATGCAATGCTTTTGAAAGCCCTTCTGACATCAAGGGGTGTAAGCCATCCATGACTGTTGCAGCCGCTTTGCCGCTGTACGATTTTTTTATCATCGCCCGTGCAGAGGTTGAGAAATTAGATAAAAAGAAAACCAAGACCAAACAAAAAGCAACCCCCTTAACTAAGCCAAAGATTGCGCCGAGATGTTTGTCGTATTCTTTGAGTTTGACCTTTTCGAGCCAACGCCCTATTGACCTTGCCACCCCGAAAGAGAGAAACGAAAAGCCCACATACAAAGCCAGCATTGCCAGCCACTGGTCAAGCGGCGGCTTTGCACCAAAATTTGCAATGACGGGAGCCACTTTTTTAGAGAGTTCTCCTGCGAAAACAAAACAAAGAACAATTGCAGCGATGGTCGCCAATTGCCAGACAAATCCTTTGGCTGCCCCACGGTACAAAGAAATCAATAATACAAACAGAATAATTCCATCGAAAACATTTTCGTTCATCTTAGCATCCTTGCTATTATCAATAATAAAAAACTTCTTGCGTAGTGCGCGCAAAAACTCAGTCAGCAGGAGATTGTAGAATCATCTTGCATTCTGTAAAAGACCAGTTTTTCGATTTTGATAATCAGACAAGAGCAGGGTAGATAATTTCTGTCTAAAATGCTTTTCGGCTCTCTAATATCAATGTAACAGGTCCTTGATTGACCAGCGATACCTCCATTTCTTTTTGAAATTGTCCTGTTTTAACAGGGATTCCTTCTCCTCGTAATTCAGCCACAAAGCTCAAATACAATTCTTTTGCTTTTGTTGGGTTTGCTGCTGCTATAAAACTGGGTCTTCGCCCTTTGCGGCAGTCGCCATAAAGAGTGAATTGACTCACGACTAGAATTTCACCTTGAACCTCTCTCACAGAGAGATTCATTTTTTCGTTCTCATCATTGAATATCCTCAACCCTGCAATTTTCCCTGCCAGGTAAATGATATCTTCTTGAGTATCATCCTCTGTTACTCCCAGCAACAACAAAATGCCTGTTTCAATTGTTGCAACAACTTCTTTGGCAACAGTGACGCTTGCGTGTGATACGCGTTGTACAACGGCTCTCAAAACAATTCCTTGAATTCTGTTATTTCTAAAAGCTATTTCTAAAACTTGCCGCGTCGTCGTTCTCGAGAGGGGAGTACCTCAAGGCAGGTTGTCCACCAGCCTGTTAAAATGGTTTCAATAAATTCTGGGGGAAGTTTCTCCTCTTGCATTTCTGTTGCCAATTTTTTGTAATCGTATTCTAACGGAACAAACTCCACGCGAAAGGGGAAGTCGTTTATCAGTCCTTCCCCCTGCGTAGTGTTTACCCTCTGCTTTTTGACATCGTCACCTGTTGTAAGGAGAGTGTACCAGACATTGGTTTTTCCATCGTTTTCTGGGCGACCTAGCACGCCAACATTGATAAACCGTTTTCCTCCTGAAAGTTTACGTTGCCAGTGCAATCCGGTGTGAGTTCCCAAAACCAAATCAGCGTTACAATCGTTCGTCATTTTTTCCAAATAATGCGTACTGGTTGCCGATTCCCACAAGAACTCGTTTGTTTTTTGGGGAGAACCATGACACAACAAAATACGAATACCATCTGCTTCGAGTCGGATTTCTTTTGGTAACTGGCGTAACCAGGCGCAGTTTTCTTTGCTCGTGTTTTCCAAAGTGTAGTCATAACTTTTTTGAGCAAAGAGATTATCTCTCGGATCGGTGTAACCACACTGACAGTCATCAAGATGATTGCCGATACTGTCGTCATAGTTTCCCTGAACAGATTGCACGCCTGCATTTTGCAAAAGAGGAAACGTACGATTGGGATGAGGACCAAATGCGCCAATGTCTCCCAGGCAAAACAACTGCTCTGCCCCGCGCATTGTTGCATCACGAAGAGCTGCTTCTAATGCAATGTAGTTGTTGTAAATTCCGCCAAAGAACGCCATGCGCATCGGGTGCTTATCCTTCTTGTGAAATAGTGCTGTTGGTGCAAATTGCTCCGTATTGAAAGCAGGTGTAACAGGCTCCATGCGATAGCGCAAACGGAACGGTTGCTTCGTCAAGCGATTGCCCCAACAGTGCGTCGGGGGCTTCTAATAAAATAGGACAGACAACAACCCCTTTGTTTGTCACCACTCTGCTATGACTGCAAATGAGTTGCGTTTCATCAAACTCCTGCATCATCTCGTTTGTGACATGGTCATAAACCCCGTAACCTTCTGTCCGTTCTGCTTCTGCCCCAATTTGTAATCGAGGTAACACTTTTAATCGCGGGCGATGGCAATCATGCTCTGCAAGCACTTTTCGAAACGATGAAAGAATAGATAACTCTTCCGATTCATCCCAAGTGCGTGTCATTGTGATGATGGGAAGGAACCCCTGTTGCACTAGCAAGCGAACACCGTTCATTGCCCGTTCAAATGTTCGTTCGCCTCGAATGGGGTTGTTGGTTTCGGGAGTAGGACCATCGATAGAAACGCGAAACTCTAACGAGTAGTCTGTCCCCTGCTCTGCTTTCCACAAACGTTCTAACCATTCTGCTTTCAAAACGGTTCCATTTGTTAAGACTGTGACTGGTCCGTATTGCAATGTCAGTTCTAAAATGGGGAGTATCTCACGATTCAAAAAGGGTTCGCCGCCGGTGAAGTAATACTCTTTGACTCCCTTTGCAACAGATTCATCGAGATATTTTCTAACGGTTTCAAGTGTCAAGTATGTGAAGCTATCGTTGTGGGGAGAGCAACTGATAAAACAATGTGCACATTCTAAATTGCACAATGTTCCCGAAACTTGAAACCATAATTCATCAAACGATTTCATTTCGACAAATGGAGATTGTGAGACGGTTGTTTCAGACATTCTTTGTGACCTTTGCAATGATATCTGTTACTTGCTGCAAACCGATTTTCATTAAAAACCGTGTGTCACGACCGTAACTTTTTGCACCTAAAATATAAAAATTGGGTTCTGGGTTTATCAATAACTCAACACCATGAGCAGCTTGCTGTAAACAATCGGGGGACGTTTCTGCCAGCAAAGTTGCAGCCAGTTTAATAGGTCCCTGCGAAGCATAGCACTCGTGGATTTGTAACTCTTCGTAAAGCTGCCGACAAGGACGATAACCAACATTGGCAAGAACGTTATCGACAGAAAAACTTTTTTGCCCCCCCTGCCCTGTTTTGCAATGAGTTTCTTTTTTGAAGAGGGCATCAATTTGAAATGATTTTGATTCGGAATTGTATTGAACAGACTGCACCAGATAGCCGGGAGACCAGTCGATGATGCTTTCGGGATGTCCCACAAAATTATTCACTTGTTGAGAAAGTCGGTCTCTTTCTGGCAAAGCGTCATTTTCAATACGAGACATTGGCTCTTCGTGCCGCATTGCGGTAAACCAAATGACTTTTGTTTGCGGAGACTCTTCTGCCAACCTGGAAAGTGCAACAATACTTGTTGCTGCGGAGTATCCGCTTCCGATAAGAAGCGTTTTTTTGTTGGCGTATTTCTCTTTGTCTTGACCAAGAATATCTGGGATTTTATATTCAATATATGGTTCTGCTTTTGTTTCACCAACGGCAGGAATCCCCCCTGCCCCCATCCAATGATGATGAGGGTATGTTCCCGAACAATCTAATACAATCTCTGCTTCTTCTGTTCGCTCCATTCCATGTTCATCTTGCAGAAGAAGTACAAATGGATTTTCTGCACGCTCTGGTTTGCCAATAAAATCGCGTTTCCAACAATGGCTACGACCAATCGAAAGAACTTTTGTTTTTGGGTGAATTCGCTCTATTAATTCTGGTAATTGACTGATGGGCAAAAGATACTTCTCTGCAAATTCACGCCCCGTTAAATACGCATCGTTGGGGGGAATGGCTTCTTCTCCAAAAGTTTCTCGCAAACGCTGCTTTGCTAATGCTGAACTATTCATTTCAAAAGGACTAAACAACCGAATGTGTCCCCATGATTGTACATTTTCTGCAACCGTACCTCGTTCGTACAACTGCACATCGAAACCCGCAGCGGTTGCAGCCAATGCCGCTTCTAAGCCAACTGGTCCTGCACCAATAATTGCGATTCGTGGGGGATTGCTATTTGTCACAAGGTTACTTTTTCTTTGATAAATAATTAACAAAACAGTTTGAGACAAATGATATAATTCGTCTCTGTTTTATTCCGTAAGACAGAATACAACAAAACAAAAAACTACAATGTTGACACTTTGTTTTGATGCCGACTAATTGAGAAGGGAGCAATATCCATAAACAAGGATTGTTCTAAAATGATTTGTCGCATGAGTTTGGCTGTGCCGGGAGACATTTGCAATCCGTTGCGAAAATGTCCTGTTGCAACATACAGGTTTTTAATATGAGGAATCGCTCCGATGTAAGGAAGGGCATCTTCTGTGCGGGGGCGCAATCCTGACCATGCTCTGATAAATTGTGCTGTTGATAACTGGGGAATTAATTCTGTTGCAAAATCGAGTAACCCTGCAATACCTTCAGAAGTATTTTGTTTTTGGAATCCGACATCTTCTTCAGTCGAACCAATTAAAATTCTGCCATCGGGGCGGGGAACAAGGTAGCGTGCCCCGACTTCGATAATGTGGGTGAAGGGTAACTGCTCTGCTTGCAGTTGGACAATTTGCCCTCGAATCGGTTTGACCTTCCCCCCTGCTCCACTGTTTGTAAGAAGTGATGTCGCCCAAGCTCCGTTGCAAATGCAGTATTTTTTTGCAGTGAATGTTTGGTTCTCGGTTATGACAGTCGAGATTGCTCCCCCTTCTGTTTTAAAACCAATAACAGGTTTGCCTGATATTAGCCTGACGCCTCTTTGAGCACAACCAATTCTTAAAGCATGAAGATGCCGCGGATTGCGTGCCTGCCCTTGTGCGGAAAGTCGAAATCCTTTTTTGATTTTTGGAGAGAGTGCTGGTTCGAAATCGTGAAGTTCCTCTGTTGTCAATTCTTCAACAAGCCCCCATTCCCTTTGCCACATTGCAAGTTGCTTGTTCCAATAACGTTCGTTTCCGTGTAACACTTCAAGGCAACCACTTAAACGATAACCGTTATCGACGCCGGTTGATTCAAACAGTTCTTTTGTGAGTCCTTCCCAAAGCAAATGGCTTTCAGCCTGAAGACGCATCATGGGGGTGGTTGCTTTTTGAGGGTTTCCAGGAGGCAACATTCCTGCCCCTGCCCAAGAGGCTTCTTTGCCAATTTCTCCTTTTTCCAAAAGAGTCACCGCCGCCCCCTCCCCTGCTAATTCATAAGCAATAGAAAGTCCGATCACTCCCCCGCCAATAACAATTACGTCACTCATTCGATTTCAAATCCATTCATCTATATTTATTCCGGCTGTTAATGCAGGGAGCGTTACCTGCCTGCTTCGTCTTGTGGCATTGTATCGAAAAGAGATTGCAATTTCGATTCCCACCCAAAGAAAAAGCGGAGTATTCATGTGAAGACTCCGCTTGAGTGAGATTTCTATTCGCTCATTTTTATTTTTTCAACGTGCCAAAGTACGCCATTGCGGCTTTCTTTCTGTTGCCATTGTAAACCCGTTGCAAAGCGGCGTCGATTTTGTCTCCATTTTGAAGTGATTTAACAAATCGACGATACTTTTTGCTCCCTCCTTTTTTGAGAAAAAACGTCACCATCGAAGAACCGACTGCTCCGATGTTCGAAGGTGAGAACGTATTGTTTGCAAAAATTTCTTCTGGTTTACTCAACGATTTCACTAAACTGGAAACAGCACTCACTTTGCTTTTTAAGTAAAGGTTTGACTTGTCCGATTTCAACGCAAGTGCAAACCCTGTTCCCTGAGTAATCCAATCGGGGAGTTTTTTATTCCCTCGCATTAAATAGGCTGACGAGAGTTGTTGCATCAAATTCGTTTTCATACCGGGAGATTCTGTCGAAATGGTATCTCCCACATCTTGCAATACCACATAAGCGTTTTCAAAAAGAGGGGAGACATTCGCATGCCCAATCACTTCGCGAGGTGTTCGCCGCTTTTCAACCGAGAGGCTGAATTCTTCATACGAAAAACGATCTTTCATTACAAAAATTGTCAACTTCCCTTTCCATGCCAGTTTTTCTTTCGAGCCAAAAAGTGTTTTTAGCTTTTTTGATTGTTCGATTGCCCATTTGTTGATTTCTTCTAATCTTGCTTTTGAAGCATTTCCGTAAACGTAGAACTCATCGCTGGTGACGATCTCTTTTTTTTCTCGTGGGAGTGTTTTCTTCCATTGTTCGTGACTGGTTTTGAGTCGCATTTCTGCGAACTCTGCATCTGTCAGTTGATCGAATTTTTCTTTTTTAATTTCTGTTTCAGTTGGAACAAGATCACGCAGTTTGATTGTCTTATCTCCTCCGTCATATTTGTTTCCTTCCTTGAACCATGTTTTCATATCTTCATAATTTTTACGGGTGATGCGTGCTATTCCTTGTGGCATTCGAGGATTTTCTAGCCCCCCCACCAAACGGAAGAAGCGGCTTTTTTCCATATTGCCTGGAATGATTACTTCGCCGCTGTCTCCTCCAATAAATAAATCCGCAACAGTCTCGATGGAAAGCCCGCCCCGCTTGCGTTTGTCGTTGTGGCAACGCAAGCAGAGATTAACCATAAAAGGAGCAATATCTTTTTTGAACGAGACTTTTTCATTCCCTGTTGCTTTGGGGACTTTCACTTTTGCCAGTTGAGCTTTTGTGTTTTTTTTGGGAGCAGTTTTCTTTTCTGATTTCTTTCCCGTAGCAAGTTCTGTCACAGAGACATCTTCATCTGTACCGTCAAATTTTGCTCCTTGTTTTATCCATTTCGCAATTCTTTTGATCTCTTTTTTAGAAAGTGCTTTGCCTCCTTTGGGCATCCTTTGTTTTTCATTGGCAATAAGCCGCAATACAAGAAGGCTGCGGTTTGGATTTTTCTTGACAAGTAATACACCATTTTTTCCGCCCTGTTTCATAGAAGCAAAAGAGTCGAGTTTCAGGTTCCCACTACTTTTTGAATCACCATGACACTTCACACAATTCAGCGATAAGATAGGAGCAATCTCTTTAGAAAAACTAATTCCTGTATATATCTTCTTCCCCTGTGCTTTGGCGAGCGATTTTCGTTTTGCTTTAACCATTTTCAAAACAGCAGAGACAGAACGGTTTTTCTTGGAGACTTTTGCATCTGCCATAATTTTTTTTGTCTTCTCGTCAACCTCGTCAACAATTTTTGTTGCTTCTTCAAATTTCTTTTTACGAATCAACTTGGTTGTTTTTCCCAATTCTCGCTTCAAAGAAGAGAGTTCTTTGCGCTGCTGTGAACTCAATGCAGCATCAACGTGTTGAACAAATGTCACAAAAAGAAAAAGGATTGTTATGACAACAAAAAAGAATCGACGCATGATAACCTCACAAAAATACTACAAAAGGAAAAAGAGACAACCAATGCCCGTATACCACCACGATGGAGAGTCCCATACTATTCTAACAACTTAAAGATGGGAAGTGTTCGTTCAAATTTTGTGATATCATCTCATTTTTTCATGTAAAATGAAACCCCTCCGCTCATCTCTTATCATTGTGACTCTTTGTTTAAGATGATACCTTTCAATAATGACATCTCTTTCTCAAAAAACTCAAAAACTCCTCACCCTTCTAAAAAGTTACGGCTCTGTTGCTGTTGCCTTTTCTGCGGGCGTCGATAGCACTGTGGTTGCGAAAGCGGCATTTCTTGCTTGTGGTAAGAAGGCGATTGCAGTGACATCGGTCAGCCCTTCGTTGGCAACAGGCGAAAAAGAAGCAGCCATTGGATTGGCAGAGCAAATTGGTATTGAACATCGTCTCATTGCAACAGATGAATTTACTAATAATGATTATCTAAAAAACGAACCAAACCGTTGTTACTTTTGCAAGACAACACTTTACAACCATCTTGAAAAACTGTTGCCGATGTTAGAAGTGGATGTGATTGTCAATGGTGCAAATTGTGATGACCTTGGCGACTACCGCCCTGGTATGTTGGCAGCGACAGAACATCATGTCAAAAGTCCGTTGATTGATGCAGGATTTACTAAAGCAGATGTACGTGCAGTTGCCAAAGAATGGGGGTTACCGATTTGGGACAAACCTGCCACTCCCTGCTTATCAAGTCGGCTGGCGTATGGTGTGGCAGTAACACCCGAACGGCTGCAAAGAGTTGATGCAGCAGAACAGTTTTTGAAACAGAAGTTTGATTTACAGGAACTCCGTGTACGGCACGAAGCAAATGACCTGGCACGTATTGAAGTACCGGTAGATGCCCTGCCCCGTTTGTTGGAAACAACTTGTCGAGAGTTGATTACTAACAAACTGCTTTCACTTGGCTTTCAGTATGTGACGATTGACCTCAACGGTTTTCGTTCGGGAAGCATGAACGATGGGTTACATATTATTCAATGAGACAATAAAAAGAGGGGACTCTCTACATTTTATTGTCAGAGAATCCCCTCTGTTTTGATTTTGTAATGCTTTATTTTTTATCAAGATTCTTGTTCAGTTTTTCAATGGCTTTGGTAAGGGCTTTGATTTGTTT
>UOGL01000492.1_pt1 | contig 9753 bp, 4 predicted proteins | sample 1990131 | NCBI WGS metagenome assembly UOGL01 (sample SAMEA4728526, study PRJEB27164) | hydrothermal vent metagenome | biome: marine basaltic hydrothermal vent biome; feature: marine hydrothermal vent; material: mineral | place: Pacific Ocean | collected 2011-06-14/2011-07-23 | depth 1741 m | reverse complement strand
TGCCCAACGTGAAAGCTTTGCACGTTTTTGAGCTGACTGTATTGCAGAAGAGGCTGCCATTAAATCAGGACGTGAATCTAACGCATCACTTAACAATGTATCCAGATCGTATTCTGTGGAATCTCTGAACTCATTTTCAAGATTCTCAGAAGCTATTGAAAACTCAAGATGATCGACTCCCATTAACATTGCCAGTTGGTTTTTGGCAATATCGATGTTTTTTTGTAGGCGGGCAGCATCACGTTGAGAACGGGCAACATCAATTCTTGCAGTGGCTGCTTCCAACTCACTGATATCTCCTGCTTTCACTCGTTTATTGGCAATGTTAGCGATTCTTTTCCGAACGATAATAAATTCGGAAGCCAGCTTTGATTGATCGACTGCATTCTGGTGATTCGCATAGGCAATCCGAACATCACGGATGAGATTCAAACCATTTTGAACTAACTCGTTTCCAACACGATCACACTCTGCTTCAGCAAGTTGAATTTTTTGCTTTCGTAAAATAAGTGCTTCAATGGGTATGTAGAGTGTCCACTCCCACTGCTTGGGACCAACTGGTAAAAATGTTGTCAACTGCGGATTGGTCAGCAATCCTGCTTGGACCAAATCTCCTTTTACCATACCGAGTTGTGTTAATGTTTCCTGAAATGCAGCATTGTTCCACAAGGCAATCGCAACAGATTCATCTTCCGTCAATCCATCTTCCAGGATAACACCTGGTGGAAAAACAGACTGATCATAGCAAGTTGCAGGTCCAACCGTCTTAAGCATCCTAGTCTCAATATCTTGAGAAATCCCCGAACGATTTGAACAACAGACATCGCTTGTACGACACCCTGAAAGTTGCGAGATGAACGTCAAACAAACCATCAGCGAAAGACATTTTTTTACAAATCTGGATGTACCAACGGCAAACAGAGTATTTGATTTATTTGTATGAGTCAGTTTCATAGCCTTCTCCTGGAATACGTTGAATGAGCCAATGAACAGGCTTCTGCGTACAGGAAATCCCGAACACAGATTACAAACACTTTATTCCAAGTGCCCGTAACAGACATATCGACAGTAAAATTCCATTGAAACATTAGATTGCTCTAATACGAGATATTGAGATAATTATTGTTAATCGTTGCCATCCTTGAAAACAACATACCTTACTACTGAGATAATCGATACAACACGCTCCTATGTGTTAATCCTCTTTTTCGGAACTAACGGAACTGAAATGTTAAACGCTGCACCACTTGATGGTTGGTTCTCCAGCGTAATTTTGCCGTGATGTAATTCGATGATTCGTCTTGCAATTGCTAATCCTAATCCTGTTCCACCTGATTCTCGACAACGTGATTCATCTGCACGATACAATCGTCGAAAGATATTCGGAATATCCTGTTCAGGAATTCCGGGACCGTTGTCTGCTATACAGATATGAACAGATTGATATTCGATATAACCTTCAATTTTAATTGTTCCAGAGGAGGGTGTGTACTTCACTGCATTTTCCAAAATGTTGAAATAGGCTTGGCTCAACAACAAGCTATTTCCTTCGACATGCCAATCTCCCAACTCTCCAAGTTCAACAGAGATGTTTTTTTTGTCGCTCATATCACCGATATGCGTAACAACATCTTTGACAATATCACCCACAGAGATTATTGCGTTAGCATGGTTATCTTCTCGTAACAGAAACAAAAGTTGTTCAATCAGCTTACTTAACCGCATCGTTTCATCTAACACATCTTCCAAAACATTTTGATATTCTTCTAGTGTCCGCTCTGTACGAAGTGCGACTTCAACTCGACTGCGCATGATTGTTAAGGGTGTCCGTAGTTCGTGCGCAGCATCTCCCGAAAATTGTTGAACCTCTTCAAACGCTGTTTCTAATCGCTCGATCATTTCATTCAGAGTATTTGTCAGTTCTCCCAGTTCATCATCTTCAACAAAAACGGGAAGACGTTCGTTGAGATTATCTGCTGTGATATGCTGTGCCAGTTGAGTAATTCTTTGGACAGGCAATAAAACTCGTCTTGCTAACACATATCCTCCTGCGACTGCACAGATGATTGTGACTGTCCCTGCACTCAATATAATGTATAAAAACTCTGTTAATTCTTTTTGATGAGGAGCCAGTGGAATTGCGATAGACAAGGTCAACTCACCCACCGGGCTGGCAACTTTTTCACAACCGACAATAAAATCTCCCAAACCATGAATGGAAACTTCAGATTCCTCACCAACCGGAACTTTGAAGTGGGGTTTGTTTTTTGAGTCTGATTTTAACTTCTGTAGTCGTTCACTACGAAATATCACCTGTTCATCCGCTGATCTCACTTCAAAATCAAAAGAAGCGTGGTCGGCAAACTCTCTGGTAAGAACCGTTTGAAGTTCGTCATAGTTTTGAGCATGTTTGACTGCTCGCTTCAATTCTCCAAACTCCTCTTCAAGCTCGAACGATGTACGATCTCTCAGATAATCAACCATCATCACATACACAACAGACCCAAATCCTAAAATCAGCAGAGAGAGGGTCAGGCTGCTCCACAACGTCAATTTCCAACGAATACTTAATCTCTTCATGACTCATCCCTCAAACAGTATCCAACTCCACGGATGGTATGGATGACTTGTGGCTTGCCGGGTTGCTCCAGTTTCTTACGCAGATAGTTGATGTAAACATCGATAATGTTGGTTAAGACTGTTCCCGACTCTTTCCAAACTTCATTGGCAATCATTTCTCGAGTCACAGACTGATTGACATGTCGCATTAAGTATTCTAAAAGATGATACTCTCGCGGACTGAATTCCAGTTCAACTCCTGCCAAAACAACACGACGCGAGATACTATTCAACTCAATATCACCTACCTGCATTGTGAAATTTCTCGCTTGGAAATTGCGTCGAAGCAAAGCCCGCAGCCGAGCGAGTAGTTCAGCAAACGCATAAGGTTTTACAAGATAGTCATCTGCTCCCGTATCAAGACCCGCTACCCGATCTTCCACTTTATCACGGGCAGTTAACATCAACACGGGGGCAATAAACCCAGAACGTCTCAATTCACTGAGTACTTCTAAACCGTCCCGTTTGGGAAGCATAATATCGAGTATGAGAGCATCGATGCTCTCTTTCGTGGCGAGAAAAAAACCTTCTTCTCCATTCTGGGCAGTGAGAACATGATAGCCTTCCTCGGTAAGCCCTTGAGAGAGGCTGTTGAGAAGTTTCTTTTCGTCTTCAATAATTAATATCTTTGTCATGCGAAAACTGTTTGATGATAGTTTGAAACGAATAGTAAAATGTGATTAACGAAAAGAGTGTTCCTTAGCTGGACGATACCCGTAATTCAACTTTTCATATCTTAGCCTGCTGTCTTGGTCGATTATTACAAATTGAATGTTAAATAACATTCATAATCGATTAGAACTCGTTAATGTTGAAGAGATTCATTTGACTTTTTTGAAGAGAGTAGTAATGTCAGGCAATCAATTTTGTATATTTTCATTTTGAACTCTATAACAATTCATGGTGATGGGGTCAAAAGGATATCCCCCTGAAAAAAATACTAAATACCCCCGACTTCGATAACAAAGGAGCCTGTCGATGAATTCTCAGCAGAATGATAGCCAACTCTCGTACCTTACGGAAATTCACGCAATACTCGTCAATATCATTCTGTGGGGAGGGTTAGGGATTTCCGGTTCGTTTTTCAACAATGCATCGCCTACTCAAAAACTGAGCGAGACAACTATACCACCCATCGAATCAAAGAGTATAGCAGCAGCAGTTGATAAAAGTCTGAGACAAAGCAGCGAATTGAAGTTGAGTAAACGTACAATTCATACAGCGGCTCCTCAGTCGAGCCAACGGGTAAGTCCTGTGAATAAACCCCACCATTCTAAGTCAATGTCTTCTGACGATCACGCCTGAAACTGGAGTAGAAACAGCCGCTTCTGGCGGGGTTGTTTTTGGTGCGTGTTACTCTGGAGGAGTAAGCAACGGGTTGGCGGCAACCTCTTTGAGGCTGTTGGGGGAAATTATCAGCCTGCATGAGGTTGATATTATTTTTCTCACACAAGGTCTGCACAACGATGAATATGTTTTTCGCAATATCGTTAATGAACTCTTCACGCTTTCAAAATGAATTCACACCATGATTGAATTACTCTTACTGGATGGAAAAATTACTTTCTGTTGCGATGCCCCCTTTTCTCATCATTTTGGTAGTTGTTCGCGACTTGAATTGAGAAATTGATTTAATTGTTCGTCAACTCTTTCGATTGCACCGGCAGAATCATACCACCAGTCGGGTGACCAAATGCGAATAATTTCCCAGCCTAAATTACGTAACACCTGTTCGCGAATTTTGTCACGGTCACGAGCGGTTGCTGAGCGGTGGTATGTTGCACCATCACATTCGATGCCAGCTAGAAATGCACCGGGGCGTTCAGGGTGGACGATGCCAAGATCGACTCGAAACCCAGAGACTCCAATTTGTGGAACCACTTGCCAACCCTTGGCTGAAAGAGCAGTCGCGACGGCTTCCTCAAATGGAGATTCGAAACTCCCTTTAGACTCGGCAGGTCCTGCACCAAGAACAGACGCTCCTCGTTGAGCGTATTCTAAAAAGAACTTGAGGTCACGCACTCCTTGAGACATCGTCCGCTCTGCCTTCAGTTGATCGGGCAAAAAGGAGACATAGACAACCAGTTCTTGCCTGGCTCTGGTGACTGCAACATTTAATCGTCGTTCACCTCCCTGACGGTTGAGTGCCCCGAAATTCAAGAGCACGCGGTTCGACTTCCTGCCAGCCATATCGGGACCGTTTGTAATTGAGAACAGCATCACATCTCGCTCATCCCCCTGTACGTTTTCCAAATTTTTCACAATTGTTGGTTCAATGCGTGCATCGTCAAAAAACCATTCCAATTCGGGAGATTGACGCAGTGCTTCATCAAATAGATCCTGAATCAATGTCTGTTGTTGAGTGTTAAAGGTGACCACTCCCAAAGTAAGGCGATCTTCTTCTGGAGTATTGATCCAAGATTTCATTCGTTCTATGGCATCAGCAACAAGAGTTTCTGCTTCAATCCGATTAGTTCGGCTTTTGCCTCGGTCGTAAATTGCTTCGGGTAAGTGCTTGAGGGAGACTGCCTGATCTTCAGTCACAGCAGAAGGGAAAGTAATTAACTTATTGTCGTAATAGTTCCAGTTGGAAAAGGATATGAGTGATTCATGCCTGCTTCGATAATGCCAGTTCAACTGAATGAGCGGCAACCCGGAAGCGGTTGCTTCGTCTAAGATGCTTTCAAGGTCTTTGTCGTAGTCCTCGAGTTCTTCATTATCTTCATCGTCCTCGATACGTCCAAAAAAGTTTGTGGGTGGCAACTGTTTGGGGTCGCCAACGATAATCGTTTGTCGTCCCCGAGCGATTGCGCCAATGGCATCCCAGGTGGTGATTTGAGAAGCCTCATCAAAAATGACAACATCAAACAAAGAATGTTCAGCGGGTAAGTATTGCGCAATCGACAGTGGTGACATTAAGAGGCAAGGAGCCAATTGACTAAACGACTCTGACATTCCAGAGATCACTTCTCGAATTGCTTTGCTTGGTCGTTTCAATCCCATTTGGTGACGGAGTAGTCCCAGTTCGGATTTTCGAGGGACTTTATCAGGCTGGGGAAGATCATGTGCAATTTGCATCCGAACAAAATCTGTTGCTTCTTCCCTGGCAAGGTTATCCAATTTGCGAAAATCGACAATGGCATCTTCATGTTTGAATCGTTGGAATCGCCTGAGTGTGTCACTTTGGTCAATCGCTCTTGGAAGCCACCATTTTACGAAAGCCAACTTGAAAGTCGTTTGTAATTTATTCGGAGGAATACGTTCCTTTTCCAAGTCATCAACAAGCCTTGAAAGTCCATTGGCAATTGCTTTTTGTTTAATTGATGTCCATGCGGTCCAACTTCGTAATTCTAACCGACTCGCTTTGACTTCCTCAATTGTTTTTAGTGTCGATTCCAAGACATTCGGGTTTGCTTCTTCTGAGAGCTTCCCCTCAGCGACATTTTCGAACTCGTCACATGCTTTTTGAAAATCAGCTTCCGCCATTAAAAATGATTCAGCCTTTTTAAGAATAGGATGCTCTGAAGAATCATTCATCACAATCGGAGCTAACCTCGAAGAGACCGTTTTAAGAGAATCGGTCAACTTTCCGAAATCGAGAATCGTCCTTCTTACTTGTTTGCCATGTTCCAAATAAGTTTTCAGGTCATCGATATTAGTTTCAACACCTTTCCAATGAAATGTTCTTTCAGCGAGAGGATTTCCTGTGACAGATGCCATTTGTTTCTTCATCACCCGGATTTGCGGAAGATCAACTTCAGGATTAGCGACTCCGTTTGAAGCATAACTTTGCAGTAACTTTTTAACTTTACGTTTTGAAAAACAAGAAAAAAGCCACATGGAAGCGTTTGCGTTTCGCCATTGTTGATCTAAATCTTCTAACGGAATTCTCAACAGGCTCTCATGTTCATACTGTGCAGAGAGCGATTTCTTTGCATGTTGATAGGAATTGAGGTGTTGTTCTAATGAATCAACTTGTTTAATGACTTTAGAAAAATCCTTATCGAAAACGATCTTGAAATCTATCGCAGCCACGTCAAGGAGCATCTGTGCCAATTTGCAAAGTTGACTCAACACTTCAGAAGAACAATCACTCATTAATTTCATGCCAATTGCTGAGAGAATTTCTTTGAGTGGTGAGCGGAGTTTTTCAGTTGCCTCCGTTACACCGTCTGCGGCTTGAAGCAGTTCACCCTCCCATGCTGCTGACCATTCGGTCACATTGATCAATTGCAAAGCGCGGTTCGGTTTGATTTGTTGAAAAGTTAAACCAAGGTCTTCAACCAGTTCTTCAAGAAACTTATATCTTTCGGAATCGATTCTCACAGAATCTTTCCAGCCTAATTTTGGTGCGTAGTCTGCTTTATGTTTGACGGACAATCCCATCGCTTGAAAAACTGTCCAGCCATTAGCATGTTGTTTGTGAATTTCTGAAACATACAGGTTGAGTTCATCTCGTCGCACTTGCAGATGTTTATTAACACTGATCCATTCTCCAGAGTGATTCTCTGTCTTCGCTTTCCAGGATCCTTTGAGTTGAGACAGAAACTTTCGGCGTTCCGCTTTGTTCGAATGCAGTTCGAGACAGATGTCACCAAGACCATGTTGGCACAACCGTCGATAGACGACATCAAGAGCAGCAGTCTTCTCAGCGACAAACAACACTGTTTTTCGATTTGCCAGACATTGTGCAATCATATTGGCAATGGTTTGGCTTTTACCTGTACCAGGTGGACCAATCAAAACAAAGTCATGTCCTTCTGATGCAGCCATGATTGCGGTGAGCTGAGAAGAATCAGCAGCAAGCGGATGAATCAACTGTTGGGACTCATAATTTCGATCAATGTCTCGACTGGCAGGGATGGGTGATGTCGCTTTTGATTCATACGGCTTATCTGGGTCCTGAATCATGTGACGCACGACGCGGTTTTTCGCCAGGTGTGCAGTGCGGTCAACAAGGTCTTTCCACATGAGATATTTTGCAAACGAAAATGTTGATAAAGCGGTATCGTCCACGACTTCAAAACCAGGAATATCACGAACGGATTTTTGAACCTGACTTAAAATAAGTGGAACATCGATACCGCTTTCATCTCTAGGCAACTCAGATTCTAATTGTGATATATCGCAACCAAAATCTTTTTTGAGCATCTGAATTAAAGTGGCATTAAATCGAACATCATCCTCATGGTGACGTAATTGAAATGGGGAGATAACACTTTTTCGAGTTAATTTAACAGGGATGAGCAACAAGGGAGCACGATAAGTTTTTTCGTCATCTGCTTCACGTTTCCACTTCAGAAAACCAGCTGCGAGAAAGAGCGTGTTTGTTCCCCCCTCTGCCATATCGTTTTTCGCTGTTCGATTCAGTTTAACAAGACGTGTCGTCAACTCGGTACTTGTTAATTGAGCTGCAATTTCATTGCGATCCAAGGCTGCCAAGGCAAATTCTGTATGAATGTCCTCTCCTGTCTTTTGATGGTGCAGTTTTGCATCACGATCACCGATGGGATTGTTTTCTGTTAAAGAGATAATACGAATTACTTTGCGATCAGCCAGAAGGTCTTCAAGTAACGGGACATCAGGACAGAAGAAAGGGACTGTCTGTTTGGTTGCACGAAAATTCAGTAAGCGGTTTCGTAGAGACAAGTCCAGTAATTTACGTTGCCAGCGATCGATTCTGCCGATGGGTGTTGTTGGTTTAACATCAACATCATCTGAAGCAACCGTTCCAAAACTTGGCATCTGGGGAAGTGGAATTGCAACATTATTATCAGCAGAGACTTTTCGATTAGATTGAGAATCATCGTGAGAAGCGAGTGGTCGAATCCGGGACATTCTTGCTCGCGTGACATCAATGGCAGCAATAAATTGATCTTCTACTATCTCACTTGTATGTTGCTTTGCTGAAGTGACCGCATCCTTGAAACGAGCGGGCGGTTGTTGGGTGACTAAAGTAGTTTCAAATGTCACCAGCTCGTTTGCTGCAAGTGCTTTTCGAACTTCCGACACATCCGTTTCGATCAGATTTTTGAATGTCTTCTCAACCAGCCAAAAACCTGCAAAGCAATGACCGTCCACTAACAGAAGAATAGGATTCAACCCAATCGCTTCAATGACTGAAGCAAAGAGCAAACTGGTATCAAGACAAGTTGCCAGTCCATCTGATAAAATGGTTGAGGGTCTTCTCGTTTTTTGCCCGACGGTTTCAAAACTACGAGGCGGATTCGTGTAGCTTAACCCTTCTGCAGCAATTGCAGACCACGCAGCCGCCCCTAACATGTAGGCTCTGGCGGGATCATTCGATTGATATCCATCTAGTGCAGAAGAATGACCATGCTGAGAAAGCGAACGGCTTGCGGCTTTCAGTATTGTTGCAATGGCAGGGTCGTTCGGCATGACAAAAGCAGCCAATAGGTCTCCCATTGCTCCAAATCCACCCCACTCATCATGTGCCAAAATACGAATATCAATTGTTTGTTCGCACAGCAATGTCTCACCTTGAAGTAACTGAAACGTAACCCGTCCCCTCTCTGCTTCATTCAGACCATTTAAGTAGGCAGGATCAAGTTGAACATGAATATCCTTCACATCGATTGTGGTCTCAGGACGGATGCAATCGAAATTCCATTTTTTAGCACGTGAAAAACCAGGCTCAGTTTTCAATGTGAGTTGAAGATTATCAAATGAATCAGAAGATTCATTGCGGATGGAAAGCGACTTCAAAAACGGCACAGAGTTTTGCCACGATGCGTAGTTAAAACAACTAATAACATTAAATTCGATAAACAGAAGAGAAGATGTCTCCTTGATATTTTTTCGTTCTGAATTAGTTTTAGGATTCTGCGAATTCATAATTTCTTTTCAACTGATACACACGCCATTTAAAAATCAAGTAGTATACATATAGGCAATAAGAGGGCGGTAGTCAATGTCGTGAGTATTTTCCACCCGTCGGACATCCTTGTAAATTGAATGAAAACTCAATTCGACTAAAACTAAGTCTTCCCTTCTCAAAGGGTGTAATCTCTGTGGGGTGGTGAAATCTGGTTTTTTTGTGGCTGATTTATTTTGATCTGGCAGGAAGTCCAGATTGGTCTTTGAAAAGGTAGCGTTCTTTGCGAAAGTTGTTGT
>UOGL01000107.1_pt1 | contig 9757 bp, 5 predicted proteins | sample 1990131 | NCBI WGS metagenome assembly UOGL01 (sample SAMEA4728526, study PRJEB27164) | hydrothermal vent metagenome | biome: marine basaltic hydrothermal vent biome; feature: marine hydrothermal vent; material: mineral | place: Pacific Ocean | collected 2011-06-14/2011-07-23 | depth 1741 m | reverse complement strand
TGGTAACCCAAGCCCACTTCCTTGCGATTTCGAAGAGAAAAAGGCTTGAAACATTTTTGAGATCGTCCGTTCATCCATGCCGATACCGGTATCAATCATTTCTAAGAAGACCTGATTCCCATCAAAACTCGTTTGAAATTCCAATAATCCTCCGTGGGGCATTGCCTGTTGAGCGTTCAGCGCCAAGTTCATTAACGCCTGCCTCATCAAAGAACGGTCAAGACGAACAGCCGGCAAATCTGCATGTAAATGCGGGCTGATATCGATTCCTGCTTCTTTGGCAACGGGTTGAAATGATTCAATAAATTCGGTCACTAATGCGTTCAAGTCAGCGACATCTGGCGTTAAATCGTTCAGGCGAACAAATTGCAAGAAGTCACTTAAAATGCGATCCAGATTTTTGCACTCCTGTTGTAATGTGACAATCCGTTTTTGTGCGCGTCTTTCGCGAGGTGTTTCTCCCGGTGCAACATCCTCTGAAAGAAGTTCCAAGTTCAGGCTGATGGTTGAAAGAGGGTTACGAATTTCGTGTGCGAGACCACCTGCCAAAGTCGCAATTTCATTGTATTGCGTTTGTAATCGTTCTTGCTTTTTTTCATCATGTGCCATATCTCGAAATCCTAAATAAACACGAAATCCAAATACTCAAAATCACTCACTTAAACCAAAAACGTCCTGCTGACCGAACGCTCCTTAGGGAAAGAGCGAAAAGTTTTTTCAAAGCGAATAAAAGTCATTACGAAGAACCTTTTCTTTTTCAAATTGCGGGAGTACGGTATCGGATAGTCCGTTACAATGTACCGTAAAAGCGTCTCTTTTTCGATGATTTACGCGATTCATTCCGTTCTGACTAGAAAAAATATCCAAAACCTGAGAAAAAGGAAGAAGAAAGTATTCTTTTTGAAACGAGAGAGGGACGTTTGATGACAGATATTCAAAAAAGAGAGACCCGTTATTTATTGCATCAACAAACAAGCTTCATCAATCGATATGTCTGTTTAGTTGTATTGTTGTTGATGGTGCTCTCTTCTTCTGTCGGGTGGGCAGATGAGGCAGCCGATGATTATCTTGCAGCGGCAAAACTTTACAGCAAGGGGCGATACGAATTGGCAGCCGATTCGTTTCAGTCGTTCATTAAAAAGAACCCCAAGCATTCCAAGGTGGCTGTTGCTCAACTTTATTTGGGCAACGCACTTGTGCGGCTTGACCAACGCAAAAAAGCACGCGCTGTTTTAAGGAAATTTGTGGGACAGTTTCCGACAAACAAAAACCGTGCAGATGCGTTGTACCGCATTGCAGAATGCAGCTACTTCATTAAAGATTATTCCGCAGCAGAAAAAGAGTTCCAACGCTTTCTTAAAAAAGCACCCACCCATGAATTTATTGAGTGGGCGTTACCTTATTTGGGTGATACGCAAATACGCTTGAACCATCCCAAGCAAGCGGCAATTCAATTTCAAAAGTCGCTTAAAAAGTTCCCGCGTGGTCGTATGGCAGAAGACTCAAAGTTTGGTCTTGCTAAGTCATACGAAATGCTTAAACAAATAAAGAAAGCAATCAAGCTGTATCAGGAATTGGCAACCCGCTCTCAGGGAGAACGTGCACCGCAGGCACAAGTCAATCTTGCAACGATTTACTTTGATCAAAAAAAATACAACGATGCTATTGCTGCCTATCAATTGCTCATCAAACGGTTTCCTAAAAATGATCTTGTACCGTTTGCCCATTTGAATATCGGCTATGCCTGGTACCAACAAAAAAAACATACAAAAGCAATTCAAGCCTTCAAGCAAGCTGCCCAAAAGAAAGAGCAAGCCCCCGTTGCAAACTATTGGATGGGGCTTAGCTATAAATCGACAGGACGATTTTCTGTCGCAGCAAAAGTATTAAAAAAACTGTACGAAGCCGACAGCAAAACACCCTTGGCAAAAGAGACTCTCTATCAATGGGCAGATTGTGAATTACGCCAAGAGCATTACAAAAAAGCAAAGGAACTCTTTTTGAAAGTGGTTTCAAAATACCCGAAAACAGAAGCGGCAGCAGCCAGTTTACACATGGCAGGAGAAGCCGCTTTTTTATTAGAGAAAACAGATGAAGCAGAAAAACTGGTCAATCAGTTCACTCGCAACTATCCTGAAAGTGCAATGCGAATGCATCATCAAATTTTGAATGCGCGTGTTCTGAATGCTAAAGGGGGGAAAGAAAATCTTTCGCAAGCAATTCAGTTATTTGAATCAGTCATTCAACAAAGCACCATTTCACGCACGCGCTTTTTAGCGCGGTATCATTTAACAAGTTTGTTGCAAAGGTCAAAAAAAGATAAACAAGCAATCGTCACTGTTACTCCGCTTACCAATCAGGCAAAAAAAGAGGGGGCTGGTTATGAGTTTGTTGATGCGTTTGTTCTTGCAGGAAATAGCTTTCTGAACCTAAAAAAGTACAAAGAAGCAAACGGGATGATGGCAGAATACTTGTCCCGTTTACCCAAAGGGGCATTGGCAGACCAGGCATTGTCAACCCGCGCAATTGCTGAAGCAGAACAAGGTGAAAAAGAGACCGCCCACAGCTTGCTGTCAAAACTTATTAGCGATTTCCCGAAAAGTAAATGGGGAGTGAGTACGCTTCGGTTGATTGCAGAACGGGCTTATGGCAACAAAGATTTTGCATGGTCAACACAACTCTTTTCACAACTGATTGATAAAGGAACGAAGACCACTTTTCATCCTGCTGCCCTTTCGGGGTTGGCATGGTCTCAATTTGGTGAGAAGAAGTACGAAGAGGCTGCAAAAACGTTTGCTCTTTTTGTTAAACAATATCCCGATAACAAACAGCTTGCCCCCGAAGCCGCTTTTATGCAAGGACGTTCTTACAAAGAAGCCCGCCGAATTGATTCTGCTGCAACGGCATTTTCAGATGCGTTCAAAAAGTACGCTCCCAAGAAAGCCGCTTCACCCCAAGCAGAACAAAAGCCACCCTTGCGTTATGTTTACCTCGCTGGTTTACAAGCTGCCCGCATGTATCGCAATCAAAAGAAAACAAAAGAAGCAAATGCTGCTTACAACTTGTTGCTTGAAAAATTCCCGCAGGCAGAATCTCTTGACAAACTGTTAGATGAATGGGCGTTGTTGAACTATGGAGCAGAGAACTTTGAACAGGCAGATAAGATATTTCGCCGTCTTATTCAAGAGAGACCTCAAAGTGATTTGGCAGATAACGCATTACTCAGCTTGGCAGAAAGTGATTTACTTGCAGGCAAACTGGCTGCTGCAAAAGCATCTTTCATAAAACTAAAAACCGACAAGCGGGCAGATGCTGTTGTGCGTGAAGTCGCAATGAGCCATCTCGTGAGCATTGCAACAGAAGAACAAAAATGGGAAGACGTTCGCGATAACGCGAAATTATTTTTGAAGCATTTTTCAAAATCGCGTCGTGCAGATTATGTTCAATTTCAATATGCAGAAGCTTTGCTCCATTTTCAAGATTACGCAGAAGCAAAAAAAATACTTATCGTTCTGTATGCTCGTCGCAAAGCGTTGCTTGAGAAAAAAAACGTCTGGTTTCCTCGTGTCTGGGTGTTGCTTGCAGAAATTGCGATCAAAAATAAAGAGTATGATGATGTTGTGAAATACGTTGAAGAACTGCGTGCACAAGAAGATCGTCCTACTTATTTTTATCAGGCAGAAGAAATTTTAGGACGGATGCACATTCGTAAAAAAGAGTTTGCAAAGGCACAAAAAGTGTTGCAACGGGTGCTTGATGATAAAAACGCTCGCCGAACAGAAACCGCTGCCAAAAGCCAGTTCTTTATTGCAGAATGCTATCTTTATCAAAAAAAGAAAGATTACAAAAACGCTCAAAAAGCGTACTTCAAGGTTTACAGTTTATACAATTCTACGGAATGGCAATCGGCTGCATTGTTTCAAGTAGGGCAATGTGACGAAGCACTGGGGAACCGAAAAAAAGCGATCGAAAGCTATCAAGACCTCATCAAAGAATTCCCCAAAAGCAAGTTCGTTCCAAAAGCCAAAAAACGTCTCGTTGCAATTGCTCAATAGTTTTTTGAATATCAATTTCTTGTCGGTAATAGTGTTCCGGTCACTTCGCCAAAACCAATTCGATATCCCTCTCCCTGACACCAGCCCGAGAGGCGAATTTGATCGTGGTTTTCCAAGTAGGTTCGTTCTTCTCCGTTGGATAACTTGATAGGTTCTGTTCCTTTCCAAGTAATTTCCAGCAGGCATCCCCGTGCGGTTTTTTCTGGACCACTAATTGTGCCGCTTGCCAATAAATCACCGGTACGCATATTACAACCCGCCACTGAATGATGTGCCAGTTGCTGAGCGATTGTCCAATAAAGATGACGGAAATTTGACGAGGTGATGCGTGTTGATTCCTCTCCATTTGCCGGAGTCAGCTCTGCTTCTAAATGAATATCAAATGAATGGTCAGCGTCCCACTGAAGATATTCTTGTGGTTGTGGAGTTTGTGCTTCTGGCTCCACACGAAAAGGCTCCAAAGCATCAAGCGTCACAACCCAGGGAGAGATAGACGTTGCAAAACTTTTTGCAAGGAATGGTCCAAGAGGGACGTATTCCCACCGCTGAATATCACGGGCAGACCAATCGTTGACGAGCACCATTCCAAAAATATGGTTCATCGATTGATCAATAGGAATCGATTCTCCTAACTCGGAACCAGGTCCGATAAAGAAACCCATTTCCAATTCGAAATCGATGGCTTTGCTTGGTCCGAATGTTCCTGCTCCTGTTTGTCCTGTGGGGCGATAGATATTGGTGCCACTGACAATAACCGAACTTGCACGTCCATGATAGGCAACCGGTAAGTGAAGCCAGTTTTCCTGCAACGCATTCTCTGCACCACGAATCATTGTGCCGACATTATTTGCATGGTAGCGCGATGAATAGAAGTCTGTATAATCAGGAATGTCAACAGGCAATATCATTTCAACGTCACTCATCGGAATGAAAACCTCATCGCGCAAAACAGCATCATCACGCAAAATCGAATTCTCTTCTTGCAGCAACTCAACCAGTTGACGCCGAATGCTTGTCCATGTTGTTCGTCCTGAACCCATCAATTTATTTAACGAGGGTTGATCAAAAAGAGGTTTATCCGCAGGAATATCGATCAGTTTTTTTTGTTCCAGCAAAGATAAATCAAGAATCATCTCGCCAATAGCAACACCAACATGCGCGAGTGTTTTATTGCGTGGTTGAAAAATCCCATAAGGTAAATTCTGAATGGGAAAGTCAGAATCGCTTTGCACAGGGATAAAAGATTTCAACTGAGGGTCAACAGTAAAAGACATAAAAAATCCTTGTTTGGAAGGTCAATTGTAAGTAGTAGGCAGTAAGTTTTTCGCGATAAAGGTCACTGCCAAAAGGATATTGAAACCTCGTAGGGTGCGCACAGCGTACCCTACGAGGATGATTAAAATACATAAAAACTTACTGCTTGTTACTTAGTTACGAGAAAACACTATGCAATATCGACACAACGAGATGGTTGACAAAACCCACGATAATCAAAAAGTTTTCCTCAACGGCGTTATTATTGCATATCGACTTGCGTTCTTCAACCGATGGTCAAAGCAACAAAATAACGTATGCCAAACTCTCCCCAGTATTGCCCGAAGCATGGGCGAGGTTTTTATCTTCATGTGCAGCCGTTTTGTTTACTTTTGGGTCTCTGCACTTATCTGTCGAAGAGGTTGCATGATGTCTTCTATAGAGATATGTTTTTTTCCAGATTTGGTCAATTGTTCTTTGCGATAATCCAAATAGACTTTGGCTGTCAGTTTGATGAGTTGCGGTTTTCTAATTTTGAGTACACCTTCCATCTTGTTTGCTGTCTGTTCAACCCAGCCAGGTTGACGTTTCATTGCGAAGGACATCATTTGTGCAAACAAACTCATCTCATGGAAGTTCTGATCAATCATGATATTGCTAATGGGAGAAATGAATTTTGCAGCAGCCTCGACCGTTTGCGATGGAAACGAAACAAACAGGCTCGCCTGATGCACGGTAATATCTTTTCCTTGTCTATCTTTGATTTGTTTAGCTTGCAGGTGAAGAAGTGCTTCTGCCTTCATCGGCTTGGTAATGAACGGGCTTTTGAATTCTCCTTCACAAATAATCAATTGGCTTGTATTGCTCTGTTGTAAAATATCAATGACCCCCACGGTGCCATCTTTCATATCGATATCGTATCTCCATGGACCTGTTTGATACATTTCAAGTTGAGAGATTTTCATCACACGCCAAATGCTGCAAGCAACGTCAGGATGCTTGACAAAAAATTGATACGCTTCTGGCTCAATTTGAAATTGCAATGTTGGTAACTTACGAAACATACCAATGTTTCCCACGATATGCTTAACCCGTTTTTGTTGTGCTTTGGTCAGTTTTTTCATGGGAAGAGCAGCCAATGCCGCGCGACGTGCTGCGCTTGACGATGTTCCCTTTTGAAGAGTTTTGACTTTCTTCTTCTTTACCTTTTTTGACAGTGGTTGATAGTTCGGTGGTTGATAGTTTGCTTGGCGCGCAATTCTATTTTTCTTCTTTGAAAAACTTTTCGCAGCAACGCAATCTGTTGTAAGAAGCAGCAACGCAAAAAGAAGAATCAGTGATAAACAATGAACAGCTTCTGTCATTTTGAAAAAAAGTACAGAACCATCCCACCGCTCAGAGCATTTCTGCATATTATCCCCCATTTATTTCTCGCAACGAGAAATTGTCTGTCATCAATCGCAACGACAAACAGAACTTCATGTTTATCCGCTCATACCGAGAGCATCAACGTGTTACTGCGCACGCAGAGAACCTACAACAACTGTAATCGGCATAATTGGAAAAATTCGCCAACCTAAATGAGGCAAACCACATGAGATTCAGTAACTACTGAACACGACTTGAATTCGCACCATTCTTTTTGCGAGCAATTCGATTTGATCGAAATGAGGAGTTTTTTTCGAGGGAATTGATTTCATCTAAAACCACTTGTGTAAAACGAGGTTTGTCTGTGATATCAATGTGTGATCGATCAGGAAGGTCAAAGTTTTTTAATGCAGCGATATTTTCAAAGTGAATTGTTTCTGCGCTGGTGACGGCTTCAAATCGATCCCAATACTTTGTTTTGGGGTATTGGCGATATTCAATTTCGAGATACTCTTCCGATGTTGGCATACGAATAAAAATAACCCGTCCCCCGCGTGATTGTATTTTTTGAACGAGCGGTTCTGTCTTCATCGCTTCGTGCAACCAGTCGGCAGGTGTAATGGGCGTCGATTTTTTCTCCCGTTTCTTTCGGTTATCGACCATTTGCAAGAGGTCTTTTTCTTTGTAAGCATGCAGGTTGACACCACCCGATCGGTCAGGAAAATTATGGACGAGTGATCTTCCCCCTAATGGTTGAGAACGTAGTATTGTTCTTCCAATACTCATGATTTTCTTTTCTGACCGTAACATTACAGAATACGTTTGGAAAAAAGCGGTGATCTTTCGGTTGATGCCTTCGGTTCTGTTTTTGCCTTTGTGATAATAATCAACATACTCTTGCTGGTCTTTCTGATGTATCGAACGTAAGCGGTCACACGAAACTGCGCAAATAACAATCCCCTTAAATTTTGGGTCGTTTGCCAAATCTTCTAAAACAGCAAGAGGGCTTTTTCCAACAAGGGCAAGTTGCGCAATATGATAACCGGGATATTGTTCGCGTAATGTCTCGGTGCTTATGTTGTAGACCATGCGAGAGTCACCCAGAAGAGCAATCACTTTCCCTTCATCATCAGAAGCATTTCCCCTTAAGTTTGCCCATGCTAATCGATCATCAATTTCTGGAAAGTACCCGACAGAACGCAATGCAAATTCAGCGCAAACAACACATAACAGAAACAACGCTCCTGTCGTAAACCACGTTTTTTTCCAGTTGTTTGATGAGGTCTTCATAAGAAAGCAGATTGCAGATTAAAACTTAAAGTAAATAAATGCTTGATTTTTTCCAGAAACAACCGTCAGCATAATCAACATACTTGCCAATGCGACAGAGCGTTTTAACCAATGCGATTGATGAACTCTCAATTCAAAGTCTTCATCACTCATGTCACGCAGTGCTCGATGGTTGAGGGTAATCAACAAAATGACCAACAATGCCACGGCTGCTTTTTCTGTATAAAGATGCAAGAGAGGCATTGATGTCGAGACAAAACCGAACATCGAAGCCAAAATAATAAAGGCTTGTGAAAATGTTTTTGCCCGAAAGAAAACCCATGTCAAACAAATCATAATGAATGTTACAAACGCCAAAAAAAGTTGTCCCGGTCGAGATTTCCATATATTCCATTGTGCAATGGGAAGTGCTCGAATCACTTGTTCTGCCATCAGCAAGAAGCCGTGCATTGCTCCCCATACAACGAACGTCCAACTGGCACCATGCCACAAACCACCCAGCAACATCGTAATACACAAATTACAAAGTGTGCGAACTTTTCCTTTGCGATTTCCTCCTAATGGGATGTAGAGATAATCGCGTAGCCATTCTGAAAGTGTGATGTGCCAGCGGCGCCAGAAATCAGAAAAACCAACTGCTGCATAAGGATATCTGAAATTTGTTGGTAAGACAAATCCCAGGCAAAGAGCTGCGCCAATGGCGCAACTGGAGTACCCTGCAAAGTCACAAAATATCTGCCCTGCAAATGCTAACGTTCCCGCCCAGGCATTTAAGGTTCCAGGAACCGTTTCAGGAGCATAAACTTTATTGACAATGGGAGCGAGAATCCCATCTGCCAGCACCACTTTTTGAAACAAGCCAACAATCAGTAACCATAATCCATAATGAAATTGCGATGCAGTTGCGCGTCTTTCTGTTTGAAGTTGCGGTTGAAAATCAATCGCACGCACAATCGGACCTGCCACCAATTGTGGAAAGAAAGTCACAAACAATGCAAAGTCAATTCGCGAATTCCATGGCTTCATTTTACCACGATAGATATCAAGAGTGTAAGACAATGTTTGAAAGGTGAAGAAAGAAATCCCCACAGGTAAAGCAATACTAAACGATACTGGTTGATACTTAATGCCAGCAGAACTTAACGCATCAATAAAATTGTCAAGAATAAATCCGCCATACTTATAGTACGCCATCAAACCAAGATTCACACTTAAGCTTCCCGCCAGAAAAAGTCTTTTTTTCCACTGTTGCTGTGTCGAGTGAATCCCTTTCGCCATAAACCAATCGATAACCGTTGAGACCCAAAGGAGCACAACAAAAGGAGGGTTCCATGCTGCGTAAAAGAGATAACTTGCCATCAGCAAGAAACTTTTTTTTGTTGCCCACCTCCATTTTTGAGGGATGAGCCTCAATTTCGCATAATGGAATGCCAGCACTATGGCAAAAAACAGGATAAATGTGTAAGCATTAAAATTCATGATTCTTCTAAACCAATAACTTAACCTGGCAGTGAGCCAGAACAATCAAGGGAACTCAGACACAAAAATCCTGCGCGTTTTGCACGCGATTTCATTGATAAGAAACTATTTGTTTTTGCTGAACAACACATTATATTTTTTCTGCAATGGCTCGAATGAAATCTCCTTTGCCCTGTTTTTCTGCACGGTCTGCAAAGAATGTTGCGACTTGTTTGTTTGACATCCATTTCTTCCAACCAAGTTCAGTCCCATTCTTTTTGGCAATAGCAACCGATTTCCGCAAAATAGCAGGGCGTGAAATATGAGTCAAT
>UOGL01000206.1_pt1 | contig 9765 bp, 6 predicted proteins | sample 1990131 | NCBI WGS metagenome assembly UOGL01 (sample SAMEA4728526, study PRJEB27164) | hydrothermal vent metagenome | biome: marine basaltic hydrothermal vent biome; feature: marine hydrothermal vent; material: mineral | place: Pacific Ocean | collected 2011-06-14/2011-07-23 | depth 1741 m | reverse complement strand
ATTTTCAGTTGTTCAGACGTTTGCTTTCGAAGGTTCAGATCGCGCGATCTCCTTTCGGATTTTTATCTTGTCGAAAAAGTCTCAAAAGGTTTCAAAAAGAAACATTCAGAAGAAAGAAGTCATCAACATCATAAAAACTTAAACACAAACAGTATGACATTTAATTATCCAATTCCGTTTTGATCTCCAATCTCGTAGCAACGAGGTTTTGGCGGCGCTCTTTCGGGAAAATTGCCTGGGGCATCTCGGTAATCGTGCTTTGCTTGCGCAAGCCCTTATACAACTTGCCTTCAATGGGGTGCGCCCGTTGTTTGTCAGATATCTTTTCGGGCAGAGATCATTATTTGCTTGTAACTACTCAGCGAGGAAGTTTATTAAGTAAATCCCCCTCCCTTTGAGGGAGGGGTGAGGGGAGGGTGAAACGGTTCAATTCAAATTCACTGTGTCTTTTGCTGTCAGGCATTCATTTACGAATGTCTAAAAATAAAAAAGCTCAATCACAAACCACACTGAGACCCTCCCCTCAGTCCCCTCCCTAAAAAGGGAGGGGAGGTAGACTTCGCTGAATAGTTACATTTGCTTAATAATGAGGTGATAACAATTTGAAACTTTTGTCCCTTGATTTTGCACAATTTGATTATCAATGTTAGCGAGGCGTGAGTATTTGAACAGTTTCGGGAAGTCCTGTACCAGTGGGGGTAACAGTTGACACTATAACAAGTTACGAGAATTGAATGTCAAATTATCTTATCGGTTTTCTTTCTCTTGGAACAAAAAGTGCGTTGTCTTGTGAAGACGCTTCGAATTCCTTTTATTTTACTGCGGGCTGTAGAAAATCGATGGGGATGGGCACTGTTGATTAACAACGATGCCCCATCCCCTCTATTTCGTCGATGAGACGAACATCCCTCCCCCTGCAATGAAATAACATTGCCCCTCCCACACTTCTAAGGAAGTGCAACACCATAAAGGAGTTGTTGATTATGACTAGCCAGCTCAACAAAAAGAAGAGACAAACCAACGTAAGAGATATCGATAAAAGCCTTTATTTATTGGGGGCTGTGCTGGCAGGATTGCTTCTTTTTATGCTAGTATTGATTGGCAGTGCGACAGGAAAAAAAAGTACCTCGTCGCGTAATTCTACCTGGTCAATTCCAAGCACTGAAATTGACACAAGTGACAGCGCTGATTTCGGTTTTTCAAATTGAAGTCTGGGAGTTCATAACAACTCTTCTGCGTTCTCTTAACCTGGTAGCGAGCCAGAACCATCAAGGGAACCCAGACACAGAAATCCTGCGCGTTTTGTGCACGATTTCATTGATAAGAAATCAACCAGCTTTCAACACGATGTTAATAAGCCCCGCGTGGTCGAATGACTGCAAAGAGAGTTCGGAATAACAAGGTCATATCAAACCACAAACTCCGACGTTGGATATATTCGATATCGAGTCGCAAACGATCATCAAAATCGACATCGCTTCGACCACTCACTTGCCATAATCCCGTAATTCCGGGGAGTATCTCGAGTCGTTCGGTGTGCCATAATTGGTATGTTTCAGCAGAAAAGGATGTTGGTCTTGGACCGACAAGGCTCATGTCTCCTTTAAGAACATTGAAAATTTGTGGAAGTTCATCAAGGCTTGTTTTCCTGAGGATACGTCCAATTTTTGTTACGCGAGGGTCGTTTGACATTTTGAAGTCGGGCCACGACAGTTCATTGAGGTGACGCAATTCCTGCTTGATATCTTCCGCGTTCGTTACCATTGTGCGTAACTTAAACATCTTGAAACGTTGCCCACGCCATCCTGTTCGCAATTGAGAAAACAGAATAGCACCTGGGTTTTCAAGCCATAATGCCAACCCACATATTGCAATCACCGGAATAATAAACGGAAGCATTAAAACAGAAATCGTGATATCCATTACTCTCTTGAAAAATGTATAAAAATTTGAACAACGGATAGAAGGTTCACTTACAACTTTTTCGAGCCAGCACGCTTGTGAAGTCACTCTTGCCATATCTCTCTATTCCACTACGAAGGGGTAAATTAAGTTTGCTGATCACTTATTTGTGACCTATTCTTTATAAGTATAGCCCCTTAAAGCAACGCGGGAGTTTTCATTTTAGTGAGATAAATACGCATTCTAAAGTAGAGAGGTTATCCCTCACATTTATATCGATATGTATTATTTAGGCAACATTTTTCTGTTTGAATCAAAGTCAAAGACCATTTTCAAGCAATTAAATAAAGAGGATGAATTAACTGTTCTCAATAAAATAAGGGTGAATAACCTGTGTGATCCGGTGAACTGGAACTTTGATTTGTTAAGCCTGTAAGCAATTTTCAATTCAAAAAAAACATTCTTATACAATTGACCTTATCCTGATATTCCGAGTAAACGGTCTGGCAGGAGACTAAGTATAACTTCTGAACAAAACGGAGACTCCTTAAACGGAGATGAGCATATGAGTGAAACGAAAGTCTTGAGCAAAATTTATATTGAAACATTTCAACGACGCTGGTTATTATTACTGGCTTCAGTTGTGTGTGCCGTTATTCCTGGAGTGTTTTACCTTCAAAAGGCAGAGCCGGTTTACGAGACTCAAATTCGTGCACTGATTCAAAACAACGGGCTTTCTATCAACTCAAACGCAAGGCACAATAAAGATAGAGAGTTTCTATCAACTCAAGCAGAGATCGTTCGTAGCCCGTTAATTATCCGGCGCTCATTTGAGATACTTCCTCCCTCTCCCACACTCGAACCAGATGTCGATCCTGTAGCGCAAGTGGCAAAGTCACTTTCTGTCAGCCCACTTGTTTCAACAGATATTATACGTCTTTCCTACCGTAATAGTGATCCAGAACGTTCAGTGAAACGACTTCAGGCAATCATAGAAAGTTACCAACAATACCTTCGAGAAATTGAACAAGGGACATCTGACGAAACAGTAGAACTTCTGGAAAATCAGGAGGAAACTCTGGAAAAAAAACGTAAAAACCTAGAAGAAAAAATCATCCAAATCCATAAAGAAAGCCCTTTTATTGGAGAGCCAGGAGAAATTGTTCGTACGGAGACGGCAGCACTGAAAGAACTTGCAAGTCAACTCGTTGTCTCAAACTCAAAAAGAAATCGCATTGAAAACATCTTAAAGGCTCAAGTCAATTCAAATGTCACAAAGACTCAAAACGTTATCTTGTTAGATGGTATTGATACAGAATTATCGCGTACCTTGCGCGAATTGCAAAGCAACTTTTGGCAGGCAGAATCAAATGTTCAAAAACTTTCACGCGTTTACGGTCCACTCCATCCTGAAAGAAAGCAGGCAGAAGACCAGGCGGTTGCACTCAAAAAACAATATGTTGATGTCAAGAATCAGGTCGTTGCTTCACTGAAACATCAACTTGAAATCTCACGTTCTGAAGAGAAAAATTTTCAACAGCGATACAATAATGAACGAGAAAGGCTGAGTCAGCTTGATCATTTTCTGCTTCAAGAAGAGCAGTTGCAATCTGAACTGAAACGAGTGAATCAGGCTCATGAATCAACGGTTGCTTTGCTCCGACAGAAACAACTCAATAAAGAAGCACTCGCTGGTGGACAGGCTTCTATACTTGTTAAAGTTCTTGATGAATATATGGTTCCCAAAGAACCTGTTTGGCCCCTTCCTGCTCCGTTATTGATTGCTTGTGGATTACTCGGCTTGCTTTTGGGATTAGTTGTTATTGTATTTATCGAAAAACTTCCGCTTCCGGGAATGCAATTCTTTGATACGTTTTCTCCAGAAACAACAAATCCCATGCACAACGTATCGAATCAAACGCCAGTCACATCAGGAAATTCTTTTTCTTCCAATACTCAACAACAAAGAAATTCTTTGCAAAATGTTGTGAGTAACAAAGAGGATTCTCAGCAAGTTCATTCTGAAGTATCGACCGCTGAAATGGAGCACTCGTCATGAAGACAACAGTGGCGGCGTCTCCAGTAGCAGTTCAAAGAGCAAGTTCTGTTCATGCAGAAACTACGCGCAAACAGATACGTGGTTCCTCTTTATTATTGGCTGGTCGTGGATTTTCTTTGGTCATCAATTTGATCACTCAAATTGTCGTGATTCGATATCTTTCTCGACTCGATTATGGTGCGTTTGCATGGTCATTTTCAGTGATAGAAATGACGGCATTAATGGCAGCTTTCGGGATGGATAAATCACTCTCACGGTTTGGGGCAATTTATCATGAACGAGGTGATTTTCGACGTTTGTGTGGCATCTTAATATTGTCGGGTTCTGTTCTGCTAATAACAGGAGCAATCGTGGTTGCTGCTGTTTGGAGTTATTCTGTTGAGCTGACCTCTTTATTCTCTGTCGATCCTATTGCAGTGAGTCTTTTAGTTACTCTTATTGTACTTGTTCCGGCAAATATTTTTAGCAGTGTCTCTTTATCAATCTATACCGTTTTTGGAAAAACACACACAGTTTTTGTTCGACGGCATCTTTTGGGACCAAGTATTCGACTGGGAATGGTACTTATTGCAATACTATTTCAAGGGGGCTTGCAGTACATTGCAATGGCATATCTTGTTTCTGGTTTAGTAGCAGCGTTCATTGACGCCTCACTTGTTGCTCGCTATTTGCGTGAAGAAAATATCCCACAAAAGATGAAGCAGGAACGCCCCATTATTCCCTTGCGTGAATTCTTTAGTTACAGCCTGCCGTTATTAACATCTGATGTTGCATTTTTAGTTCGTGGAACACTCATTGTGTTTATGTTGGGGTGGCTGGCAACAACAACAGCCTCTGCCTCATTTCGTGCAGTCTTACCAATTGTCAGGTTGAACGAATTAATTCTGATCAATTTTACTTTGCTATTCATGCCGTTGGCAAGTCGATTGTTCAGCCAAGCAGACGAAGAGCAACTTGGCGAAATGTACCAACGGACATCTGTCTGGGCAATGGTATTAAGTTTTCCCATCTTTGCTGTTTCGATTACTCTTGCCCCTTCAATTACCGTTTTGATGTTCGGTGAAGAATATGCAGATGCTTCGACAATACTCATAATTCTTTCGGTTGGTTATTACGTTCAATCGATGCTCGGTTTTAATTCGCAACTCATGAAAGTGCTGGGGATGGCTCGCACATTTATGGCGTTAGATGTTCTGGCAACGTTGTTGGCACTTACAATGTGTTGGTTTCTTATTCCAGATTACGGCGCGCAAGGAGCTGCCATTGGAGTTTCATCTGCAATTATTATGCACGCACTGAGTAAGTATTTAGCAATTAGGTTTTTGACAAATTATGCACACCAGGCAACGGACTTTAACAAATCGTTTCTAATGACAGGAAGTTGTGCACTCGTTTTAATTTTGACGCAAGCTTGTTTTGATTTTCATTGGAGCATTGGAGTTTTACTGGCAGCCTCGACCATCTATTTAGTTTTCAGTTGTAATCGTCACCTGTTGAATATCACTTCATTTTTTCCTGAACTCAATAAAATCCCTCTACTGGGTTCTTGGCTTTCGGTGCCAATAAAAACAAATAGCGTTGCGCAATCCTGTGATAAAACAGTCTCTTCAAACAAATTAAAAATTGGGTACATCATGTCACGATTCCCCAAAATCACAGAGACATTCGTACTCTTTGAAATGAGAGAAATGGAACGGCAAGGACATCAGGTTGAACTCTTCCCCTTACAAAGGGAAAGAACTTCTGTCATACATAATGAAGCAGAGACGTATGTGAATCGTGCATTTTTTACTCCCTGGCTTTCATTTCAAATTATTCTGGCACATCTTTGCTATCTGAGAAAAAGTCCGGTTGTCTATTTCAAAACTGTCTGGACTCTTGTGAAAGCGAACTGGGGAAGTGCTCGTTATTTATCTGGGGCAATTCTCTTTTTCCCAAAAGTTGTCTATCTCGCACGTTTAATGCAAAAGAGAAATATCGATCATCTGCATGTCCATTTTGCAAGTCATCCTGCAATGGCAGCTTGGGTCATTCATCAGTTTACCGGAATTCCTTACAGCTTTACTGCTCATGGTTCTGACTTGCATCGTGATCAACATATGTTGCAAGAGAAAGTTGCTGATGCTGATGCCGTGATTACAATTTCAAATTACAATCGTCAAATGATTCTTGATATCTGTGGGCAACAACAGGCGTCACGGGTGCATGTCGTGCATTGCGGTATTGACCCTCAGGACTTCAAATCCAAAGAAATCCCAACCCCTTTTGACACAGGAAATGGACCATTTCGTTTTGCGTGTGTTGGTACTTTGCATGAAGTAAAAGGGCAACGTTTTCTTCTGGAAGCCTGCTCTCAATTGAAAGAAAAAGAGATTGATTTTCAATGCCATTTAGTGGGCGATGGACCAGACCAGCAAATGCTCAAAGAACTTGTTTTGCGAGCAGGTCTCGATAAACATGTTCAGTTTGAAGGACGTTTGACATCAACTGAAATTCAAGAATTATTAAAACGTCTTGATCTCCTTGTGGCTCCGAGTGTTCCGACAAAATGTGGACGCCGAGAAGGAATTCCCGTTGTGTTGATGGAAGCCCTGGGAAGTGGTCTCTCGGTTATTGCAAGTGATCTTTCCGGCATTCCAGAAATTGTGATTGATGGACAGACTGGTTTGCTCACTCCTCCTGGAGACTCCAATGCCATTGCTGAAGCACTCACAAGAATGTACTACGACCAACCGTTGCGACATCGTTTAGCAAAAGCAGGACAAGAAAAAGTGATGCAAGAGTTTAATCTTCCAATCAATGTTCAATCATTGGTTAATCTTCTGAGACAAGGAAAGTGATCTCATGATGGAAACATTCTTTTATCTACTTTCTGGAATCGTCCTGTGGACTTATTTTGGATACCCATTGGTTATCCTGATTCGTGCAGCCGTTTGGAAGCGACCTTATCGTAGCGAATCGATTACACCCAAGGTGAGTATGATTATTGCTTGCTATAATGAGGAAGAGGGGATTCAAGCAAAGCTCGAAAATATTCTTTCACTTGATTATCCAGAAGAACAACTGGAAGTCATTATTGTCTCTGATGGTTCAACAGATCAAACCGAAGAGATTGTTCGTCAGTATTGTAACAATCAAGTTCAACTCATCTGTTTGCTGCGTGGTGGTAAAGCGCCTGCACTTAACGCTGCGGTTGCAACAGCCCGTGGAGAAGTCCTCATTTTTTCAGATGCAAACAGTATGTATCGAGCAGATGCTATTCAAAACATTGTTCGCCCTTTTGCAGATTTGGATGTGGGAGGAGTTGCGGGAAATCAAGTTTATCGCTCTGCTCAGCAATCAGGAATTGCTGCGGATGGCGAGAAGAGTTATTGGGATTTTGATCGCATGCTGAAAGTTGCTCAAAGTTGTTCGGGAAACGCCATCTCTGCAACCGGAGCCATTTACGCAATTCGGCGTTGTCTGTTTCGGGAAGTGCCCGATGGTGTGACCGATGACTTTGTGACTTCAACACAAATTATTGCTCAAAAAAAGAGACTCGTTTTTGAACCAAAAGCGATTTGTTATGAACCCGTTGCAGGTGCAGTCAAAGCAGAGTTTGGGAGAAAAACACGTGTGATTACTCGTGGATTACGAGGCGTTATTGTCATGCGAGAATTGCTGAACCCATTTCAGCATGGCTTTTATTCTTTGCAACTTTTCTCGCATAAAGTTCTCCGTCGTCTGGTGGTTTTTCCACTTGTTGCATTGGCATTAATCACTCCATTTCTTTGGAACAACGGATGGTGGTTTCAAGTTGCAACGCTGTTGCAAGTCGCACTTTATTGTGCAGCCATTGCAGGTTTGCTAATGTCAAAAACGAACTTGAAGTCTCCTAAATGTTTTTCTGTTCCCTTTTACTTTTGTATGGTGAACACAGCGGTAATTGTTGCTGTTGTCAATACGTTGCGTAACAAACGGATTGCACTTTGGAATCCTGAGCGTCCTAACACGCCATCTATCACAACAACAAATCCTTGTCATTCACAATGCGATACTCATCAGTTTGAATCGTACAAAGAATGTAAAGAGGAACTTGAGGAGGTAAGAAAATGACTTCCTCTATGGTTTCTAATACTGCTTCTCAGCAAACATCTTCTATTCACTGGAAGCTTGGGACAGGTATTCTGACTGGCACTGCCCTGTTAAGCGGGTTGTTAATAAGTCAACCGTTGTTGACATGCGCTTTGATTCTATTGATAGGAGGGGGATGGATACTCTTTCGGTATCCGTTGCTGACAATTCCTGTTGTGTTGTTTTTAATGTATTCGAACATTGCTGTTGTCGCAATGAATTTTCATAACGTTCCTGGTATTGTGACGAAAGCGGTTCCTGCATTATTAGGATGGCCCCTGCTTTACTCTTTGGTCATTCGTCGTGAAGGTATTGTGATTGGTCCTTCTTTCATTTGGATATTGGGTTTTGGTATTATTCAATTGATTGGAACATTGTTTTCAGCTCGCCCTGAAATTTCCTGGGACAGTTTGCAAACGTTTCTGTTGGAAGGGATTGTTCTTTATCTGCTCATTACGAATTTAGTAAGAACTCCCAGTCAATTACGCCATGCGACTTGGGGGCTGCTTATCGCAGGTTGTTTAATGGGTGGCGTTCCATTGCTTCAGCAGGTGACAGGAAATTTTGATAATGAGTATGGTGGATTTGCTCAAACGGGTGGGGAACCTGGTTTTGGTACGGGACAAGTAACGGTGGCTGGTGAGATTAACCAAAAACGACTTTCTGGACCCATCGGTGAAAAAAATCGTTACGCACAGGTGATGCTCATGCTGATTCCATTGGGACTTTATCGCATGAGACATGAAAAAAAGAAGTGGCTTAAACTGCTTGCATTTGTTGCGATGACATTAGCAAGTGTTGGTGCACTGTTGGCGTTTTCAAGAAGTACCATGCTTGTGATTGGTCTGGTGATTCTGTTTGCAGCCTGCATGGGTTACGTCAACACAAAACGTGTTCTGCTTGGTGGAATCATTTGTCTCATGCTACTTTTATTAACTCCACAGTACAGAACTCGTATGGCATCTTTGGCAAATTTAGGAGTGTTGGCATCAAGTGGTCAACACTCATCTGCTGATGGTGCGTTGAAAGGTCGAGCAACAGAAATGGGGGCAGCGGCTCTTGTCTTTCTTGACTATCCACTTGTTGGTGTTGGACCAGGTATGTTTAAGTATGTCTCGCGCGAATATGGAGAACGGATTGGCTACCGTGCATTGAAAGATCAGCGACAGGCTCATAATTTACTTTTGGGGGTTGCTGCGGAGACAGGATTACCCGGATTAGTTTGCCTTCTGGCAGTCTTCTGGGTTATTGTGAGTAATTTGAATCGGGCTTATCATTCGTTACGATATTCTTCTCCTGTTCTTGCAGAGACAGCCATTGCATTCTGCTTGGTCATTGTTGCTTATTTTGGGTCAGGTCTATTTTTACATTTTGCGTTTATTCGATACTTCTGGATGATGATTGCATTGGCAGATTGTTGCACATTGATTTTGTTGCAACATCAGAAAACAAATAACACTCCTCAACATTTTGTTGCATCAATCTAAATTTCAAGGCGTTCCTTATGGATATTCATGTTATTGAACCACATCAAATCACCGAGGCTCAGCGAGCACTTTGGGTGTCGATGATGACTGTTCAACAAACGACTGACAGCCCTTTCTTTCATCCTGAATACGCCGCTGCGATAGGGGGGTTTCGCAAGCAGGTGCGTGTTGCAGTTGTCACAGAACAAAGTCAGCCGGTTGCAT
>UOGL01000029.1_pt1 | contig 9816 bp, 8 predicted proteins | sample 1990131 | NCBI WGS metagenome assembly UOGL01 (sample SAMEA4728526, study PRJEB27164) | hydrothermal vent metagenome | biome: marine basaltic hydrothermal vent biome; feature: marine hydrothermal vent; material: mineral | place: Pacific Ocean | collected 2011-06-14/2011-07-23 | depth 1741 m | reverse complement strand
TTTTACGTTATCGGATAAACCAGATTAATGTCTGGGAAAGAACTTGCCTTTATCAAGGCATCACAATAACCCCCTCAGCAACTTTCCCCTCACGGACAGATTGCAAGGAACAATGAAAGGTTCGGAAAAATGGATTGGGAAACACTATTTCTGGCAGACTGGCCCGTTAAATTGGTCTCTGTCATATTGATTATTGCAGCTTGGATTGACGGAAAAGAATTGCGTGTCCCTAACTGGATTACCTACCCAATGGTCTTCAGCGGTATTGCGTACAACACATATATCAACGGCTGGGGCGGAATGGGATTTGCCACTTGGGGCATGGTTGTCGGTTTGCTGACATTGCTTCCGTTGTATAGCGTAGGTGGTATGGGTGCTGGCGATGTCAAATTGATGGCAGGCATTGGTGCCTGGCTTGGCGGAATGGTCACCTTCTGGGCATTTGCTGTCACAGTTGTTGTGGGTGCAGTGATTGCTGTCGGCATGGTTCTTTACAAACGGTCACTTGATAAACATTACTCACAAATGCTGTTGATCTTCTTTGAGTGGATTAACATTAAAGACCCCCGCAAGCTGGGAGAAATCGCAAAGGACAGGAAACCAACAATGTTCCTTCTTCCTTATGGAATTCCCATCTGCATTGGTTCCATTGCTTACTTCTTCTACGCAGGGCTTGTCCAAATGTAGGAAGTGCAAAGGAATAAAACAAAACAGTATTCACCTGCTCAACAGACCCGTTGCTACTTACTTGTAAGTGGCAACTTCTGCTGAGCAGAATAATCATAATCATCATTCCAACAGGTATCTTTGGTATAAACTGAAGAGTTTACCATCACAATGCCGATAAGGTGAGAAGAAGGTTTTCTTCAAAGAACGTATCGAAAGATGGTTCTTTATCGAAAGACTCTTTTGAACTGGAATGATGCCGAACAACTCTCAATAATGAGAAAATTCAGGCAGGTCTCTTGGACAACTTTTATTGTTGTCAGGAAGCCAGCGACATATCAGGGAGAAAGAAACGATGAAAACGAAATCAATGATGTTACTAGCAGTAGCTGTTGCCTGTGGTTTAGTTGCCATGTTGGGCGTTCGTCAGGTATTGCAAAAAGATGGTGATGTTGAAAAAGTACATATGTTGGTGGCAATTGCAGATATTCCTGCGGGAGTGCCGCTTGATGAAACCAATACAGTTTTCAAGGAGGTTGCCCTCGAAAGTATGCCAGAAGGTGTTGTCACGAAGGTTGAAGAGATTGACAAGCGTGCCCTTAAAGTATTTGCGGTTCTTGGTGAACCAATTATGCTCGCCAAGTTAGGAGCAGAAGGGTCAATCAATCCTTCCGTAGACATTCCTCCCGGAATGCGTGTTGTCACAGTTGCAGTCGATTTGACAAAATCAAACAGTGGACTCGTTCGACCCAAAGATCGTGTTGATGTTTTAGTGACATACAAAAGATCAGACGAAACAAATCGTACGATTTCAGTGACAAAAACATTTTTAGAGTTTGTTGAAGTTTTCTCTGTGGACAGCACGAGAAAAGGAAAAGATTCAACAGAAGAGACTAATGAGGGAGCAAAAAACTTTTCTCTTCTTGTGACTCCAGAACAGGCAGCTATTGTCAAACTGGCAGAGAGTAAAGGAAGCATTACCTTTGCAATGCGAAACTTGGAAGATGATGAGAAGACAGAAGTGAAAGACATTGACGATAACTTTTTCGATGGAGCCATAACAGATCAAGGAAGCCGAGAAGAACTTGTTAAAGAAGATGACGAAAACAAAGATGTCGAAAACTTCCTGAACGGTGAAGGTGAAACCGAAACAGTCACAGTGAAAAAACAACCTGTGTTTGAAGAGCAAGAGATTGTTCCTCCCAAATGGATAATGACTGTGGGAATAGGAGAAGATGTTGAGCAGGTTGAAGTTGTTGATGAAGAAGAATTTCAACGCTTGAAAGAAGAACAAGATGCAAGAAAAGTAAAATGGTTAGAGACTTCAAAACAAAAGAACGGTCTGACGAAAACTAATCAAACAAACCTTTTTCGATCTGCAAAAGCATGGTTCATGCGAGCAATGCCAGCAGAAGAAAAAACAGAAAGTAATCCACTTTAACAACAACGCGGTCCCCCTCATAACAATGTGAGGGGCGTCGTGATTTCAAACGGACTTTGCCACGATGGCAATAGGATAATTGGGGTGCATGGATGCAATACTTGTCGAAACTCAAAAAACGTATTTTGATTCCTACAATACTACTTGGCTTGGCTGCATTGCCTCTCTTTGTCGTGCAGAGCAAATCGACGCTAGGACAAGAAGATAATTCTCAAGTCGCAACCGATCCTGTTGTGCATATTTCGAAGAAAAAAAGTAACGTCAAAGTCGTAAAACAATTTTCCAAAGTGATCCAAATGGATCATCGCATTAAACGAGTTGATGGTTTTAATCCCGATATCCTTAAGGTCACACCGCTGGGAACCAAAGCAATTCGTATTTATGCTGTCGAGCCAGGCGTGACCTCTTTAACGTTGGTTGATGAAACAAACAAAGTCTATTCAATTGAAGTTCTTGTCACAGGTGATGTACGCCATTTGCAAGCTTATATTTCTGAGTTGTTCCCTAAAGATTCTGTGCATGCCGTCGAAGTAAGTGATGCTGTCTTACTACGCGGTTGGGTGACACAGCCTGAACATATTACCGAGTTGACCGAACTTGCAGAACAATTTTACCCTCGTGTGCTTAATCAAATGAAAGTTGGTGGAGAGCAACGTGTTGTTTTACGTGTGAAAATTATGGAAGCACAACGCACAAAAATTCGCAAAATGGGATTCAATTTCTTGTACGTTAATTCCAACTCGGTCCTCAGTTCTGCACCCGGTAAGCTCGGACCCCTTGGAGCGCTTGCCGCCTCTGCTGTCGGTGTTCCGCCAGCCGCAGCAATCAGCGCAGCCACATTAACCGATCCGACAATTGCGTTTGGTATTGTTGATAAAAGTAATGCGTTTACCGGTTTTCTTGAAGCTCTCAAAGAGGAGTCACTTCTTAAAATTCTCGCAGAACCAAATCTTGTTGCCACAAATGGTCGTCCTGCCAATATGCACTCGGGGGGAGAGTTCCCTATCTTAGTTCCTTCAACTTTAGGAAACGTTTCGATCGAATTCAAAAAGTTTGGTACCAAACTCGAAGCTGTCCCTGTGATTCTTGGTAATGGTCGAGTTCGCCTTGAATTACATCCTTCTGTCAGCGAGAAAGATTTTTCTACTGCTGTTCAAGTTGGAAACATTTTAGTTCCAGGAATTAAAATACGCCAAGTCAATACAATGGTTGAGATGAAATTTGGTGAAACATTGATGATTGCCGGCTTACTGCAAAAACAACAAATTGCAACAACCTCAAAAGTTCCTATTTTAGGAGATATGCCCTGGGTAGGAACTTTCTTTAGTCGAAAATCGTTCAACGATTCTGAAACAGAATTAGTCATTATGGTCACCCCTGAACTCGTTGCACCACTTGCAGCAAACCAAGTACCATACGGTGGTCCCGGGCAATTCACAGAGACCCCCACAGACAAAGAACTCTACATCGATAATATGATAGAGGTTCCTTCCTACAGAAACCATTCTCCTCATATCCAAGGGATTGCACCAACGACTCTCCCAAGTATTCTCAACCCACACTCTTCAGGTATCACACCATTACAACCGGGGCGTAACGGACGATTTGCTCCTGCTCCCAATCAACAACAGCAGATCATTCCTCCACAACCGCCACAACTTCCACCTGCTCCAACAACAGCAGTGAAAGAGAAAACAGCTTATCGTCCTACTTCAAGAAGAAGACACAACAGAAACCGATACGCACTTCCTGTTTGGGCACGCAAATCAAAACCAGACCCCTTTGCAGGACCAGACCCTGCTCGACAAGTCGGGTTTACAACAGAATCAAAAAACAGACGTAATAAATCAACACGTTCACAATTAAAAAATCCATTCAAAAGACAATCTCGACGACAAAACAACTCCCGATTCAATCAACCAAGTCGAAACTTTTTTGTACCCAATTGATTCACCTCTTAACCTGGCAGTGAGCCAGAACCATCAAGGGAACTCAGACACAGAAATCCTGCGCGTTTTACACACGATATTCATTGATGAAAAATTACTGATAAAAAATTACTGGACTTTCAACCTCTTTTACTATTCACTCATCAGGTAGAGTTCCGATGAAAAATGTTATCCGATTAGCCATTGTCGATCCCAACGAAAACACACGCAGCTCTTTGAAAAATTTGCTGCTGGGTATTGATATGGTTTGGTTTGAAGCGGAGTGTTCTCGCTACGAATACTTTCCAGATGTCGTCATGCAATCGCAACCCGACATTGCCATTATTTCTCTCGATGCAGACCCCGAACAAGGGTTAGCGTTGGTGGCACAATTGAGTCAAGATTTACCAAACTGCCAAGTTCTTGTGATCAGCACGTCACAAGAAGGAAGTTTGATTCTGAAAGCCATGCGAAATGGTGCCAAAGAATTCCTTTGCTTTCCCTTAAAGCTGGAAAACTTTATGGCTGCGTTGGATCGCTTGCAATATGCACAAGGCGGAGCAGAGGGGGATCATGCAAATCGACCGAGTCAGGTCATTACTGTTGCGGGTGTCAGTGGTGGAACCGGATGCACATCGATGGCAACAAATATCGCTTGTGCATTGGCACAAAATGAACGCAATAGTGTTGCACTCATCGATTTAGATTTGGCATTAGGAGATGCAGACGTTTGGCTTGATATAATTCCAGACTACACCATTCAGGATGTCGCAGAGAATATCACCCGACTTGACTATTCATTGCTAAAACGGTCACTCACTAAACATGAATGTGGAGCATTTTTGTTGCCGCGACCTAATCAGGTACAAGATCGTTCTCTCATTACGCCCGATGCACTGCGTCGAGTAATTGCATTATTGAAAGCAACATTCTCTCATTTGATTGTTGACGTTAGCAAGTCGTACGGGGCTCTCGATCTTGCTGCGATGGAGGTTTCCGATTCGATCCTTTTAGTGACCCAGTTAGACCTTCCCAGCTTGAGAAATGTCGTTCGTTTAATTCAATTCTTTGAACAGGAAAATGGTCTCTCTGAAAAAATCAAAGTGATCATCAATCGCGTTGGTTTAGATCAGGCACAAATTAGTATCGGCAAAGCGCTCGAGACAATTGGGCGAGAAATTTACTGGCAAATTCCTAATGATTACTCTGCATTAGTTGAATCTCGTAATAATGGAGTCCCCTTGTTAATGCAGGCACCCAAATCGAAATTGACCAAAGCCATCGAAAAATTAGCGCAATCACTTGATGGCTCTGATGACCAATCAGGAAAGGCTGAAGACCCATTAATACAAAAAGGAAAAGGGCTGTTTAGCTTTTTCAGCAGCTCAAAAACCTAACACGTTCTTGACAATATCGTCCAGTTTTATTCCTGCTTAGGGGTGACGCACGCACCCCCATTGCGTATAATGTCCTCAAAGGTAACAAATGGGTTGTGCCTGTCGCTGCCTTGTGTTGTTTCACCTTTCCTACCCAGGTAAGAGCATGCTGATACAATGCTCTCAATTCAAAACCAAAATAAAAGATTTATCAAAGGAAACTCAAGCATGAAAAAGAACAAACAATTTCAATGTGTGATTGCTGCTGTCGCTCTTTTCGGAACACTCTTGATGGTGAATTCGGTAGAAGCAGCTGGTTATGGTAAAGTGATTGGTAAATTTGTTTTTAAGGGAAAGATTCCTGAGAAAGCAATTTTAGTAAAAAAAGGTGACCCCGCTGCCAAGGACGCCAAAGTTTGTGCTGCCCACGGCGTGAAGAGTAATGCCTTGGTGATCGACAAAAAAACAAGAGGAATAAAAAATATCCTCGTTTACATTAAGACCATGGAATCAGATGAAATTCACCCCAAGCTGGCAAAAAGTGCAAAGAAGGTAGTCGATTTCGATCAAGTAGGCTGTTCCTTCACACCCCATATTTTAATCGTACGAACAGATCAGAAGGTACGTGTTCTCTCAGGCGATAACTGTAGTCATAACTTCCACTCATTACCCATTCGTCAGAGGGCATCTAATTTTGTGGTTCAGCCAATGGACCGCAAAGGAAAATTGGTAGAAATGAAAACTTCAGAATCTCTTCCCACAAGTATTAAGTGTGATATTCATCCTTGGATGAAGGCGTACTGGTTAGTTCTTAACCACCCATACAGTACGAAAACAAAAGAAGATGGCTCTTTTGAAATTGATCTTGTTCCCGCAGGGAAACAAAAATTTCGTGTTTGGCACGAGAAAAAAGGGTATGTTAATGCTGGCAAAAGAACGGGGTTCACTGCAAGAGTGAAAGATGGAAAAACATTTGATCTTGGTACCATTGAACTGACCGTCGATGATTTGAAATAACGGTATTTCCACAAGAAAATTGAACCGGTGATATTGTCAGCAACAGGGCAAGTGACCGGTTTTTTCTTTGAGACTTCAAGAACAATAGCAGCCCTATGAAACAACAACTCGGAACATTCCTGCAATTTATTGCACTGACATTTTTGCCGTTGGTTGTAATTGGACAACTCAATTTTAACTTCCCTCTTATCGTAATGCCCATTTGTTTAATCGTGGGAATTTTCCTCTTTAGCATTGGCTACAAACTCCGCGAAGATTGAACATTATTGAGTCAGCCATTTATGAACAGACGTGAAGTTATTTATCAAACTTGTGGATCATTTCGTGATATTCGAGTTAATTTATAGAACAAACTTTGCTAAACTTCAGTCACATTCGTCCTCGTGTCGATTTGTTACCCTGTTCGTTGATAGGAAATTAATTACTCTTCCGAAGGAGTTGGAAAACTGTCATGGATTTACGTCATCAAAAGTATACAGAACAACCGCTGGTAAAAACAAAAATTATTGCAACGGTCGGTCCTGCATGTGCCCAGCAAGAGCAATTAAAATCATTGGCATTGGCAGGGGCAGATATTTTTCGTTTGAACTTTGCACATGGCAACCACGAATGGCTGGCAAACGTAGTGCAAACCATTCGAAATGTTTCGCATGAACTCAAACGTCCTATCGGTATTTTGGGAGATTTGTCTGGTCCTAAAATTCGTCTTGGTTTGCTTCCTGAAGGGGGGATTTGTTGTGTGCTTGGAGGCGAGTTTGATTTTGTGCAAACCGCTGACCCCAACGACCCCACAAAACTAACATCAACCTACAAACAATTAATTGACGACTTACAAATAGATGACCGCGTGCTGTTGGCAGATGGTGTGGTTGGTATGCGGGTGATTGCAAAAGACCCCGATGCAAAATGGGTCCGTTGTGTTGTCGAGCAACCTGGCTGCATTCGCTCTCGGCAAGGTATCAATCTTCCGGGCGTGAATTTAAGCACTCCCTGTTTGACAGAAAAAGATTACGCAGACCTGAAATGGGGAGTAGAACAGGAACTTGATTATTTAGGCTTGAGCTTTGTACGCCGGGCAGAAGATGTGTTGCAATTACGAGAAGCCATCTCAGAATGTAACCCGGAATTTCCTCCTGCAATTGTCGCTAAAATCGAGAAGTACGAAGCCATTGATGATTTAGAACGCATCTTACAATCAACCGATGCTGTAATGGTTGCCCGTGGTGATTTAGGAGTCGAAGTCGATCTTCCCCGCGTTCCTATATTACAAAAACAAATTATTAAATGTTGCAAAGAACACCGCATCCCAGTTATCACTGCAACGCAAATGCTCGAAAGCATGCACACCAGCGAACTTCCCACACGTGCAGAAACAAGTGACGTTGCTAACGCAGTGCTTGATGGAAGCGATGCCGTCATGCTCTCTGGCGAAACCGCCATTGGTAACTATCCCGTCGCTGCGGTTTCGATGATGAGCCGTATTTGTTTAGAAGCTGAAAAATTAGTGAAACCTTTTGATGTTACTGAAACTCCCACCGACCAACATCAATACGCAAAAATCATAACTGAAGCTGTCACACTAGGAGCAGGGGCTGCCGCTGAAAACTTAAATGCCGACTTAATTGTTGTTGCAACCCATTCTGGTCGCACTGCACTTGCTCTTTCCAAGCAACGCAAACAGGTTCCTATTCTGGCATTAAGCGATATGGCATCGACCGCAAGACGCATGTGTTTGTTCTGGGGAGTGACTCCCTTAGAAACGCAAGCGGTTCATCTTCCTTCGGACCGCATGCTGCATCATATTGTTGAATGGGGGAAAAAACATGAAATTCTTGAGTCAGGTAGTCGCCTCGTTTTAGTCGGTCAAACTGACTGGTCAGAAGCTGGGCACGACCAAATGCTGGTACATGTTGTTCCCTAAATAGATTGCTCTTTGGTAACTAAAACTTTGATCTATTTATTCACAAGCAGCCACGTAAGTACCGCGCAGTAAGTTTTTCGTGTTTATGTTTTGATGTTGTGGCATTCAAAATCTATTGTGAGTTCTGTGCCAACCCTTTGCAGGACATCACACAATCCATCAAAAAGATTTTGATATGATTCATATGCACTCAATGGCAACCAATGTTGTTTGATCATCCGCCAAAGAATTTCTATCAAATTCAACTCAGGACTGTAAGGTGGAAGAAAATAAAAGGACAAACCTTTTTCTTCCCACTCTTCGATTTGGTTTTGAAAATCATTGCTCGTGTGAACGGGAGCGTTGTCGATGACCACCACTGTTTTCTTCGTTAATGTTTCACTCAGTTGATCAAAATATCCAATGACACAATCACTGTTGATCGAACCTTCAACCACGCAACAACGTAACTTGCTCTCATAATTCAAAACTCCCATCACATTGATTTGCTTGCTTCGACTTGATGGAATCTCAATCCATTCTCCAATCGGCTGCCAGCCGTAAGGCACGGTTGGCGTGAGTGAAATACCCATTTCATCAAAAAAAAACGAGGTCAATTTCGCCCTCCTGATGTTGTTTTGCCAGCTTTTTTATCTCTCGTTTTGCAGTCTGAAACTTCTTTTTGTCCTGCTTGGATTTTAATGACTTCCGCATTCGTTTCCAACTCATGTTTTCGGATTTTGCAATCTGCCGAAGGATCCAATGTGAGATTGTTTTTCCCAACTTGCGAGTCACTTCTGTCAACACAAGTTTGGGAGAATGTGGATGTTTGACCAATAACTTCAGCACGATTTTCTTTTCAGAATCAGTCAACTTTGAAGGAGCACCACTCCGAGACTTATCAGTCATTCCTTGAATTCCCTCATTGTCCCAACGGTCAAGCCAAGCTGAAATGGTTTGGTAGTGAACTCCAAATATTTCTGTGAGTTCTGTTGTATTCTTACCTTCTGAACTTAACAAAACAGCATGTGCCCGATTTCTGATACGAGATGACGAGCTATTGTTGACTAAATTATTGAGAGTGTTCTTTTCTTTCTTTTTTAACTTTGCTATAAATCGAGTGTGAGTTTTCATTCTGAGTACGCCTCCTTGCGATTGAGATGAAATCTGTTTTTCTGTGATCACTGAAGTATACTCAAATTAACAATCCCTGAAAATACCGAAAAACTTACTACGGACTACTTATGTAGTTTTGCCTTTGCGAAACCACTCTTTACTCTTCCATCGCCGTCCAAGAGAGACTCTCGACTTCCTTTATATGTACCAGTAACACTTGCACCTTTCGTAGCCAAGGCAATGTTGCCAATGACAACTCGTCCCCGAGGTACTAATTCGCTCACACTGAGTTGGCGTGTTTCCGGCGGTTTTGCGTTTGAGGAAACGGGGACTTGACTGTTCTGATCCAATGATTCTCGGCGTTCTATTTTC
>UOGL01000094.1_pt1 | contig 9844 bp, 4 predicted proteins | sample 1990131 | NCBI WGS metagenome assembly UOGL01 (sample SAMEA4728526, study PRJEB27164) | hydrothermal vent metagenome | biome: marine basaltic hydrothermal vent biome; feature: marine hydrothermal vent; material: mineral | place: Pacific Ocean | collected 2011-06-14/2011-07-23 | depth 1741 m | reverse complement strand
TTCTTCAAATGCCTGAATAATATCTGCAACAGGAATATCTCCCTCACCAGGAAGAAGACGTTCGTAATTTGTGCTGGGAGAGCAAACATAATCGCTCAGTTGAACAAGGGTAGTGCGAGAAGCAATCTCTTGAATTCGAGAAAGCAATTGGGGAGTCTTCCATAAATGATAGACATCAAATACCAATTGTACTTGAGGATGATTACAAGTATCTATAATTTGTAAGGCATCGTCGAGCCGTGTGAGAAACGTCCATTCGTAAGCAAAAGAGGGTGCCATTGGCTGAATTGCTAAAGCAACGTTTAAGCTTTTAGCTAATGGCATCAGCACGTTCAGAGCATCAACGAAAATGTTGCGTGCATGGTTCATGGTATGACCTGCCCGCGCACCACTCACAAGCACTAAACTTTTGGCTTTTAACTTTCCTGCCAGTTCCAAAGCAGCTAAAGCATCATCAACAGAATCAAGATAAGAATGACTATTTCCTCCGGTAAATCCACCTGCCCACGAAAGGCTGGAGACAGACATCCCTGCATCTTGAAGCAGTTCGATTCCTCGTTCTTCTCCGTAGTCAATTAGCTTTGGGTACCAAACACCCATGGTGTTAATTCCCGCTTTTTGATAACCAAGAACATCCTCCAGAAAAGACCACCGATAGGTAGTTGTCTCATTCATTGACAACCTTTGTGCCAAGGGGACAGAAGGTTGTGATGAGTCCGCTGTTGTTTCATGCGCTGTTGTTTCATGCAACGGCGAACGAACCTGAAGATGCAAAGCAGTTTCTTCGGTCACGATAAACTCTCTTATATTTATTTCACTCGTCAGAAACATGACGAGCAAGGATGATTGTTTTGAAAAGAAATCGTTTCGTTCGACATTGTCGTCCAACTCAATGATGTTCGGAGTATAACCCGCTTTCCCTTCATTCAACAAGCCCATTTTGCAATGAACTTCTCATTTTTATTTTTTTGAAATTATCAGAATCTATACCATTTTTTTCTTGACGGATTTTTTAAGGCTACCTCTAATAATCTATTTTGTGGTTGATTCAGCTTTTCGAGACCAGTTGCTTTTGAAAAACTGACGGAATCTGTGGCTGACTAAATTTTCTTGCTTCTCATCGCGAGGGTTTTCTTATTTCTGTGACCGTTGCGGATGGCTTGCTGGTCGATTTGACCTGCTTGTTTTTTTCATGGTTATTGCGTTATTTCGGTGCAGAAACAATCGCTGCATCGCTGAGGTTGTACAACGATTGCAGCACCAGAATCTTGAAAATAAAAACGGCGTTAAGGAGCGTTCGATAAAGCGAGGCAGGGTGATGTGGAATTCAAGCAATCGTGAGGGTGATTGAATCCGGTATTAAGATGTCAAAGGAGTTTCGGTACGTTTATCAAAAACAAAGAGTGAATCAACCTGCCACGCCCAGACCCTCCCCCTCGATCCTCCCCCTCAAAAAGGAGGGAAAGAAAATTGACTCATGACGTAATAACGCGCCTGCCCCCGTTTCTTACTCAATGTAATCATTTTATCGAGGGGTAGCAGAGAGAGAAATGCTATTCAATTGACAAGTTACGACAAGTAAAAAGAAGAGATCGTCAGCAAGAAAAGTTTTATGAAGAGGCTTGTTATAGTAAAATCATCTTGGACGCAAAGAGAATATCCTGCTATAGTGGAGAGGATTATTTTCTTTTTATTTCAGGTTGCATTAGCAGCAGTACGAATTTATTTTTTATTGAAGGTTTGTTGGAGATGGGCAAGCGGAAAATGGGTCCGTTTGAAGTTGGTAAAAAACTGGGCGTAGGAGGGATGGGGATTGTCTATCTTGCCACCTATGTCAAGACAGGGCAGCAGTGCGCGCTGAAAGTTCTTTCGCCTGCTCTTTCAAGTGATAAACAACTGACTGCTCGGTTTTCGCGTGAGATGGAAATTCTCAAACGATTACAACATGAACACATTGTGCGATATTTTGGAGGCGGGAAATATAAAACGCAACACTACTACGCAATGGAATTGATGGATGGCGGTTCGGTTGAGGATTTGTTAAAAGAAAAAAAACGGTTCTCTTGGGAACAAGCAATTGATATCGGAATACAAGTTGCCAAAGCACTGGAACATGCACACAATGCAGGAATTGTTCATCGCGATTTGAAACCTGCCAACTTGTTTCTTTCTGTCGATGGGCATATGAAATTGGGCGATTTCGGCATCGCACGCGATACCGAAGCAACCGCACTGACTGCTGCGGGAAAAACCGTGGGAACCTATGCTTACATGGCTCCAGAGCAAATTGCAGGGAAACCACCCGTTTCACGAAAAACTGATTTATACGCTTTAGGAATTGTGATTTATGAGATGCTTGCAGGGCATCCTCCGTTCGAGGCAGAGTCTCCTGCTGAGATGCTTTTTAGCCACTTAAATAGTGACCCGCCGCGTGTTACTTCTGAAGCAATGGATTGCCCCGTCTGGCTTGAAAAAGTGGTTGACAAACTTTTAGAAAAAGACCCAGAAGATCGTTATTTCGATGCGTTAGCTGTGCAAGTGGCGCTGAAAGAAGTAGGAGAAAAAGTTGCTAAGCAACAAAGTTTAATCCAACAAACAATGGCAGATGGTCGTAGTGGTGTGACAGCAGATGAAACAAAAAGTATCAGAAGAGCACTTGGTAAGAAAAGACGAAAGAAGAAAAAGCAAATCCCATTGCACGAAAGATCTTGGTTTTTAGCTTCTTGCCTGGGGCTGTTGTTAGTGTTGGTTACGTACGCATTGTGGCCCCTGAGTGAAGAAGGTTACCATGAAAAATGGCAAAAACTAATGGCATCGGAAGAATCGCTCGATTGGAGTGAAGCTAAGGAGAACTTCCTGGTTCCTTATCTCGAAAAATATGGTGAGAATGGGAAGTACGCAAAAGAAGCAGAAGAGCATTTGGAAAAAATCGAGATGAGCTTGGCTGAGCGACGGGCAAAAAATCGTGCAAAAAAAGGAATCTCTCCTCAGTCTGAAGCAGAACGACTTTATATGGAAGCTTATCAGTTTGAGAAATTTGGTGATCGTGTTTCTGCCAGAGACCGATATCAAAAAATGGTCACTCTTCTCAAAAACCGTAAAAAAGATTTTGAAAACAACCGCCCCTACATCAATTTGGCACGCCGACAAATTGCGACGATTGACGCAGCAGGAACCGATGTCAGGGAGCGGATGGAGATTATTCTTAGCACACTCAAAAAAGCAGATGAACTTGATGCACAAGGAAAAAAACTAGAAGCAACAAAATTATGGGATAGTATCATCACTCTTTATTCATCAAATAAAGAGTTTGAAAAACATGTTCTCTACGCACAAAATCGTCAGTCAGGACGTTCTGTTGAACCTTTTGATTTTGGCAATTCTCACGATAATAAACAGGAGTAAATGACCCAATCTGGTAGCGAGCCAGAACCATAAAGGGAACTCAGACACAGAAATCCTGCACGTTTTACGCGCGATTTTATTGATAAAAAATCACAGCAATTGTATTTTGGCAGAGAAACAACTACTGTACGAAACAGTGACATTTTGACTGACAAACACCATACTGCTTTAAGCAGAAAAGTATCTGAATGACATCTCCTCCAGAGCCAGAAGTTGCTGCTTTGCAGCCCGTCGTAAAACCAGAACGATTTCCTCGTGCGATGGTTTTCGGAATTGTCCTGCTATGTCTTCTTCCGTTCCTGTTAAATTTAGCCGGAGTCAATTTTTCAACACGCCACAGCAGTGACGATATTGCTATTCAATCGGTCTCCTATTTTCAACTTTTTTCGCTGCCTGTTTTAGAAGGGGGATATGTTTTTGTCCTTTGGGAGTGGACGGCATTTTGTGTTGCTCTTTTCACCGTAATCTTTTCATTTGCTCACTTCCGTGTCACGCGTGATACCACCACCCCTATTATTGGGACAGCGCTTTTTTTCTCTGCAATGATCGATGTTTTTCGCGTGCTCACGTTTACAGGCATTATTAACTCTGCAGTCGACCCTAATAATTTCATTCCTTTTACATGGGTGATATCGAGGACATTCAATGTCTGCTTACTTGTTGCGGGGTGTCTTCCTTTTTTATCAGGACAATCCATCTCTCGTTACCAGCATGATGAACGAGGGTTTCGCTTTATTCTTCTCACGGGCTTCTTATTTGGGTTGATGGCTTATGCTATTATTCATGTCTGTGCGGTACTGCCTCAATTACCTCAAACAATGTTTCCTAATCAAACATTCCCTCGCCCCTGGGATGCAATGCCTCTTGTTTTGTATTTGTTTGCAGGGGGAATTGTCTTTCCTCGTTTCCACAAAGCCCACCCCAGTCTCTTTTCGCATGGATTAGTTTTAAGCGTTATTCCGCACGTCGCCTGTCAGATACATGCTGCATTGTGGTCATCACAATTATTTGATAACGATTTTAATATCTCCCTTTACTTAAAAACGATTGCTTATCTTGTCCCTTTGGCAGGATTGATTCTTGATTATATTTGGGCTTATGCAGCAGAGGTCACTTTGCGAACCACACAAGCAAAGTTGCGTGTTGCTCGTGAAGTTCAGCAAGGCTTATTACCAAAATCGTCACCTCAGCTTGACCTCTTTGATATTGCAGGAATTTCGATTGCAGCCGATGCCGCAGGGGGTGATTATTTCGATTACGTTCCCATGGATAACGACGGAATAGGTATTGTGATTGCAGATGTCAGTGGTCATGAAATTGGGGCTTCTATTCTCATGGCAGAAACCCGTGCCTATTTGCGAGCAACCGCAATGCACGAAACAGATGTCGGTGCCATTGCGACAAAAGTGAACCATTTTTTAGTGGCAGACGTGCAAGGGCGATGGTTTGTCACAATGTTTTTTGCCCGTCTTGATACAAAAACAGGTTCTATTAAATACGCTGCCTGTGGTCACGATGCTTATATATTTCGGGCAAATGGCGATCTCTATAACTTGGAAAGCACGTCTCCACCTTTGTGTGTTCTTGAGGAGGAAGACGTTGCTTGCGGACCAGAAGAAACACTTGCAGCGGGAGATATCCTTCTGATGTATACCGATGGACTCGTTGAAGCACATTCACCCGAAAGAGAACAGTTTGGATTTGACCGAGTAAGAAAAATTCTTCTGGAAGATCAAAATATCACTGCAGAAGAAATTGTCCAGAAGTTGCATGAGGAATTGGTTGAACACCAGCAATCACCTCTGTTTGATGATGACTTAACAATTGTTGTTGTGAAGCGGAAAATTTAAAAACTGCTTTTATTGGTTTCACTCTGGAATTCCAAACGACTAAATGTTCAATTTGATGATTGATAAGTCTTTACTGCACCCCTTGTAAACCTGTGGTGCGGTCAAGTTTGAGTTTATTGCGAGAAGGAATAAACTCCATCCGCTGGGCATCTGCTCGGCTGTAGTCTCCTGCGATATTGGTTTGCCGCCAGATGGTTGCTTTCTGCTTGCCGATGGAGCGGAGCACATACAAGTCTTTTGATTCATCAAAGCTAATCGAATCGGCTCGGGCGTGAAATTCGTTGCCGTCTAACTCGGCATTGCCACGGGCAACCATCTCTAGGTAAGCTTTTTTGGTTTTTGTTTTTTCGTGCTGTGTGAGTTGGAGTGTTTTGCATCGCATCCACCCTGCATTTTCTGGAAGTTTATCAGAATCAATAACCACTCCCGGCTTATCGACAGGTCCATAAACAACACGCACACGATTACGAAATGTCGTGAAGCGGTCTTTCATATTTCCCGATGTCTTTCCAGAAAAATCGACCCGCAGATATTCCCACTTTTTTCTTTTTTTCGTTTTCACTGGTTGATTTGCCTGCACTGTTCTGATGGCAGACGTTCGCATTGGTTTTCCATCACCACGCCGCCAAACAGTAATCCAACCGGGACCTTCTGCAATTGATTTTCCTGTCAATTGATTGACGGTCAATTTCCAAAATCCTGCTTCGCGGAGACTTTGTAATTTGTTTTTGAGGTACTCGCGGCTTTTTACTTTCACACCATCTTGACAGATGATATTTTTAATTTCTGTTTTTTGTCTCTCTTTGCTGTTCGCTGTTTCCGAAAAGGAAATTCGGTTTGTCAGTTGTACTTCCATATGCTGGCAAAGAAGACGGCTGTCATCCATTTCGGTACTGACATCACCATAAAAATTTGCGGTCTGACCATCAAAGACCATTTTCTCTTTCCATAAGACATCAAGCATCTCTGTTTTTTTGAGTTTTTCACCTTCTAAACTTCTTTCGATGGGCAACTCTAACAACCCTGCACCTTCTATCCATGCTTTATTGTTTTTTCGGTCAAGGTGCACTTCGTCTCCTTCCATGTGCATTCCACGATCAAAAATATGAGCTGGCTTGCCGTAGATGGTAATGTTTTGACTCTTCTCTGAATGATTAACAACGTGCATTCTTCTTCCAGAAATACTTAGCGGTTTTTCTTTGCCTTCGTGCTCTTGTGTGACCTTAACTTTTCCTTCTGCCCAAACTTCTGCCACTTGCGATTGCTTGCCATCTTTGGTACGCAATACTCGCACACGAATGAGCTTGGAATCAATTTGAATGGGTTCCTTCGTCGTTTGTAATGTCTTATCATTATTGTTTGCAGAATTGCCGGGTTGTTCTTCGGGTGAGAAAAGAGGAGAAGTCCTTTTGTTTTGCTTTTGCTGATTTGTTTGTTGTGAGTCTTCTTTTGCCACAGGTAATGTCTCACGTTGTTCAAACCATATTTCGAGTCGATCGGTTTCTGCTTGCATTTCGGGAGAGAGCATTGCAACGTTATCGATCGCTAAAATTCGTTGAGGGCGTAGTTCGCTTTGCCTTTCTGTTGATTGTCGATTGGAAGACGTTGCCTGTCGATTCACCCAAAGCCGCATGTAGTTTGCAGCCAATCCCATCATTCGAGGAGGTTCACGCAGAAGAACATCTTTCTTCAATTCAATAATATCAAGATCAGATTTTGCGTCAGGAAATTTTTTAAGTTGTTCTTTCCACTGAACAGCAAACTGTAGCTTTCCTGTTTTTTTATCATAGTGTTCCATCTGTCCTGCACCATCACATAAAACCGATTGAACGCGGTTTTTCTCATCGTTCAACAGCGTAATTTTGGGAGAACGCATTTGGCTGAGACCTTGCAATACTTCAACATTTTTTGAGTGAAGAAGTTGTACAACCCGCGTTGTGCTATCGTAAATCAACTCATTCATTTTGGCTTTCAGGTCATTCTTTTGAGAGATCAGCAAAACGTTTTTCCCCTCAGCGACTAATCTTTGAAATTCTAAATTGCTACTAATCCCCTGAAAACGCCGTTTTCTCTCGGATGCTTTTTTCTCGGGTAAATTTTTCTCTGAAGCAACAACTTGCAAGTTCTTGTGTTGTTTTTTTAACGGCTTTTTCTTTTCTTTGAAAAAGAGCGTTAATCGGTCACAGCGGAGTGAGTCGTATTGGTTTTGACCGGTTAATTGAAAGACTTGAACATCTTGCAAAAAGGCAGCAGTGTTGTCTGTTGAGGAAAAATCAAAACTTCCCGCAGATCGAATTTGTACCATTCGGCTTTGATGTTTTGCAATCTCTGCGACACCTTTCATGGTGCTTGGTTTTACGGAGTCTGTTTTTTTTGTATCTGTTTGCAGGTGCATATCGACATTACGGCGTAGTCGTATCGAACGAATTCCAACCACCTCGAGCATGGAGCCTTTTTTCGGATTTTTGTCGGGTATCAATTCCAGTTCAATCCCCATCGCTTTTCCGTAATGTTCTTGAAACGCAAACGAGACGTTATGGTCGCTCCAAATTCTTTGTGCCGATTCTGAAAACGAAAAGTTGCGTCCATCAAGGACTAAACCATCTGCCCCTTTAATATGCACGGCTCCTTGTAATGCACCGGAGATAATCTTCCCCGGGTTCGGAGTCGTGGGGCTGAACTTTGACTGAAATCGAACATACGCAGATTCCGCAACAACAGTCAAAGGTCGTTTTCCATTTTTCGATTTAATGACCATTGCAAACGGATGAAACCGTATTGCCTGTCCATCCTCAATTTGTTCCCATTCGTTGGTGTAAATGTAAGTCTCTTTATTGCGAAGTTGATACTTGGCATCAGCAGCCCAGGATTGTTCAGAAAGATGCTCGATTGCAATCTCTCTGTTTTCGCGTGGGCGATTGATAGGGGGTTGCCAACCCACAGCATGAATGGCTTTGGTTTCCAGAGGAGATTTCAGAAGAGGTCGCATTGCCAACGAATAACAATAAAACATCCCCGACATTCCAGCCGCCACCACCACCGTTAAAAACCAACGGCTTGAAAAAATAGAAGGCGATTGAGAAGGACGAGACACGCAACACCACTTTTTTAGTATTTCAAGTTTGTTCCAATTTAAGAATTTGTTCTAACTTAAGAAAGAGTCGAAGAGGATATTTTAATGGTTGGCTTTTCTTCTTCTGCTGTTGTATCAAGACCAATGACATCGGTGATATCAATTAACCCTAATGGTTGTTGTTGCTTATTGACAACAGGTAACTCACTGATTTTTTTCGATGAAAGAAGTTCAACAACCTCACTCAAAAACAAATCAGGAGAGACAGAAATCGGATTGACAGTCATCACTTCACAGATGGGGCGGTCAAGTTGACTCTCTTGACGTTGTTCTAATAGTCGTGCAAGGTCACTATCTGTAAAAAGACCAACAAGACAATCCTCATCATCAACAAGCAGTATGGCACCGCTTCGTCTTCCTGTTGTTTCACGGTGACGTAACAAATTGCGAATGGTCTCTTTTTGGCTGGCAATACAAAGTTGATTTGGCTTTCGCATCACTTCTTCTGCACGTTTTAACTGTGCTCCTAATGCTCCCCCCGGATGATACCGCGCAAACTGCTGAGGCGAAAATCCTTTCATACTGCAAAGCACTAAAGCCAACGCATCTCCCAACGCAAGCATCGCTGTTGTACTCGTTGAGGGAGCAAGCCCAAATGGTCCTGCTTCTTGTAATTTACCAAGTTCCAATACAGATGTTGCAGCACGCCCTAATTGGCTGGAGCGTGTGGCGGTGATAGCAATAATGGGAATACCAAAATCGCGAACGCACGGAATCAACCGGCAAATTTCTTCGGTCTCGCCACTATTTGAAAGTGCAAGTAGCAAATCATTTTTATGAAGACAACCAAGGTCACCATGAATCGCTTCGGCAGGTTGTAAAAAGTGAGCACGTGTTCCGGTAGATGAAAGTGTTGCGACAATTTTTTTTCCAATCAACCCCGCTTTGCCCATGCCGGTAACAATGACGCTTCCTGTACAGTTTTCAAGAAGCTGTAATGCTGCACAAAAATCTGCGTCCAATTGTTGTGCCAATTGTGTGAGTCCCTCTGCCTCCTGAAGAAGAATGTCTTTCCCCGCGCGCAATTGCTCGACATGCGAATGAGGAATGAGGGAACGTTTTGCTGCTGCACCCATTTTTACTGTTACTCGAAAAAGAAAATTTTGAAAAGACTGCTAAGAAAACGCAAAGTATAACTCTGGTACCAAATGGGGTCAATGTGAATTTTGAATTACGCAAAAAACGTAACGATCTATTTTCAAACAGGTTACAACTTATCTGTTTCTTTCCATCGTTTGCTATTGGGTATTGGTACAACAAAAAAGCCGGCGTGAAGACGCCGGCTTTTTTGTTGATTGTTTTCCATCAATTATTTTCTGGAGAATACTTTTTTCCAAAAAGGTTTTTTCTTGTTTTTTACTTTTTCTTTCCGGTCTATTTCTGTAAGACGTTGTGCCAAACCGCTTCCCGATGGGCGTTGACTGGGACGTCGGGCTGGTGGGCGTTGAAATGCTGG
>UOGL01000167.1_pt1 | contig 9850 bp, 8 predicted proteins | sample 1990131 | NCBI WGS metagenome assembly UOGL01 (sample SAMEA4728526, study PRJEB27164) | hydrothermal vent metagenome | biome: marine basaltic hydrothermal vent biome; feature: marine hydrothermal vent; material: mineral | place: Pacific Ocean | collected 2011-06-14/2011-07-23 | depth 1741 m | reverse complement strand
GATTCTGGAATACGCCACGTTGTTTTGTTGAAATGAGCCGGCATTGCAGAGCGTGGTACTGTTAATATAACAGTGTCGTTAAGTGTTGAAAACCCCATTCCGTAGAGATGTCCATCGGTCGTGACTTGATACCCGTTTTGTGAATATGATATGCCTCCATCCTTGCTTCTCTCATTCACAATACGACAGTAGTTGTCGTGCACTTCCATCCGAAATTTAGAGTGAGCGTTTTCGCCATAACGATCATCATGACGAATATGTAACTGCTTTTTGATTTGTGATTCTATCTTTTTCAATAAATCAGTTTTTGCTTCTGCTGTTGTAGCAAATTGATCACTGTGTAAAATGAGATATCTTTTTCTCCCCTGTTTGATTTCATCTTTTTTAATCCATTGGGGTGCAGTTTTGATTTTAATTTCCTCTTTAACAGCAGCCGTTGTTGTTTTTTCTGTTTGCTTTTTGAGAGGCTTTGTTTGGGCGGGAGTTACCGTTTTTGGGGCAAAGAACGGTTCTTTTCGGGCAACAGGTAAATCGGATTTAGGTGCCATTTGTTCGTCGAAGGACGGTTCTTGTTGGACAGATACAGATGAACTCTCGAAAAAGGCTAAGAATGGTATCCCCACGCAAAGCGAAAAGAACATGCCAAATGCCATCACTGTAATCGTGATACCAATTTTACTTGCTGAAATCTTTCTTCCTACAATTCCCGCAACAGCCATAAAGGCAACAGCAACGAGACCTAAAACAACTAGTAGCCCAATAATTCCAAAAAAACCTGACACCATCATAACGAGACCTATAACAACTATAACAAGTAGTAGCCCAATGATTCCAAAAAAACCTGATACCATCATATTGTTTTCTCCTCGTTTTTATTTTGAAGGCGAACTATTTTCCAACGATCTTCACGGGGAATCCAGATGGAAGAAAGATGCACGACGCTGCAAATGGTTGCTGCCCAGGTAATTGCCCAATGGGCAGGGAAGTAATATGTTAAAGAAATCCCCCATGCCAGAAGTGCTGTGAATGCAACCGACATCACACGGAATCGCTTTTGACGAAATGAATCTGCCTGCACCCACCAGCGACGAATACCAAAGAGAGCGACAAAGAAAATCACAAAGCCAGCCATCGTTGGTTGTCGAGGAGATGCGAGCGATTCAATTAAATTCAAACGTCCGATAGAGCTAAACATTGCAGGGTTTTGTACATCACTTAAAGAGACATAAAAGAGATCACTTAAATAAAATGCCCCAATGCCGATGGCTGCTCCCATGAGCATTTGCACGAGCCGTCGAGGCAAATTGTCGAGAGTGCTCCCTTCTGTCAGCTTGCTAATGAGCATCACTCCCCATGATGCAAGCAAAGTGACTCCGCCAAAAAGTGCAACCTCTCCTGAGGTTACGACCAGCATTTTGAAAAAGTATAACCCCGCAGTAATCGTCGCAGTACAAAAGACTGCCATTGTCATTGAACCTGTTAATTCTGTTATACGATGACGAAACGAAATGAAACGGGGGGTATGATGCGTCAGTTTTTCATATTGCAACCCGCGTGAATAACCATTGTTCAAATTATCTGAGGAGGAGGTTGCCCTCTCTTCTGTTCGATGATTCCCTGTAAAAAGCCGAACAGTAGAGCCGGTTGCCGATTTGCTCAACAGAATAGCCGCATAGGCTAATGCACCAAGAATAGCCGCATAGGCTAATGCACCAAGAATACTAGCAATAAAAAGTTGTCTTCCAACAGCAGCATCTATTCCTCCTCCTGCAAGACTCACGATAACAATAAAAACAATAACAGCAGCAAGCAATTTGACTGTTGCATTCTTTATTGTGGGGGGGGATTCTGTTTGCTGACGGTGCATACGTGTAAAAATACTCTCACTTTTTTTACGAGAACGAGGTTTGGCGTGTGGCTTTTTTTGTTTCTTTTTTTTGTTCTGGTAATTTTGAGAAAAGCTCTCTTCAGGTACAAGGAGAACGTCCTTTTCTTTCATTAAATGTGCAGGCAATGGGGGGGCAGTTGGATTGATAAACGACTCTTCAGGAATTTCAAGAACGACGCTCTTCCCTGACAATGCCTGTTTGAATTCTTTCAATAATGCGATTGCAGAGGGCGTTCGTTTTTGTGGGTCTTTTGCAAGGGCATGTGCTAAAACAGGACGCAGATTTTTGGGAAGCGGTGACAGGTTGGGTTTGGCAGAAAGATGTTTCATCAAAATTTCGCCAGCAGATTCACCCTCAAAAGGGACGTTCCCTGTGATGAGTTCAAAGAGCATAATGCCCAGCGAATAAACATCCACCTCGCGCCCGTATCGCCCATTGGCAATTTCGGGAGCCATGTAGTAAACGGTCCCTACCGATTGCGTTTGAGCGTTGCGGCGACTTTCGGTAATAAATTTCGACAGCCCAACATCTCCGACTTTGACCATCTCGTTTTCTGAATAGATATTAGCAGGTTTCAAATCGCGATGCACAATCCCTTTATCGTGCAAATAGTTTAACCCCGCAGTAATCCCTTCAAGCCAATGCGTTACTTTTTCGATAGGCATACCTTGAGGGTGATTTTCCAAAACTGTTGCAAGGTTATCTCCCGAAACATATTCCATGATAATCCAATGATCATCATCGGCATCTGTTTTGATATCAAAAATAGTGACCAGGTTCGGGTGCTTCAAGTTCAAGCATTGCGTGACGCCGCGCAACTCGATGTCGGTATGTTGATTGAGTAATTTCAACGCCACTTCTTTGCCGGCATCGGTCATTGCATAATAGACTTCACCAAACCCACCCCGATGGATTGCCCGCTTGATGGTATAACCGGGGAGTGGTTCTGATTGTGGTGCAAATGTAAATTTCATTGTCTAACTTTTCCTGCTCGCAGGTCATGTGAGAGATTCTATCGTATCACTTAAGGGGCAGGCGCAGTTTTACGTAGTCTCTGATAAACATTTCGAAAATCCCCCTCCCTTTTTAGGGAGGGGCTAGGGGAGGGTCAAACGGTACAAGTGAGATTCACTGTGAATTTGCTAACAGATTTTTGTAATCAATAACAAATAATAGTGAATCAACCTGCCACACTGAGACCCTCCCCTCGGTCCCCTCCCTAAAATAGGGAGGGGAAGAAAATTTACTCATGACGTAATAATGCGCCTGTATCCTTATCTAATTACTTATTTCGATGAGTTTTGCTTTATTCTCCGTACTTTTCAATACGTTCTGGGCGCCGTATGAAATAATAAATGGGAGCACCAATACAGCCTCCAAACAAAATGACCAATGCCCAAATCAGTTTATCGTTTCCTTCACTCGGCTCTTTCGTAAGGCAGTCAATGAGCATCCATACCATCAATGCAAAACTACCAAGACTAAGAAGTATTCCAAAACCCCACATCAAAATAAAAATTAGCGGAAAAATTGCTTCCATTATTTGTTCCTTTCGTTCCGTTTTTTTTATTACCAGAGACATTCTGGCACTTTTCAGTCAAACTGTTTCTAATCGAAATCGCCACTCTTCACCAGAAACCGTTTGCCCCGGTTTGATAATACTCGCACCTGTTGCAGGTTCACCATCAATGAACATGTCGCCATGCGATTTACAGTAGAGGTTGTCTCCTTTGATATACAGTAACAAAGACTCCTCCCATTGTGCACATTGAATATGGTTTTCTTTACCTGGACCCAGCAAACAATTTTCATCCATCAACACTACGCCATCAACAGAAAACGAAGGGCGATGATGGCTGACAAACTGTAACAGTGCAGACTGACTTAACACCGAGGGAAGCCGAAATTGAAGTTGTACATTTTCTCCCAGTTGAATGGAACTCTTTTTCTTAAGATGCGTTCGCCAATCGACTCGATGCCCATCAACATGAACGGGGGAATGTGCTTCTAAAAAATAAGATTCCCCATCGCGAATAATGGTGGCATGGCAACGCGATAAATTTGCCATCAAAGAAATTTCTGAGGGCAATGAGTTTTGCATCGGTCCCCCAATGCTCACTTCCTTCTTCAAACAAAGCAAATACGCTCCGACACCATCAATCCAAAGCATCAACCGCTTGGGAATGTTGGTGACAGATATTGCATCGTCTGGTTGAGTCATCGTTGCAAACCACATGTTGTTACTCGATGTTGAAAGGAACATTCATTGAAGATAAAAAAGGGTGGTGAGCGGATTCCTAAGAGAACCCGCTCACCCAATTCCGTCTCAACTTTTTCATCAACTAATTAGCAGAAGGAACCAGTCGAGCAACGCCGTTATTGGTTTTGCCTTCTGATTTCTTTTCTGGTTTGCTCTCGAAGTATTCATCGATTTCGTTTGCAATGTTGCCAGACGTTTTCTTTTTCAGGTCAACAGGAATCGAACCGGTGAGGCTTCCTTCGCTTGCCAGCACTTTTTCTTTCACATCCATCTGTTTATTTAATTCTCGAATAAGAGTTTTTGCTCGTGTTAATTGTGAATCGTCAATCTCTAACGTGCTGACGGTTTCAGCAGCTTGTACAGCTTTCAGTCGTGCTTCAAGATTTTCGATTTGGACTTCCATATCTTTCTTGGCAACAAGCATGCTGTCGAGTTTCTCCTGATTCGATTCTAACGCTTTTTTGCGGGCAGCCAAAACCTGACGGTCTCTTTTTAGAGAATCTTCTGATAATTTGTACCGTTCAAATCGTGTTGCTAAGTCTTGTTTAACATCACTAGCTGAATAGGTGTGACTTGCGTAAACGAATTGTTTGTTACCACTTTGCAAGTCGCTTCTGAGCACAAGAATTTCTTGCTTCTGGTTGACCATGGAATCTGTTTTGCGATCGATTTCTGCTTGCAGATTTTCAATATCAACTTGTTGTTCTGCGGTGACATGCATACATCTGCGAATATCGGGAACCAAATTCTCGACCATTTCACGAGCACGTTGAACCTCAAACTCGACGGGGATTTCTGATGTCACACTGTCTCTGACCATTTTGGCAGAAGTGCTTAGGTAGCTCCAAGCCCCCGCCCCAAATAAGAAGGCAACTGTTGAAACTAAAATCCCTGATCCAATTAACATTTTCTTTAACATTTTTCTTTCCCCTTTGTACTTGTGTGATTTCTTATCTGAGAACTCAATTCCCACCCTGAAACATCTTTTGTTTCAGTAACAGTCACCCTTTCACTTATGTTTTTGCAGGTGATAGAAGGTAGTTCGCATGAGAAGAGAATATATTGAGAGGGAAATGAAATGTTTTCTTGAATATCCTGTATCTCCTTTTGTGAAAAGAGGATACGTCTTGAAAAAAGAGGGAAATAGGTTTTCTGCTGAGAGCTTGTTTCTAACAGAGGCTAATAAGTTTAGTGTTCATGCGCATCTGTTTTGTCTGACCCATCAAAAAAGATTGTTTCTTTTTATCAACATTAAGACAAAAAAGAGCGCTTACCCGCAAATTGTAAGCTAAGTTTTGTAAGAACCCCTCCTCTTTAGGGAGTAATTTGGAACGAATGGATAGACAGGAGTCAACAAGAAATGTCAAATACAGAGACAGCAACCTCTTCAAATCGTAGTTTGAATTCAGAATGCGATTTTGAAGAACTAAAAATGCTCATTCATAGCAAACTGGTCGATAAACTCGATTTATCTCGGCTGGGCGATTTAGATGGCGACACATTACGCCGCGAAATCCGTTTAGTTGTCGAACATTTGTGCGATACCGAAAACCCTTTGCTTAACCGCTCAGAACGGGAACGACTGATTGAAGAAGTGCTCGACGAAACCTTTGGTTTTGGACCTTTAGAAATACTTCTGAAGGAAGAAGGCATTGCAGATATTATGATCAACGGACCGAAGCACATCTTTATTGAAAAAGATGGTCGCATTCAACGGTCTCCTGTCACGTTTCGCGACAACGACCATTTGATGCAGGTGATTGATCGTATTGTTTCTAAGGTGGGTCGTCGTATTGATGAAACAAGCCCCATGTGTGATGCCCGTTTGCCAGATGGTTCACGAGTGAATGCAATTATTCCGCCATTGGCATTAGATGGTGCCTCAATGACCATTCGGCGATTCGGATCGAATCCTCTTTCATTAGAAGACCTGTTGAACTTTGGAGCCTTTACTCCTGAGATGGTCATGTTTTTAGAAGGGGCGATTAAAACCCGATTGAACATGATTATTAGTGGCGGTACCGGTTCTGGTAAAACGACTCTTTTGAATACGTTGTCTAGTTTTATTCCTGGTGATCAACGTTTGATTACTATTGAAGATGCTGCCGAATTACAACTACAACAGGAACACGTTTTGCGATTAGAAACTCGTCCTCCTAACATTGAAGGAAAAGGACAAGTGACCGCAACCGATTTGGTAAAGAACTGTTTGCGGATGCGACCTGACCGTGTCATTATTGGTGAATGTCGTGGTGCAGAAACACTCGATATGCTTCAGGCAATGAACACAGGGCACGAAGGTTCTCTGACGACTGTCCATGCAAATAATCCGCGTGATGCTGTTTCTCGTATCGAAACAATGATTGCAATGGGAGGAATTGAACTTCCGTTAAAAGCCATTCGACACCAATTTGCATCAGCAGTTGATGTGATTATTCAGGTGAACCGCCTGCAAGGGGGACCTCGAAAAGTGACACATATCACAGAGGTTCTCAACTTAGAACAAGAGACTGTCATTATGCAGGATATCTTCCTGTTTGTACAAGATGGCATTGATGAAGATGGACGCGCCTATGGGCACTTTGAATCAACAGGGGTACGCCCCGCCTGTATGGACAGACTCGAAGCCTCGGGAGTGCGGCTTCCTGCAAACCTCTTCTCTGCCCGTGTACTAGGATACTGATAGAAAAAAAATTACTGATAACAGACATTACTGACGGACAATACTATGGATTCGATCATCATTATTTCTATTGTTGCATTTGTTGGCGTCACTGCATTGGTGGCTGCTGTTGCATTTGCGTTGCGCGATTACGGTTCAACAACCGCAGAAGAACGTCTTGCTGTCATCACAGGACAAAAAAGTGCTGAAGATAAAAATACCGGTGTGATGAAAGATGAGATGTTCAAGGAGGGAATGTCTGGGCTGAACGGGATGTTCAACAGCCTGATGGGACGGCTATTGAATATGCAATTGCTATTCGAGCAGGCAGATTCCCCCATTCAAGCAAATGGCTTTTTTGGATTGACAGCGTTGTTGGGTCTATTAGGTGTTGCAGGAGCGATTATTGCCGGTGCTCCCATTCCTCTTTATCCTGTTGGTGGGTTAATGGCTGCTTCTCTTCCTTTGTTATGGATGTTATGGCGGCGAAAAAGTCGGTTCAAAAAGTTTGCCAATCAACTTCCCGATGCCCTTGAACTGATTGCGCGTGCATTACGATCGGGACATAGTTTGAACAGTGGCTTACAGGTTGTTGTCGATGAAATGCCCTCACCTACTTCAGAAGAATTTGCAATGGCTTATGAAGAACAAAATTTGGGTATTCCTATTGAAGTTGCTTTGAAAAACATGCTCAATCGAATGCCGAATATGGATTTGAAATTCTTTGTGACAGCCGTTGTCATTCAAAAGCAAGCAGGGGGCGATATGGCAGAAATCTTGGATAAAATTGGACGCATTATTCGAGAACGATTCAAAATTATGGGACAGGTCCAAGCACTCACCGGAGAAGGGCGTATCAGTGGTATTGTGCTGATGGCGTTACCGATTGCGTTGTTAATCGCTGTCTATTACCTCAACCCTCCTTATGTCATGCTTCTTTTTACAGAAGAATTAGGACGACAGATGATTGCCGTCGCTGCGGTACTCCAGGTACTCGGTGCCATTACCATCAAAAAAATTATTGCCATCAAAATATAAAAATTACTACTGATCACTGAAAGCGATCACTGAACTTTAACGATCACTGACTTTACTGAAAATTGATACCATGAATATCGAACTCATAGATATTGTTCCCATCGCTGTTTTTGGCGTTGTAATGTTTATTGCCTGGGCATTGTATAATGCTTTTTCATCAAAGACATCACGTGCAGCAGAACGTCTCGAAGAAATTCGCGACCCCGGAAAACGAAAAGAGCGGCTTCGTAAAGAAGGGGCATCGAACGGTATGGGAGAGATGCTTGAGAAAGCCGCCCCTCAACTTTCTAGGGCACTGAAACCAAAAACAGAATTGGAACAAAGTGCGTTGAAAATTCGTCTTGCGAATGCAGGATTTAATGCGCCCAATTCCTGGAACATCTACCTGACACTCAAGCTCATCTTTTTTGGTTTAGGGATTTTTGTTGGGATGAGTGTCGGAGCAATTCGCTCTGGGTTGATGACGCAAGAAGGAATCACTGCACTGGTCATTGGAGGAGGAGTGGGGTTTTATATTCCTGAAGCTGTCCTTTGGTATCTTAGAATCACTCGGCAAGAGAGTATTTTTCTTTCGCTTCCTGATGCACTCGACTTGTTAGTTGTTTGTGTTGAAGCAGGGTTGGGGTTAGATGCTGGAATGCGACGTGTTTCAGAAGAACTGAATGATAGTAACCCCGAGTTATGCCAAGAGCTTGATCTTTGTAACTTCCAATTGCAAATGGGACGCAAACGGCGTGACGTGTTACACGATTTAGGTGTAAGAACCGGCGTTGATGACATGCGAGCACTTGCTGCAATCCTCATACAAGCAGACAAATTTGGCTCTTCGATTGCACAGGCATTGCGGGCACAATCAGAAAGTATGCGAGTGAAACGCTCACAACTGGCAGAAGAAAAAGCAGCACAAACAGCGGTTAAAATGATCTTTCCTCTTGTGCTCTTTATTTTCCCTGGTATTTTTGTTGTCTTAGTGGGACCTGCTGCCATTATGCTCATCGAAGGTCTTCTCAATGACGGATTTTAGGTTCAACGTGGTTGCGTAATAGATGAAGTCGCACAGCATGATTGTTGAGCGTTTATTCAAATTGTTGCCACCCCCATCCTAGCCCGACGCGCCAGCGAGGCAGGGCAATGTTGAATTTATTTTTTCACGCTACAGAAATCCTGCACGTTTTGCACACGATTTCATTGATGAAAAATTAAGTAACAAGCAGTAAGTTTTATGTGTTTTAATCATCCTCGTAGGGTGCGCTGTGCGTACCGTTGATTTGGGAAAACAACTGAAATTCGGTACGCACAGCGCACCCTACGAGGTTTCAATATCCTTTTGGCTGTGAGCCTTTATATCGAAAAACTTACTGCCTACGACTTAGGATCGTTCAATAAATAACTGTTGAATTTATTGACTTTGTGGTTAAGAAACGCTCGATAAATCACTGTCTCATTAACAAAGAAGATGTCTATGTGCCGCAGGCACAAGAGGCTTTGGCGAGAACATCAAATAACCATCACCTGTTGATTTTAGATTTGACATCCTAGCCCGACGCGTCAGCGAGGCAGGGCGATGTGGAATCTATTTTATCATGCTGTCGTTTTTTCAGGTAACAACATCTCAACCAAACTCCATCGCGTAAAATAAAAACGAGTTGCACTCTCCTCGCTTGACGCGTCGGGCCAGGATGCCGAATTTTAACGAACGTTCTCTCCAATGCCTCTGGCTCGCTGCCAGATTAAGATATCAATAAAGAAAACTGGCAGGGCACCATTGGGTGAGGCATTCATGGCGTGTACAACAGTACCCATTCCTAAATGCTTTAGTTGGCGTCTATTTTACGATGACTTTAGGAACAATTGACTACTCGTCACTGTTTTTTCGTGCAGTTTTCGATCAATTTGTAAAAAATTCAAAAATTCACCCATTTTCTTTTTCTAAATCCCCCCCCTCACTGCGATACAGTTGAAGCTCTGTAAAAACAGTTTTTGGGTGCGGTCTATGGCAAG
>UOGL01000280.1_pt1 | contig 9852 bp, 7 predicted proteins | sample 1990131 | NCBI WGS metagenome assembly UOGL01 (sample SAMEA4728526, study PRJEB27164) | hydrothermal vent metagenome | biome: marine basaltic hydrothermal vent biome; feature: marine hydrothermal vent; material: mineral | place: Pacific Ocean | collected 2011-06-14/2011-07-23 | depth 1741 m | reverse complement strand
GAAGTTCCTGCCGGTTCTCCTTCGGTCAATCATACTCGCAGAAACATGTCAATTATTACCATCAAGACAAACCACCCAGATGCCAAAGAAATTCGTCTGAGAGTTTCGTTTCTTACCTTATGAAATTTGTTGACTAACAACAAATCGGAAGATAAGAAGCAGCGTTTCGGGTTTTCGAGAAGAGGACAATTGGGTAGAATTCTTGCACGCTTGAATTTTCTCAGTTTCTGTTTTAAGGATTAGTTAATGTCATCACCAAAACGGGTTGCACTGAAAGCAATGCTTCTCTTTTCATTACCATTGTTGTTTCTTTTTCTTTTTTCATTCGGGTGCTCTTCTGGCTCTTCCCCTCAAAACCAGTCTTCGCAAACAAAGTCATCACAAGGTGAAGAAGCAAACCCTCTGCATTCTGCTGACAAAAAGAATCCTGCAAAAACAAACCCCTCAGCAGAACAATTACTTGCAAAGGACGATATTTCTTTGGTTCATCAAAGCCACAAGCCGGTATCGTCACGCCAAAAACCTCTTTTTGACCAATGGGGCAAACCGCAATTAGCAATTTTACTCACTGGCGAGCAGCATGGGTATTTTGAGCCTTGCGGTTGTTCATCGAACCAACTGGGTGGAATGGCACGGCGGGCGGACTTGGTTCGTAAAATGAAAGAAAAAGGCTGGGTGGTGACAGGGCTTGATTTAGGAGGAACCGTCAAGCGTGCGCGGCGTCAAAGCCAAATGAAATTTGAAACAACCCTTGCTGCACTCAAAGATATGAACTACGCAGCCATGGCTTTGGGACCAGAAGAACTACGATTTGGTCCTGAGTATTTGCTATCTCAGCATGTGTACGATAAAAAGAATCCTAAAAAAGAGATCCCTTTTCTTTCTGCCAATGTCACATTGTACGAAGCAGATGATTTAGGAACCCCCATTCGATACCGTATGTTGAACATTGCAGGATTGAAAATTGGTATCACTTCTATTCTGGGAAAAAGTTACGCCCATAAAGTTTCGGTGAAAGAGATTGCTATCAAAGAACCTGCCAAGGTGCTTCCTGGTATTATTCAGTTGATGCAAAAAGAAAAACCGACAACCATGATTTTACTTTCTCATGCCAATTTGAAAGAGACAAAAGCACTGGCAAAAAAGTTTCCGGAATTTCAAATCATTTTAAGCGGGGGAGGTCCCGAAGACCCCAGCAACAAAATCATTCAAGAAGGAAAAACTTGGATTTTGAATGTTGGTCGTAAAGGAAAACATGTTGGCGTACTGGGACTTTTCCCCAATGATAAAAAGAATCCTTTTCGTTTTGAGTTAGTCACACTTGATGAAAAACGATTTACTGATCAAAAAGTGATGGTCGAGCACATGCGTGATTATCAAGAGCGACTTAAAGATGAAAAACTGGCATACAAAGAACTTCCGATTGCACACCCAACGGGAGCAAAATTTGTTGGTGCAGAAGCATGTGGAGATTGCCACTCGAAGGCGTTTAAGGTTTGGGAAAAAACTGCTCATGCCAAAGCGTTTGAAAGCTTAAAACATCCCCGTAAAGGAATGCCCGACCATAAAATTACACGTATTTACGACCCTGAATGTCTTTCGTGTCATGTGAATGGCTGGAACCCTCAAAATGTGTTACGTTACAAGTCAGGATTCATCAATAAAGAGTTTGCACAAGGCGTGCAAGAAAAAGAACGCTTTCAACTGATGCAAGGACAACAGTGCGAAGGATGTCATGGTCCGGGAAGCCGACACATTCAACTTATTAATGATGACCAAATAGAAAAAGCTGCCCAAGAGGTACGTGTTACACTGAAAATGGCAAAAGAAAAAATTTGTGCAGAATGTCACGACCTCGACAACAGCCCGAAATTTGAATTTGAAAGTTACTGGAAAAAAGTTAAACATAAGGGACTCGATTGAAGTCACTTTTTCTTTTTTATCACTTTCGTATTGATAGCCTCCATAGAAAATCAGAAACCAGAAAGCAGACTGATGGCAGTTGTCCCCTCTCATATTAAAGCACACCAGAAAGATGGTGAACTCGAACTTCAATGGGCAGACTCTTCTGCCTGTCGGTTGAAGTACACATTGTTGCGAGGGGAATGCCCTTGTGCCAACTGCATTAGCGAACATACCGGCGAACGTCTTCTTGACCTGACAACCATTCCAGAAGAAATTCATCCAACCAAAATTCAATTAACAGGAAACTATGCTCTCCAGATATTCTGGAGTGATAACCATAATACAGGAATGTATACATGGGAGCATCTTATGAAATTGTGTCAATCGTAATCTCTCTCGGTTTTGTTTTGTATCATGAAGAAATATGTGTCAGTAATAAAAGAGGTGTTGAACCTGTCGGTAAGAGAAAACGAAAAAGAACTCAATACAAAATCTTCCTCTATGAAGGATGGAAATATCTATGCGTTTGGAACAGACTGTTCAATACAGTTCACGAAGTGATATCGGTCTTCGGCGTCGCAATAATCAGGACTCCTGTGTTGTACAAATTTGTACAGATCGGGAAGAGTGGAAAAACCATGGTCATCTCTTTATGGTTGCAGATGGTATGGGGGGGCACGCTGCGGGTGAACTGGCAAGCAAAATGGCAGTCGATACTATTCCGCACACATTTTTCAAAAGTCGCGATCTTTCCATCAAAGAAGCGTTGAAAAAAGCCATTGTCATTGCCAACAATTCAATTAACCGACGAGGCACAGAAAATCCAGATTTCGAACGTATGGGAACAACCTGCACAACGCTGGTCCTTTCACCGCGTGGAGCAATTGTAGGACATGTGGGTGATAGTCGTTGCTATCGAATTCGAGAGGGACAGATTGATCAATTAAGTTTTGATCATAGTTTACAATGGGAATTAATTCGTAGAGGAAAAATGAAACCAGAAGAGGTTTTCATGACAGAGCCTCGCCATGTCATTACTCGATCTTTGGGACCAGACCCTGTTGTTGAAGTCGATGTTGAAGGTCCTTACCCCACGATACCAGGAGACATCTATTTGCTTTGTTCCGATGGATTAACGGGGCATGTTCAAGACGAAGAAATTGGTGCAATTGTTTCTCAACTTCCCATAGGAGAAGCATGTCGATTGCTTATCAATTTGGCAAACGTTCGTGGAGGGTCTGATAACGTCACAGTCATTATCGCCAAAGTGGGGGCGCTTCCCGAGGGAACACCAAGCGAAGATGAGGAAGAAGCGATTACTCCCGAGCAGCGCAAAAGAGGGATATTCTGGCTTGTTGCAGCTTGGATTTTAGCAATCCTTTTTGTCGTAGGTGTTAGTTTAACGGTCCTTGGTGAAAAATTACCGGGGGCAATTTCAATTGCTCTTTCAGTGATATTATCTGGGGCGTTGTTTTTCTTTTGGAACCGAACACGTCAAGCGTATTCTGCAAAAAATAATAACCTCGATGAAACCGTTTCTTCAAAACCTTACCGCTCTGCGTCTGCTCGACTGACCCCAAAATTTCTCAGCCACTTAGCAGCGGTTGAATCGGAATTGTACCAAACCATTCAAGAAGAAAACTGGACAGTCAACCAAAAAGAGCTGAACGATGCTTACGAGAAGTCAAAAAAAGGACTGAGTGAAAAAAACTACTCTGTTGCGATGAGACAATTTGCCCGTGCGATTGATATTATGATGGAAGGAATGAATAACTATCGTAAGCAAATTAATCATGATTCCAAATGGAAAGAAGACGACTCGACTTCTTAGCCTTCAGGCTGGCGATTCATAACGATTGCTGGTATAAAAACCACATGTCGATTAGCATTATTATTCCCACGCTTAACGAAGCGGCAACTCTTGCTGAAGTCATTGAAGCTGCGCGCCGAACAGGGGATGCTGAAATTATTGTTGTTGATGGTGGTAGCAGTGACGCGACCTTGACAATTGCAGCAAAGGCAGATATTTGTCTCTCTTCTGAAAGAGGGCGTGCTCAACAACAAAATGCAGGCGCAAAAATTGCCAAAGGAAACGTCCTTCTTTTTTTACATGCAGACTGCTTACTCAAAGAAAATTGTTGTGATGCAATACGCTCTGCCATGCAAAATAAAGACTGTATTGGTGGTTGTTTTCAACAGCAAATTGATGCAAAAGGGTTACGGTATCGTCTGTTAGAAAAAGGGAATGCTATGCGTGTTCATTGCTGCAAATGGGCGTATGGTGACCAAGGCATTTTTGTAAAACGAGACACCTTTAAACAAGTGGGTGGGTTCCCAGATATTCAACTGATGGAAGACCTTTATTTAATGAAGCGACTCAAAAAAGAGGGGAGATTTTCATTACTTGATGCGCATATTATTATCTCTGCACGACGTTGGCAGCAAAAGGGAGTCATCAGGCAAACGCTTCGCAACTGGGCATTTGTCACACTTGCCCATCTAGGCGTTTCTCCGAATTGGCTTGCCAAGTATTACCCACATGTGCGATAGTTTTTTATCAATGAAATCGTGTGCAAAACGCGCAGGATTTCTGTGTCTGAGTTCCCTTGATGGTTCTGGCTCGCTGCTAGGTTAAGTAGACAGCATCACCCCGTTATCAGTTTCTTTTGAAACTCTCCTTCATTGAGTGTCGGACGTTCTGGGCGTCCCATGTGTCGGTATTCGAGTTTCATATTATTGAGTCCTAACAGATGATAAATTGAAGTATGAATATCTTTGATATGCATTTGATCTTCAACAGCATACAAACCGAGTTCATCTGTTGCACCAATTGCTTGCCCCCCTTTGACACCACCACCTGCCATCCACATTGTGAAACCTGTCGGGTTATGATCTCTGCCATCTCCTTTTTCACTCATTGGTGTTCGACCAAACTCCCCTCCCCACACAACAAGCGTTTCATCAAGCAAGCCCCGTTGTTTCAAATCGTTCAGCAATGCACCAACACCCTGATCCATACTAAGGCACATTTTTGAATGCTTCTCTTCAATTTTACTATGTTGATCCCATTGGCTTCCTGCACCGCTGTAAAGCTGCACAAATCGAACGCCCCGCTCGACCAAACGACGTGCCAGCAAGCAATTTCTTCCGAAAGAAGCGGTCTCTTTCTGGTGAAGACCATAAGCATTGATTGTTTGTTTTGTCTCTTTGGTAATATCGACAGCATCGGGTGCTGCCACTTGCATACGGAACGCAAGTTCGTAGCTAAGTATTTTTGCTTCTAGTTCTGATTGTTGCTCTCGCGACTTTGCGTGTTGTCGATTCAATTGGTTTAAGAAATCGAGTTTTCCTTGTTGCTGTTGTCTGCTGATTCCCTTGGGAGTAAACAAATTGGGAATGGGTGTCTCACCATTTTCTAAACGTGTTCCCTGATAGGCTGCTGGCATGAAAGCGGTCCCCCAGTTACGCGAACCATTCACAATGGTCTTTTTGAAGTCATCCTGCATCACAACAAACGCAGGAAGCGATTCGTTTTCAGAGCCCAGCCCATAAGAAACCCAACTCCCTAACGAAGGTCTTCCTGCCAACGGGCTTACCGTATTCATTTGGCAAACTCCCCCGGCATGGTTGATACCATTTGTATGACAGCCGCGAAGCACTGCAAGATCATCGGCACATTGAGCAATATGCGGCAACCATTCCGATATCCACAACCCCGATTCCCCGTGCTGCTTCCACTGACGTGGAGATGCCAGTATCGGAGATTCCACTTCTCCCATTGCAGTGACTGGTCGCTTGAATGATTTGGGAAGAGATTGTCCTGCTAATCGATTGACCATTGGCTTCGGGTCAAACAAATCGATATGACTTGGTCCCCCTTCCATAAACAAAAAAATGACCGACTTAGCAGTCGCTTTTTGATGTGTTTTTTTTGCTGCCAACGGATTCTTCGGCTTCGCAGAGGCTTCTTCTTGTTGTAATAAACAATTAAGAGCTAACGCTCCAAACCCCACACCCGCCTGTTTTAACCAATTACGTCGTGAGGAAACGGAAACGTTTTTTTGTTGATGTTTTGACATAGTCATTCTTTTTTACTCACTGAGGTGCAAAATTCAATCGATATATGAAAATTCATTCGAGTTCAATAGAACATGGCACATATCGGTTAATGGTGTATTGCTTTGATTTTTTATTATTTGGTTTTTCATAAATGAAATCGACATTTTTTGTTCTGATTGTGTTGGTTTCCGACCATACGCAAGACGGTAAGCAAGCTTGATTCTTTCGGGAGTTGTTTTTGCAGATTTGAGAATTCTTTTCCCCATTGCAGAGGCACGCTGACGCATCCAGCGACCGTTAATCATTAACAATGCTTGTGTGGGCGTGGTGGTGGTGTGCCGTTTTGAAGTGCTTGTAATTCCCCCTGCAAAATCGAAGGCACCGAGCACAGGGTCTTTTCTGTTTCGTTTCACTCTGACGTAAATGCTTCGACGCGGAGCATTTCCTTTTACAGAAGGTCCTTTCAGTTTTTGATCCAATTCTCCCGAAGCAGCCAAGGCAGAGTCTCGAATTTGTTCTGCGTTCAAACGTCGAATACCACGACGCCAATGAAGCCTGTTGGCAGGGTCTTTCAACAAGCCTTTTTCAGGATGAGGGTGTGTTGCAGAGAGTTTGTATGTGGCAGAGTTCATAATCAGGCGATGCATTTTTTTGAAACTCCATCCTTCTCTCACAAACCTGCTTGTCAACCAGTCCAGCAATTCGGGATGGCTGGGGAGTTCTCCCAAGTGTCCAAAATCATTCGAGGTGGCAACAAACCCTGTTCCGAAATGATATTGCCAAATGCGGTTTGTAATCACACGGGTTGTAACACGATTTTTTGGATTTGTAATCCACTGTGCCAACGCTGTACGTCTGCCGGTTGATTGCATGGAAGAAGAAGACTGCACAAAGACAGAGACCGGTTCCAGTATCGAAGGAAAGCCGGGCAAAATATCTTTTGCTTGTTTTCTTCCTGGTATCAGTGTCGCTGGAGACTCAGTTGAGTTATCTGAAACAGCCGGAGCCGTTGGCAAAGAGAGCGGCTTGAACCTGTTAAAAGTAGAAAGCTCTTTCACAAGTTGTGCATACTTTTTATATTTCTTTTGTTTGATAATTTTCTTTCGGTATTTTTTCTGCTCGTCGATGACTTGGCGATTCACTAAATACGCAAGTTGCATTTCGTGAGTTGTCCGTTCCTTCATTGGCTTTTTCATGATCTCTTGAATATCAGGAGGAAACATCTTGATTTGTTTGGTAGCGACTTTTTTCAATCTTTTTTCTAAGTAGCTGTCGATTTGCAATCTGATACTGGCAGTTTTCTTTTCCCATATTTTCAGTTTTTTGTTGTATTCTGCTTTTTCTAATTTTGATGCAATCACGGTTTCATCACGCGGCATCATCGGGACAAAAAATGCTTTCAATCGAAAATAGTCTGATTGAAGAATCGGGTCAAATTTGTGATCATGACAACGGGCACAACTCATCCCAAATCCTAAAAAGACTTCGCCGGTTGTGTCTGTGACATTATTCAAAATGTCATTCCATTGTGTGCGGGCATCGCGTTGGTTGTACTCGTAAATGTAATGCCGCAAGTAGCCTGTTGCGATTTGTGCCTGTGGGTCATCGGGAGCAATTTCATCACCCGCAAGTTGTTCCATCACAAATTTGTTGTAAGGTTTATCATCATTAAATGCGTCAATAACATAATCGCGGTAACGCCATGCTGTCGGGCGATAAGCATCTTGATTGAAACCGTCTGATTCTGCATACCGTACCAAGTCAAGCCAATGCCGCCCCCAGCGTTCACCATAATGAGGAGACATCAACAATCGGTCAACAACTTTTGAAAACGCAACATCATCATTCTCTTTGTCTTTCAAAAAATCATCGACTTCAGATGATGTTGGTGGAAGACCAATTAAATCAAAACTGGCTCGACGAATTAACGTCAATCGGTCTGCCTGCGGAGCAGGAGAGAGACCAGACTGTTTTAACTTCTTGTAAATAAATCGATCAATCGGATTCTTAGACCATTCTCGGTTTTCAATACGAGGAACAACAAGTGTTTTGACCGGTTGAAAAATCCAAAACGAGCGATCTTCTTTTGTGAATCTTTTTCGCGGGCTGGCTGACCAGTCGAACGGTTTGGCATTAGATGAGGACCAGGGAGCACCCTGCTTAATCCACTTAGTAAGAATTGCGATATTTTTGTCACTTAGTTTTTTTTCAGGCATCTCAAAGGAATCATGATTGATTGCTTCAATCAGCAAGCTCTCATCAGGTTTCCTCGGCACAATCGCAGCACCACTTTCGCCCCCTTTCAGAAGTGCTTGCAGAGAATCAACTCGCAATTCTCCTTTTTGTTTTTCTGCACCATGACATTTGTAACAATGGACTGCAAGGAGAGGGCGGACTTCTGTTTCAAAAAACTTGATCTCTTCTTTGCTGGACGGTCTGATTTTACTTTCAGATTGAGCAATGGCGACAGTGATTGTCACAAAAAAAAGAAGACTCAATATAGAAAAGTAAATACGCATAATAAAACTCCAAACAGTTTTCTCTTTGCAGACAGATCGCTTTCGACAAAGATTTCATTGGGTAAGAAAGTCAAAACCACAAGGAATGGTTCTGGAGGGAGGAGTTTTCCGCTCGCATACCCAAGTGACAAACTTGGGTATGCTTGGGAAACTCTCGTTCAAATAAAACGTCAATCAATACTCACCAATAACAAACCCGTCAGATGTCCCTGCGAGTTTTTCGTAGGTACTGTCAATTGCGTCTGTTGTTGTATTCGCATCGATGTTTTCACTGAGGAAAATCACACGTCCATCTCCAAAAAGAAAGTGGGCACCACCCACATGCAGACTACTGAAACTAGCTTTACTGAAACCTGTTGCAGTTGTATTGATCAAGTATCTTGCAGTTCCTGCAACGGCAATCATTCCTTGATTGTTTACGGTTGCATCGACGCTTCCTAGACCATTGCCACGGACAGCAAACAAGGTTGCAGCCAACTTGGCTTTTCCACTTAAAGTATATGCCTTTTCCCCAACCATAATGGTATTACTTGTACCATCAGTAATATCCCGAATGCGTAAATTACTGTTTTCCCAAAAAGCCCCTGTTGCCCCCGTTGCACTGCTTGAAAGATTCGTTGCACGAGTTTTTGCCGTAAGTCCTGATGAATTTGCCATTGCATAATTTGTTACAGAGAGAGGACCGCCAGGACTAATTTGGTATCCTGCCTCATCGCTGTTGCTATTAGGTCCTGTATCTGACGGGCAACGGAATGCTGGATAATTCTGTTGCATTGCCGCAGCGTTTGCAGCGCTTGCAGTATAGGCATCTGATGCAGTAAAAGGTCCTGGTCTAAGTTGTTTGTACAGCGGAGCCTGATCCATAAATGGAAGGATGTAAACAGTCCATGTCCAGTGCCCCACGTTATCAGCAGCAGTTGGTGTCACAACATACCCAGGAGGAAAAACGCGGTGTGTGTCGTGGTAGTTGTGGAGTGCCAAGCCAATTTGTTTCATATTATTTTTACATGCACTTCGGCGGGCGGCTTCGCGGGCTTGTTGGACAGCAGGGAGCAGTAACGCAATCAAAATTGCAATGATGGCAATCACCACCAGTAATTCAATTAACGTAAAACCTTGTTTGTGAGACGCGAGCATTCTTTTCTTCATCATTCTTCTCCTTCGTTTCGTAATCGAAAAGTTATCGGCAGATGCCTTAGATTGACCAACAACATTGCTGGTCGAGTGAGATTTTATTTGTAAAAATCAAATTTGATTTAATGAGATGAATTCTGTTCTATTGTCTCTGTTTGAATTTTTTCCTGTGAAGGTAACCCTGCAATAAAGACAGGGTCAATTCGAGCAAGTGGTTTGTGAGGGGTTGCCGTTT
>UOGL01000320.1_pt1 | contig 9907 bp, 10 predicted proteins | sample 1990131 | NCBI WGS metagenome assembly UOGL01 (sample SAMEA4728526, study PRJEB27164) | hydrothermal vent metagenome | biome: marine basaltic hydrothermal vent biome; feature: marine hydrothermal vent; material: mineral | place: Pacific Ocean | collected 2011-06-14/2011-07-23 | depth 1741 m | reverse complement strand
GCCAAAAAGTTTTGTTGTAAATGGAAGCCGTCGGTTGTTCGAGAGGCGTTTGAATCGATGAGGCGGGAGCGGCGGAAATCATATCATTGAGAGAATTAGAGTATTGCTGAAACGTGAGCAAGGTATTGAAAGAAGAAAAGAGAGCACTCTTTCAAATTGACATAAAGCCTCTCCGAAAGGTTCAGAGGAAACTGCGCAAGAAAGCATTCTACACTATTTTGTAAAAAATTGCCATTGAGCAAAACTCCCCTCCAGAAAGCATATTGACGCTTCATTTGCATTCACTCCTTGCGATAAATTTCTTTGTTTCTTACAATGGCATTTCATTACTGAATGTTCTGCATGTTTTGTACGCAATTTGATTAATTCGCAACAGGAAAAACAATTATGAACTCGCCCCACTCTTCTGCAATTCGATACGCCCATACAAACCTTGTTGCTCGAAACTGGGAAGTATTACGAGATTTTTACATTGATCTATTTGACTGTCAACCCGTTGGTACTGTGCGAAACCGCGCAGGGGAGATTGTCGAACGATTAACAGGAATTGAAAACATTGCCGTTGTTGGACAGCATCTGCGATTGCCAGGTTACAGTGAAGAGGGACCAACGTTGGAGATTTTTTAATTTACACCAACAGCCGAAATCCCTTTACCTGTCTTGAATAATCCGGGATTTACTCACTTGGCATTTGAGGTGCCCAACGTTGAAGAAAAACGACAGCAAGTTCTTTCTCGTGGGGGTAGTGATGCAGGCGAACAGGTGACACTCGATATTGAAGGAGCAGGAAAGTTGACGTTGATGTATGTTACCGACCCCGAAGGAAATATCATCGAACTGCAACACTGGGCTCGTCCAGAATGAACGAAAGATTGATAATGGCTACGAACCTGTTTGTGTTTGATATTGTCTCTCCTTAGTGGGCGTACTTCATTCACATTCATTCCTTGCGATTCTCTTCTGTGCCCCTTATAGTAAGTAACAAGCAGTAAATTTTATGTGTTTTAATCATCCTCGTAGGGTACAATATCCTTTTGGCTGTGATCCTTTATATCGAAAAACTTACTGCCTACTACTTATACATACCGTGTTGCAGAAATACGAAGAGCAAAGAAAGCTCTTGCCATTATCACCAACGAACGTTTATTGAGAGAGGAACCTGTTGTCGAATCCTAAACGTGAAGAACTTTCTGTTCAAGAAAAACGTGCCATTCTTGCTGCGGTGCACTCACCCCAATCGCCCATTTCTAAAGAAAATGTACTCAACGAATTGCACGGGTTAGTCAAAACGGCTGGTGTTGAAGTCGTCGGCGAAATTGTGCAAATGCGAGATAAGCCTCATATTGCAACCTGCTTCGGAAAAGGAAAAGTTGAAGAACTGAAACAGTTGGTTGCCTCAACCGATGCAGAATTAGTTATCTTTGATAATAATTTAACTCCCGCACAAGGACGCAATTTAGAAGAAGCACTCGACACGGTTATTGTCGATCGGAGTGAAGTGATTCTTGATATCTTCGCATCTTCTGCCAGAACTCATGCTGCAATGTTGCAAGTTGAGTTGGCTCAGCTTTTGTATTTTCGTCCACGGCTGAAACGACTTTGGACACACCTTGAAAGAATTGAAGGAGGCGTGGGTGCAGGGCGTGGTCCAGGTGAAAAACAATTAGAAACAGACCGTCGTCTGCTTGATAAGCGGGTCTCAGAGTTAAAAGCAAAACTGAAGATCATCGAAGGTCGCAGACATCGCATGGTTGAAACACGCACCCAACAACCAACAGTTTCGTTGGTGGGGTATACCAATGCAGGTAAAAGCACACTCATGCGAATGCTCACCGGAGCAGATGTTTTAGTTGCAGACAAACTCTTTGCAACGCTCGACACACGGACCCGTCGTTGGTCGGTTCCCAATTGGGGAGATGTTTTGCTCAGTGACACGGTTGGTTTTGTGAGAAATTTGCCGCATCATCTGGTTGCATCATTTCGTTCAACTTTAGAAGAAGCCCGCCATGCCGATTTGTTGCTGCACGTGGTTGATGCAAGTCATTCCGAAGCAGAACTGCAAATTGAAACCGTTTATAAAGTTCTCGAAGAGGTAGGGGTAGAGTACGAAAACGTATTGCTGGTATTGAATAAACTTGATGCCTGCCAAGACCGTTCGTTGGTCGATGTACTTCGGCTACAGTATGACGATGTTGTGACCATGAGCGCCGTCACCGGCGAAGGATTAGACCGCCTTTACGAAGAAATCCGCCAACGTCTTGGCTCAGAACATGTCACCGTGACGATCGAAACTTCCGCAGGCAACGGCAAACTAATTTCCGACCTTGCTAAGCATGCAGAGGTCCTCGATACCAACTACCACGACTCCCGTGTGACATTCAATTGCAGAATGTCCAAACGTTTTTTATACCGCTTTGAAAACGATACAGAAGAGACAACCGTGTTTGTAAGAGAGTAAGTATTGCTCGACAAATAACTGTCGCATATCAAACATGATACTCATCCTAGCCCGTCAGCGAGGCAGGGCGATGTGGAATTCATATTATCACGCGGTCGTTTTTTTTCGGGGCGTTTTATTTCAGGTAATAACATCTCAACCAAACTCAACCACGTAAGACAAAAACAAGCTGCACTCTCCTCGCTGACGCGTCGGGCTAGGATGTCAAACCTAAGATCAACAATTGCTGGTTGTGCTCCGTTCTCATTAAAGCCTCTTGTCGCTGGGCAACCCAAATCCAACAAATGCGACAGTGATTTATCGAGTACTCTTTAATGAACGGACTCATTAAGCGGGGCAGAGACTTCGAGTAGATCGACTGCGGGTTGTTGATTGCAAAAAATTGTCGCGAGGCGTCCGTAGGTAATGACACCGGAGGGTTGATCAAAATATCCTGCGAGTTCTGCCCCTGCTGTGATTGCTAACATGGCTCCTAAATCAACATTTCGCAACACATTATGATTGATAAGCACACGCCCTAACGGAATCGTCCCAGAAAGAATTTCTTCACGCACTGCGCTTGTTACATAGTCAAAGTTAAACCGCACAATTCCAAATTGGACTGCTTTGTTGTTGTTTTTATTGAGCAACAAAATTTTTCGCGTGTAGCGGTTCTCTTCAAGATGTTCATCTAAAACTTTCACATCAACAGTGCATTGATGATGCTGCTCCATGGAGAGAGTCATGTGATGATCGTGTGCCAATAATTGTTTGTATGGTTCGGGAGTTTGCGATGCAGAGACATGCTTTGCTTCTTCAATGAGTTCTCCCTCAGAAGAAAAAAGTGTCGTCAACGATTGTAATTCATCTTGCGGATTCACGGAGTTTTTCCCTTCAATTTTCAATATCAAGTATATCGCACAGCACGATGTTCTTCTTCAAAGTATTCTGGCAGTAGTGTCTCTGCTTGCAGTATCCCTTTGCGCGTAAGACGAATGGCATCTTCTTCGATGACTAAATAACCCGCCTCTTCCTGATTGCGTAACGGTGTTGCAAATTCTTCGAGCAAGTTGATGCTGAATTTATTCTGGAAGTATTCCAAAACGACAACGCCCTCTTTCATTTGCAATACAAATTCGCGAATAAGTGTTTGATGAGCCGTCGGCTTCAAAGCACGATTGATTGGTAAGACTTCTTTGCTGACTTGTTCCGAATACTTTTCGATATGGTCGTAATTTTGATAATGAATTCCCTGAAAGTGACCAAACGAAGAGACACCCGCTGCTAAAATGTCTGAGCCTCGAAAAAGATGATCCCGATACACAAAATGATCGGTCTCCCTATTTTTGACAAGTTCGTTTCCGCTTGATATTTGATAACCCTGTGCAAGTAATTTGTTAAAAGCATCGTTCACCCAGCGACGTTTGGTTGACCAGTCTGCAATAGGAGAGGTGATGCCGAGTTCTTTTATTTCTTGAGAAATGATTGTGTTATGAGGCAATTCCATTTGATAGATTGTGATATTATCGGGTTCTAACTCTGCCATTTTTTCGATGCAGGCATTCCAGTTTTCTTCTGTCTCGCCAATCATTCCCGCAATCAAATCGAGGTTCACTTGCGGGAACCCAACTTGCCGAATCCAATCGTAGGCACGGAATATCTCTGGCGAAAGATGCGCGCGTCCGTTCGCTTCAAGAATAGTATCGTTAAAATTTTCTACACCCAACGAAATGCGCGTAACGCCAATCTCTTTGAGCGTTTTGACTTTATCTAAACTTAACGTTCCTGGCTCACATTCAAACGTCACCTCTTCAGCAGATTCCCAAGAGAGATATTCTGAAAGTTTGTCTCGCAGCGAAAGAAGTTGTTTGCTACTGAGGTAAGAGGGTGTTCCTCCGCCAAAATAAGCAAATTGCAATGCGCGCCCTTTCACTCCTGGTTGCTGGCTGTAAAGTTTGAATTCTTCTGCAAGAGAATCGACATAATTTTGAATGGTTTGAGCGTTCTGTTGTGTGTAAACGCGGAAGTAACAAAACTTGCATCGCTTGCGACAAAAAGGAATATGCAGATACAAACCCAGCGGAACAGATTTATCTGCTTCCTGACAAAATGCGTTGATCACTTCTGGCACATATTCTTTCTGCCAAAGTGAATAAGGAGGATAGTTTGAGATAAAGTAACTACCAACTTCTGTTGTGTCTGTTGTCATTATTGCCCCTTCTCACCAAAACAGTAAAGTGTGCCATTGGGTCCATCGGTTCCTGCAACAAGGCATCTTTCCCCCACAGCAATTCCTGCGGTCACTTTTTTCCCCATGTTGAATTTCCAAAGTTGTTTACCATCTTTCAGTCGAAGCCCGTAAAGGTTGCGATCATTCGAACCAAAAAAGAGGCGATCTTTTACGATGACAGCAGAGCTGTTAATTTGTGCCCGCGTTAAAAATGTCCAAACCTCTTTGCCTGTTTTGCGGTTGATGCAGTGCATGCGTTTGTCCTGTCCTCCCACAACAACATATTGGTTGGTCACTGCTGCGGAGGCATCGTAGCGAAACCCTTTTTCTTTGCGTTGATAGCGCCAAGTGATTTTCATTTGCTTCCAGTTAATTTCGATCACCTCTGCGGTTGATGTTCCGACATAAAGCAAATCGCCCATCACAGCAGGAGATGCAATAAGATAACTTTCTAACGGAATGTTCCCAATTTCTTTTCCTTTTGAAATATCAATCACTCGCAAATGTTGATCACACCCTGCAACAAATGTTCGATTTCCCACCACTGCGGGAGAACCGTTGATGCGGTCACCTGTTTCAAACTTCCAAACCAGTTTACCCGTTTTGGCATGAAGAGAATACAAAAAGCTATCGTACGATCCGACTAAAATATGCTCCCCGATAATCGCAGCACAGCCTGCAATTTCTGCACCGGTGGTGAATCGCCATTTCAATTTTCCATTCGCTCGGTTGACAGCATGAACAACACCTTCTTCATCTCCAATAAAAATCATATCTGCCGTGACGCGCGGTGCTGCCTTAAAGCCGGGGGCAAATTTTTCAGGATCAGGATTATCAATCGATCGATACGTCCAACGAACAGCGCCCGTCTTGCGATTCAAACAATACAACGTTCCACTTAATGCTCCCGCAATCACATCGTCCCCTACAATTGCTGCTGTACCGACAAAACCATCAACATCGGTAATCTTCCAAAGAACAGAAAGCTTTTCTGACAGAGAAGAACCTGCAACACCTCGCTGCGCGTTCCCATTGCGAAACGATGCCCAACTTTTAGCAGGATGATTTTTTCTGAATGATTGCTGTTCGGGTAATTCTTTTCGAGGAACAGCTTTTTTTTGAGTTTTTGCTTCGTCAGAAAAATAAGAAGCTGTTTGTACGGGAAGCGTTTTTGCAGAGATTGTTTTTGCCAATAATGGGCGGAGGTTATTCTGTGCACCCTCTTCTTCAGGAAGAAAGGCAACAGCAACCACCACGCAAGCAGCAATAATCCAAACGGTTATTTGAATGCTTGATCGAGATAAGTGCATCGATACAACTCCTCAAAATCGTTGACTTCTAACGGACGCGGATTAAACGTTCCTGTCCATTGTTCTTTTGCTTCTTTGGCTAATATCGGAATAATTTCTTCTGTCATTCCGTAATCTGTCAGCCTTGTCGAGATGTCAGATTCTTTGATCATCTTTTCTACAAACGTTGCCAATAATTGAGGGGCATTCATGTCATTCCCTTCACACAACCCGGCATCAACTGCCAGGTTTTTATAGAGTAATGCAATCTCTTGAACCTGTGCATTAAAGCGTATCACGTTGGGCAACATGATGCCAATGACCACGCCGTGCGTCATTCCAAAGTGAGCAGTCAGCGGATTTGCTAACGCATGGGTTGCCCCTAACATCGAGTTTTCAATGGCAGCCCCTGCCAAGTTTGCCCCCAGTAACATTTCACCACGGGCGTTGATATCAGTAGGATGCGAGAGAACATCAAAGAAACTATTGGAGAGTAAACTCCAGGCTTGTCGGCTGAAAAGTTGCGAAATGAGATTCCGCTTTGTTGTCACATACGTTTCGATGGCATGGCTGACAGCATCGATTGCTGTGGTAGCCGTAATGTTACGAGGCATACTGAGAGTCAATTCAGGATCAAGAATCGCAGTATGGCAAGCGGCTTTTTTATCACCACATGCCATCTTCATATGTGTTTCTTTATTTGCAATGAGTGCGAACGATTGGGCTTCACTGCCGGTTCCCGATGTCGTAGGAACCGCAATCATCGGAAGCATCGGCTGCGTTGCTTTTCCGATACCCCAGTAGTCTTGCATCTTCCCGCCATTTGTCAGCAGAAAGTTAATCCCCTTGGCACAGTCAAGGCTACTGCCGCCACCTAAACCAACAATCATATCGATTTGGGCTTCTTGTGCAACAAGTAATCCGCGCTCGACATCATCGGTTGTCGGGTTGGGGGTGAAGTCGTAAAAAGAAGTTACCTGCAAACCAGCTGCTTCAAGCAATTCAATGCCACGGGCAGCATGCCCTGCTTCAACAAGACCAGGATCAGAAACAAGTAACAGCCGATTTCCTCCTGTTTTTTTTGCTAGTTCTCCCAGTCGATTAATCGTTCCTGCCCCATAGACAACCCGCGTACGCGAATCAAAAACAAAAGCATTATTGCGCAACAATTCGTTGCGATTCTCTTGTGAAGAGGAATCGTTTTTGATTTGAATTTGATCGACTTGAGACGGCTGCTGCATGGATAAAGTGTCACAAGGGTGGGAAGTTATTTTACAGGAAGGTAAGAACCTGGCGCACGGCGATTTTACATTGTACTGGATGATGAGCCAAAAAGCAACAAGTTCAGCGTTGTTGCAGTTTTTTGAGGGCAATCGCAGCCTCTTGTGCAGCGGGAGTTTCACCGAAACGTTTGACCACTTCTTGCAGCAGTATTTTCGCTTCGTGTTTTTTACCAATTTGCAATAACGATTCTGCCCCTTCATAACAACTTCTGGCAGCGAGGAATTTATCTTGATCGTACACCAGCGGAAGCCATAAGAATGCAGTGGCAGATTGTTCGTATTCGCGTTTGTAGGAATACGCCATTCCCAATAAATACCAACCACCTGCTCGATAACTTGAAGGGGTGCGCTCAATCTCTTTGCGCCATCGTTCCAGTTGAAATTTTGTCAATTTTTTGGGGTGCTGCAATTCCAGTCGCCAAAGTTGCATGCGGGCGTAAGAACGAATACGTCGATCAATGTTTGTTGCTAATGCTTTCATTTCAGTTGTCGCAAATTGACCATACTTTTCGTCAAGCAATAACCGACTGGCTCCTAACAATCGAGTGGTCGCAGATTTGTTTTGCAACCAGGCTAAGCCATTGAGTCGAGAGAGATTTCCTAAGGGAGAGGGTGTCCATTGCAATGGGATGAGATGAAAATAAAACGTTTCTGCATCACTCTCTGTCAGCGTAAGAAAACGTGAAGAAGCAACTCTATCATCACCCGCCTGCAATGCACAGCGAACAAGCATTGCCAAAATTTCTCGTCGTACCCATTTGCGATCTTCCTGTTGAATCGCTTTCTCAAAAGAGCGCGTTGCCTGAAGATACTTTTTTTGAGAAAAAAATGTCATCCCCTGCAAGTAAGGAGCAACATGTGATGTCGAAACCTTAACAACAGACGATGTCGGAAATTCTTTCACAGACGCATTGACAGAAGAGCGTATGAGAATGCTGCTTCCGGTGTAGTTGATAATTGTGCCACGTAACGTAATACGACCACGACTACGAGGAAGCCGGACGACAATTTTGTCTTTTTGGTTTGTATTATGAGCCTGATTTGCACCGTTGGCAACAAGAGAAGAACAGAAGAACGTTACCGTCAAAACAACCATCATTACAAAAAACTTTTTTGTTTTGACCAAAAGTTAGTTCTCCAATCCCTTGATTGTAAATTTATAAATTTTCCACTCATCGTTTACTTTACGGCAAGAAAATCGCAAGATTTGCATCTTTTCATTCTGTAAAGACATTGTGCAACGGTCTTTACTTTTATTGAAACGAGGACGCTTAAGCACTTTGACTTTCTGAAACATTTGTTTGTAATAATCCATACGGCGTTCTTCAACTTTGTTCAAACGAATTGATTGAAGTGCCTTATTTGCATCTTCTGTAATGTAATCTTCTAATCCTTCTGTTTTTCCTTCTTTCAAAGTGAGGACAAATTTTTGAATTGTATCTTCTAAAGAACCCTCTGGAAAAACAGGAGGTTTTTCGGGATCATCTTCTTGCGTTCCCTCATCTGTTTTTGCAATGAGTGCAGCACTGGTGAGAAGAGTGCTGGGGAATGCTTCTTGAAGTCGCCCTCTTCCTTCTGCGGTAATTGCTGTTTCACTGATATTGATGTGAGCCAGTTTCGGCATTTTCTGAAGTGATGGAATTCCCTCGTCTGTGATGAGCGTTTTGTCGAGCATAATAGACGTGACCTCTCTCAAGGTTGAGAGTCTTTCTAATCCTGCGTCTGTTATTTTTGCTCCAGATAATCCTAAGAATTGAATTTTTGTCAGCCTTGCAAGATCAGGACAATCGGTATCGTTAAAACTGTTTTCTTTATTCAATAAAATTGAAAAAGCATAACCATCCATCACACGAACATTTGCTCCTTTTGCACGCAGTGCTTCGATAATCCTGTTCTCTTCTTCTGTCAGTTCTCTTTTCTTTTCTTCTTCAGAAGCAACAACTTGTTTTGGCTCTATGGGTTCTTTGGTATTGTTTTCAGAAGATGACTCAGGCTCTTCTTTGTCTATTTTCTGGAACTGTTTGATGTCTAAAGAAGGTTTCTTTTTAGTACTTTTTTTTACTGTAGAAGTACTACGTGACATGCCATTTCTATTGGAGCTATTGCTATTATTATTTCCACCACTGCGCGAAATCCCAGGCGCCGTTTGTGGCGAATCTCCACATCCAGAGGCAGCAAGAAGGAGCAAAGGAACAACAAAAGTAATAATAAACAGACGCATTACGAACACCTCGTACTTGATAGAATAAAACATTTTCAACATAATCTTATTAAAGGAAACCTCTATTGATTCAAATGATTCAAAAAGGAGCACAGACATTCCTGTCTGTGCGGGGTTGGTACCCTGAATCTCCACAGACAGGAATGTCTGTGCTCCTTGGTTAAAATGTCTGTGCTCCCTAGTTAATATGTTAATTTTGAATCAATAGGGGTTCCCTCAAGCATAAAGACGTACATCAGGGAAAAAAGTTTCCAACAAAATCTTTCTTTTCGTCAGATTCTATCAATAAATAACAAAAAAACATATACTACACCAATTATTTTCCGTTCGACATCGTACAAAAAACAGGATTTTTCCCTTATGCCTTCTTCCGAAACATTACTCGAAATTAAGAACCTGAGAACCTACTTTCACACCGAAGACGAAACTGTCAAAGCGGTAGACGAT
>UOGL01000679.1_pt1 | contig 9970 bp, 8 predicted proteins | sample 1990131 | NCBI WGS metagenome assembly UOGL01 (sample SAMEA4728526, study PRJEB27164) | hydrothermal vent metagenome | biome: marine basaltic hydrothermal vent biome; feature: marine hydrothermal vent; material: mineral | place: Pacific Ocean | collected 2011-06-14/2011-07-23 | depth 1741 m | reverse complement strand
TCCAATTCTTCTTGAACATCTTTTAATATCATCTTTGCCTGCCGCAGTTCTCCCAACGTGGCAACCAAAGGAAACATAATCTTTACATCACCATTCACAGCAGCCCGTAAAATTGCTCGCAATTGAGTTTTGAACAAAGGTTGATTTTTCAGGCAAAGCCGAATACTTCGCAAGCCAAGAACAGGATTAGGCATCTCTCGAAAAATTTGCTCCATCGAACCAGGAACTTTGTCTGCCCCTAAATCAATCGTCCGAATAATAACAGGCTGGTTAGGAAACGCACGAATTACTTGGCAATAAGCTTGGTAGTGATCTTCTTCTGTTGGTTGAAGGTTGCGTTCAAGATACAAAAACTCTGTTCGATAGAGACCAATCCCGTCAGCCCCGCGTCGTGTACAATGTTCAGCTTCGTCAGGGAATTCGATGTTCCCCATCACTTGAATACGTGTTCCATCGGTCGTAATTGGTAAAATAGAACCAAGCGAAAGACGGCGTTCTGTGACAGTCCGTTGTCGCTCTTTTGACTTATGGTACTCTTCGAGAGATTTTTCATCTGGGTTGAGAATCACTTTGCCGCGATTCCCGTCAATAATAATTGTTTCTCCTCCTGAAATTTCAGAAAGAAAATTGCCAAGCCCAACCACTGCGGGTATTTCAAGTGCCCCTGCTAAAATTGCAGTATGGCTGGTTCGTCCTCCCCGTTCTGTTGCAAAGCCTTGAACAAACTCTTTATTCAAGTTTGCTGTTTCACTGGGAGTAAGATTGTTTGCAAGAACGATAACAGATTCTGTCAACGTTGCTAATTCTTCGCGGCGTTCTCCTAATAAATTACGAAGGATACGCTTTTCAAGATCGAAGATATCAGCAGCACGCTCTGCCATGTAGTTATCGCCAAGATTCTGAAAGACCTTGGCATATTTGCGCAATACTCGACTTGTTGCAAATTCGGGAGAATAGTTTTTCTCTTGAACGAGTTCTTCTATTTCACCTATCAAACGTGGGTCACGCACCATTTGCAAATGGGCAGCAAAAATTGCTCCGTATTGTGCTCCTAATTGGTCAGAAGCAAGCTCTTCATTTTTTGCAATCTCTTCGTAAACCTGCTCCATCGCTGCACGAAAACGACTAATTTCTGTTTCCACAGCATCAATACTCACAAATCGCTGCGGAATACGAAACACCTCGGTCCCCAGCACAAGTGCCGGTCCGATAATGACTCCAGGGGAGACCGCGATGCCGTGCCATGTTTCCATGTGAAATAATTTTCGAAGGCTCTTGTTACAGAGCCTGTGATTGATTCAAGAAAAGATGCGACCAACACATGATTATTGGTCATCATCGTTTATTGACGTTATTGAGTATTGATAAAATCAGGTGAGCGAAAAAGTATTGCTCAAACAGGAGGGAGTTCACCATCAATCGGAAAGCCCGTTTCGAACAATAACACAATTGCCTCCACTGCTATTTGAGCATCCTCGCCGCTTGCTTCAACAATTAACTCGGTTCCACACTTGGCTTCAAGTGTGAGTAAATCGATGGTGCTTTTCGCGTTGAGAGATCGTTCCCCTTTAACAATGTTGATCTCTGATGCAAACTGCATTGCTCGTTTTGCAATTTGAGAGAGGGGGCGCAAATGCAATCCTTCTGCCAAATCGACACGAACTTCTCGTTTGTATCCAGATTCCTGTGTCATTGTTATTCCCTGAGAATCTGTCGTTGATATGAAACAAACACCCCCGCAAGATTTCACTCTTTTGAACTTCTTCCTTGGTAAGGTCAGAAGAGTTATATTAATAAGCTACGAGATATCCTCATTGTCTGCTTCTGAAAGGAGATCAAGAATATCTTCTTTCGATTTCGCTTGTCGCAAAAAGTTGCAGAAATTATCGCTACGCAAATGTTTAGAAATACTTTCTAAACCACGCAAATGGTCTGCGGGTTGCTCTGGAGGAGAGATTAGCAAAAAGAAAATATAAACCGGTTCGCCATCTAACGAGGCAAAATCGATCCCATCTGAAGAGAGTGCAACAGTTGCAACCAGTTCATTGACGGAAGAATGTTTTGTATGCGGCACTGCCACACCTTTCCCAATTCCCGTCGAACCAAGTTCTTCACGCTTTAGAATGGCTGCAACAATGGCTTCTTCCTGGCCTGCAGAAACCTTACCGCTTTCTTTCAGGCTGCCCACCATTACTCGAATGGCTTCTTCTTTAGTGCTTGCTTGCAAATCAGGGTTTACAGAACTAGCATCCACAAAGTCAGTCAACTTCATGAGAACGAACTCCTTCATTTGATATTGATTATTGAGTTAATTTGAACGGTATTACATATTGGAATAACAAGGTGGCGTCACTGACAGTTACGAGTCATTATCTGACAATTCGCTTTCCACAACCTCATTCATAGGTTTGTCTCGGCGATGGTCTTGAATTTTTTCTTTATACTTATGAATTTGATGCTCCATTTTGTGCAAAGCAGAATCAAACGTTGGCTTCACACTGCTGCCGAGGTCGTGTGACACAAAGTTATGTTTATGTTCCGAGTCAACAAGAATTTCGACTTTCACACGATCTTTTTCGTAGTCAACGGTCACACCAATGGCTGTCACGCGTTCGAAATAAACGAGAAGTTTTTCAACTTTCCGAGTCAAATAATCTCGTTCAGAATCGCTAATTCCCCCATGTCGACAAGTAATTTCAACTAGCACGAATAAGTATCCCTTCTCTTTATTATCGTCATAATTTGTATCAATGAATGATGATGTCTGCACTCTTACAGACAAGGCATAGCACTCAAATACTCACAAATTACAGAACATTTGTATTGAAGATGTATCAATCCAAAATCCAATGGATAAATACGGATAATACACCGTTGAACCGACATTCTAGCGGGCAGAAGAGACTTTTGCCAGTATACAGAGGGGGGAATTCTGCTACTTTCAATTTAGATATCCATGACAATTCTATGGCAAGAAGAGGTTAGGTCTTGGAGGAGTCCCTGTTAATTTGGAGTTGTCGGGGTTGGATATTAGAGTGATCAGGAATTTTTCCCCCCGTAATTGCGTCTAAAAAACTCGCCTTAATTTAGGCTCTTTCGTTAAATAGTGCCATTGTATTGGATTCTTATCGAACAAGCTTCAGACACAATTATTTTTTACTTCATTGAACCTGCCGGCTGAATCTGGTGATCATTTATTTGCGTGTCATGCCGTATTTTTTCATTTTGTTGTAGAGAGTGACACGGCTAATGCCCAGGTCTTTCGCAGTATTGGTGCGGCTGAAATTGTTGCGGAACAATGCCTGTTCAATGATCTCTTTTTCCGTTAATTCAATCTGCTCACCCAAGTTGCTACGTGTGGGTGCGGAAGGAGTTGTTTCATGAAGTCGAACAGAGGGGTCGTTTGTTGGACCTGCCATTCCAGAAACAATGTGTGAAGGAAGGTGTTCTGAACGGAGTACGCCCTCGCTGGCATAAATGACTGCGCGTTGAATGACGTTTTCCAACTCACGGATATTCCCGGGCCAAGGATACATCATTAACCCTTCAATAAAACTACGGTCGATACGCTTGATTTCTATTTCATGCTTAAGTGCAAGTTGGGCAACCAATTTGCGGGTCATGGGGGCGATATCTAGTTTGCGCTGACGAAGTGGTGCGATTTCAAATTTCAGCATATTTAAGCGATAGTACAGGTCGGGACGAAATTTCCCCTGTTCAACAAGTGGCTGCAAATTCAAGTTACTTGCAACAACAAGACGGGCAGCAGAGGTGTAGGTTTTATTCGAGCCAACTGGTTCAAACTCTCCTGTTTCAATCACCCGCAGCAGTTTGACCTGCTGCTCTGGACCGAGGACATCAATTTCATCAAGCAAAACTGTCCCACGTCCCGCAGCCAAAAACTTCCCTTCTTTATCTGCATGGGCAGAAGTAAAGGCTCCTTTCACATGACCAAACAATTCGCTTTCAATTAACTCCGCAGGCAATGCACCACAGGCAACGGTTAAAAATGGCTCATCGCTACGAGGCGAAACTTCATGAATGAGCCGTGCAAGATACGTTTTGCCAGAACCTGTTTCTCCGATAAGAAGAATCGTAACATTATGCTTGGCTGCAATTTCCAACTCACTGAGCATTTTGCCAATTTCAGGTGTGTTGGTTTCAAATTTTCGGGTGATTCCAGAAAGAACTATTTCAGAATCATTGCTTTCTTTTTCAGAAGATTTTTCAGCGGGGCTTGAAGAAGAATGCTCAATTTTTTCTGCGGCTTCTGAATACAAAAGTTCTATCAGTCGGTCGAATTCTTCATTGTCAAGAAAATGTTCAATGTTTGAACTGGCAGCACGCCGCGCAAGAACGTCTGGGCAAACTTCTGTTGTAAACATATAGATTGCCAAATTTTCCATGCGTGCTTGTAATGTTTCGATCAATCGATCTTCAGCATGCCCCCCTCCGTGCACATCCATAAAGTCTGCAATAAATGCTTCGGGAGTGTTTGTTCTGAGTAGCTCTCGCAAATCGTCGATATCGTCACAAATCAAAAAATTGAATCGATCATTCATCAGCGAGGGGAGTTCAGAAGTAAATCGGGGACTTCTGCTAAGTATTGCAATCATCGGTTTTGACATATCACAGCCTGGTCAACAATAGAAAATGGATGTTTCGTTTAGGGAAGAGTCTTCTTCCGAAACATAACCTATTGAACAAACGGAGTGCCAAACTGTCAATTTGTTTAAGCGCAATAAATATAATGCCTTGATGACATTCAGGTTAGTGAAATTAAAAGTATTTCAAATGCTTGACAGGCGAATAAAAAACGACGCAAAAAAGCAACATCTCATGAAGAGATGTTGCTCAAAAACAACACAACGTCAATACGTTTCAATTGTCTTATTCAAAATGTATGGCAACGGCTAAAATTAGTAGCCACCACCGTAACCTGCTTCAGCTCCATTACCGCTACGATCACGTTTGGCATTTGGAGTTGTTGTGTAAACGATGCTGCAATCGCATTCATCATTTGAATCGATAAATGCACTACCGTTGACAGCAGAGTGTCCTGCTTTCTTTAAGCCTCGGTACGCAAATCCCTGATCAATCGCACCAATGGCGTTTGAAACATCGTTCAATTCCATGACGACTGATTTGGCAACAGCGTTTAATCCAACGACCATGGCGAGTACGCCAATTGTGAGTACAAGAACGAGTTCTGCCGAAATAACAAATCCGGCATCGTCCTTCCAAAGCGAAACGAGAGTTCGCATAGCTAGAGTCCCCTTTTTCTGATTTACTGTGAGAGAGTGTGTGAGAGAGAGCCTGACAAAATCGTTTGTATCACTGAAATGATTGGCAACGGTTCCGCAGGATCAACAAAAAGTTGATGCATCACCAAAGAGTTCATGCGAAGTTCATGCCAGAACAAGAAGCAGGTGACTCGAAGAGAAGTCGTCACAGAGCAAAACCCACTGTAAAACAAGCTGTTCGAGCTTGTTCATTGTTTCAAACAATGATCAATTGAAAGAGACTTTGAAGGTGCAAATGTAAAGAAGAATTGACAATTTCTGTTTAAGCTTTGTAATAAAACGATACAAAAACCTCAGAAAGCCAGTTGCTTTCTGAGGCTTCTATTTCAAATTGCGATGATTGCTTCAAATTAACTTCCTGAAGGGAATGTTTTGAAAGCAAAATCACACAATGCAATTATCGATTTTCACGACGTCGACCAGAGGCATCAGTCTTAGGGTATGGCTGTGGTGTATAGACGACAGAGCAATCACACTCATCTTGACTATCAACAAAACCAGAGCCATTTTTTGCAGAGTTACCGTGAGAATTGTACAACCCTGTGTAACTGTAAGACTGATCGACAGCGCCAATGGCGTTAGAAACGTCGTTCAGTTCCATTGTGACTGATTTCGCAACAGCGTTCAAACCAACCACCATTGAGAGGACCCCAATTGTGAGGACAAGTACGAGCTCAGCGGAGATTACAAATCCCGCTTCGTCGTTCCAAAGCTTTCTTAACATGTTTTCAGTTCCTTTTTGCTAGACTTGAGAGACCCTACCCTCGGCAAAATTTGAATTGTTACCGAAAGTAAAGTAAACAGTTGGCAACTCACGACATTGTAAATTACCGTAAAACTTGTGCAGGTATCACAAACTCTGAACAGCTCGAAAATATCTGCATGACATCACCGCCGGCCGACAGAGATATCGCACTTTCACATGAAGTGTATGAATGTCCACGTTATTGATAAACGTGGGCTTAGATTAAAAGAAAGGACCGCCGCTCTGCAGCGGTCCTCAGGGGACTCGGGGGTTCGTTTTAAGTTGTTTGAGATGCTCTCTCACCTTCACCTGAAACACGAACCTCCCAAGAAAGTAATTGAAAGTCGAACAGTTGTTTTGGAAAACAAATAACCAGAATTGTTCAGAATGGAATGTTGGCTAAAAACGACTCTTCAATACGCACTGTCAAACTCAAGCCCGCAATGCTGCTGACGAAAGCACTTCCCGTTCCAACTTGTTTCAAGAATTTATCAAAAGAATACCCCGGAAGATTAACGCGACATAAGTTATTTGTAGTAAGCGAGATACGTCGATTGATTCACATACAACATCTTCGTGTAAGCGTAATTCGTTGCCTTGTTGCAACAAACCGTGTCAACAATTAGATTCATTACAGGTTGACAAATTGTAAATATCGATAAACAGTGTTCAAACGTAACTATCCAGCGAAGTCATCCTCCCCTCCCTCAAAGGGAGGGAGATTCACTTGATGAACTTCCTCGTTGATTTCTTATCAATGAAATCGTGCGCAAAACGCGCAGGATTTCTGTGTCTAAGTTCCCTTTATGGTTCTGGCTCGCTGCCAGATTAAGTAGTTACGTTCAAACACTAAAAAAGCCCCAGAGTACTCCCTTGCGGAAATTTACTCTGAGGCTACCCAGGAAACTGTTTGGTTCCTGTTTATCAAGAATTATTTGTGCTTATGCTGATGCCTCTTCGCAGGGGCTGGTTTTAGTAAGATCAGTTTTTTCCTTTGAGTCGTCCTTTGACATTCATGGCAAGGAGACTGGCAGCCTGCATGAATTTGGCAGGGAGGGTGAATCTGGCATCCTGAATGAAAAGGAGTGGTATACCCTTGCCCATAGATGTAAGCAGGGGGTTCATGCAGGTAAATGGGGCGACCATTTTCTGCTTTTAGAATGATGGTACGACCATGAGCGGAGCCTCGGTGTTGACGAAAACGGTGTTGACGAAAACCGTTGCGACCTTCCCCACGATGTTTTCTGCCTAGATGAGGACGGTCTCCATGAGAATGCTTACTGTGTGGTTTTTCTTTGTTTTTCCATTTTCTTCCGTGATGATTACCTGGGTGGTCACTTTTTTTACCGCCATGTTTTTTACCGCCATGTTTTTTGGCACTTCCTTTGTGGTGATCTCCCTTATGACTTTTTTTATTTCCATGATGCCCTTCTCTTCCATGATGCCCTTCTCCATGGTGCCCCTTTCCTTGATGATCACGTTTTCCTTGGTGGCGAGAATCTCGATGATCTTGTTCACTTCCATCATGTTTTGGGTAAGGAGTTGTTTCTCTAATGGCTGTGCAGTCGCAGTCATCTTGTGTATCGAGGTAAGCACTTCCTGCAACCCATGAATGTCCAATGTGGCAATAGCCATTGTAGGAATAGGATTGATCCAGTGCTCCAATGGCGTTGGAGACATCATTCAACTCGCTGTTGACTGCTCCCGCAACAGCATGTAAACCAACAACTGTCGCGAGTACGCCTGTTGTCACGATGAGCGCTAATTCTGCCGACACAATAAACCCGCATTCATCGCGCCACAATCGTCCTAACAAGCTTCTGCTTAACAAATTTTTCATCATTTTCTCTCTCCTCACTTAAAAGATTTCCTGGGGGATACAAAGCTTAACAGCCGGTTTTGCATTCTGTTTTTTGGTACGGTCAATGAATTGATCAAGCCTCAAAAAGGAAAGATGCTACTCGCACAGCGGCTCTCTCTTTCAAGGCAATTTCAGTCAAAACTGTCAGCAAGCTGAGAGGAATTTTCTCTTCATTTTTCTGCCTGTTTGAGCGGGTGAATTCTTGGTTCTTTTCTTGAACTCAATGTTCATCACGGCACTCAAACAACAAACTTAAAAGAAAAGCAACTCACCTCATTCAGCAAAAGTGACGGAACTGAAAGTCACTTCTTTTTGCACAAAATTTGGTTGCAATTCCTCTCGAAAACTTGCTAACGAAACGGCGAGAGCAACTGGTTCAGCAGTTGCTCTTGCTGTTGGGATTGCTGAAAAGCAATTCCATTTTCTGGCGGTCTCTCAGGTCGCCTCACACGTTTGCTCGTAAAATTCAAGTGAGTAACCGTAGGTCACTTACTCGAAATATCATTACAATCGTGATAAACTGTCTAACCCGCAAGAAGCGTACCAACTGTATAACCCTTATGATTAGCATAACCGGTTATTATGCCGTAACCTGTTGCTACATATTATGTTACGCCTTATCCTTTCCTCGTTTTATAACAGTGTGATATTGCTTTGTAACGGTTATAGTGATTATACTGCTTAACGATATGGGTAAGATTTTGTAAAGAGGTTCTTACACCCTGACCGTTTAGTAAGTTGTTATTGCAGTATTTTTTCAATTGCTTTTTCCCGTTTTCTTTTTTGGAACGTTTTTATTTAGGAGTCTCTTTTTGTTCGAGATATTGACAAATTGTCTGTAAGGAAATATAGAGAGTCTCTTAGAAGACCGTTTTACAGACTTACTCACAAAAGGAATGAATCAACATGGCACGATGTTTGGTGACAGGAGGAGCAGGGTTTATTGGAAGCCACCTTACGGAAGAGTTGCTAAAGCGTGGGCATGATGTCACCGTTTTAGACGACCTTTCAACGGGCGATAATCAGAATTTGAATGCTGTTCTGAATCACCCTAATTTTCATTTCTGCCAGGGATCAATTACCGACCCCATTAAATTGTCACAGGTTGTGACAGGAGTGGAGGTCATTTATCATTTGGCAGCAGCAGTCGGTGTGAAGTTGGTTGCAGAAGACCCTGTTCGAACAATTGAAACAAACATCTATCCGACAGAACTTCTATTGCGTCATGCGATTAACGGCGGTCAAAAATTCTTTCTTGCATCAACCAGCGAAGTTTATGGCAAGAACCCAAAAGAGCGTTGGACGGAAGAGGACGATTTACATTTTGGACCGACATCGCGCCCACGCTGGGCTTATGGATGTTCAAAAGCAATTGACGAGTTTCTTGCGTTGGCTTATTACCAGAAGTATGGTCTCAAGGTTTCGATTGGTCGTTTTTTTAATGTCGTTGGTCCGCGTCAGGTGGGCAACTATGGCATGGTTGTTCCTCGTTTTATCGATAAAGCGCTCGCAGGTGAATCGTTGACAGTTTACGATGATGGTGAGCAAATTCGTTGTTTCGGACATGTTCAGCAGGTCGTAAAAAGTGTGATTGAATTGATGGAAACTCCAGAAGCAGAAGGAAAAGTTTTCAACATTGGGGGTGATGAACCCGTTTCGATGAATCAACTTGCACAAAAAGCAATCGAACGGACCAACTCAGCATCTACCATTAACTATATGAGTTACAGCGATGCCTACAGCAAAGACTTTGAAGATATTCGCCGACGCATTCCCGATACATCGCGTCTCGAAAATATACTTGGTTTCAAACCCGATATGCCCTTAGATGATATTCTTGATGACATTATCAAACACAAACGGGAACAACTTGAGAGATGACTGAAGTATGAAAAACTCTTGAAGAAAAGATATGGGTACTTAGCATCGCTTGCGCTTTTGATTCTTGGGGTATGTTTTAACTTACCGGTTTTGGCGGTAAGTGCATTTGTTATTATCTTCTTTGCGATGATACCAATTGCAATTTCACAAAAACTCGACCACTTTAATTTCTTATCAATA
>UOGL01000326.1_pt1 | contig 10075 bp, 7 predicted proteins | sample 1990131 | NCBI WGS metagenome assembly UOGL01 (sample SAMEA4728526, study PRJEB27164) | hydrothermal vent metagenome | biome: marine basaltic hydrothermal vent biome; feature: marine hydrothermal vent; material: mineral | place: Pacific Ocean | collected 2011-06-14/2011-07-23 | depth 1741 m | reverse complement strand
TTTTCAAAGAGAGCACCAAAACGTCTTTTCATTTTTTCAGGAATCTCGTCCTTCGAGAGTTTGCCATCGCCATTTTTGTCTAACCGTCCGAAGATTTTTTCGGGATTGAAATCTCGTTTTCCACGTCCTCCTATACGACCTTTCACTTTAACGGGCTGCTCTTTATGGCTGACTGCCTGGTGGAATTCTGCCTGTGATAATTCGCCATCGTTGTTTGTATCGCCGGTTCGAATAAGGCGATTAAAAAACTTTACTTGTTTTTCACTCAATTCGTCTTTCGTTACTTTGCCATCATTATTTTTATCAAGCTGTTTGAACACCCCCTTCCCTTGAACGTCTGTTTCGCCTGCCTCCAGCATTGCTGTCATTCCCAAAAGCATTGAAAAGGCTGTGAGTCCGGTAAACCATCTGTTTGACATCGTTTTCTCCCCATATTTGAATTGTTTTTGTGTCTGTTGTTTGAATTTTCTGCGCAACCTGTTCAGAATGCAGAGACCCAAAGTTTGTATAATAAGCTAAACCCAATAAAAGAGACAGGGTTTCGCTCTTTTTGCCAGTTTTTTCTACCTTGTATCAATCATTTCTATAATATCAAAATTGTGAATATGAACACTCCTCACTGCAACCCCCCAATATGGGACGTCCCCAATCATTTGTTTCAATTTGATTATCGACACCCGCTCATTATGGGAATTGTCAATGTCACCCCAGATAGTTTTTCTGATGGCGGGAAGTTTTTGAACAGACAAAATGCCATTGAACATGGATTACAACTCGCAACAGAAGGAGCAAACATTCTCGACGTAGGGGGAGAATCAACCCGCCCATATGCAGAACCTGTTTCTCTTGAAGAAGAACTTACCCGTGTGATTCCTATCGTTTCGCAATTGGCAAAAGAGACTGAAACTCCGATTTCTATCGATACAACCAAAGCAGAAGTCGCCAGACAGGCAATCGCAGCAGGGGCGACAATTGTCAACGATATCTCAGGCTTACTTTTTGATTCTGAAATGCCTTCTGTTTGTGCAAAACAAAATGTTGGAGTGATTGTCATGCATACTGCGGGCAAACCACAAACAATGCAAGATGCTCCACAGTACCAAAATGTCGTTACAGAAATTTGTGACTTCTTCAAAAAACGCATTGCTGCGCTGGAAGAGCAGGGAATCTCACAAAATCAAATTGTAATAGACCCTGGCATCGGCTTTGGAAAAACAGCCTCACATAATTTGGAAATACTCTCAAATATCAACACATTTCGCGCATTGGGAAGACCGATAATGATTGGGCATTCTCGCAAACGGTTTTTAGAAAAAGTGATTGGACGAAAAGTGGACGAACGCCTAGCAGGAACATTAGGAGTTGCCATTGCAGTTGCTCAACAGGGAGCAAACATTCTGCGCGTTCACGATGTGCAAGCCATTCAAGAGACTCTTATCGCTTGGCGTACCGTTGCCGAACTCACTTCGGAAAAAAAGTAAGGAGTATTCATTCTCCTTCCAGCACCACCCCAATGGGCACCCAACAGTTACGATACAAAGAGTGTTTTATCAACACAAAAATCTTTTGTCTAACAACTTAGGCTCTTGCTTCCCTTGTGTTTAGTTCGTTGATTTTTTATTCTCATGAGAAACAAATTTTTAAGGAAAATAGAATGTCTCGATGGCTTATTACTTTGACTCTGCTTTTAATTTTCGTATGGTTTTCCCAAGTAAACAGTGCTAATGCTCCGCCGAAACCGCGCCGTATTTATCTTGATGAATTTCGTCCCACTCCACAATTGAAAGTTTCAAAGCACGTTCTTAAAAAGGCAAAGTTTCCCACCGTCAATGTGCATACGCATCCATTCAAATTGACAGACAAAGAACTCGATGCCATGGTTCGTGCGATGGATGAATCGAATATCGCAGTAAGTGTTTCTCTCGATGGTCAAGCGGGCGCCAAGTTTCCAGAACATTTCCAACGATTGAAAAAACGGCACCCAGGTCGGTTTGTTGTTTTTGTGCGAATGGATTACATCGGCAATGGGCAACGTAAAAAGAAATCAACATGGGATGTTCATCAACCCGGGTTTGGGTTACGCATGGCTGACAGACTTTCTGAAGCGGTCAAGCAAGGGGCATCGGGGCTGAAACTGTTAAAAGGTTTGGGGCTTTATTTACGAGATAAAAAAGGAAAACTCATCAAGCCAGATGACCCCCGTTTTGACCCTGTTTGGCAAAGGGCAGGAGAATTGCACATTCCTGTTTTATGGCATTGTGCAGACCCGATTGCATTTTTCACTCCGACAAATAAAAAGAACGAACGCTGGGAAGAGTTGTATCGCCATCCCGAATGGTCATTTGATGGCAAAGATTTTCCGAAACATCAAGAGTTGATTGATGCACGTAACCGAGTGATTGCACGTCATCCTCAAACCACTTTTATTTGTGCACACATGGCAGATATTCCAGAAGACTTGGCAAAACTTTCTGGCTATCTTAATAAGTACCCGAATATGAATGTCGAGATTGCTGCCCGTGTTGCAGAGTTGGGACGACAACCTTACACAGCACGTAAGTTTTTCATGAAGTATTCTGATCGTATTCTGTTTGGAACAGATGGCGTTCCTCCGGTTTCAGAACTCATTCCGCATTGGCGATTTTTGGAAACGTACGATGAAAATTTTGCGTATGAAGATAATCCCTTCCCACCACAAGGACTATGGAACATCTACGGAATTGGTCTTCCTGACAATGTGTTACGCAAAATTTACTACAAGAATGCGAACCGACTGATACCAGGGGTTCATGTGAAAGAAGAATAGAAGATGCCTATTTTTTATTCGCTTTTCATCCGTTGTCAGAGTATTCCATTTGGATTTCTAACACATCTTCAATGCGGTTGAGAAACGCATCGAGAACTTGCGGGTCAAAGTGTATTCCACGTTCTTCTCTTAAAATTGCAAGACATTTTTCAAGTGGAAAAGCATCTTTGTAGGGACGTTTGCTACTCAGGGCATCATAAACATCTGCCACTGCGGTAATGCGCCCTTCAATAGGAATCGATTCGCCTGAAAGCCCCATCGGGTAACCTGTACCATCCCATTTTTCGTGATGTGTTAAAGCAATGCGCCCCGCTAACAACAAGAGAGGGGATGTTGTCCCCCCCAGTATCTTTGAGCCAATTTCTGAATGGCTGAACAATGAATCGGCTTCTTTCTTTGAGGCAGGTTCTAAAATTTGTTTACCAAATTTTGCGTGCCTTCGTATCTCTTCGTATTCTTTATCATCAAGACGTCCTGGTTTAAGTAAGATGGCATCAGAGACACCAATTTTCCCAAGGTCGTGCAGGTAAGCAGCCATTTCGTGCAATTCACATTCTGCTTTGCTGAACCCTAATTCTTGAGCAATCAAATTGACATAGCGCCCGACACGAATGACATGCTGTCCTGTTTCGTTATCTCGAAATTCCGCAGCACGCCCTAAACATTGAACAAGCTCTAGGCGAGAAAGATTCAGGTCTTCAGTCCGTTGAAGCACGATGTTTTCGAGGTTATTTGCATATTCGCTCAGTTGATCTTGATATTTTTTGAGAGCAAGAACATTGCGTACACGAGGTAACAGTTCATTGGGGTCAATTGGTTTTGCAAGGAAGTCGTTGGCACCCAAATCGAGTGCTTCTTTTTTAAGTTCCGCAGAACCAGATGCTGTTAAAATAACAACAGGGATATGAGATAACGTTTCATCATCTCGCATGGTGCGCAGGAGATCGATGCCACTAATTTCAGGCATCATAATATCAAGCAAAATCATATCGGGAGGAGATTTACGAAAGATAGAAAGTGCGTTTTGTGGCTCGGTTGTGGTCACAAAGTTTTTGTAACCATCCATCTCCAGGTATTTTTGTGCCACCTTAATGTTAATCGGCTCATCATCAACAATTGCAATGCAACACTCTTTGCATAGAGACAAACTGTCAGGCAGTGCTCCCTCTTGCATATCTTTTTTTGATGAATTCTTCAACTGTTTGATTTCTTCCATATCAACTTCGGAAAGCACCAATGCAGATGTTTTGATTTTTGTGTCGATATAATTCATGATTTTTGTTTCCGTAATACTCTCTTCAGAATTTTCATTTCTGTCAATTGTTAGTTTAGAACCATTTCTTTTAAGGGGGGCATAATAATGCGTTGTTGTATTTGTATGATAGTTTGAATACTCTGCGAAATCGCGTTCGCATCTTCTGTTTGTATCTGTTGCTCTAAAGTGGTTGCAGGTTCTGTAAACTCCATAAAGCCAACCGTTCCGCCCGCTCCTTTCAGCCAATGTGTCAAACCTGCCAGTTCTTCGTAATTTTTTTGCTGCCATGCTTTATTGATATCGTCTATTTTCTTTTCGAGGGTCACTAAAAAAGATTCGACAATCTCTCGAAAATCCATATCATCCATCGGTAATGTCGAAATAATCGGTGGACCGGTAACTGTTTGCGATATCTCTTGTTTCTTTGTCTCTACAAGGCAGCTTTTGCTTTCACTCAAGGTTAATTTGTTTGCAGGGGCGAGTTCTTGTGCAATTGTTTTGAGAAGAACATCATGATCAATCGGTTTAGAAAGATACCCGGAACATCCTGCATCGAAACATTTTTTGTCATCTCCCTTAATCGCGTTGGCAGTAAGGGCAATAATAGGAAGGGTCATTCCTTCGCTGCGTAGAATACGCGTTGCGACGTAACCATCCATCAAGGGCATTTGCATGTCCATCAAAATGAGGTCGAACTCTTCGCTTGTCGCAAGTTCAACTGCCTCAAAACCGTTCTCTGCTTCAACAATTTCTAATCCTTCTCGATTCAATACAAGGCGAACAAATTTCCGATTTGTTTCTCCATCATCAACTAACAAAATACGCCCCGATAACTGTTGAGTATCTAAATCATCCTCAAGAATTTCTCTCGGGCGGCGGATTGCTTCAGCAATTGTATTCCCATCAACCAACTCGACATTCTCCAAACATCCAGGGTCAATCGTTACGGTAAACGTACTTCCTTCATCAAGAACGCTTGTGACAGAAATTTTCCCACCCAGTTCTTTTGCGAAATTCTTACACAATGATAACCCAAGACCTGTTCCGCCAAACTTGCGGGTGTCTGAAGAATTGGCTTGGACAAAAGGCTCAAAGATACTTTCGATTTTGTCTTCTGGAATACCAACGCCTGTATCTGAGATAGAAATTGCTAACCGTTGTTCCCCCTCTTCTTCAATCAGTCGCGTACTTATTTTAATTTCGCCTTCTAATGTAAACTTAATGGCATTGCCAACAAGATTCATTAACATTTGACGTAATCGGGAAGGGTCTGTCACGATAGTTTTTGGAATTTCCCCTATGTATTCCACGTTGAGTTCGGTATTTTTTTCTTTTGTCCGAACGCGTAGTATCGAAGCGACGTCAGAAACAATTTCCATTGGAGAGCATTCCAGTTGTTCGAACTCCATTTGTCCCGATTCAATTTTTGAAATATCCAGAATTTCATTGATCAGTTTTAAGAGATGAGTACCACTGGAATGAATTGTATTGATAAAATCCAAACGCTCTTTTTTATCGCCATTATCTGCACCACGTCTCAACAAATCAGCAAAACCCAATATCCCGTTCAAAGGAGTTCGGATTTCGTGACTCATATTCGCGAGGAATTGGCTTTTGGCTTTATTTGCCTGTTCCGCAGCAATTTTCGCAAATTGTAATTGATCGGCAAGTTGATCATTGGCAATTGCCAACCCTATTAGCTCACCAATTGTCTGTAATTGATCTAACCGTACATTGTCATGATCGGGGTACGGGTCTGTATGTAAAAATAGAACCCCTAGCGAACAACCAGCATGGACCAGAGGAATCGTATACTGACCATATGTAGTTTCGTCTTTGGTTGCTGACACATAATTTGGATCACAAGAACAATCATCCGAAACAATGACTTCTCGATAAACAGAAGCTCGTCTGCAAACAGAAAAATCTTTTTCTACCCTTTTCTTTTTACGATAAAACTCGTCTGAAAACTCTCCCTCTGTCACATAGAGTTCCAAGCAGTCATCCTTTGGCGAAGTAAGGAAAAACCCTCCTCGGTTTTGAAATCGAAGCCCCTCGATGCTAAGAAGAATTGATAACGATTCTTGCAATCGGTTTTTAAGAGGTTGCTGCTCTTGTAGAATTTGGGCAATACTTGCGCGTACAATGGCATCATCTTGATCACGCGACTGACGTTTTTCCTGTTCAATCTCTTTTGTGACATCACGGTGGAGACCAACATAAGCAATGGTTTCTCCCTGATCATTAAAAATAGGAGAAATGGTCAGTTGTGTCCAATAAAAGCCACTCTTTTTTGATAAAAGTGATTGCCCGATCATGTGTAATCGATCGGAGATTTTTTTCGGCTTGTAACGATTCTGTAATCGTCCAGACCATGTCTCTTTCCTGTTAAGTGTTTCCCACATTTCTTTGTAGACAGAAGAGGGCGTTTTCCCGCTTTTTAGTATCTTTGTTGATTTCCCAACAAGTTCTTTAGGATTCCAGCCAGACATTACTTCAATGGCTGAGTTTGCAAAAGTCACAATGCCATTCACGTCCGTAATCATAATGGCATCTGCACTTGCCTGCATTGCAGCGTGCAACTTGTCAAGTTCCTCCTGCTGCTCTTCCATTTCAGTAATAATTTCCACTGAATTAACAAGAGCATTTGCCTGGGCAGCTGCCAGCTCGAGTGTTTTTCTTTCCGATTCATCAAACTGGCAATGAATGAGTTCTATTGTCTTTCTTATTGAATCGATATTTTTTTTAAAACCAGACTCACACCACTTGGGGTTTTGTTCCTTTTGGTTTTGAAAAGATGAGGTAAATTCATTTTCCATCAACTCCAAATTTCTCTGGAGTTGTTCAAAGGGGGTTGAAGTGAGATTAATGTCTGTAAAACTCATTGTGGTTGATTCAATTCTTTTATCAAGGGGAGATTTGTTTTTTTGAGGGGGAGGGTTACTGTTCTTTCTTTTTTATCACAGCAATAAGACGTTTTTCGTCATTTTGTAACTCGAGTAATTCATGTCCGGTTTTGTTGCACCAGGCTTCCACGTCAAGACAAAAGGCTGGGTCATCTGCAAAGGCAGTGAATTCATCGCCTGCGTCGAGTTGCTTCATGAGTTTTGCAAGTTGCACAATTGGCATGGGGCATTTCAAACCTGTTAAGTCGATTTCTTTGATTTTTTCTGACATACGTCTTCGCTTTCCCTCAAAATGAGGATTTAAATAAAGAGTGATGATTGTGCCCTTGATGATTGCTCCACAAAATGAGCAACCCCACAAAATTGTTTATGAGGATAATCAATTAACTCTTCTTCTTTGATTCCCATTAAAGACATCGACATTTCACAGATATTGATTTCAACATCCAGGTCACCTGCAATTTCGATAAGTTCTTCTAAACTGGGAACATTTTTTTTCTGCATTTCATTTAACATCATTTTGCGACCTAAGCCGCACATATCCATTTTAGAAAGTTTCTGTTTGTTGAATCCTCCAGGAAGCATCCAGCCAAACATGCGCTCCATAACACTTTTTCCTTTTGCTTGCTTTCCTTCTTTTTTGAGTGCTGCCGTTGCCCAGAATGTAAAAAACATCGAAACCTTTGTTCCACACGCTGCTGCTCCTGTCGCAATCACAAACGATGCCAATAAGCGGTCTAACTCACCACTAAACACCACCATGCTCATCGCATCTTCTGTTCTGTCTTGTGTCGAAAGTGCATTCTGCAATTTCAGTTCTTTTTCCAGTTTTGCAATACGGTGTTGTAATGAATTAAAATCATTTACTGGCACAGATTCTGTTGCTGGAAACGGCATCGAAGACTTCTCTCTTTGAATAGTTTGATTTGATGAAAGTGAGGAAACAAGAAACTCCTGCTTTTCACGCAACGTCTTTACATCGTCTTAACATCTTTTGTAAACGTCTCCAAATCGTAGGTCACAATTCGGGTGTTGCCAAATCGCAACAGTCTCTGTTTATGAAAATAATACCCTTATTGTTCCGGTATTGCTGACTGTAAGAATTAACGGTTAGGTAATGTGTGTAGGCATCATTTCAAAATCGTGCTTTAATCGTTGCAGTTTACCATATCAACAGAACCCCAATGTCCGACATAAAGTAATAGCCTCGTGTTTCAAACCCCAATCATGGACGAGTAATTCAATGACGGTAAGACCTCTACTTAAAGTAACGATTGCAACTTTTACAATTGCTATCTCCTTTTCATCACTGTTAAATCCATTACTGTTGGCAGAAGACATTTCGCCCACAGTTACGCGACCACCTGCACCAAGTATTGGTGTCGAGAGATATTTAGAGAACCGCGAGGCAGAAGATGTTTTTACACCTCCTTCTGCAATAGCAACCGTCTCTTCAGCAACAACCTCCTCTTATCAAAGTGACTCTTGCACATCAACAACTGATACGGGTTGTGAGCATGAGGAACCTTATTTTTTGTTCAGCAACGAGCCGATTTTTGGTGCTTTGAAAAATGTACCACTCGACTTTGGGAATGAGTCTCTTGACGGACTGACATTTTCGTTTGGAGGAGCATTGCGGTATCGTCAGATGAACGAACAAAATCGATTACGCCCAGCAGGGGCATCGGTGCGTAACACTTACGATTTATGGCGCTGGCAAAACTACATTGAAGTTTACAAAGGAGACGACTTTGGCGTGCATATCGAAATGATTGACGCATCCAGTTTCAATCAGGAACTGGCTCCTCTTTCAATTGATGTCAACCGAACAGATTTCCTCAAAGCGTATGTCGATATCAAAGTGGCAGAACGTGATGGCAAGCCAATCATCTTTCGTACAGGGCGGCAATTTCTCAACTACGGCTCACAGCGACTTGTTTCCCCATTAGGATGGTCAAACACCTTCCGTAGTTTTGAAGGGTTCAAAATCATCAGCAAAGGGGAAGCATGGGATATTGATGCCTTTGCAACACGCCCCGTGAATGGTGCAACGGGAAACATCAACCGACCAACCAGTCTCGATAGAGCAGATGCCAGCCGAACTTTCAGCGGCGTTTATTCAACTTATCATGGCATCAAAAATAATACGTTTGATTTCTACTGGTTGTGGCTTAACGAGCAGAAACCACGTGCCAACCGTATGGATGGTAATCGGCACACTGTTGGAATGCGCTGGGCGGGGAAGTCTCCTGTGAAAAATCATTCTGATGAAGTCACCCGCCTTTACAGTTGGGATATTGAAGGAGCTTACCAGTTTGGAACCGATAACGATTTACTCGGCGTGCAACAAAATGTCTCTGCGGGGTTCTTCACTGCGATTGTCAATCATCAATGGGTTTCAACATACATGAAACCAAAAGTAACAGGGCTGTTCTATTGGGGTTCAGGAGATAGTGACCCCAACAGTGGAGATATCAATACCTTTAGTTCACTTTTCCCGTTAGGGCATGCTTACTGGGGTTTGATTGATAACTACTCGGGACAGAACTTTGTCGATTACTCGCTGCAAGCAAGTATACATCCTGTCGATAGATTGAAGTTGTTAGCAGCAATGCACTGGTTTAATCTTGATAAACAATCTGACCGTGTTTACAACATTGCAGGGGCACCCCTTGGAACAACAAACAACGGCACCAGTTTAGGACAAGAACTCGATTTGGTGGCAACGTATACGTTCAATAAGAATATGAACGTTCAATTAGGTTATTTATGGAACTGGTACGGCAATGCTGTTACTAACGATGCAACGCTCACCCGTGGAGACGCAAAACAATTCTACCTGATGAGCACAATTACTTATTAGGTTCTTTTTTCTTCGTTTCGTTTTCATCCCAGCCGAACTTGTGATAGGCAGATTGTATTTGGTTTGTGAACGCTGTTTTCAATTCTTCTGGGGGCATTTTACTCAGGTGAGAATTCGTCGGTTTTTTTTCCTTTTGGTGCTCTCCCTTTAACTCACTGAAGTAAGGGTCTTTAGATGGAAGCAAAGTAGTGAGTAGGGCTTCTAAGTATTTGGCAGCAGAATAGAGTTTTTGCTCGCCTGGATTT
>UOGL01000663.1_pt1 | contig 10097 bp, 7 predicted proteins | sample 1990131 | NCBI WGS metagenome assembly UOGL01 (sample SAMEA4728526, study PRJEB27164) | hydrothermal vent metagenome | biome: marine basaltic hydrothermal vent biome; feature: marine hydrothermal vent; material: mineral | place: Pacific Ocean | collected 2011-06-14/2011-07-23 | depth 1741 m | reverse complement strand
CGCACTTTGAATCGGGTCAAGACCATCAGCAGGTGCAAGTCCTTCAATTGTTTCGATGGTTGCTCCTTCTGCTTCGACTGCCAAAACTAAACAGCTATCAACCGGACGTCCATTGAATATCAAGGTGCACGCACCACAGTTGCCGTTTGAACAACCCTCCTTTGTTCCAATGAGGTCAAGTTGCTCGCGCAAAATTTCTAATAACGTTTGCCGAGGTTCACAAAGGAAATCGACCGGTTGCTTGTTAATAGTACAGGAGACAATTCGTTTTTTTGCCATGAGATGACTTTCCTTGTTCTGATTTTTTATTCGTTGCTATTCAGTGTTTATGTTTTTTGTTTTCATTGAAATATCGCAGTGCTTTGTCAACTTTTGAAGTTGAAGCGTTAATTTTCGTTCTCCATTGTTGCACTTGCATAACTCTCCTCCTTCCATTTTAAGAATTGACACAACAGAATTGACACAACTATAGTGTGTTTACCCGAGAATGGTACCGAAAATAATAACACTCAAAAAATGGGACGTCAACAGGAATGTCACATTACGAAACAGCAGAAATCCCTTTACGGAGTGATTCTCGCATAACTTCTAACGGGGCGGGTTGATTTGTAAATAATTGAAACTGTGCTGCTGCCTGCCGGATGAACATCTCAATTCCTGAAACCGTATGACATCTTCGCTCGCGTGCTTCTTTAAGGAAAAGAGTATTTTCCGGGTTGTAAACAGTATCAAACACAAGCATGTTTTCTCGAAACAAATTGGAGGGAAAGGGGCTTTTATCAACATCGGGGTGCATTCCAACTCGGGTGCAGTTGACTAGAATATCAAAATGTGTGGTTCCTCGATTTTCCCATTGCTGATAATGGCATCCTAACTCTTCCGCGAGTTCGACTGCGTTCTGGTATGTCCGATTGGCAATCGTGACATTCCCCCCTTTGGTCACTAACCCAGAAGCAATGGCACGGGCAACGCCCCCTGCTCCCAGTATCAAAATTTGTTTTCCTTCAATTGTTGTCGGTCTGATGTTTCCTTCTTTCATGCCAAACAGAATACTTTCTAAAGCAGCATCATAGTCGGTATTTGCAAGAGACCACTTTTGAGAGGAGTCTCGATAAATTGTATTCGATGCACCGATTTCTTTCACAGAAGAATTCTGTTGTTTGTATTTTTGGCAAATAGCACTCTTGTGAGGAATGGTGACAGAGTATCCTTGAAAGTCGAGTGATTCAAGGCTGTCGAGCGTTTCAAAAAGCAGGTCTTTCTGAACACGGACAGGTACATAAACGGCTTTGAAATGAGTCTCTTCAAAAGCCGTATTATGAATGAGTGGGCTAAGACTATGACCAATAGGGTCTCCCAGAACTGCAAAAACTTTTGTTTCAGGATCGATTTTATCGTAGTGATACAAGTTTTTCATATCCGCAAAAGAGAGTTGCCCCGGTGCCAGTTCTCGTTCGCTACTAAATGTAGAATAAGTAAATGGTGCACCATACTTGCCGCAAAGAATTCGACTGAACGCCCCTAGCTCTCCCATACAAAATCCGACTGTCGGAACAGATGCCGATTGCACTAATTGAAGCATTCGAATCGCATCGTTGGGAGAATGTGCCATTGTCACCAGCTTGACGATATCTGCATCTTTCTCACACAGGCTGGCATGAATTGCTTTTAAGTCTTCAGGTGTTTCGTCAAAGTTATGATGCGAAACAATTCGTTTGGTCTCACCAAAACGAGGGATACTGTCGATGATATCATCTTCTAAATCGATGTACTCAACTCCCATAACAATGGCTTCTCGCAACAGTTTGAGGCGAACGTCTTCGGTTCCTTTCCAGCGCCCTCGGTCATTAAATCTACGACAAGTGACAATGACAGGGGTCGGGCGTTCTTTTAATAATCGTCCCAAATCGACTTTTCCTGAAAGCCAGTCGATTCGTAATTCAACTAATTCTGCCCCTTGTTCTGCCAGCGCACGATGCTCCAGCACGGTCATTTTATGGCGGGTTCTACCAATACTTACACAAATCATTGTTTTAATCATTCACCAAATTGTTGTACAATACGTCTCTTTTCAAAACCTCGTTCAGGTAACACCTGACAAGGGAATAAAATTGATCATAAAGAACTTCAATATACCATTCTTGTGAAAGCCCGTCCAACCCCTTACTGGTTGTCGTCTTAATTTCTCTCATCGTTTTTTGATATTTGGTCTTTATCTTATGCAACAGCAACAATTTTTGAATGTCGTCAGCAAAGAGGATGCAACTACTCGGTTTCATGCACATTTGCCAATGAAACCAATTGGTGAGCAAATTCTTTCATTGACTGATGCGTTAGGAGCTATTCTTGCAGAAGAAATTATTGCTCTTGTTGATGTCCCAGGGTTTGACCGTTCGAATGTTGATGGGTTTGCAATACGGGCAGATGATTCGATGAGGGCATCTGAAGAATCTCCCTGTTTTGTTCAATTGAATGAAGAAAAACTTCCGCCAGGCAAACAGCCTCAACTGACAGTGACGCAAGGAACAGCAACCCCCATTGCAACAGGGGCGATGGTGCCGCGTGGAGCCAATGCGATTGTGATGATTGAACAAACAGACGTTATCGACGGCAATCGGTTGGAAATTCGAACTGCTGTGGCTGCGGGAGAAAATCTCTCTTTTGCAGGAACCGACATCGCACAGGGAGAAACAATTCTTCGCATGGGGCAAGAACTAACTTCGCGTGAAATTGGAATGTTGGCTGCAATAGGAATTGCTGAAGTGACGGTTTACCGAAAACCAACCGTTGCAGTCATTTCAACAGGAAACGAAATTGTTGCCCCCGGTTTGTCATGCCCTGCTGGTTATGTTTACGATTCCAACGCAGCGATTCTTTCAGCAGCCATTATTGAAGCAGGGGGAACTCCTGTCAATTTGGGAATTGTTGTTGATGATGAAGAACCATTGCGAAAAGCTCTGGCAGAAGCAATGCCATACGACATGATTGTTCTTTCGGGAGGGACATCAAAAGGGGAGGGAGATGTGACGTATCGTATTCTTACAGAGGGTCTCAAGCCACCCGGAATTGTGACACATGGCGTATCGTTAAAGCCAGGTAAACCGATTTGTTTAGCGGTCTCTGATAGCAAGCCGATTGTTGTTCTCCCCGGTTTCCCGACATCTGCCGTCTTTACGTTTCACGAATTTGTGGTTCCTGTGATTCGAGCGATGGCAGGACGCAAACAGAAAACCGGAAAGCAAATTGATGCAACACTTCCCATGAAATTAAATTCTGTTCGAGGACGAACGGAATACCTTTTAGTCCGATTGATAGAAACAGAGACCGGTTTTTCTGCTTACCCGATGGGACGTGGTTCTGGCTCTGTGACAACATTCAGTTTAGCAGATGGATTTATTTCGATTGCTGACCAGACAGAAATTGTTGATGCCGGGACAACGGTTTCGGTGCAACTCATCAGCGAACAAATGCAACCAGCCGACTTGGTTGTGATGGGAAGCCATTGCCCGATGCTCGATTATTTATTGGGTGAAATGCAAAAGCTGGGCTTCACAACTCAAGCACATTTCATCGGCAGCATGGGAGGACTTCATGCTGCCAAACGAGGAGAATGTGATATCGCGGGCATTCATTTGTTAGATGAATCAACAGGGGAATACAATAAATCATTTTTAACAGACGACTTGGAATGGGTGAAAGGATATCGGCGTATGCAATCGATATTGCATCGTCCCGATGATCTTCGTTTTGCAGGAAAAGAGATGGATGACATTATTACAAATATCGTGATGCAACCAAATTGCATGATGGTTAATCGTAATGGAGGAAGTGGAACAAGGATTGTGATTGACCGTTTGTTGCAAGGAAAACAACCCGAAGGGTACGGTATTCAGGCAAAAACACACAACGCCGTCGCAGCAGCCATTCAGCAACAACGGGCAGACTGGGGAGTTGCCATTGCAAATGTTGCTGAAAAATATCAGCTTGAAAACATTCCTGTGATTGAAGAACATTACGATTTTATTGTCCCCAAAAAACGTATCAATCGCCCCGCAGTCCGTGCTTTTTGTCATTTGTTGCATCAAGAGCATGTGCAAGTAGAATTGACAAAACGAGGGTTTGGTCGATAGCTGAAAGTCAAACAGTGTCGGTTGACTTGCCTCCTTCTTTGTCCGTAGAATAGTGGGATAAATCATCAAATCACTTTATTGAATACTCATATGTCGAATACAGATTACTATCAAACACTGGGTCTCTCCAAAACAGCTTCTGCTGACGAAATTCGTAAAGCCTATAAGAAACTGGTGCGCGAGAACCACCCCGATGCCAAGCCAGACGACAAACAGGCTGCTGAAAAATTCAAACAGGTTCAAGACGCCTACTCGGTATTGGGAGATGAAGAAAAACGAGCGCAGTACGACCAGTTTGGTTCCACGTTTCCCGGTGGCGGCGGCGGGAATCCGTTTCATGGGGCGGGGGCGGGTGGTGCAGGACCAATTGATTTAGGGGACATTTTTGGCGGTGGTGGAATAAACCTGAATGATATTTTCGGTGGCGGTGGTGGGTTTGGCGGTGGTGGGCAAAGACCTTCTCCTCCCCCGCGACGAGGTAAAGATATTCAAACGGAAATTCATATTCCATTTCATGTTGCTGCGGAAGGGGGAAACTGGGATGTTCATCTCAGTAAAGATTCAGCAACAGAAACACTCACCGCCAAAATTCCCACGGGTATCGAGAATGGACAAAAAATCCGTCTCTCTGGGCAAGGGCACCCGGGAACAGGGGGACCAGGCAATTTGATTTTGACCGTGCGTGTTGCAGCACATCCTTGGTTTCGGCGAGAAAAAAACAATTTGCTTTTAGATGTTCCACTCACTCCCATCGAAGCTGTTTTAGGAGCAAAAGTGCTTGTGCCAACACTTTCAGAAGGCGATGTCACCCTGACCATTCCATCAGGAACATCAAGCGGAGCACGATTAAGACTGCGAGAAAAAGGAATTATTGATCGTAAAACAAAAAAACGGGGTGACCAGTTTGTCATTATAAAAATTGCTGTCCCCAAGGAATTGGACGATGCAACAAAAGAACTTTACGAAAAGCTACAAGAGATAACTGCTGACAATCCTCGTGAGGGATTGTGGCAATGAAAAATATAACGTGGTTGCTGCTTTGCTGTCTGTTTCTGTTTTCTCCTATGTTGAAACAAGAAGCATGGAGCGAAAAAACGGTACAACAAAAAGAAACGCAACAAAAAGGCAAGAAACAGACCGAGCCGACCGCAGCAGAGATCAAGAAAGAAAAAAGAGAAGCTCGAACAATTGGGACATTGTTGTTAGGATTGATTATATTTCTAGGAGTGGTGACCATTTTTTTTGTCATTTTTTGGGGTAAGCGAATGCGTCGAGAGATTCGTCAAGAACGTGCTTCGCCGACACAACGCGATGAATTTTGGTACTTGCAACCAAATGAAAACAATCAAGAAATCGACAAAGAACCAACCAGTAACAAACCACCAGAGGAGTAGTATCCCGTGAAAAAATTAGGGATATCATCTCAACAGCGTATTCGCAGTTCTTTAGACTTTGATGCGATATACAATTACCGACAAAAGGTGTGGAGTTCATCGCTGCTTATTTTTGGAATGCCGAACCAAAAAGAGGTGACTCGGTTTGGGTTATCTGTTTCTAAAAGACATGGGAACGCAGTTGTTCGGGCAAGGTTAAAGAGATTGCTCCGCGAAGCATTTCGCCAGTCACAGCATCAACTTCCGCAAGGGATGGATATTATTCTGATTCCGCAAAAGGATGCAAAAGCAACTGTCGATGATTTTTGCACCGCTCTTATCAAGCTAACAAAAAAACTCCAACGACGATTTCAAAAAGAAAAGGGACAAGAATAACTTGCCCCTTTTCTTTTTGAATTGTGTTAAATTTCTTAAAACAATTCTTTAATCGGTTCACCATCGTGAGCAACTTTGAAGGGTCGCCCTGTGGGTGATGTGACCACTTTTGTGAGTGGTAACCCGAGTGCATAGGCAATCGTTGCGTTGAAATCTTCGGGTGAAATGCCATCGTCTTCGACATGGACTCCCCCTTTATCTGACTTCCCGTAAAATCGTCCGCCCTTAACTCCCCCGCCTGCTAATACAGACGAGAAGGCAGTCGGATGATGATCGCGCCCCCCATTTGTGTTGACGACAGGTGATCGACCAAACTCTGTTGTTAAAACAACCAGTGTTTCATCTAAAAGCCCCTTTGATGAAAGGTCTCCCAGTAATGCGCTTAATCCTTGATCAAGTTCAGTCGTTTTTTTGGGTAATGAGTTTTTACTATAAATACTACGGTGCATATCCCAACTGCCAAACGAAACTTCAACACAACGGACATTGTTTTCGATCAATCGACGTGCCAACATACAACCCTGACCAAACGTGTTGCGACCATATTTATCACGATCCTCTTTCTTTTCTTCGTTCAGGTCAAACGCTTTGACTTTATCACTTCCCAGCAATGTTGTTGCTTGAGTGTAAAAATCTGTATAGGCTTGAACTTCTTTCATTTTATACTTGTTACGGAAACCTTTGTCGAACTTGTTAATCAGTTCGATCCGCTTCTCGAAAGAGCTGTCCGTTAAATAAGAAGGTGCCTTGGTATTTTGCAAACCAGTATTGGGGTTTCCAATAGGAAGCGGGCTGTAGGTAGGATCGAAAAATCCAGCACTGGGGTGTTGTGCTTTGGGGCTGATAAGAACAGTATCTGGCAACGTTTCGTTTCGCCTTCCCTGAAATTTTTGTATCCAGGGACCAATGGAAGGGTGTCGCGTGGTTGCGATTTTTTTGTAGCTTGTTCGCATCATATACTCGGCACCCACATGGTCAGCGGTTTGCGTGTACATCGAATTAATAATTGCCATTTTGTCATACTGTTTAGCAAGATTTGGTAAAAATTTACTTGCTTTCATTCCAGTGACATTCGATTGAATAGGAGAGGTTTCCCCTTGGTTTTTATGCCCTGGCTTCAAGTCAAATGTATCAATGTGTGACATGGCACCAGCCATGAAAAGATAAATGATATTCTTGGCTTTCCCCCCCCCATTTTTTGTACTTTTTTTCTTCGAGGGGGCAGCATTCAATACTGTTCCCAAAGTAGGGATGATGCTCACACCCAGCATCGACTTGGCTGCATATTCAAGAAATCGTCGGCGATCAACTTCGGGTACGTTTGCAAGGAGTTCTTTCATTGGTTTTTCCCTTATCTCTTATTTGAATAAATTTAATTATTGATTGAATGGCGTTATTTGAAAGACCAGATGATCAATCTCGTAGAATCGATCATCTGGTAAGCGGAACACTATTACTGAACGAACAAAAATTCGCGTGTATTAACAAGTGACCAAATCACGTTGCCATAACCAGCAGAGCCGTTCTTTTTGATTTCCTGTAAAGCAACACGAGATTCGTCCTTAGTTGGTTTACGATTCAAAATGGAAAGGAAGATGACTTCCACACGACCAGAAACTCTTTTCTTTTTAGTAACATTTTTGTACATGGTCGATCCCTTTTCTAACATCATGTGTGTAATGGGACCATTGAACATGAACAAAACTTGTGGTACAGAACCAGAAACAGATGAGGAAGAAATTAACTCCCGATCTGATTGCCCAAATGTTCTTAAGAAATGTGAAGGTTTAACAGGTGAAGGGAGTTCCGATGCACGGGCAAGCAAAACACCTTTGTATTTATACTTCTTCCTCCGCCCCTCTCTTACTGCTTTCTTTGATTTGTCATCACCCTCTAACACGTTTTGTGGTGTTGTGGTGTTTAAATCAACGCTGATGTATTCGGTTCGAATGTTCGCGGGGAATTCACGGTACTCGTTTGGTTTTGTAACCGCGAGTGTTAAGAATGAATCCCAAGCTTGCTCCGCAGTCATTCGACGAAGAATAGGACCAGGAAAGTGATACAGTTCTGCTAACGGGGTTGCTTTAACGCTTGCTTGTCGTTGATATGTTTGAGTATTGAAAATGATGCGCAAATACTCCTTCATGTCGAAGTTGAGTCGCTTCATTTCAGATTCCAAGTGCTTCATTAACTGTGGGTTTTCTGCAACTGTTGAGTCCATCATATCGTCAACAGGCTCAATTTGCCCACGTCCAAATGCTCGTTTCCATAAACGGTTGGCAATTGTTTTTGCAAAACGAGGATTACTTTTTGCTGTGAGCCAGCGTGCAAATGTTATGCGAGAACTTTCTCCTTTTTTGATGATAGCAGGATCACCAAACAATGTTTTTGGTGGGATAATTTGTCTTGGTTTTGCGTTATTGTATTGGTAGTTTTTGGGAAGACGAATTTTACGTCTTGGGTTATCATTGACAATCGCTAAGTTGTAACGAATCAACTGAGTCATACGGTAGTAGTTTCTCCGCTGGATTTTTTCTTCCTGATCAATTTCGTAGTATTCTTCTTTCAGTCGCTTTGAGGGATTTTTTTTGAAGAACCTTTTATCGTTTGGGCTTGCATTGGTTCGTGCCCCGTAAGTATAGGCAGCCATTTGGTAGAACTCTTTTTGTGTCCAACGGTCAAAAGGATGATCATGACATTGAGCACACCCAATGCGTGTTCCAAGAAAAATGCGAACGATATTGTTCATGTTATCTAAGGGCATACCAGAATCACGTTGTAGAAAGCCACTTGCAGGGTCTTCCCAGATAAGTCCTTTTGCGGTAATCATCTCTGTGACCATTTTATCCCATGGTTTGTTTTCAGCAAGAGACTGTTTAATCCACTGACGATAAGGCTCCCCATGGGTACTGTTATTCAATCGGTCTGTATAGCGTAAAATATCTGCCCAATAGTTGTAGGAATGACTTGCGTATTCATCGCTGTTGAGCAGTTTATCGATGAGTTCTCTTCGCTTTCGAGGTTTTCGAGAGCCAATAAAAATACGTGTTTCTGGATACGTTGGAATTCTCCCAGCAATATCTAAGTAAATACGACGTACAAATTGTTCATCACTTGTTAATGGGTTGGGAGTAACTTTATACTTTGCGTAATTTGCTTCAACCATTTTGTCGATTTTTTGAGCAGAAATAATTGCACTCATTAAACGAGATGGTAAAACTGATTTCGACTTTACCATAAAGCGGGGAGGAAGCGGCTTTTCTTTTTTCTTAGAAGGCTTCTTCTTTTTACTTGTTCTTCTTCGGGGGGGTCTACGTCTTCGCTGTGCAGCTTCTGTTTCTGGAAGAGCTGAGAGAACAGCAAAAAGAGTTGCAAGCAAGCAACACAGCCCGTATATCATCACTTTACTAGAAAACCATTTGGAATAACTAATTTGTTTTTCTGACATTGAACAACTCCCAAATCATGCTAAGTACACAAAACAACGTTTTATCTGAGCCGGAACAGACCGAACTCTCTTGAAGAGAGACGTTACATCGTTGTTAATTTCTTAAGCACAAGCTATTCAAAATCTCGCAGTGAGCCTGCCCTGAAGGATCCAAGGGCGGAACCCTACACATTCTGTGCAAGATATTATCGGTAAGAAATTTAATGGCGACGGTTGTCACTCTTTAAGCCCGCTCTACGAAATACAAGTTCTTCTCGCTGCCATTTTATCATTCCTTAATCAAGCCAACGAGAGAAGCTGTACCCACTAGGATACATTCTATAAAGTGAAATTGCAACGCCAGATGGTTAAAAACAAAATAAGAGGCTGTATATTGGAGTTTGCACACTCAAACTTAATTAGCAAAGGTGATTATCTCGCTGTGATTATCTCGCTGTGATTATCTCAATGAAAAACGCCCAGCACGATCATTGGTTATCAATGTCGTGCTGGGCGTTTTTTGTTTGAGGGTTGTTGTTATTCTTCTTCTTCCAGTGCAATTTGGGCTGCTGCCAGTTTGGCGATGGGAATTCTGAAGGGGGAACAACTCACATAATTCAAACCAATTTTGTGGCAGAACATCACGCTGGCAGGATCGCCACCATGTTCGCCGCAGATACCAATTTTCAAATCGGGTCGTGTTTGACGTCCTCCTTCAACACCAATTTCCATCACACGCCCCACACCTAACTGGTCAATGGTCTGGAATGG
>UOGL01000504.1_pt1 | contig 10133 bp, 8 predicted proteins | sample 1990131 | NCBI WGS metagenome assembly UOGL01 (sample SAMEA4728526, study PRJEB27164) | hydrothermal vent metagenome | biome: marine basaltic hydrothermal vent biome; feature: marine hydrothermal vent; material: mineral | place: Pacific Ocean | collected 2011-06-14/2011-07-23 | depth 1741 m | reverse complement strand
TTGCCATAGTAGCCTGGTTTGGCTTTTTTGCGAGGTGTGCTGGACTGCAATGCTTTCTGTACGCTTTCCCATTTCCCATCAAAGGGAGCCAGCTTTTGAGACAATGCAATTCGCTCGCTGGCATTGTCACTTTGTATGTACTGCTTTGCAAGACGAACTGCATGAGTGACCTCTTCTGCACGAAGCATTGAAGGAAACACAATTAATCCAAATGTGTTAAACAACAGGGCAATGACAAAAGTGATTTGATGACGAGTGGTTTTCATAAAAGTAGCCTTTTATTATTTTTTTTCAGCAATTCAATCGCCATAGTCTGTTCTATTAGAGATGAGAGAATAGCAATGATAGCAAAAAATATGCAGTACATCCCGCTGCTACAGGCATGAAATTGAATCTGGCTGCATTTTTAATCTTTCCTCATTTCCCTTTGCTTTTTCATTTAGACCTTATACAATGGGGAGAGCATTCGTGCAGGATATGAAACATCTTTTTGATAAAAAAATAGAGGAGGAGAGCAAGTGAATTTTTGGTCGATCATTATTTATGGGGTTATTGCTTTTTTTGGAATTTTGTTTTTGGTTTTTCTTGCGCTCTTTGCCCGCTATTTTAAGCTGTGGTTACGTGGATTTGTGACCCGTGCTCGTATCAACCCTTTGTCGCTTGTTTTTATGTCAATGCGAAAAATCAATCCTGCGATTATTGTCGATTCGAAAATCATCTCTGTCCAGGCAGGGTTGGATTACATCAGCACTTCTCAAATGGAAGCCCATTATCTGGCGGGAGGAAACGTCAAGCGTCTTATTCAGTCTCTTATTGTTGCTCAGCGTGCCAGCATTAAACTTGACTGGAATACCGCTGCTGCCATCGACTTGGCGGGGCGGAATGTTCTTGAAGCGGTTCAAACATCGGTCGACCCGAAAGTCATTGACTGCCCCGACTACAAACGGGGTGGAAAAAATACTCTTGATGGTGTTTCTAAAGATGGAATTCAATTAAAAACGCGTGCCCGTGTTACGGTTCGAACAAACCTTGATCAACTGATTGGTGGTGCTACCGAAGAGACCATTATTGCCCGTGTGGGTGAAGGGATTGTCTCTGCAATTGGTTCATCAGACAGCCATAAAGATGTTCTTGCCAACCCTGTTTTAATTGCCAAGGAAGTGCTAGATAAAGGGCTTGATTCGCAGACTGCTTATGCCATTGTCTCTATTGATATTGCAGATATTGATGTCGGCACAAACATTGGTGCTCGGCTGATGGCAGATCGGGCAGAAGCCGATATGCGTATTGCCCGTGCGCAGGCAGAAGAACGTCGCTCGATGGCAATTGCACAACGACAGGACATGGTTGCAAAAACAGAAGAGAACCGTGCCCATGTGGTTTTGGCACAAGCAGAAATTCCTCTTGCAATGGCGGAAGCCTTCCGAATGGGTAGCTTGCGGGCAAAAAAAACAGATTAGTTTCTGTTAGAAAACTCATGGCTCACTGAGGTCGTCAGATGGCAAAGTCTCGACAGTTTTGCCATCTGTATTCAACAATACAAACATCAAAACAGAACGGATTCTCACAGATGACTATTCGCAGTATCTTCTCTTTGGGATTGTTACTCCTGCTTTCGGTTTCTCTTTTGGCACAGGAGAAGACCTTACAGAAAGAAAAATCTCAACCGGTCGTTGCTTCAAAACCAGTGAAAAAACATCTCTTGCAATACCGGTTTCGCGCGGGAGAATCGTTGCTTTATCAATCTCGTTTTGAAATGACAATGACCACAGTCAAAGGGAGTAGCTCGGAAAAAGTTGTCAGTAAAACAAAAATGAAAAAACATTTCAAAGTGGTTTCTGTTGAGAAAGATCAGTCCATTATATTAGAACCCATTCTTGACCATGTGGTGATGTCTGTCAAGTTTAACGAGACAGAGCCAATTACCTATAATAGCAGTTCTCAAAAAGCCCCTCCTCGAAAATTCAAGCATGTTGTTGAATCGATTGGGATTGCAATGGTGCATCTTAAAATCAATTCTCAAGGGAAACTTCTTGATGTCATTCTCCAGAAATTGAAGAAAAAACGCCCTGTCATTACAAAGACAAAAGGAGACCGCACCAATCAAATGCTACAGAAAAGTTTCCTTGTCAAATTTCCCGATAAGCCAGTTCAAATTGGAGAATCATGGAAAGAAATTTTGCAAAGCACTGTTTCGATAAAAGGAATCCGATTACAAATGCCCGTTCGATTAAAAAGATCGTATCAACTGAAATCGGTTGAAAATAATATCGCAACAATTTCTGTTAAAACCTCTCTTCTCACGGTCATTAATGACTCCCATCAACGTGCTCAACTCATTCAGCGCACTCCTCGAGGAACCATTTTATTCGATATCAAAAAAGGAATACTCATCTCTCGCAAAATGAAAGTTCATAAAAAAGTTTTTGGCATTGCTGGAGGAAACAGCTACATGGAAGCAAGCAGCCAATTCGAAGAGACTTTTGTCGAAAAGAAAAAAGCAAATTGACGATGGGGCAAAAATTCACGCAGCGATTTTTTGTTCTTGAATAACTGAAGGTTTTTTTTTACGTCCGTTGAGGAATACTCCCACCCATGTTTTTCGCACTGCAACATGGTACAACAGCAAGCCAATACTTGTTGCAGAAAAAAATGTGACCGCAAACTTCAGTTCAGTAACCCATGCGACTTGCATCAAAGATAAATGCAAAATCGCAACAAGAGGATGATGCACAAGATATAAAAAGAAGGACGCTTCTGCTAAATACAGAACTGCCCGTTGCGAAGGTGACTGTTGCTTTTGAACAATTCCAATGCAACCCAACGTCATCAACAAAGAGAAAAGAGAGACAGCAGTTGCTAAAAGCAAACGCGTTTGTAAAACGCCCTCTTCTGCAACGTATTGTTTTATCAAAAAAAGCATGACAGGAAGCAACAACAGTCCTGTTCCCAGCAAGAGAGGAGAATAGCGTTTCCAAATGTCAATCGTTTTTTTATTGTGGGCAGCCATAATACCAAGAGCAAAAAAAATAGCGTTATACAAAAACTTACTGGGCACTGGCAAACCGGAATGCTGAAATCCAACCATTGCCTGTGGTTGAATAGTAAGAATCAATACAGAGGGGACAAGCAGAACCAACAGCAACCATTTGCCTGTTGCCAGTTGATGAATTGTCTGCAATACTAAAGAGTGACGTGGACGATATCTCTCAAATAAAACAAACAACAGGCTATATAAAAAGAGGTATTGCAAATACCAAAGATGACTCAATCCCCAAAATTGTAAACGAACGTCTCCATCAAAGTTTAGCCGCTGGAGTGTCTTCCATGGGTATCCTTTATGTGAAATCATTCCAAGCGCCCAAAGGTAAACCTCTACAGGAAGTATCACAACAACCGCAGCTACCAATGGAATTAATATACGATGAATACGTTGAGACAAAAATTGCTGAGCCCCTCGTCGTTCGTAAAGTAAATAAGAAAAATAACCTGAGATGCAAAAGAAAAGGGGCATAATACAGCAGGCAATTCCCCAAAAAAAACCGTTCAATAATGTTCCGCTATACGGTTCTTCAGTCACCCACAAAAGCCCCGGCATGGGTGTCGGAACATAAGGAGCCGCAGCGTGAAGAGCCACAACAAACAAAACTGCCATTGCGCGCAGCGAATCAAAACCGTATAATCGACCGGTTGGTTTGTTATTAGATTGTGCTAAAATGATTTTCAATCAATTCCGCCATTTTTAAAATTGCACCCATTCAATAAAAAGTATTTTGCGGATTCTAAAGAGATTTCCCATTTGAATAAAGACCGTTTTTATGACCTCCTCTGCCACATTCATCCCCCCCAAAAAAAGAGTTTCACTCACTGCCCGCTGGGTGTTCCCCGTTGATGCAAACCCTTTAGAACAGGGGGTTATTGAAATTGAGGCAGGAGGAATTGTTGCTGTCCACCAAAAACGAAACTCTGCTGCGATTGATTTGGGAAATGTTGCGATTATTCCGAGTTTGGTGAATTGCCACACTCATTTGGAACTGAGTGACTTGTCATCTCCTTTGGAAACAAGCACATCGTTTGCTCATTGGATTCGTTCTGTCATTACACATCGCCAAGAACGCACAGAGGCATCACAAAAAATTTATGAAGAAGGATTACAAGAAGCAACAATATCGGGAAGCACACTTGTGGGAGATATTGTTGGTGTCGATTGGAAACCTGCTGATTCTCTCCATTCAAAAAATCAGGTGATTGCATTTCGAGAATTGATTGGTCTTTTACCAGAACAACAAACAGAACAACTTGCCGCAGCAAAACAGCACATTGATGTGATACAAGAATTTATTTCGCAGAATAAAATCATGCCTCATCTCTTGTCGGGGTTGTCGCCTCATGCTCCTTACTCGGTTGGTTTTGATCTTCTTAAATCAATCGCACACCTTGCAACAGAGCGCAATGTGCCATTGGCAATGCACTTGGCAGAAACGACAGAAGAGATCGAGCTTCTTAAAAATGGGCGCGGTGGGCTTGTTGAAATGCTGAAAGAGTTTGGAATATGGCACAATGATTTATTTCCTTTTTCGACAACTCCTCTTGATTATCTCAAGATATTAGCAACGGCTCCGCGTGCGTTGGTTGTGCATGGGAATTATCTTTCTGATGAAGAGATTGATTTTTTGGCAGCCCATCGACAGATGACAACCATCTACTGCCCGCGTACTCATGCCTACTTTTCTCATTCCCAGCATCCCTGGTTACAACTGCTCAAGAAGGGAGCAAACGTTGCATTAGGAACAGATAGCCGTGCATCGAACCCCGATTTATCTTTGTGGCAGGAGTTACTTTACTTACACCAGACAAACCCAAAAATCCCCCCACAACAGCTACTCGAATTAGGAACTCTTGCAGGGGCGCGTGCCTTTGGTTTAGAAGAGGAGACAGGAAGTTTACAAGCAGGAAAATTTGCAGACCTGGCAGTCGTCTCTCTTGCGAAGTCAAATACAAATTCTCCCGATACTCTTTTGTTGCAACCTAGTAATCAAATTATTGCAACGATGAAAAGGGGAGAATGGTTATATCAGAATGATTCTGTTCAACATTTGACCAACAACGGCGGGGAGAATTGAAATTGCTTCACAATTCGTTACAGTGGTTCTTTGATGATTGACGTATTCAATTTCGCTTTTTAGACACCAAAATAATAGTGAAAGTTTATTGTGATTAACTTTTTTGAGCGAGAAAAAAACTTACATACTTTTTCTGATGACCAGTTTTTATCAGAAATTCAATGGAAAGGTTCCGCCTCTTCTGAACTGAGAGTTGCTGCTGAAGCAGGAGATGTGACGACGGCTGCCCTTGAATTACAAAAAGCACTTTGTTGTGGTCGCACAAAACAATCAAACAGTAAAAAGAAAGAGACATTGTTTGTACCTGTTCTTTGGTCACAACATGCGTTTGAAGAGACGCCGCGCACAGCAGATTTGGCTGATGAACTCCAACGAGCAACAACGACAGACTGGGACTTGTTTCTTGGAAAATGGCTCAAAAAAATAACGCCCAGTCGTCCAGTCTCTTCTTATGAATTGTTAATACTTTTGGAGTTGCTGCCGCAAATTGGAAAGTCTCTTACCCCTTTAGTCTTTTGGGAATTGTGGCGGGTAGCATTTTCTGCATCGGTTGAATTGAGTCATCGCTTAGAAGAGCCAGCAGGAAGTTGGCCCACACGCGACCAAATTCTTTTAGAGCAAGGAGAACTTCCCTGGGTTGCGGGAGGTCTTTTTTGTGATGTGAAACGTGCTGCACAGTTTCGTAAATGTGGTCGCAATTTGTTACGCAAAGAACTCGTCAACTGCATCGATGACAACGGAATTCCTCAGGCAGAATTATTTCCCTCTCTTCTTTTTTGGTTAGCTGTTTTTGTGCGTGTTTCAAATCATGCGACAAAACAAAATGTTTCGTGGTGGGATGACATGGTGTATCACCAGTTTCGAAACATGATCAAAATGCTTACCCGAATGTTACGCAGCGATGGAAGCATTCCCTTTGGAAACGGAACCCCTCTCCATGCAATTGTTTTGTTAAAGCAAGCTGCTCGAGTCACCCAATTTGGAAGTCGTTCGCGCACATTTCGATTGCTTCAAAACGTTGAACAATTTCAGGCAAAGGGACAAAAAAAAACTCAAAAAACGACAGCCCTGTCGATGAGAAAAAACTATCCTGTGTTTCAATCTGATTGGGGCGAAGTTGCCAGCTTGCGAAGTGATTGGTCTCCACAGGCAGATTTATTAACTGTCACATACCATCAGGAGATACCTCAGCTAGAACTTTCTGTTGCGGGAAAAGTTTTGCTTTCTGGGAAATGGGATATTGCTGTTGCTATTGATGGGGAACCGGTTCCTATCACAAACGACTGGACATGTTCCTGTTGGTCTTCTGACGAAGATGCAGACTATTTAGAACTGCATCTTCAATTAACCGACACCGTTCAAATTGAACGACAAGTTCTTCTTTCACGCACCGATAGTATTGCCCTTTTGGCAGATGTTGTCAGCGGTGCAGGTGATGCCCGTGTTGATTATTCATCGTGGTTGCCGATTGCAAAAAAAGTGATTGCAGAATCTGATATTCCCACGCGAGAATGGTCGTTGCAGCAGAAAGGTCTTTTTGCAAGAGTCTTTCCTTTAGCATTACCGCAAGATCGTGTGCAAAGTGTTGCAGGGCGTTTTGGTCTTTCTGAAAACCAGGAAGGAACAGAAAAACTCGAATTAAAACAGGCAGCTTTGGGCGGTGTTTATGCCCCTTTGTTATTGAGTTGGCATCCTCGCCGTAAACGTGAGTATGTCGATTGGCGCAAACTAACTGTCACACACGATGGCGAACGTTTGAAGAGCGATGCTGCTTCGGGGCATCGTTTGCGAATGGGAGGCAAGCAATGGTTCCTCTATCATAATGTCAACAAAGCAAAGCAAAGCCGCACCGTTTTAGGACACCACACCCTTAACGAAACAGTCTTTGGGCTGTTCAATACAAATGGCGAAGTCGAGCCTGTTTTGCTGGTTGAATAACGGGGTACAGAGATGAATTTGAGTTGGCAAATTCTGGGTCGTTGAAGCTTATCGTTTCTAACTATGAGTAGCGCAAAGCAGCAGTTTGGCTGGAAAGTGTTTCCATAAAAAACGGACAATTCCGTTTCCAGAATCATCCGCCGACCGGGCTAACCCCAATCCACCCTCAATTATCGAATATATTGCTTAATAAATCAGGTTTTTTTATTCATTATCAGATGAAGTTTATGGAGAAAATAAATCAGTCGCTTCCAAATAGTTTCTCTTTGAGCCTGATCCACTGGTCTGTGTTGGTTTCGCTTTTTTCTGCCTGTTGAGAGAGGATGACAGGGTCAAGAAAAGCAAGGGCTGATTGTTTCAAAGAGTTTGCGTGGATTGCCTGCTGGAGGAGTTTTTTTTCTACCACAGTAATTTTATGCAAGTGACATAACTCTTGAAAGAGTGATACTTTTTTCTTTTTAACAGCTTGCTTGAGTTTTTTTTCTTTCTGTTGAAACCAATAATACCAGCCGATTGACAACAATAAAATCAAACCGCTCATCAGTAAGAAAAAGCCGATGTGGGATGAACCGAAACTTTTTGAATACTTGTAAGAATCTCCCAGTCTTGTTGCAATAATAAACCCATTCATAATGACGCCTTGTTATTTGTTTATGAGATGCTTGTTTTCAGAAGAGGATTGTTAAAAAAGTGTTGTACAATTTCACGAACACGCGGGCTGGGATCGCTAGTTAGTTTTTTCAAAGCGTCAAGCGTTTCCTCTGTCGGGTCGGTTGCAAGTATTTCAGCAGAAAGACGGCGAATGGGTACATCATCGTCTTCCAAAAACTCATAGAGTCTCTGCATAACTAACGGTGCTATTCCTAGCAGTTGAATCGCACGGATTGCTTGAAGGCGACGATGATAGATAGGATGCCTTAGTTCGGCATCGAGTTTCTGAGCAATATCAGGGTCTATTTTTTTAAGTAATCTTCCGACTTTCTGGCAGACTGTGGGAGAGAGTTTATTGATATTTGAAATCACGAAATCTAAATTAAACCCTTGTAATTCATTGCGTGCAGCGTCGCGCACTTTTTCAGAATCATCTTCTAAACAACCAATTAATGTTTTCATCGCATCGGGAATATTTTGTGATCTGAGTTGACCGACCGACCATGCTTGTACTTCTTCATCTTTACTGTTGAGTGCATTTTGTAAAATTTGTTGTGCTTTTTCTGGCTCTAACTTCGAAAGAACATCAGTCGCAACATTTCGTGCAGAAGGAGTCCCATTGCGAATTATCCACTCTTGTAAAGACCGTTTGGTCTCTGTTGGCAATCCTAAAAAAGAGATCAACCGCGCTAACGGTTCTTGTAATTCATGTGGCACCATTTCCAATTGCTCTGTTGAAAGTGTCAGCCATTCGAGAGATTGGATTCGAGAGAAGTTCCCTCTTTGAATTCTGTTGGGGTCTTTGGGTAACCAACGTAACAGATGAATAATAAAGTTGATATCTTTGCGTGCTTGAAGGAGTTTTATCAGTTGGGATGAAGGATAGTTTGTTGAAAAAGAATCGACCAGCAACTGCATGATGCCCGGGTGCTTACTCTCTTTCAATAACCGTAATGCCATTTGGCAACATTCAGAATTTTTCTGAGCAAGAAGAGTTTGAATGGTCAGATGGTTGGGTGTTCCTAAAATAAGAACCGCTTTAAGAATGGCATCTTTGTTGGAGAGCTTTTCAAACTGTAGGCAAACCTCACTTAAAAATTGCTGTACTTTTTTTATCCTGCTGCTTATCGCAGGGTCCTTTTTTTGTTGTTTTTCGTTCAGGCTACTCACTAAATCAAGAAATGTTTCAAGCATTTCTGCCTCAGCCAACGGTTTTTTTTCTGAGATTAATTTAATCAATATCGGAAGTTGGCTATCAATTTCAGCAAAACGAATCAACTCCAGACAGTCGATAATGCGTTCTTCATCTTGACTTGATATTCCCTGTTGAAGCGCATGCGATAAAAGAACTCTCTCTTCACTTATGCGTTGTTTGACAGGTTTCTTGAATGTCTGAAACCTGTGAATCAATTCTCGATGTCCTTTTTTGTTATTCAATTTGATGATAGCTGTTACGACTTCTTCAAGCAATGAAGTAGGCAAACTACGGTCAAGGGCAGCAATCAAAACAGGCAGCACGCTTGGGCTACCTGACTTGAGCAAAAACCGAATCGTTTTTTCGACAGGAGAGGTCATTCAAAAAATTACACAAGAATAAAACGAGAGATTAAAAGAAGGTATTTCCGTAAAGAACACGCCGCTCTCTTTTATCGAAACAAACATTGTTATCTCTCGATAATTTCGTGCGTTTTCCTTATATTCCCTATAATCAGTATGAATACCCAAAAGAATTTTCTGGAATGAATAAGGTAATCATCTCCCTATAAAAAAAGCCCAGCTCATTTGAGCTGGGCTTTTTTCTGTTTTTAATTTTTGCTTAGTAAGAACGCTCGCTACGTGGGCGGGTTCCTTGAATATCATTTTCACCGTCACAGAAATCTGTATGGTCGCCAAAGAAGCTACTTGAAATCCAAGCACCATGACCAGAAAGCCCATTGTAGTAGAAACTCTGATTGATACGTCCGAAGGAACTTGCAACATCTTCGAGTTCGTTGTTGATTCCCAATGAGACTTCTGAAAGTCCAACAATCATTGATAGAACTGCGATTGTTGCAATCAGAACGAGTTCTGCTGAGATGATGAAACCATTTTCATCGTTGTAAAGTGAAGTCATTAGCTTCGTCATTGTTGTGTTCTCCTTGTTGAGTTGAGATAAAAGTTTTGAGTGTTTGTTTTTTCCAACAGTGTTGGAAGAATGCTAACATCCTGCACTGATTGAGGTCGATTCAATCAGCGTAGGGATGATTCGCATTGGTACAACATTCTTTAGTTAAGTTTCGATTCATCGAATATCGTTTTCGCCAGAGCAGAAGTCAGCACGGTCATTGAAACCACTGCCGCTGATGTTTGCTTTGTGCCCGTTTGTGCCCTGAACGCTATAAGTTTGCTGCAAGCAACTAAAAGCAGAGCCGACATCTTCAA
>UOGL01000634.1_pt1 | contig 10180 bp, 11 predicted proteins | sample 1990131 | NCBI WGS metagenome assembly UOGL01 (sample SAMEA4728526, study PRJEB27164) | hydrothermal vent metagenome | biome: marine basaltic hydrothermal vent biome; feature: marine hydrothermal vent; material: mineral | place: Pacific Ocean | collected 2011-06-14/2011-07-23 | depth 1741 m | reverse complement strand
TTAGTTGTCCCACCGACAACCTCTTTGCCAGGCTCGACGAAGACTGGAATGCTTTCTCCAGTGACTGTCGACATATCGAGACTGGAGGTTCCTTCGAGTACTTCACCATCGACTGGAACGCGCTCACCCGGACGCAGAACCACAGTCTCTCCTACTGATACCTGATCAGCAGAGACTTCAATTTCTTTTCCGCCACGCAGTACGCGGGCAGTTTGTGCTTGCAGAGAAAGCAACTTTCGCACGGCATCGGCGGCAGTTTTTCGGGTTGCAAGTTTGAAATAACCGAAGAACAAATGAAGTGCCATCAAAAGTCCTGCAATGGGAAGAAAGTTTGGCCATGCTTTGGCTCCTTCGGCATTCCCCTGCCAGACAGCAATCAGGTGCATTATTCCAATCGCAAACGCCCCCCAAGCTGAAGCAGAAAGCAGCACATTGGCATTAACGACACGATTGTTAAGTGCCATCAATGTCTTACGAAATATCGGATAGCAGACCCATAACAGAATGACAAGTGAAATCACCAGGCTCACCAGTGGATAGAACAGTGGAGGGAGTGTCAGGCCGAGAATGTTAGATGTAATCAGCGGATGAAATAACAAGTTCAGTAGCGCCAGTCCCATCGCCAGAAAGCCACGTTTTTTGATGGTGGTGAAGATGGCCATGTCTGTCTGGTACTGCTGTGCTTCTGTAGCAACAACGGTATATCCGAGACTACTGACTGCTTCTTCTAATGTTTCAACACTGATCTTTTTCGGATCACGATCAATCAGAATAACACCATGCACCAGATTGACTTGCACATTTTGTACTCCATCCATGCGTTTGAGTGCTTTCTCAACAGACATTGTACAAAACGAACACATCATACCGCTGGCTTTGATCTGAACCAGCTTGCCATTGAGTTGATCTGATGATGCTGAGACTACTTCAGATTCGGAATTTTTTATTGCTACCATTTCATAATCTCCATTAATTGATGAATCTCTTGACTACAAACACCACGCCTAACAGAATCAATATCACACCAGAAATCTTTTCAAGCCGTGATTGCCAAGTGGCAAAACCTTTGAGTTCTTTCAGTAACCCTGCAAAAGTTCCAGCAATCAGTAGCGGTAATCCTCTTACAAATGCAAACACAAACAACAACGATGCCCCAAACCAGGGGCTTCCGATACTCCCGGCATAGAACAGCATCGCCAGTACCACAGGAATTGAACAAGGGCAGGCTGATCCGACAAAACCAAATGGTAAACCCAGGGCATACGCTCCTGCTAAACTTTCTACTCGTTTTTCAGGAGCTGATATTCCGGGAATACGCAAACGAAGCTTTCCGATCATTGCCAACCCCAGAACCACCATGACGATACCAGCAATGAGAAAACCATTTGCCCCAAACAGAGGAGCCAGTGAACTTCCAGCCCATGCGAATACCAGTCCATAAATTCCAAAGGTCGTGGCTGTTCCCAACACAAATGCAAGGCTTCGCGTTGCAGCTTTCCATCGTTTCAGTTCCGGTTCACCAGCGACATAGCTCATTACTACTGGCACCGTCGCCATCACCGTTGGAGTGAGTGCCAGCAACAACCCTGCTGCTGCTGCCAGAACGAACGCCATTGGCGATGCCGTTTTCAGCCCCATCAGTGATTCATAAATATGGTCTAGTGTTGGCACGAAAGTCGTCTTTCTATTTCTTACCGTGATTTGATGTGGAATCGGGAGAGATAAACTCCAACTTCTCTGCTTCCAGTTTTAATTGGCCTCCCTCTTTCACCATACGGCCAGTAATCCGTGCCTGCTGACCGACACGCTTTTCACTCAAGGCCAAGTCACCCGGCTTCAAGTCGACGAATAGTTCACCTGTATCATCCTTTAACCGAAGCCAGCACCCAACTGCAGGGCATTGCTGAACGATCTCTCCTTGAACTGCAACTGTCTGATCGATTGATTTCTCAGTCAGTGAAGAAATCGGTTTTCGGGCTTCCGATGACACGTCATTTGCGCTGACCGGGTTGTTGGCAGTTGCGGATTTCTCTTTCGGTGGAGAGCCAATTTCTGATTGGCAGCCTGTGATTCCTGAACCGGCAATCACTAAAAGGATGATACCGACCGTTCGGGCAATTGATTTCTGATTAACTGAATTTTTCATATTTTTCTCCTGATGCGGAATACCACTCCAATCCTTTGACTGAAAAGTGTACCTTCCCTTATTTGTGTATTATCGACTCTGTACTGTAGTACTGAGTCAAGGTTAATCCTATATTTTTAATTTTGTCTTTGAATATAAAGGGAAACATTATCTCCCGGCTCACGTACTCTCAGCCGGGTACGCACATAGCTTGTGAATTTTTCAAAACGCTACCGGATTTTAATCTACCAGAATTTTCTCAACCGGGCCGAGTAAGGTATGCTAACAACGTACCTTACTCGGCTAATGGCGTTCTCTCAAAAGTCTCTTGTCGCAACCCAGACAACAAAATTGTTTGCGTTCCCTGTGAATATGTCAGTTTTGAATAAAGAGAGATTCCCTTTCATTACAGTTGTGGAATGTATTGTCGTAAGTAATTACTGCTTTGTTCCAGCGATGCCATTCGTAAGTTCAAGCTCCCTTCGTATGCACGGTCTTCAACTTCGACACAAACGGGACCCTTATAACCTGTATCGCCAAGCACAGAAAAGAACTGCCCCCAATTGACATCACCCAGACCAGGAAGTTTGGGAGTATGATATTCTGGAGGATTTGCAAGAATGCCGACTTGGTCGAGCCGATGTTTGTCGATGCGAACATCTTTTGCATGCACATGAAACAGCTTATCTGCAAACTCACGCATGGGTGCAAGGTAATCCATTTGTTGCCAAATCATATGTGATGGGTCGTAATTCAAACCGAAATTGTCACTCGAAATATCGTTAAACATTCGTCTCCAAATAACAGGTGAATGAGCAAGGTTCTTACCGCTGGGCCATTCATCTTCACTGAAAAACATCGGGCAGTTTTCAATGCCAATGCGTACTCCCTGATCTTCAGCAAATTTGATGATCGGTTTCCAGACCTCTAAAAACCGCGACCAATTATCATCCACACTTTTTGTCCAGTCGCGCCCGATGAACGTATTCACCAGGTTCACGCCAAGTAACCTTGCAGCAACAATCACCTTTTTAATATGCTCGACATACAATTGCGATTCTGCTTCGTCAGGTGTCAACGGGTTGGGATAATATCCCAATCCACTTATCGCAATTTCACTGCTTTCCATCATGTCGTTCACGCGTGCTGCATCATCTGAGGTAAACTCTTCGACTTCAATATGCGTTATACCTGCATAACGACGGGTGGCTTTCCCTCGGGGCCAGCACATCAGTTCAACACAATCATAATCATAAAGCATCGCAGCATCCGTCACTTCTTGTAAATTCATTTCCGGTAAAATGGCACTGACAAATCCAAGCTGCATTGTAAGTTCTCCTTATTTGTTTTGACAGTTAAATATAATACTCTGATTGTGATGGAACTATTTCGCATACTGCACTAGTACCGACGACCCTGCTTTAATATTCTCGCCTAACTTTGTGACAATTTCCATTCCTTCTTCTTTGGGAATAACCAGTTCGGTACGCGAGCCGAGTTTGATCATGCCAAAAATTTCTCCGCGTGCCAAGTCATCGCCCGGCTTGATAGTGCAAACAATTCTACGAGCAATTGCACCCGTAATTTGCCGTACAATCATTTTACGATGCGGAGCAGTTGTTCCTTCAATACGAACAGTCAACTGTTCGTTTTCGCGAGCCGATTCTGGTCGCAAAGCATTGAGATGCTTCCCCTCTTTGTAGGATAAGCCAATGACTTTGGCTGCAATCGGGCTGCGATTAATATGCACATTGAAGATCGATAGAAAAATACCAATTTGAATCGCGGGACCACCAATGTGTTCATTATGTTCAATCTCTTCAATCAGCACCACTTTGCCATCAGCAGGCGCAACTACCAGTCCCGGTTCTTGCGATATTGCACGATGTGGATTTCGAAAAAACCAGATGACTTCTAACAAGCAAAACAAAAAGATCGCAAACACAACCCAGCAAATAATAGAAGCCGCCCCCGTTAATTGTGTACAAGCCGCCCACCCCAACAGAATTGTTCCTCCTCCAAAAAAGAAAGAGAAGCAAATGAGTTCTGCTAACCCTGGTCGAGCAAAAGGGATTTTATCACGCCATGCAAAGGGGTCATCTTGCAGTTTCCAGTGCCACCCTTTTTGGTTTTGGTAGAACTTCAAGTCACGCGGGTCAAAGCAATCGTGTGGGCAGGGGTTGTGGTCTCCTTGACGGAGTGCTGCCATTTTCTGAATGTACCCTTTACGGAATATCTTCAAATAGCAACGGCGCATTACCCCCCATGCTTTTTCAAGAGTAATAATAAATCCCCCACCCGGCTGAATGGTCGAAAGGCGAGCAGGCATTGGTTCAAGGGGGAGGAATTGGTGTGGTTGTTCTGGTTGTTCCGTCATTGTGACCTGTTAAGTTTTTCAAATGAGTCTGTTTGTGATAGTTGTTAAATGATGTCTGAGCAAATTCAGGCTGCTTTGCCAAGCTCGCTTCAATCCTCTGTACAAAAGATGACGATAACAATAATTGAATGTGAAAGCGATGATGACAACTCATACCATTATCTGTACCGAGAACTCAATTCAAAAGCAACCGAACAGGAATTTCATCAAATTCAATCAAATTCTCTTTATTTTTCAGGGACTTCCCTTCTCTTGATAGAACTAGAGGTATCTCATCTGCTAAAAGGAACAGAGGAAACGTTACTAACAAATATCAAGAAGAGTAAAGAGAAAAAAGGAAACAAAGAGAATGTCTTCAATTACTGCTGTCCATGCCAGAGAGATATTAGATAGCCGAGGCAACCCAACTGTAGAAGTCGATATCGCATTGGAAGATGGAACGGTTGGTCGTGCTGCTGTTCCCAGTGGTGCCAGTACCGGTGTCCACGAAGCTGCTGAGTTACGCGATGGCGATGACCGTTACATGGGAAAAGGAGTCACACAAGCGGTTGCCAATGTCAATGAACATTTGGCAGATGTCTTGCTAGAATTAGATGTCACCGACCAGGGATTGATTGACCGATTGATGATTGAAGCCGATGGCACAGAAAATAAATCGCGATTGGGTGCCAACGCAATTTTAGCCTGCTCACTTGCTGCTGCGAACGCTGCTGCCCGTGTAAGCTACTTACCACTTTTTCGATATTTAGGAGGCGTGGGTGCCAACCGTTTACCTGCTCCTATGATGAACATCATCAACGGAGGAGAACACGCCAACAACGGAATTGATATTCAAGAGTTTATGGTCATGCCATTGGGCTTTGACAAATTTAGCGAAGCACTCCGTTGCGGAACAGAAATTTTCCATCACCTCAAAAAAGTTCTGGCAGACAAAGGAATGAGCACAGCAGTGGGCGATGAAGGAGGATTTGCTCCCGACTTGCCGAACAGTCAAGAAGCAATTGAAGTCATTTTGACTGCTATCGAAAACGCAGGCTATACTCCCGGTGACCAAGTGAAAATCGCTCTCGATTGTGCAGCAAGCGAATTCCATAAAGAAGGGACATATACGCTGGAAGGAAAGAAGTACGATGCCGCAGCTATGGTTGAAATGCTTTCCGGCTGGGTTGAAAAATACCCAATTTGTTCTGTCGAAGATGCTCTTGATGAAGATGATTGGGATGGCTGGAAAATTTTGACTGACGCACTCAAGGGGAAATGTCAATTGGTTGGAGATGATCTTTTCGTCACCAATAGCAAGCGTTTGCAAGAGGGAATCGATAAAGGAATTGCGAACAGTATTTTGGTGAAGGTCAACCAGATTGGCACCTTGACAGAAACCATCAACGCAGTCAACCTGGCATACCGCAACGGCTATACTGCTGTCATGAGTCACCGTTCTGGAGAGACAGAAGATACCACCATTGCCGACTTGGCTGTGGCATTAGGAACGGGACAAATCAAAACCGGTTCTGCGAGTCGAACAGACCGTATTTGTAAGTATAACCAGCTCTTGCGCATTGAAGAAATTTTGGGAGATGACGCCCAATTTGGCGGCACAATTTCATAGTAAACAATAACAAGGTGCATGAGCCATAAATGGCTCATGCATATTGAGCATGTCCGAAACCGTCCCACAATCAGAAAACATAGGAACCGACTTCAACCGATTGTTGAAGATTGGTTTTTGGGGGAGTCTGTTTGTGGCTGCTGGTTTGTTTGCTGTAACTTACCTTGCACCGAGTTATGTCACCTCCCTGAATTTGAAAGTTGAGCGATACGACAATCAAGTCAAGCTGGTCACGCTGGAACGCTCTATTCAATACTTGGAAAACAGTAGCGATGCCAGAAAACAAAATTCTCTACAAGTTGAAAATAATATCCCCTCATCATCGTTACCTTTTTCATCGGTTATTGATGAAGATTTTCTGCTTGCCCCTCAAATGCTTCAACCCTTGAAAGAAATCCCAGAAGCAAAAACCCTTGGTTCGATGCACTATTTAGAATTACTCGCCAACAATGCCAGCACGCGTCAAAGTGTGATGGCAACAGCAACCTTTATTTTGCTATTTGCTTTTGTCTTTTTACAAGACTCCTCAGCCGCAAGACTTCAAGCCGCAGCAGAGCAATTCAACAACGGCTTTCGCTGGGTCACAACACGCTACTCATGGCAAAAAGAAATTGAAGAAGAATCCAAAGAAGAAGAACCGAAAGAAAATATCCCCGCCTGATCTTTGTCATGAATTACCTCTTTTTATTTTCAAGTAAAAACAGAAATTCTCGGTTGGGAGAATCTACTTCGCGAATCCACTCACTTGTCCACTTCATTCCTGCCATAACATTCCGTCTGTAGTCAACCTCTATCACCTCAATGATTTTTCCGTTTGCGGTAAGAACATCATTCAACTCGTCAGCCGTTGCACGCCCTCCAGAACTGTATGACAGAATAATCCATTTTGCAGCCGTTTTCTGAATGAGTTTTTCAATCGATTCAACAGCTTGGAACCGCCCAGACTCCGGTGAGCGACGAAATTCTTCAAAGACTGAAGCTGATATTGTATCTGATGTATCAGTACGCCGTTTTGCTTTTCCAAATAGTTCCGGTTTGTCATTAAGGCAGAGAGTTGCCCAAAGATGGTAATACGAAGCGTACCGAACTCGAGAAGGTGGCATCTTTTCATTATTTGATCCATAAGGTGGGTCATAATAGACAAGATCAACATCTGTCGATGCTGCTTCAAAAACATCACTTTGAATAACACGATGCTGACCATGGTTTTGAAAAACAGCAGGTACTTTAAGCTGGAGTTGCTTGTATGATCGTGGTGACCAGTTTTTAAGATATGAGACAAAATGCCCCAGCGTGTTATCTACACAATCCATCGCGAGGAGAAGGCTCGTAAGAGCGACAGACTTTTCAACAGGTGAAAGTGACAGTAGGTCAATCTCATCACGAATTGCATCTAGCTTTTGTGTGTTATGAACTTGCCAAGGTTTTTTGAGTCCATCTTCTTGGATGGAAGAACCTTCATTTGCCTCTCCACCATAATTTTCTGTAAACCAACCAGTCTTGGGTTCTACAGAATTGAGATGATCTATTAAGTCGCAGTAATGAGAAGAGGGGTGCGTATTCAGCAGATAACATGTTGCTAAATGCTGAGACCAAACAGCAATATCGTTCGACACAACAGAATAGCCACTTTTGGCAAACGCTTGCGAAACACGTGTACTCCCAGAAAAACCATCTAACACAGTATGAGCTTTTGTTTTTGCAGCAAGCTCCAGAATATGGGTAAGGAGTTTGAGTTTTGATCCTGCATACTTAATGCTTTGGGTTTTAGGAGACTCTACTATAATATCGTCGAACAGAGATGCCATTATATTTTAACCTGGCAGTGAGCCAAAACCATAAAGAGAACTCAGACACAGAAGTCCTGCGTGTTTTGCACTCGATTTCATTAATAAAAAACTATATCCCAGAGGATTTCTTGAGAGTTTTAATGTCTTCCTTCACATTTTCAAGGGCTTTTTTATGCCCAACTTCAGAAGAAATAAGAGCATGTGAAAACAACTTTACCAAAACGTAGTTATGAGAGTAGTCAATCCATCCCTCTGTAACACTCTCAAAGTATTTCAATGCGTTTTTGGTGTGAGTCCACAGTCCGCGTTGAAGCGCATTTGCTGTTGCCCCCCCATAACGAACTTCACAAATAAAATCTTCGTCCGCGTCGAAAAAACGGTAAACAGGATGCTTTCGACCACTCCCTGCATCAATACGTAAAATGCGAACGGTTGCATTCTTGGCACGAACATAATCAAATACCAGAATATTACAACGCTGTTTCTTTTCATCGTAAATCAGCGGAAGAACATTAATACCTGTGAAATCTGTGAATGCAGGAGCAGAAAATACTTTTGCAATCGCAGACGACTTGGTGATCTCTGTACCTTCTTGTTCCAGTCGCGGGAACATGGAAAATGTTTTGTCTGTGGAGAGTTGAAGAGGTCCGTCTCCGTAGGCTTTCAAACTGACAGGAAACTCAATCTCTGTAATCTCGTTTATTATCGTAATGTCTTCCTCGCGAGACTTTGCACGATATAAATCTTTACCAACATGAACTGAACGGAAATCGTACATGTACTGATTGAAAAATTCTGCAATAGCAATCTCAGCAAGATCACCATGCGTTTTGTTTCCGATTAAACGCATGGTGAAAATATTACTCAAGGTCATTGTAAATAAGATCAGGGTACTTGCTGATCAACAGTTTGAAACGCTGAATAAAATCTTTATATGCGGCTGAGTCGTCCATTAGCAGATTAAGTCCCCTTTCATTTCGTAATACTTCAGACAAGCCTAATGTCTCTATCATGTTTGTCAAGGAAAACATATCATGTATCCCCTCAACACCCCCTTCTCTTTGAAAGAATTTTCCCCGATGTCTTCTCTTGAAATTGATTGCCAAACGGTGAAGGCAAAAATGGATAATGGTGATTCGTTTTTGTTGCTCGATTGTCGTGAACAGGCGGAGTATAACTTGGTGCATATTGATGATGCGGTTTTGCTGCCGATGAGTGAGATTCAAAATCGATTTGAAGAACTCAACGATTATCAAGAAAAGGAAATTATTATTTACTGTCATCATGGAATGCGAAGCAGGCAAGTGGCAGAATGGCTTTTGCAGCAGGGGTATTCTCATGTCAAAAGCATGAGAGGGGGGATTGATACATGGGCATCTGACGTCGATTTTTCGATGTCGAGATACTAAAATGACCTGAATCCGGCTACTTTTTCTGTTTTTTCTTCTCCGTTCTATCGCATCTTGCTGGGAAAATCGTTATTCTGACGCCCGATAGCGTGGGAGTTTTGTCTGTTTTGCACAGATAAAACTCAAATAATAAACAACGCCCAAGAAAGGGCGTGCTTTGTAACATGTTGCATTGAAACAAGTTGAGGATTTGAAGATGACGGTAAAGACAGATAATGAGAACTTGGTACAAATCAAAAAAGACCTTGCCAAGAAGTATGAACATTTAGCAACTTTGGCGAAAAGTGACGCAAAACGTCGTCAGTTCAGCAGTAAAGCTGCTCGCTTTAGAAGACAGGCTGACAATATCGCTCGAAGATAGCGGTTGCTTTCTGATAATTGAACGGGGTGGGGAGAATAGAATAATCTCTCCTCTTTTACTGTAGGCAAATAACTCAACGGACGATTCAAATGTCTGATACCAACAGCAAACAAGATGTCGCGGATGCGTTAAGAAACCCTGCGGGTTTACCGGAAGAGCCGGTTGAAACGCAAGAAGAATACCAGTTGCGAATACTCAAAGAATTAGACGCACGTGTTAAAAAAGACTACAAAGACAATATCGTCTCTGTTGGGTTTACTGGCTCAAAAAGATTGAATGATGATTCGCTCGAAGTAGTTTCCGGCTTGAAGAAACTGCGCCATCTGGACCTTTCAGGAACCCAGATTACAGATACCTCTTTTGAACATTTCAAAGGTTTGAAATCGCTGGAAACGTTGAATCTCTCAAATATCAAAATTACCTCCAAGGGGTTGGGGGTCATTAAAAAGTTGACGTCGTTGACATCGCTAAATCTTTCCAGGACAAAATTAACAAATGATGAAATACCT
>UOGL01000214.1_pt1 | contig 10189 bp, 8 predicted proteins | sample 1990131 | NCBI WGS metagenome assembly UOGL01 (sample SAMEA4728526, study PRJEB27164) | hydrothermal vent metagenome | biome: marine basaltic hydrothermal vent biome; feature: marine hydrothermal vent; material: mineral | place: Pacific Ocean | collected 2011-06-14/2011-07-23 | depth 1741 m | reverse complement strand
TCAGCAATGCTACACAAAAAGAAAGCACAGATAGAACAAAAGCAACAGTAGGTGAAAAACAAAAAACAGCGCCTCAATACCCTGCCCTGTTTGTGGAGACGAGTAAAACACAACTAGCAGCCACGTTGACAGCATTGCAAAAACGTGAATTATTTCTTGACCTTCAACCACAATTTGCTCGGGTTGCTTCTGTTGATATCAAAAATCAATCTGCCAATTTGATGCCACCGACACAATCACGAGGCAAGTGGGAACAAAGGGCTATTCAACACAGAAAGTTTCCTTTTTCCCAGAGAAAAAAAGGCAAAGAGGAATCAAAAAGTCATGTAGCAAATAAGAAGCCTGACCAACAAAAGCACCTTGGAAAAAAAGCAAAGCCTGCTGACAAAGGACAATCTGCTGGAAAAATATTTTTTTCTCAAGAAATCAATTCTTACCAAATGCTTGTCCAAATGGAGAAACCTGTTTTTTCCATCCCTGAAAAAGATCGCAATGGTTATCGCCACCGTATCGGTGGCTCAGCTTTCTCTCCTTCAAATCCTGTGAAAGAAAATAATAAAATATTTGATCAAGCAAAGAGACAGAAAAAGAGAGAAGTAAAAAAAGGAGATGATATAAAGAAGGAGAAAGCATCTTCACAAAAAAAGCCTTCTCACAAATTTTATTCGGCGATACCCTCAGATGGTATTGCTGCCGAGTCTCTAAAAAGGTTGCAAGATTCTCAGTCGGTACGCGTGTTGTTTGTTTTCTCGAAAAAGAAAAACAGAGTCAACGCAGCATCAAAGGCTCCGCGAAAATAAAACCTTTGCAAAAATGATTACTCTTTCCATTGTATGGGGCGAATGATATCTATTGCTAATAGCAAACCGAATAGCACCCCCACCAAAAAGAGAGAACAGAGCAGCCACATTGCTTTTTGCTGACCAAACCGATTGACCAGCCACTCTCCTTTTCTTGTATTGACCAGCAACCAGCGATAATTCCAAATGCCACACACACAAAGAAGCGCCGTTGTAACGCCCATGAGTATTTGATCTGTCGGTATTTTTGCAATCATCATTCGTGCCGAAATATTTGGGATTGTTGAGAGTTTTTATTGTAACTACTCAGCGAGGAAGTTCATCAAGTGAATCCCCCTCCCTTTGAGGGAGGGGGGAACGGTTCGATTCAAATTAACCATTATTTTGTTTTTAGACATTCGTTTCTGAATGTCTAAAAACAAAAAAGACTCGATCATATACCACGCTGAGACCCTCCCCTCAATCCCCTCCCTAAAAAGGGAGGGGAGGATGACTTCGCTGAACAGTTACATTTTATTGCTGAATTACTGACATGCTTTCAGGTTATTCAACCGTCACGCTTTTTGCTAAATTTCGAGGACGGTCCACATTACAGCCGCGTAGTAATGCGGTGTGGTAGGAGAGCAATTGAAGCGGAATCGAAGTGACTAAAGGCTGTAGGTACTCATCGACATCAGGAACATAAATGACATCGTCTGCAAGGTCTGCAATTTTTTCATCCCCTTCACAAGCAATCGCAATGACAGGTCCTTTGCGTGCTTTGACTTCTTCTAAATTGCTCATCACTTTAGGATAAATACTGCCATGCGGAATCACAAAAACAGAAGGAGTCACTTCATCAACCAGTGCAATAGGACCATGTTTCATTTCCGCAGCGGGATAACCTTCTGCATGAATATAGCTGATCTCTTTCAGTTTTAATGCTCCCTCAAGTGCGACAGGGAAATTATACAGCCGTCCCAAATATAAAAAGTTGTTGAACTTGTAATACTTTTCGCAAATTTCTTGAACCCGTTCGTTACATTGAAGTGTTTTCTCGATGGTCTCGGGCATGGCTTTGAGTTTTTCAATCATTCGTTTTCCTGCGGGGTAGGAAAGATGTCTCATGCGCCCCAAGTACATTGCTAACATTGTTAATACTGTGACTTGTGAAGTAAACGCTTTTGTTGATGCAACACCCACTTCGGTTCCTGCCCGCAAATAGATTCCCCCATCTGCTTCGCGGGCAATTGTTGAGCCGACGGTATTGCAAATGGCAAGTGTTGTGTGTCCTTTGCGTTTGCACTCGCGCATGGCAGCCAAGGTATCTGCGGTTTCGCCACTTTGAGTAATCGCAAAGACCATTGTTGTGTCACTCATGGGAGGGTTACGGTATCGCAACTCGCTGGCGTACTCGACTTCTGTCGGAATGCGTGCAAACTCTTCAAGCAAATACTCACCCACTAATCCTGCATGCCAACTTGTGCCGCAAGCGGTCAAAACAATTCGGTCAATTCGTCGTAATTGTTGAGGGTCGATATTCAAACCACCAAATAACGCGGTTGCCTCATCAGAATTCAATCGTCCACGCATTGCGTTTTCTATTGAGGTCGGTTGTTCGAAAATCTCTTTGAGCATGTAATGCTCATAATCACCTAAATCGGTATCGTCAGCAACTTGATCAAGTGTTTGAATGGCGGGTGATTTTTGTCCGATGTCGCGATGAATCAAATTGATCGAATCGGAAGTCAGCACCACAATTTCATGGTCATCGAGATAAACAACTTCTTGTGTGTAACCAACCAGCGGAAGAGCATCGCTTGCAATAAAGTATTCACCTCGCCCAATCCCCACCACCAACGGCGAACCAGCACGGGCTGCAATCAACATTTCAGGAAGATCGCGAAACAAAATTGCCAAGCCATAAGTCCCTTTCAGTTTCTCCAAAGTTGCCTCAACAGCTTTGATGCAAGTTGCTTCTGTTTGAGCATCTTCTCCCTGTGCAACAAGTTCCTCTAAATGATGTGCGATGAGGTGTGCAATCACTTCGGTGTCGGTTGAGGAACGAAATATGTAGCCGAGTGCTTGTAATTGTTTTTTAAGAGTGGTGTAATTTTCGATCACTCCGTTATGTACCAACACAACACTTCCATCTCCCCCCACATGCGGATGCGAGTTGGCATCGGTGGTTTCACCATGTGTTGCCCAGCGGGTATGCCCAATTCCTAATGTTCCACTAAGTGGTTCTGCTTCGACTAATTGAGCCAGTTGATTAACCTGCCCTGCTTTTTTACGAATCGTAATTCCATCACCATCGACAATTGCAATTCCTGCACTGTCGTATCCGCGATACTCCAACCGATGCAATCCTTCGATCAATAAATCAGAGGCATCTCGATAACCAATATACCCAACAATTCCACACATAAGACTTCTCCGTGATGCTTTTTAACTCTGCTAAGTAGACTCGCCAGTCGCCAATTCTTCTGTCTGTCGTGATCAAATTGTGTCTAGTTATACCACTCATGTCAATAAGTCTTTTTTGCCCTCAAGAATTGTGGGTGCATATTGAGATTCCCCCTTGTACTTGTGGGGGTGAACTCTGGTTGACAATACCAAGTGAGGCAGAATAGAATAGGGTTCCTTTTTCTTTTACCACCCATTCCTCTGAAGGCTCTATTTGCCAACTGTTTCTATGTCCCAATCTCAAAGCTCGCTTCGATCTGTGGGCATTCTTACAATTTGTTCTTTCGTTCAACTTGGTATTCAATTTGGCATTCAGTTGGTGTTGGCTCGGCAGTTTGGAACAACAGATGAGATGGATACTTATGTTGCTGCAATGTCGTTACCAACGGTTTTGTCTGCTGTCCTTGTGGGGTCACTCAACTCTGCATTTTTACCAGTTTATATGACATGCCGACTGAATGATGGTGAAGCATCTGCTCACCGTTTTTCAAGTCAACTGGGTGTTTGGATATTTGCTGTGACAGCATTGATTGCTACAGTGAGCTTTCTTTATCCTGAATTTTTGATGGCAAAGTTACATCCTGGGTTTACTGAAGAGAAAGTCAGACAGACCGCAATCATTTTTCGTTTTCTTATTTGGTTGACAATTACGAATGGTCTTACCAGTTTTTCGGGAGTGTTGCATCATGGAGAAAAACGATTTCGTATTCCTGCTTTTTCAGGTTTGGCAGGTGTCGGGTTAACGTTTTCTCTTTTGTTTATCGAGTCATACCGCTCAACTCCTACAGGTGTCGCACAGGCTGTTTTGTTGGGGTCGATAGTTTGTGTTTTGCTGCAATCGAAACTGTTTTTGAGTTGTTTTTCATGGTCTCGCAAAATACACCCTGTTATAAAAACGTTTTTCATTCGATGGTCTCCTATTATTATTGCTTCACTTTTAGTACAGATTGGGGAATTGGTTAATCGTTCTCTTGCGTCTGGTAAAGCGGGCAGTATTTCTGAATTGGGATTTGCCTGGAGAATTATTTCATCTATGCAAGTATTGATGTCTGGTTTTTCAGTTGTTATTTTCCCCACACTTTCCGCACAGCATGCAACAAATCAAATGGAGTCTTTTGTTACAGAGGTTGCTCATGGATGGCGTTTTATGGCAGTGTTACTAATTCCCATTTGTGCTGGTCTTGCTTTTTTTAGTGAACCAATTATTCGTGACCTCTTTCAACGAGGGGAGTTTACAGCAGAAGATACTCAGAAGGTAGCGTTTCTTGTTGTATTATTTTTAGGAGTGTTGGCAGGGTCTGTACTTGGAACGATTGCAGTGCAAACACTCAACGCACTCAAAGATACCTTGACTCCTGCTTTACTTGCAGTCATTGTTATTCCCATTTCAATTTTCTTCAAATTTCAATTTGGAAATACCCATTCTTATGGCGTCCCAGGAATTGCTGTGGTCACTTCACTTACTTTCTTATTCTCAGTAACCATTCTTGTTTTTATTATTCGAAAACGTGTTGGGAAAGGGATTTTCAAGGGGTTACTCAAAACGTCTTCTGTTACGATTCTTAGCACAGGGATTGCATTGGGACTTTCTGCATTGGTGATTCAGTTACCAATACGCTATAGTGCGCTGATTGCAGCACCAGTCGGTGCCGTGAGTTATCTTTTAACAATGTGGGCTTTGCGAAATGAATTTGCAATTCGTATGATGGGCTATCTTATCCGTAAGAGACCCGATTCAACAACTTAAGACATGCCAACAACAATAAGGAACAGCCAACCGATGAAAGCAGTCGCAGTTATTCCCGGAAAACCCAATTCTGTTCATTTGGCAGAACTCCCGATGCCCTCGTTGGAAGCCATTCCCAATGAACGGGGTGTGCTTGTGAAAACACTCAAGGTGGGTGTTGATGCAACAGACCGCGAAATCAATGAAGCTCAATACGGAACAGCCCCTCAAGGTGAAGACTTTTTAGTTTTGGGACATGAATGTTTTGGTGTTGTTGAAGCGGTTGGTAAGAACGTGAAACATGTCAAGCCGGGTGATTATGTTGCTTGTACGGTGCGCCGTCCGGGGGGATCAATTTACGATCAAATTGGACGTTCTGATATCACCAGTGAAGAGGTCTACTACGAACGAGGTATTTGTCTGTTGCATGGTTTTTTAACAGAATACTTTGTTGATGATGCAGAGTTCATTGTCAAAATGCCAGTCGGGTTAAAGCATTTGCATGTATTGGCAGAACCTGCCAGTGTTGCTGCCAAAGCGGTTCAACAAGCATTTGAAGCTCAAAAACGATTACAAGTTTGGTCGCCAAAAGTTGCTTTTGTCATGGGAGCAGGACAAATTGGTTTGCTCTCAACACTCATGTTGCGTTTGCGCGGTCTCGATGTTTACACCCTTGCCCGCTCTCCTGCACCTAGTTTGAAGTCAGAAATTACAGCAGGGTTCGATGCGACTTACATCAGCACGCAAGAGACCTCGATTCGAGAACTGGCTGCAAAAGTTGGCAAGCCAGATATCATCATCGAAGCAACCGGCAGCAGTTCTGTTGCGTTTGAAACAATGGAAGTATTGAACCTGAATGGCGCACTTGTTTGGACAAGCGTCACAGGCGGAAAACATCAGCAGGAAATCCCCACAGATAAATTGAACCTTGAATGGGTTTTGGGAAACAAGCTTTTGCTTGGAACCGTCAACGGAAACTTCCGTCACTTTGAATTAGGAATTGCTGACATGGCTTTAGGAGAGGTGACGTACCCGAATGTCATCGAAAGAATTCTGACAAACCCTGTTGACGGATTGGAAAACTTTGCAGAGATGATGCGTCTTCTGGTTGAAGACAAAGAAGCTTTGAAGGTTTACGTAAATGTTGCAGAAGATGAATAGCTTCTAATTGATGCCGTGACTGTCCATTTCGGTTCCTGCATTCTCGAATAATCCATTTGCTTTTAAACCAAATGTTTTGATAGCTGCAATGCAGACAATAATAATGAGTGCCAGCATCACAGCGTATTCTACTGCTGTGGGACCATCTTCTGATTTGAGGAAATTCTTAATGCTAGCAATCACAATAGGCACCTGATTAAAGTTTCAACGGAATTCTTTTTCTGTTTGCCCTAAAAGTAGCTTGTAATTGGCATGTGGTCAAATAAAAGTTTTTTGCCACTGAAAAAAAAGTCAAAAGAAACAGCCTTGAGTCTCCTTATTTAATGTTTACGTGCAACAGAATAGTTTCTTATCAATGAATATCGTGTGCAAAACACGCAGGATTTCTGTGTCTGAGTTCCCTTGATGGTTCTGGCTCACTGTCAGGTTAAGTAGTTTGGAAAGTTTTTTCGGAATAGGAAGAAAATTAGGAATTTTCTAAATAGGCAGGATTTTCCTGTTAGTAAATGCCGAAGATAACGATAGAAGTCTCTTCAAAACTCCTTTCCTACGCCTCTCTTCTTCAGGATTATGTCCAATTCAACAGAACCGCAGATAACACAAAGCAAACGATTGCTACTATTGCTTGCTCTGATGGGGGCTGCATTATTTGGTAGCAATACCTGTTGTGCATCAGATATTTCCCCTTCATTTTTGAACACTTGGAACTCGAACACTTGGAGTTTGAGTGATTGGAAAACGAAGAGTATTTCTACACCTCTTGTGAATTCAATTTTCCAGTTGAATGATACTCCTGTTTTATTTGCAAGTGATCAGGAGCCATACCTTCCTTTTCAAAGACAAAGACTTGAGCCGACTTTCGAGAATCCTCAACTGTTTGATATTGATATCCAACCCTGCCTTGATTGCAACGAAACAGAGATATTGTTTGATGACGAACCGGCGGGAATTTTTTCGTTGCGTCATGACACGCATCGTTTTTTTTCTATGCTTTGGGAAGATGCCCGTGATACCGTCACCTTGAAAAACAGTCTGTTTTTGGGAGTTGCATTGGGAGGTTCGCTTGCGATTCGAAGTAACCTTGATGATAGCGTGAGGCGTTACACTGCACGCTCTCCTAATCGTTGGGGAGATACAAGCGTTGGCTTTGGCAAATTAGGAGAACCGCAATTTCAAATTCCTGCATTGCTGCTGTTGTATGGTTACAGTAAATATCAGAAGAATGATCATCTTCATGATGTGAGCGTTTCGCTCATCAGTGCTTATACAATTACTGCTCTTTCGACAGTTGCGATTAAAGCCATCGCAAACACAGAACGTCCCAGCGACACATGGAACAACGGGCAATATGGATTTCCTTCTTTTCATACCTCTACTAACTTTGCAATGGCAGCAGTTATCGAAGAGTATTATGGTCTTCGGGCAGGGATTCCTGCGTATGCGTTGGCGGGACTTGTAGGATGGTCGCGTATTGATGAAAGAGACCATGATTTATCTGACGTTGTTTTTGGGGCAGCTCTTGGTTATGTCATTGGGAAATCGATTGCAGGAAAACATCGGCTAGGGAATTCTGATCTCCAGATTTCACCCTACTATCACCCGATCAACGGAACCTCTGGAATACAGTTTGAGTTCTCGTTTTGATTCGCTTGTTTTCGATCTTCTTCACTCCCCCCTGCCCTGCCTGGATGCACATTGATTGGGGTTTGCGAAGGCACAGCAGATTGATTTTGTGGTAGCCGCACTCGCCAGAGTGTGGAAAACATGGAGTTTGAAAACGCTGTCCCCTTCCTCTGTTTATTTTGATAAAATTATTCAGGGCATCTCAGCAATTATATCTTGCTGTGCAAACCCCAATATGAGTTCACCTCTGCGTGAAAATTGTGCATCGCTTGAAATTGATCTCTCGTTCAGGTCTAATGCTTAAACGCCCATTCACCACATTGTTCTCACTCATCTTTCATTGTTATTACTATGGAGTTTGTTTCTGATGAATCATCACGATCTCTCTGTTTTGAATTCTTCTCTTGGTGACATTTTTGAAGAACGTAGCAACCTCCAGAAAACAACCGTCAAACAAAAACTTCGTGTCATACAATGGACTGCTGGAGCGTTTGGTTTGCTGATGCTTGTTACAACGTTTGGGTTTCATGATGACCAGAATCAAGAAAAAAATCCTCAACACCAAACAGTCATTGCAAAAGAAAAAGAGAATACAACAGAAGACTCAGAACAGACCGCTCAAAAACAATTGGCAGCCTCGGAAAATAATCTCGGTTTGGCTTTTGCAGAAATGGCAAAGAGAGCTTCAGAAAATCAACGACATAACGAAGCCTATTTATACGCACTCAAAAAACTGAACCCTGTGACAGAAGAACAGACAATAGCTCAAATGGTCGGTCTCACAATAACAGGGGAGACTTATCTTACAATTTCCCGAGCAACAACACCCTCGCGCCATACCGGTGCTGTCTCCAGCGTCTCGTTTTCGCCCGATGGGAAGACCATTGTTTCGGGGATGCAAAATATGATTCGTCGGTACAACTCGGGTTATGTTATGACCGTAACAATAAAAATAACAAAGCCCTCAACTGGTACCAAAAAGCAGCAAATGCAAGCAACGCATACGGCAAAGAACGATTGCTATTCTTAACAAAATGGTTGAAAAAACTTCAGATGTCTACGGTGCGTTCAATAAGAGTCAACTCAATCGACTTCCAAAAATTTACATAAAAAGAACAATCTCAATAAGGAGATTTCTGTGCAACTCAATGAATTACGACGAGAACTATTGGCAGAGTTTTTAGGGACGTTGACACTCATAGTTTTTGGTTTGGCAGTAAATGCACAAGTGACTCTGAGTAGCCAGACAACAGGGACTTATCTCTCAATCAATTTTGGTTGGGGATTGGCGGTGATGATGGGGATTTATGTTTCGGGAGGAATTTCTGGAGCACATCTTAACCCTGCTGTCACAATTGCGCTGGCATGTTTGAGGGGATTTTCGTGGCGGAAAGTTATTCCATATATTTTGGTGCAACTTCTGGCAGCATTCGTGGCATCTGCGATTGTATTCTTTGTCTATTATGATGCATTGGGTGCGTATGAATCGAATTTACTTTCAACCAACAAAGCAGTACAAACCTTGGGCACATCTCACCTGATGGAGACTGCTGGCATTTGGGCAACATATCCTCAAGAGTTCTTGACGTTACGAGGTGGTTTTGTCGATCAGGCAGTTGGCACCGCATTCTTATTGATGCTGATATTTGCCATGTCGGATGGAAAGAATCTGGCACCTTATCCAAAGATTGCTCCGATCACTGTTGGAACAATTGTCTTTCTCATTGGAATGACATTCGGACTTAATTGCGGATATGCCATTAACCCGATTAGAGATTTTGGTCCTCGATTTTTCACATATGTTGCAGGTTGGGGTGGTGAAGTTTTTCAAAAAGGAAACGGCTTCTGGTGGGTGCCCATCGCGGGACCCATTGTGGGAGGTGTGGTTGGTGGTTTGACTTATGATTTATTCGTGAAGAATCAACATCCTGAAGATGAGAGTGAATAATCAATGAACAGACTAAGCACCGATAGGGTCTGCTGTGCAGACCGTTTGTGCGATGTTTGTTTTTATGAAAAGATTTTGATAAAATGACAAAACAGAGCTCCATACGATGTTGATGACAAGAAGAAACGAACAACACGCAAGTGCAATCACGGTCTGCTGTGCAGACCCTATCGGTGACAAAAAACTAAGTATCAGAGGTATTACTCATGGAGAGAAAATGTATGCTTACAAAGTTTATTTCAATTGCTTTAACGGGATGGATTTGTGCCATCGTTTCACCCGCAGTTGCTGCTCCCCCTCAGGTCATCGTTGTCAACAAGGGCATCGGGGGGCATTCTGCTGCTGACGGGTTAAAACGTTTTCAGCGTGACGTGTTGGACGTTAAGCCTGACTGCCTTATTCTTTATTTTGGAATGAATGATGCCAATAACCCGGGACGACGAGTCACTCCTGAAGCGTTTGGTAAAAGTATGCAGGCTATGATCG
>UOGL01000004.1_pt1 | contig 10256 bp, 5 predicted proteins | sample 1990131 | NCBI WGS metagenome assembly UOGL01 (sample SAMEA4728526, study PRJEB27164) | hydrothermal vent metagenome | biome: marine basaltic hydrothermal vent biome; feature: marine hydrothermal vent; material: mineral | place: Pacific Ocean | collected 2011-06-14/2011-07-23 | depth 1741 m | reverse complement strand
TGAAACGAGGGTCTCGAAAAATTGATGGCAACGGAGTGATGGTCAAAATTAAAACCATTCCCAAAGGAACCCGTAGCCAATCGTGGATGGGACCTCCTGATTTGAAAAACTACACCATCTCAGCAGACGTCCGAACTGCCATGAAAGATGGGAAAATGCCCGATGTTGGTCTCATTGGTCAGCGATACACATTTGACATGATGGGAGCAAGTCAGCAACTACAAATTCGAACATGGCCCCCTCAGTTACGCATGGCAAAAACGGTTCCTTTTCAATGGAAGCCGAACGTTTGGTACAGAATGAAAATGAAAACATCTGTCGAAAATGGGAAAGCCGTTTTACGTGGCAAAGTTTGGGAACGTGACAAAAAGGAACCCAAAGGATGGTTGCTTGAAGCCTTCGACCCTGTCCCAAATCGAACTGGCAGTCCCGGCTTGTTCGGTAATGCCAAAGATGCTGAGATATTTTATGACAACATTGTTATTCAAAAAAACAAATAATAAAAACAGATACAGATGATTACTCATCGCGGATTTCCCCCGATGCCTCTTTATAAAAAGGTGAGAGAAAATATGAAATTGAACGTTCGCAAAACATTACTTTGTACTTTGGTTGTCCTCTTCGGCTGGACTTTACTTTCAACAACCTCCGTTGTTTCGCAAGAGAAAAAAACAAAACCAGAGAAAAAAACAAAACCGGCATACAACCCAACAAAAGCTGCCTACGCTGAGATTGCAAAAAAAGATGTCGGCAAAAAAGATTGGTCCCAGTTTGGGGGATGGAACAGTCGCAATAATACACCCGAAGGAAAAAATATCCCGACGCAATGGGATACCGAAAAGGGGACAAACATTCTTTGGAAAGCAGAGTTAGGCTCACAAACTTACGGCAACCCCGTTGTTGCCAACGGAAAAGTTTATGTCGGAACGAACAATGGCGCTGGCTACCTTAAACGATTTCCCAAAACCGTTGACCTTGGTTGCTTGCTTTGTTTTGAAGAGAAGACCGGTAAGTTTTTGTGGCAACATAGTAGCTCGAAACTTCCGACAGGGCGCGTTCACGATTGGCCCCTGCAAGGGGTTTGTTCTGCTCCTTGTATTGATGGCAAACGACTTTGGTTTGTCAATAATCGCGGCGAGGTACTTTGTCTCGATACAGAAGGTTTCCTTGATGGCAAAAATAACGGTCCTTACAAATCAGAACCCAACGAAAATAAAAACGAAGCTGATGTCATTTGGAAATATGACATGATGAGTCAGTTGAAAGTCTCTCAACATAATATGGCAAGTTGCTCGGTTATTTGTGCGGGGGAAGTTTTGCTCATCAATACCTCAAACGGGTTAGATGAATCACACATCAATCTTCCTTCTCCGAATGCTCCCAGTTTTATTGCGATGGACCGCAACACGGGAAAAGTTCTTTGGACAGATAAATCACCCGGCACAGAAATTTTACACGGGCAATGGTCATCACCAACATTTGCGGTTATTAACAATGTTCCTCAAGCACTGTTTGCAGGAGGAGATGGTTGGATTTATAGTTTTGACCCTGCTGGCGATGGCAAAGGAAATGCAAAACTTCACTGGAAGTTTGATTGCAATCCTAAAGATTCAAAATGGATTTTAGGAGGACGGGGAACACGCAACAACCTGATTGCAACACCTGTCGTTTATGATGGAAATGTTTATTGTGCTGTCGGTCAAGACCCTGAACATGGCGAAGGAATTGGACATGTCTGGTGTATCAACCCGAACAAAAAAGGAGATGTCAGCCCAACGTTAGCGGTTGATGCCAATGGAAAACCGCTCGTACGACGACGGCTACAATATGTTAATAAAAAGAAGGGTGAGAAAATCCTTCCGAATAAAAACAGTGCTGTCATTTGGCATTACAGTAAATCGGGCGAAGAGTTTGAACAACAAATGCACCGTTCGTGCGGGACGGTTGCCATCAAAGATGACATTCTTTACATCGCAGATTTCAGTGGATTGTTTCACTGCCTGAATGCAAAAACAGGGAAAGTTTATTGGACACACGACCTCTTTGCAGCAGCCTGGGGTTCGCCGTTAATTGTTGAAGGGAAAGTTTACATCGGCGATGAAGATGGCGACATTGCGATTTTCAAGCATAGCAAAAAAAAGAAACTCATCAGCGAAATTAATATGAATAGCAGCTCTGTTTACAGCACTCCTATTGTTGCGAACAATGTCCTTTTTATCTCCAATAAGTCAACATTGTATGCCATTCAATCAAAGAAGTAGACAGCTACGTGAATGATTTATTATCAATGAAATCGTGTGCAAAATGCGCAAGATTTCTGTGTCTGAGTTCCCTTTATGGTTCTGGCTCACTGCCAAGTTGAGGATTACCAAAATGAAACTTAAAATGACAGCATGTATTGAGGCTTCGAAAGAAGAGGTTTGGGAAATTCTTTCAGACGTCACAAACGTCTCTTTGTGGATTGCTCCTATTCTCTCTGCCCGTTGTGAAAGTGATCAAAAACGTGGCGTTGGAACAGAAAGAATCTGTCAATTAAAAGGAAATATGACCATCAATGAAAAGTGGATTGAATGGAATGATGGAGTTTCATATACCTATCAGGTCTTTGGTTCTCCGTTGATAAAATCTGCCAAAAACAAATGGTCTGTTGAATCGATAAACGGAAAAACTCTTCTCACAACAGAGTCTGAGGTGCAACTGAAAGGTGGTCTTTTCGGCAAACTGTTAGAGCCATTGATGTCTCTTGCATCAAAACGAATGGGAGCAAATTCATTAGCTGCAATCAAATACCTGATTGAAAACGGAAAGCCCTACGAAGGAAACTTTTCAGCACTCCCCAAGGTCCCTGCTGTCTGTTAGTGCTTGTTATGTTTTGCATAGAAAATTATTGACATGGAATGATCACCTGTCTACACCAACAAGAAAACAATAACTCACTCCGCATATTATTCGGTTTTCAAATCAAACGGAATCACATTTGCCCTTGGTTTGATTTCTACGGTGATTTCTTTTGAAATAACTTTTATCTCTTCGCTATCAATATCGCGCACTTCTATTTTATTCAGCCCAGCTACTGCACCACGCAACAATGGAATGTTGTAATATCCACGTGACACACTCGACCAAGCAGTCGGTTCCGTTTTGGGATGAGGAGGAATAAAAGCAATAGTACCATGATTCAGAGGTTTGCCATCAATCATTATTCTTCCTTTCACACTGCCGCGTGAAACATTTGATAACAGACCAGAAGCTTTCATCCAGTCACGTAGTCTTTTTTTCCATGTCGAGAGAATCGGGTTTCCTGATGCCATGCCAACGCCGTGGGGACCATTTTGGTAAATATGCATTTCTGCTGGAACATTATTTTTTCTCAGTGCTGCGAAGTATACTAAGCTATTTTCAACTTTTACTCCGGGGTCTTCTGCGGTGTGAAAGAGAAATGTTGTTGGCGTTTCTTTTGTCACTTGAGTTTCATTAGAAAGTAACGCAAGTAATTTGGTATCAGGTTTTTTTCCTAATAAGTTACGCATAGAACCTCGATGTGTGATTTCGTTTTTCGACGAAATCACGGGATAGCATAAAACAGAAAAATCGGGGCGTGATGAAACACGTTCGACGGGGTCTTTTGATTTGCTTTTTCCTGCATCGAAATGCGTTGAAACAGTCGATGCCAAATGTCCTCCCGCAGAAAACCCCATCACTCCAATGCGGTCTGCTTGGATACCATACTTTTTTGCATTTGCCCGTATGTAGCGAATGGCACGCGAAACATCTTGCAATGGAGCGGGGTGATGATATTTTGGACCAAGACGATATTTCAACACCACAGCAGTTACCCCAAACGAACGAAACCACCGGGCAACATGCGAACCTTCATGCGTGATGGCAAGGTGCCCATAGCCACCACCAGGACAAATAATAACTGCTGTTCCATTTGCTTTTTCTTTCGCAGGACGATAAACGCGAATGCTCGGCTTATCTTCTTCTGCTTTTCCTTTTGCACCGGGAGCACCCTCTTCCCACAATAAAACGGGCTTCGGATTTTTGAAATCATTTGCTTGCACTGCCGGTGGTAAGGCGAATAACACCAGCAATCCCAATAATTGATAAGAGAAAATTGCATTCATTCTTATGTTGCTCCGATAAAAAGTGTTGTCATGATTTTTGAGTTTCTCTGCAAACATCATACCCTGACAAGCCATCGTTTGTCGATTTATATGCCCTGTTATTTTTGATTCTTCTTACATTTTGGAATTCCTTTAGGGAACCTCTATTGATTCAAAATCAACATATTAACAGGGAGCACAGACATTATTGACTTTAGTACAATTACCTTATAAACTTCAGTCTACTAATGTCTTGAACTCCTATTTGTGTTGCTCGTGTTTTCTTATCATTACTGCAATATAAAAAACGTCCACCCCATTGTCCTTATTACTTTATGGATTGCTTCTCATGCTTCTTCGATTTTATCTTATCCCATTATTGTTGTTTATGATGAGTTTTTCGATGCCCGTTATTGCAGCCGATGACTCTCCATTTCAAAACCAAACTGTTGCTTTCTGGCCACTGAATGAAGGGCAAGGACAACATATTCGCAATCAGAATGCCGATGATTTTCACGGGGCTGTTACAAAGAAAGGATTTACTTGGAAAAAGTCTGTTGCTTCTTTTCCTGGCGATAAAGTGGGTGGACATATTCGGATTCCAGATGGTGGTAAACTTCTTGCCGGTCCTGCTTTTGAGATTAGTCTTGATGTGCGCCCCACCTCAGCAAATTCCGTTGGTCCACTTCTCGGCACAAAAAGTGTTTCAGAATCAAGGGGCGGGTTCAATCTTCATTACTGGCTGAAAGGAAAACGGTTAAGCTTTAATTTTGCTGATGGCACTCAAGTTTACCATTTTCGTTTCAAATGCCGGTTGCCTGTCAATCAGTGGTCAAGTCTCATTGTGCGGTATGATGGTACTGATGTTGTTGCTTTTGTGAATGGAAAAGAAATTGGGCGACACTCACAACCAGGACAAATTCTAAAAAACAATCCTCGAGCACCATTACTGATTGGTGGCTACATGAGTAGTACAGATTGTTGGAAAGGACAGTTGCGTAACATTCGTTTGAAGCATTTAGCAACGGCAAAAGGTTCGCAGGTTGTTCGAGTGAAAACATCTCCAAAGATTGATGGCATCATGAATGATGCCATCTGGAAAAAGACGGGGTTTCATCCTTCCGTTTCAGACCCTAAAACAAGTTATGCACTATGCGCTGACGACACGCATCTTTATATTGCTGCACGATGCAGTATCACCAGAACAAAACGTAATAAGAATACCCCGCTGGTTATTTCACTTGATCCTGAAATTACGGGACACCGTTATTTTCAAATCGAGTTGACTCCCGGTAATAAAGTCTCGACAGCACTCGTCGGTTATTACGGACGTTTGGTACAAGATGATTTTACAATTTCTAAATTAGCAACGGCAACAAAAGTTCAAGCAACTCGGTGGACTGCTGAGATTGCAATTCCCTTTGCCAGCCTGGCTGTTCCTGAAAAGAATCAACCTTACTGGCGTTTAGATTTGCGACAGATGAAATCGGTTTCAAATAGGAAGAGACAAATGCGTATCATCAGTAACCTTCCTGCTCCTCGCTACTCAGTAAAACAGAAACGTCGTATTGGTTCTTTGATTTATCAATGGAAGTTAAACGACCCTGCACCACTTGATCTTGATCTCAAATTTCGTCCGCCTCACAACACATGGTTTGTTGCTAACAATTTGGTGGTTCCCAATTGGTTTAACATTGATTTGCCTGCAAAAAGTATTCGCGATTTTGATGCTCATCTCATATTAGATTTACCCAATGGGATCGAATTACTTCATGTGGGAACATTGAAAGCAGATAGCTCGGTAAAAACGAAGCTCCGAAAAAGTCGCTTCACTTGGAAGAAAGAAAACAAAGGCAGACCGATTATCCATCAAGGTAAACCCTACACGCGATACCGTATTGATGTTGCCGAAATTCATCAACGATTACATACGATTGGTCCATTTTACTTGCGCTCATCACAGCCCAATGAGACAGTTCAAACACTCTACTATCAAACAGTCTATCCCAATAGCAAGCATCCTGTTGAACAGCTTAAACTGATTTCAAAAACATTTCCCACACCAGGTCCGCCAAAGAAATTGTTAGCCAGCCTTACTTGGATGTCTCCAGAAGATTACATGAATTGGCCCGATGGACTCAACAGCTATTCTCAACTAGGATTCAACGCCTTCTCCATTCAAAAACGAGACCGCAATCTTCTTCCGCAGGGTGCCAAAACATTCTTAGATCGTGCGCGTCAACAAGGGATGAAAATTGTCGCTGTCGATTCTGCATTCCACTCGCTTCTTTCCCAACCAGATGCCCATAGCATTCTTGCATCTGGTCGAACTGCGCACGATGTTTGTCCTGCATATCGTGGGCACGCTTATCAAAAAGAGCTTCAGTCAATTGCGTTATGGAGTGCAGAACTTCAAGCAGATTATCTTGTTCTCGATGTCGAATGTTTTCAAAAAGGTTCTGATTATGGAATCAGCAAAAGTTGCTCTCGTTGTGCAGACTACATTACAAAAACAAAGCTTTCCCCACGTATGTCGATGATTTCTCTTGGCACTGCAATTCAAAAAGATGTTCACAAATCCGTTAAAAAAGTCCATCAGCAGCGTCGTATCACACCGCCAAATATCGGATTTTATCATAGCAAGCCTGGTGGATTTGTTTATCAAAACACACTCTGTTTTGATAAAAGTTATCCCCAATTTGTCGGTCACGCAGAACCTGTTTTTTACAATACTCAAAAGGATTCAACCGGCTCAGAGATTCGACGGATGCGTCGACTCATAGACCATGGAGACCTGATTCCCTGGTTTACCACAGGATTTCATGTCGCAGGTGGTCGCCCGATAGAGTATCCCAGCGAATGGGTTTACGATCGAGTGCTCGAAGGCTATGGCAATGGAATTCGCGGGATCAACTGGTTCACATTCAAAAACTTTGAAGCAGCAGATTTTTACTATTACGCCAAAGCAATCGAATCAATCAAGCAAGTTGATAACCTGATTTACGACAGCCAGCCTTTGGATAATGTTGCAATCAATAAACCTTACAAAGTCACTGCAATAAAACATTTGAAAACAAAATCAATTCTATTGCTCATTAGTGAATATACCAAAGGTGCATCTGGTAAAGTGGTTGTCACTCTTCCAGTCTCCATTGCCCAAGGCTCTCAGCTTTACGACTTGGCACGTCACAAAAAAATCAAAACCATCAGCGGTCGTCGCATGACATTCACCTTTAACCCCGGTGTCAAAGGTGCTCACACCTCACTCTTCCTCATCAAATGAATCGATCTGTACTTACTTAAAAAGCTTGCTGGTTTGCCCTGAAGATTTGGGTTGTTTGAGCCGTTTGCTCTTGGAATAGATAGCAGAGTTTGTTCCTGAAGAGACACGATTTCCGATGGTCTGGTTGACACCAGTACTGTGTGCTCCAGATTTTAACTGCCAAGGAACATCTTCACCTGGTAACCAAAGGCGTCGAGAGGGAACGTGTCCCATATAAGCAAGGAAATCTTTCAGGCTAATAACACGAACACCTCGTTCACGTGCTTGCTCTCTCATTTTTTTCAGGTTTCTTTGAATCTCTTTTGCCTGATTTTGTTTTTCCACTTCAGGAAAATCGGTAGGGCTGGGGATATGTCCGACAACAAGGAATTTTGTGTTTACATCGATATTCTTTCCTTCAAAGACACCTTGATTATCGACTTGACCACCAATTTCAGCGTTTGCGTCAGCAATGATATGCTGCAATTGCTTTCGGTCAAGTTCGTATTTTTTGTCGCCATCTAAATCAATCAATCCAACAAACGAAAATCGCTCTTTTACCCCTGAAGACCAGGCAGGTGTATAAACCAAATCGCCTTTAGTAATTGGTCTTAGAATATCGTCCTCTCGAATTTTACATTCTGCCAAGTGAGGACCTAATGTTCGAGTGACTTCGATGGATGCTTTAATGTCATGTGTTCCTTGTCCCACTCCACCGCTGTTTTTTGAATAAACGCTCAGAGTTAATCGCTTAGGAAGGTTGTCTGCTTCACCAAGGTTAATCCAGACAAGCCTGTTGACATTATCCACTAAGCGGATCAAACCATCAGCAGGATCAGGGGTATTCTTTCTGGTTTTTTCGATGATTTCCAGAAGTCTGTTATTCGTTGACTTTAACCGATCTATTCTTTCGTTGGCTTGTGCCATCAGTTTGTTATGCTCATCTGCCATTTGATTTTTTTCATATCTTAACTTTGAATTTTCTGCATTTGCTTCATCGACCTCTTTTCGCATAGTGCGGATGGCTTCATCTTTACTGAGTTGTACGCGGGCAAGGTCTTCTTCTGCTTTTTTCTTTGCCGCCATCTCCCTTTGCACAGAAATATCATACTGCCTGCGTAAAGTAACCATTTGTGTTTTTGCCCCCCCCAATTGTGCAAACGAAGAATCTCGTTCTTTGATGACAGTATCAAGGTTTTGGCTCAACTTAACAAAAGCTTGCGCCAGAGTTAATTTCTCTGTACTCTTACCATATTTTCCCTGTGTCTCTGCAATGGCTTTGCGTACTGTTCCATCTGCGGGATTACTCTCGTTCCCTATCTTTTTCTGTTCATAACCGATCGTTTTTTTCAGATCATCAAGGTCTTTCTGTTTTTTGTTGAAAGCACTCTTGGAAGTATCGCGGTCTGCTTTTGCCTGACTTGATTCAGCACGCAAGGCTTTGTCTTCGTCAAAATACATGTACGAGACAACTCCCAAAATAACACTCAACATCACAAAGAAAATTAATGTAAAATGTACTGCGGTTGTTTTACTACCAGATGCCATCTCTTCTACCTCGCAATGAAAAAGGGGGTTGTCAGAACGATGAAACGTTCTTCACTGTTGACGATATGCCCACGATGTGTTGTCAGAAGACGTCCACAAAATCCGTCTGCGTAAAATGTAATATCTACGCTATTTAAGTCTAAAAGAGAAAACAGGTATGTCAAGAACAAACTTGTGGATTGTATTACTAACCTCAAAGATCGTTAAAATTTTAATAATGTGAACCAGCGGTCAAAGAAATACGGAATGTGGCTGACAAACCAGCTACGCTGAGAAACTCTATTTTTCTCGATCAAAATTGAAAAAGCTCCGTATTCAAAATAAATCAAAGGAGTGTACGCCTTACAAACAAAAGCAAAACCCCTTATTCTCTTTGTCATCGACCTTTTTTCACCCAGAAAATAAGGGATGCTCCTGTTTAGAGAGAGAAAAACTTGTATTCAATGAGTGACATCGCAAGCTGTATCGTTCAAAATAGATAGCGCGAGAGTTGTAATTCCTCTCGCTTTAATGATAAAAGCGATCTTGCAGATTGTAGCAGAGGCAAGTTCTTTGCAAATAACCATAAACGTAACTATTCAGCGAAGCCTACCTCCCCTCCCTTTTTAGGGAGGGGAGAGGGTCTCAGTGTGGTTTGTGATTGAGCTTTTTTATTTTTAGACATTCGTAAATGAATGTCTAATAGCAAAATGCACAGTGAATTTGAATTGAACCGTTTCACCCTCCCCTCACCCCTCCCTCAAAGGGAGGGGGATTTACTTAATAAACTTCACCGCTGAGTAGTTACCCATAAACAATAAATCCAAAACATAAAATCCTATGGCAGACCGTTTCTACTTACCCCTTTCTTACAATGCTGCCACCGTTGAAATTGACGGAACGGAAGCGCATCATTTAACGGGAGTCATGAGAAAAAAAAGTGGGGATGTTGTTGAGTTATTTGATGGCAATGGAACCGCAGTGCTGGCAGAAATTATTGAAACAAAAAAACGCTCTGCCTTGTTACGCATTCAGAAAATCATTGTACAAGAGACCATTGAACCAGCACCGCGCATCATTCTTGCAACAGCGGTTCCGAAAGGTGAACGGTTTCGGTGGTTAGTTGAAAAAGCAACAGAAATTGGCATTTCGAAAATTATCCCCTTGCAAACAACACGCAGCGTGGTGCAGCCAAGTGCTGGGAAAATTAAAAAAATGCGGGCAACAATTATTGCAGCCTGTAAGCAATGTGAGCGCAATCAATTGATGCAATTGGCAGAACCAGTCACATGGAAAAATCTGTTTCAAAACATTCCTCAAAAGAATCTTGTTGCAGTTGGTCATCCGCAGGGAGTTTCTGT
>UOGL01000519.1_pt1 | contig 10403 bp, 6 predicted proteins | sample 1990131 | NCBI WGS metagenome assembly UOGL01 (sample SAMEA4728526, study PRJEB27164) | hydrothermal vent metagenome | biome: marine basaltic hydrothermal vent biome; feature: marine hydrothermal vent; material: mineral | place: Pacific Ocean | collected 2011-06-14/2011-07-23 | depth 1741 m | reverse complement strand
TACACTGGCTCACTGCCAAGTTATGGTAAACCGTTTAGTTTTCTTGTGACCCATTCTGCCATCAGTAAGCTAAAAAAGAGTAACATAATAAGCCAGTGGTCCCATAATGTTCGCTCGTGACGCAGTGCTGTTTTTAACTCGGGGTTTTGAAACAGCTCTGGGATTTTATGAACTTGGTCGGGAAGGAAAAGTTTTCCCTGACTGGCATCTGCAATTTTAGAAAGTAAAACTTTGTTTGCAGCCAGTTCACTTAATTCAACAGTTTGGCGAGGTGTCACATAAAGTTGAGTTACCACATCGTTACCAAGCTCAATTCCTTCTGCAATCAATTTCGTTTCGTACTCGCCCTCCGGCAATGCAATTTGCCGTCCTTCATACAAAAGTGGATTACTCTCTGAAGGAACCAACGGGCACGTTGCATAGGGTTCGGTTGTTGATTCTCCTTTGCGATAGATTTCAACCTTTGCTTTCAGAAGAGGCTGCTCGTTCAGAAAATGTTGCTTCCAACGTGCTTGAAAAATAACCTCCTCTCCTTTTTGAATAACACTCTCCTGCAAACCAAACTGTACAAACTCGTTTGCTGTTGCTGCTCTGTTGAGTGCTGCCCAGCGGCATAGCTGCCCCCAAAATCGATGATGATAACTATCCCCGACCCGAAAGCGCCACCGCCAGGTGCTTTCGATTCCTATCCACATGGTTTTTCCCAAACCGTAATTTTGCTGAACAATGAGAGCGGACGTCCGTTCTGATTTCAATGTTGGTTTGACATCAGGAAGCAACGCTGTTGCCAAGACGGTTGCCCCTGGTTTTGCTTCTCCTAAAATTCCCCATGTGTGCCCCGGTAGCGTTTTCCAGATAGAACGGTTCCCGATACGATTGGAAGAAAATCGAAACATTTTCTCCCGCTCTCCATCTGGTGTAATTGTCAAACGGAAACCTCTTTCTGAGGGAGGAGCAATTGCAGCGTCTCCAGTCATTTCAACGGTTCGTAAGTTTTTCATCGGTAACAGACGTGTGAGAACAGGGTTGTTATGCTTCAGCGGAAAATACTGTTTGCCTGCAACGAACAAAACGGTTCCTCCCATTTCAGAAACATATTGCTCTAACAATTTCCAACCGGTTTCTGAAATGGCTTCGGGAGAAATATCACCAATGATGACAATGTCTTGTTCTGCAAAGGGTGAGTTTTTCAAATCGTTGACATCGGTTGGTACCTTGAGTTGATTGTTGAAAGAGGGGGTAGGAAGAACTTTCAAGTAAGGTTGTTCAAACAAAACTTCTTTCAGACTTACTTGTTTGTCTCGCTTGAGGGCATTGTAAATGAACTTGAATTCCCAACGTGCTTCTCCATCAATAAGCATCACATGCGCTAAATCATCAATCACAGAGTACGCGAATCTTTTTTCGTTATTTGTTGTATATGTCTCCCCTGCTTGCACATCAATGCGAATCGTTTGTTCGTGCCAGCCTTTCTGTTTGGTGTTTAACTCGAACTCAATGTTGGTTCTGGTTTCTGTAGGAACGATTGTTTTTTTGAGAGGTTCTTCTCCTTCTCTTTCCAGAAAAACGTCAATCGATTTCCCTTCAAATCCTGCTGTATGAATCATGGCAGAGAGCATGGCTTTATCATCTTTGCGCGGCATCGAATCAAACGTTAATAACCCGACAGCAATATCACGGGGTTGTTGTTCAGACCCTAGCAGCACAGGGTAAATTGGAACATTGGCGTTCCCAAATTGTTTTGCCAGTTTGATGACATCGTTTTGAGAATTGTCCTGTCCATCGGTCAATAAAACAATCCCTATCAGTTGAGATGATTCTGAACTTGCAGCCTGTTTTTGCATCGCAGCAGAGAGGTCAGAAATTTCAATCGAAATGTTTTCAGGAGGCTTTTTGATAAGTTCCTGTAATGTTTCTGAATTTGCTCCTTCAGATGCCCCTGCAAAGACAACCAAATTGACTTGTCCCGTTTCACTCAGTTTTTCCAAAAGTGGAGACGATGTCGCAGTCAACAGTTTCAAGGCAATCTCTTTTCGAGAAAGTTGACCAACCTGATGGAAGACTTGCTGCATATTTGCTTTTCTAGCAGTAACTAATTGCAGACGTTGTTCTTTGTTTTTGATTTCATTTTCATCAACCCACACCGGTTCTTTGCCTGCATCATAGGCGCGTTGCCAACGGTCAAGGCGTGCGTTAATTTTGCTGTTTCCGACCATTCCCAGTGCGCGTGCCCAGCGAAGTTTTTCCGCTTTTGTTGCTTGCTTGTCGCTCATTGCCATGCTTCGTGAAAGATCGACTCCTACCAGAATACGCCCTGTTTTTTCTTTATCAATTGTCCAACTGATGACTGGTTCCAGCCAAACAATAAACAGCAATGCCAATACGACCAATCTTAATGTCAACAACGCATAACCAACTTTGCGCGGAACAAGATGTCTCTCGTAACGCATCAGCATCCAAATCATCACCAGCGCAACAATAATGGCTCCCGAAATGAACAAAAGCCACCCCAGATGATGCGTACCGTAGTAAAGAAATTCACGTTTTAACATAAGTCAATTCAGTGGTTGGTCAATTTTACTTTCTCATCAACAACCGCATGTCCTCCCTGTACAAGGCGCCGTGTCATATAAACTTCTGCAACCAATATCACTAAAAACAGAAGCAATAAAATATGCCAGAATTCTGCCCGTGACTGGTCCGTCAACCATTCTTCCTGTAATTGTTTTTGAGTTTGAATGAACTGCAAATTGCCATTTTCAGAAAGTGTCTCTTTTTCGACATCACTCAACGGAGTGAAATTTGATTCTTTGTGATCATAATTGAGAACAAAACTTTGCTTCTGTAAAGCCTGTTTGTTATTGGTTGAATTATTTTTTTGAATCAAATAATAAACGCCGGGTAACGTGGTTTCATCAAGTCGTGCGAAGGTTTCGATATCATCTCCTGTGACTATTGGAGAGAGTTCTTTCTGAGCAGGGTTTTGGAAGTGGTCTGTCTTTGTCGAAAAGTTTGAAGAGACCGGAACAACAATAGGGGTTCCCACATGCAAGTTACGAACGGTTTTTCCTTTTGCAAGATAGAAAACCGCTTCATGTAGAAAGGTGACAAAATCATGCTTGGTCGGAAGCGTACTCCAGTCAGCATCAATCGGGACAGCTAACTGTAAAACTCTTCCCCGCCCGACATTTTTAGTGACCATCAACGGTGTGGGAATACCAAGTTCAGCAATGACAACAGGCTTTGTTTCAGAGAAAATAGAATCGTTTAATTCCTTTTCGATACCCTCTTCATTGCCTCCTTCTGCAATCGGTTGGAGAACATCTAACTTCCACCATTTAGAAAAACGGACATCAGGAAAATCCCCTTGTTGTTCTTGTTTGAATCTCTCGAGCCAAGGCAGTTTCAAACTTGAATCGAGCAGACGAACTCCTGAGAGAATTTGACTATTATCTTTTTTGATACTATCAAATTTGGCTGGTAATAATGGGTGTTTGGGTGTTGACAACATACGATTATAGAAACCTGGCTCAACTAAATTGCCGGGGGCAATCAACAATCCGCCGCCACGACGAACAAAGTTTGTCAGCAAGGTGGCAACGGTTTCATCGATACGTGGCACATTTGCCAGAATGACAACTTCAACTTTTTTCAAATCCTCTGCTGTAATTCTATCCCAGCGTATCACGTTTGCTTGAACCCAGGGGGTTGCAGAAGCAAGAGGTGTGAGTGCAGGAAGGACAAAGAAAGTTTCATCTTTTGCAGGGTCAGATTGGGGGTCTCCGTTGATAATCAATACAGGAAGTGCAGAGGTAATTTCGACTGCTGCATCGGAACGGTTATCTCCCGGAATCGGGTCAGCATCAAGCACGACACTCAAAACATTCGTTCCGTTTGTTTTCAAACGATGTTCAAACTCAACCGTCTGCTCACCCCCTGGATGAAGATTAATGGTGATGGTTTTTTCTTTCAGTCGCTGCCCGTTTATTTCTAAATAAACGCGACGAGTAATTGGCTCTGTCCCCCCGTTGTAGCTGATAGTGGTTTGGATTTGAATGGGAAAATTGGGGACGGTATATTCACGATTCAGCACCAATTCACCAACATGAAAGTTAGCGATTCCGCCTGAAGGAATTTCTGAAACATTCACCACCCAGGTTTGAGGAGCAACAGCAGGTTGTTCAAGAAGTGCCCGATGGACAGACCAGAAATTATCATCATCGACTTGCCAACCATATGCTTGTCCATCGGTCAGCACAATAATTTCGCGTGAGAGATTACTTGTTGTACTTAAAATTTGGACTCCCTGCTGAACAGCTTGCGCCAAATAAGATGCGCCCGCAGGAGGAGGGATTTCTTCGAGCGCTTCACGTACCCTGTCAAAATTGCGTGTCGGACTTTGCAATAAAGGGTGCACCTGTTCGCGGGCATCTAAAATTGTTACGGTATCTCCAGGACGCATGACTTCGAGGGTTTTGTGAATCCATTGAATCGCTTTAGCGTGCGGCGTGGTCTCTTTTCCTTCCCACCCCATACTCAAAGAGCCATCAATAATAAAAACGACATCGCGGCTTTGGCTGGAAACCATTTTGGTAAGGAACCCACCCGATGCCCAAGGGCGTGCCAACGCAAAAACAATGAAAGCAATCAACCCCATACGCAATAACATGAGGAGAATATGTTCCAAGTGAATACGCCGCCGAGCTGCCTGTTTCAACTCTAAAAACTGCATTGCTCCCCATTCGACAACGTCGTAGTTTTTTCGACTCAGCAAATGTGCCAACACCGGCAGTGTAATTCCTGCCAATCCTAACAACATCAACGGATTCAAAAAATTAAATAACACAATAATGATTCTCTGTAATAACTTCCGGTTCGCCTTCAATGTTAAAAGGCATTGAATTGTTTCGATTCAGCATCTGGAACTTGCCCAACGGTTCCCTGCGTGGCTGGTTTGACAGCCACAACCAAAGTAAAATGATTGACGTAAAACATCTTTAATCATTTAACGATGCTTTTACGTTAGTAATACAGTAAGCTAATGATACACTATCCTACTGGGGATGTCTGTTGAGAATAAAGAATGTCTGATACATTTATGAAATCGAAATGAAATGTTAATACTAGGAATTGAAACATCAGGACGCGAAGGGTCTGTTGCGTTATTTAACAAAGGGGAGATTGTCGATTCTCAATCGCTCTCTCAGGAGGGGCGACGTCACGCACAATTGTTAGTAGCAGAAATTGATGCCATGTTGCAACGACACAATTTCTCTGCAACAGATTGCGATGGAATTGCAGTCAGTATTGGTCCCGGTTCTTTTACCGGTTTGCGTGTAGGGGTTGTGTGTGCCAAAACATTTGCCTATGCCACCGGTTGCCTGTTGGTTGCGGTTGATACATTTTTGGCGATTGCAAGTAACGCCCCCAATGATATTGAAAAAATCGAGGTCATCTCGAATGCACAACGAGGAGAGCTTTTTGTCGGCAAGTACATAAGAAACAGTGAAGGGAACTTCTTTCGCACAGATGAAATTGAAATGATTGGAACGGAAGAATTCATCAAGTCACTTTCGTCAAAAACAACCATTGCAGGTTCAGGTGTTCGACTCATTGAGGAAGAAGCAAAAAAACAAGGTGATACTTTACAAGGTAACATTTTACCAGAAGAATACTGGCAACCACAGGCAACACAAATTTGTCTTTTGGGAGAACAACTCATCCAACAAAACGAAACAGCCAACCCTTGGACATTAGCTCCTCATTACATTCGTCACAGCGCAGCAGAAGAAAAGCGCGCAGCAGAAGAAGGGAAATAAACGAAAGAAGGAAAAAAACATCCCAAAGAATTCAGGTAAAAAAACCTTCAATAAGATCTTAAAACGCTGGTCATAATTGGTTGACATTGAACAACTCTGTACTTTGAAATTACGTAACTATTCAGCGAAGCCTACCTCCCCTCCCTTTTTAGGGAGGTGACTGAGGGGAGGGTCTCAGTGTGGTTTGTGATTGAGCTTTTTTATTTTTAGACATTCGTAAATGAATGTCTAACAGCAAAACAGACCGTGAATTTGAATTGAACCGTTCCACCCTCCCCTAACCCCTCCCTCAAAGGGAGGGGGATTTACTTAATAAACTTCACCGCTGAGTAGTTACGAAATCACAAAGTGAAATCCCTGCTACCTTACCAGCCAAGGTAAGGGTTCTCCTGCGGGAGGGAGTTTAATGAGTTCAACTAATGTCACTTCGGGATGAGCTGCAATTTCTTGAATGACTTCATCAGAAGGAGCCGTATCTAAGTTGAGGACTGCAACAGAATCGCCTCCTTGCTCTCGACTCATTCGTCCCAATGCCATGTGAGCGATATTGACATTATTTTTTCCGCAAACGTTGCCGATGAATCCAATTAAACCAGGGACATCGCGGTGATGGTATATCAGCATCACGCCATCGAGATAACTTTCGAGTTGATAAGGACCGAGCTTGACCAGCCGTAGGTATTCGTGACCAAACAATGTTCCCGCCGCGGTCAGTTCTCCCTCTTCTGTTATCACTGTTGCAGTAATAACAGTCGAAAAATCACTGATCTCTGATGAACAAGATTCGGTAATACAAATTCCTCGTTCACGTGCTTTGAGTTCTGCGTTGACGATGTTGATGTTCTCGTCTAATGCCTTTTCTAATAAGCCTGCTGCAAAACTGGATGTGAGCAATTTTGTTTTTTTGGTTGCGGCTTCTCCTTTGTAATGAATCGTTGCAGAGGTAATACAGCGAGAGCGATTTTGTTGTGCCAAAAGCAAACCAAGGCGGTGTGCCAAATCAAGGTGCAACCGCAAGTCTTCCATTTCGGGACCACTTACAGGTGCCATGTTAATGGCATAACGAACTTCATTACGCAACAAAAAACCTGTAATAATATCTGCTGCTTCCATGGCGACAGATTCTTGTGCTTCTTCTGTTGACGCTCCTAAATGAGGGGTCAGCAAAACTTGCGGAAGTTGTACAAGCCTTTTGTTTTCAGGAGGTTCTGTCTCAAAAACATCGAGTGCTGCTCCTGCCACCTGCTTTTGTTCAATGGCATCTGCTAAGTCATTTTCATTGACAATTCCGCCTCGGGCACAGTTGATAATTCGCACCCCCTTCTTCATTGTTGCGATACGTTCCGCGTTAATGAGTCCGCGTGTTTCGTCTGTAAGTGGAGTATGAACAGTCAGATAATCACATTGGGTGACAATGTCATCGACATCTCGAAACAGTTCAATCCCCTGCTCTGCTGCGCGCTCTGCTGAGAGAAAGGGGTCGTACCCAATCACTTTCATTTCAAGACCTTGTGCCCGTCTTGCAACCGATTGTCCAATGCGACCTAACCCAATAACTGCTAATGTTTTTCCTGCCAGTTGTGTTCCTGTGAAGAGTTTGCGTTCCCACTTTCCTTCTTTCATGCTGGCAGCAGCCAGTGCGATATTGCGAGAGAGCGCCATCATCATTGTAATCGTATGTTCTGCGGTACTGGTGGTGTTGCCCGCAGGAGTGTTCATGACCACAATTCCTTCATGCGTTGCTGCTGCTAAGTCGATGTTGTCAACACCCACCCCCGCACGCACAATGACTTTGAGCCGCTTTTGCCCTTCAAGTAATTCTTTTGTCAGTTTTGTTTTGCTGCGAATAATAATTCCATCTGCCTCTTTGAGCGCTTCGCGCACTTCTTCGGGAGTTAAGTCCGTACGAACATCAACTTCAATCCCTTCTGCTAAGTCGAGAATTGCTTTTGCTGCGGGAGATAAACTGTCTGTGATTAACACGCGATACATTATATGATTTCTTTGTTGAAATTTTAGATTGAGAGTTTGAGTAATTGTTTTTGTTATTTTGTAACGATATCCGTGAAGTCATCCTCCCCTCCTTTTTAGGGAGGGGGATTACTTGATGAACTTCCTTGCTGAATAGTTACGTTATTTTTCTTTATTCATTGTCTGGCAGCAGATGTCCCATTTTGTCTCGTTTTGTTGCCATGTAATGTTTGCGATGTTCATGAGTAGGAGCAATAATAGGGACTTGTTCGGTCACTTGTAAGTCCATGGCTGTTTCTACAAAAGCATCTGTTTTTTTAGGGTTATTTGTGAGTAAACGAATTTCAGACAACCCTAAGTTTTTTAGTATTTGCAAGCCAACCATATAATCGCGCATGTCTGCTTTGAAACCTAACTTGTGGTTTGCCTCAACGGTATCGTACCCTTGATCTTGCAAAGCATACGCTTTGAGTTTTGCCTGCAATCCAATCCCCCGCCCTTCTTGTGGCAAGTAAACGACTGCTCCGGTTCCCTCTTCGTGAATCATTGCCATTGCCATTCTGAGTTGATCACCACAATCACAACGGAAAGAATCCAACAAGTCTCCGGTAAAACAAGAAGAGTGCATTCGAATCAAAGGAGGCTCTGTTGCATTTTCTAAATCACCCCAAACCATTGCGAGTGGTTCTTGCGTATCGTGTTCCACACTGTAGCCGATGAGTTTTGGAGTACCGAAATCTTTTGTCGGAATAGTCACTTCAACTTCTCGATGCACTAATTGTTCACGCACTCTGCGGTACGCAATGAGTTCTTCAATCGAGATAATAGGAATATGATATTCATCTGCAATCTGCTTGAGTTCGTCATAGTCTGCCATTCCTTTCCCAGAAGGACTCAGTATTTCGATCAGAACACCCACCGGTTGTAAACCTGCTAATTGCATGAGATCGATGGTCGCTTCGGTATGCCCTGCCCGTCGTAATACTCCACCCTGTTTGGCAAGGAGTGGAGAGATATGTCCTGGGCGAATAAAATCGCGATGTGATGCACGCGGGTTACTTAACTCTTTAATCGTGAGTGCTCTGTTTTCCGGGCTGACACCTGTTCCTGCATCCTTATGGTCAACTTGTGTTAAAAACGGAGTTTGAAAAGGAGCATTATTTTCTGTTGCACCAACTGCAGCAGGAAGCCTGAGTTCATCAGCGGTTTGAGATGTCATGGGAACACACAATACGCCGCGCCCTATTTTGAGCATGAAATCAACTGTTTCCGGCTTGATTAACTCTGCTGCACAAACAAAGTCACCCTCGTTCTCACGTTCATGAGCATCGACGACAATAACCACTTCTCCTTGCTTCAAAGCTTTAATGGCTTCTTCGATGGGAGCTTCTTGTAATTGTTTCTCTTCAAAATTGCTCATAAGATGTTCTTAGTAACAGATGAAAAATCTGTGATATCACGTTCATCACAGGAGGGATATTGCTTTAAGACGAACCAACAAGCACGGACTGTAACTTGTTCTGCACAGAAAGGTTACGTCAAATTTCGCGCAAAAACTCTTACATATGACGATACTTTTGAATTCTCTTTGATTAACGTATCACAAATTCTTCTGCCGATAAAGTGTTGAGAGACTAAAACCGCAGTAGATTCTCGACGTAAGAATGTTATGATAGAGTTAAGTCATATCGGCGGGTTCGTCGATTTTGTTTTTGATTGACTGATTTCGGTCAACAATTCAATTGATAAATTAAAGGGAGGATAAAAAATGTCACAGGTTGTACTGCCTGAAACGGAAGAAAAAATTGAGTCTCAGTTTACATATGTCGGGGAGGAATTTTCTTACCGCCCGTTTTCTGCATTGGCGATTGTTTCGTTCTTTCTTGGTATTTGTTCGATGGTTGCATTGCTGACAGTGTATGGGGTTCCGATTGCACTTTTGGGAGCCATTATGGGAGCGGCTGCATTTATTAAAGTTTGGCGTTCTGAAGGAGAGATTCGAGGTAAGTGGCTTGCCCTTATCGGAATGTCACTTTCCTTTTTATTATTTGTCTCAGCAATTGCATTGCATTCTTACAATTATAATACAGAGGTTCCCGATGGATTTCAACGAGTGAGTTTCTCTCACGATATCGCTCGAAAACAGTTTGTCTCAAAGAACTCGGTTGTCTCACCTCATCCAGATGTCCTGAAACTTGATGGGCAGAAGGTCTTTCTAAAAGGGTATATGTATCCTACCGGACAAAAGGAAGGGATAAGAAGTTTTGTTCTTGTGAAAGATACAGGGCAATGCTGCTTTGGAGGAGCACCGAAACAGTGGGATATGATTCGCGTTGTAATGAAAGGTGATAGCACTATTAAATATAGTCCAGGAATGGTCTCGGTTGCAGGAACATTTCATGTTCAAGGAAATGGGCAAGACAATACAGGGTTGACTGCCGTCTATCAAATTGACGGGGATTACTTCGAGAAATCGCGATTTTCTTTTTAACAAAAATTGTAACTACTCAGCGAGGAAATTCATTAAACAAATCCCCCTCCCTTTTTTAGGGAGGGGCAAGGGGAGGGTGAAACGGTATGAGTTCGATTGACTTTTATTTCGCTATCAGACTT
>UOGL01000525.1_pt1 | contig 10501 bp, 9 predicted proteins | sample 1990131 | NCBI WGS metagenome assembly UOGL01 (sample SAMEA4728526, study PRJEB27164) | hydrothermal vent metagenome | biome: marine basaltic hydrothermal vent biome; feature: marine hydrothermal vent; material: mineral | place: Pacific Ocean | collected 2011-06-14/2011-07-23 | depth 1741 m | reverse complement strand
GAGGGGGATTTATTTAATGAACTTTTTCGCTGAGTAGTTACTGAGTGACAATTGGAAAGTTATTTTCAACACGTTCCTAAGAGTTCGGCTACCAAGCTTGAAAACATTATCAGAGTAGAAGAGAAGGCAATGTTATTTTTATTATGAACCTTGGGGTGTGCCCTCTTCTGGTCTCCAGTCTTTTAATTGCAATTGTACAGATTCTCTTCCTTGATATCGGTTGATGCTGGCTGCAAAACAAATGGAAATTGGTCCGCCATGTTGTGCGATTTCCTCTGCCCATTCACCCCGTCCAAAAGCAATGGCAGAGAGTGTTGCGCCGTATTGTTTGATGCGTAGTGAAAGATGTCTTCCCCCTTCACCCATTGTTCGGGGAACTCCTGCGAGTTCCACATGGCTGGCAACAAAAAGGGGACGCCGGTTTGATTGACCAAATGGACCTAACCGGTCGAGTTCGCGCACTGCTTGAAATGCACAGTCTGCCAAACGGACTTCAGCATCAATCGGCATTTCAAAATCATCACCAGAAGGTTGATGGTTCTTTGCAGCATGGGCAGAAAAACTTTCGCGAAAGGCATCTATTTTCTCGACGTCAATTTTCATTCCCGCAGCGGCTTGATGTCCGCCATATGTGACTAAATGCTCTTCACAAAATGCAAAACCTTCATACAAATTATACCCCGCATAAGTTCGCCCTGAACCTTGTCCCTGTTTGGTTTCTCGATTGATAGCAATCATGATGGCAGGTTTTTCGAAATGTTCTGCTACCCGATTTGCCACAATGCCAATGACACCAGGATGCCATTCTTCATCCCCTAACACCAATGCCGCAGCATTGTTCCATTCAGGATGTTCTTCCACTTGTGCTTTGGCTTCTTTAAAAATCCGTCGCTCTACCGTGCGGCGATCTTTATTCAGTTTTTCAAGATAAACGGCAAGCTGCTCTGCTCGGTCTGGTTTATTGGTTGTGAGAAGTTCCACTGCAAGGCGTGCTTGTCCTAATCGACCTGCTGCATTGATACGTGGTGCCAATGCAAAACCGATATCTTCTGCTTGCAATTGTTTGTTTCCTTCTAACCCAGAAACCTTCATCAAAGCCCGCAAACCAAGAGAGGTCGTCTCTGCAAGCCGCGCTAATCCGTAACGAACAATCAGACGATTTTCTTTCAACAACGGCACCACATCAGCAACCGTTCCAATGGCTGTCAACCCTATCGCTTCGGTTAAAAATTTGCGCATTGGAGGAGTTGCTTTGTTGCCATCGCCCCACCTTTTACAAATCGCCCATGCCAGTTTGAAAGCAACACCCACGCCACATAAATCAGGAAAAGGATACGCCCCTCCCGGTAATTGTGGATGAACTAAACAACTGGCATTGGGTAACGTCTCTGCCATTTGATGATGGTCGGTAATAATCAGTTCAAGCCCTAACTTATTTGCCAGTTCTGCTTCTTTGAGACTGCTAATTCCACAATCGACAGTCACAACAACGCGGTCAGGGTCTTCGTCATAAAGTTTTTGGATGGCATCACAATTCAAGCCGTACCCTTCCTCAAGACGTGAAGGAATGTAGTAGTCAACCTCTGCTCCTTTGAGGTTCAGGCATTGCAATAACAGGCTCGTCGAAGTCATTCCATCGACATCGTAATCTCCATAAATTGTAATGCGGCGTCCCTTCGCCACCGCAGCAACAATACGGTCTGCTGCTTCTGGAACTCCTGGAAGAAGTTCCGGTTCGTGCAAATCGGTCAATTTAGAATCGAGAAAATCTTTTGCAGCAGTCACCGTTTGTAATCCCCGTGCAATAAAAACCTGTGCCAACAACGGAGAGATACCCATTGTTCCGCATAGCTGTTGAATCAAGCTGGTATCGTGAGGAGTAAACCGCCAGTTTTTTGACATCAGAAAAACCTTCTCTCGGGAAAATAAATACAGGAAACAGGACTGGTTCCTGCAAGAGTCTATCTCGAAGGGCTAGCAATTGTCTACCTTCGGCAAAAGAAAAGATCGTTCTGACACAATCGCAGATAAGTCGTTAAGAGATCTTCTGTTACGATATTTAGATTGATTGCGAGCGGTACAAACTCCCGTCGAAATATCGCTATTGCAAAGAATAACTCTTGAAATAAAGAGCAAAACTTTGTTATGATATTTCTGTTAACAGTAGTGGGATTTCACTATGCAAAAACGAATTGAAATGGATGCCACTTTACTAAAGCGTGACAAAGAGTTACCTGCGAGGAATGAAAAATGTCAACTGCCATCACTTACAAAACGATTAGTACCGAACAATTGAATCAACTCTGTTTATCGGGAGAGGCAATCGATTTGATTGATGTCCGTACGCCTGTCGAGTTTCGCGAAGTGCATGTTCCTATTGCGCAAAATGTTCCGCTTGATTCACTTGCTCCCGAAGATGTGATGGCTTCTCGAAACAATGAGAGTGACAAGCCGTTATATGTTATCTGTCGCAGTGGAAGTCGTAGCACCAAAGCCAGTGAAGCTTTTGTCAAAGCAGGATTCACCAACATTGTTAATGTTGAAGGAGGAACATTAGCTTGGGATGCTGCACAGTTTCCTGTTGTGCGCGGTAAGAAAGCGATTTCGCTTGAACGCCAAGTGCGCATTGTTGCAGGGTTGCTTATTTTGTTGGGTGTCGGTTTGAGTTTTGTGAACCCCTGGTTCGTTGGGCTTTCTGCATTTGTTGGTGCGGGACTTACCTTTGCAGGAATCACCGATACTTGTGCAATGGGAATGATGCTCGCCAAAATGCCGTGGAACAAAGTCAACGATTGCGGCGAGAGTTGCAGCCGATAAAGACAGAATGCCCACGATGCCATCTTCTGAATCAACGCAGTTAATTCCTTATGTGAACCTTGCGGTGATGTTGGTTCCTGTGTTACTGGTAATTGGAGTCCTTTATGTTTGGCGGCTAAAGGCGGGGGAGGCATTATATGCTGTCAGCCGAATGTTGATGCAGTTGGTTCTCATCGGTTATTTGCTGACGCATATTTTTGAATCGAACTACTGGGTAATGATTGCAGTCATTGTTTTGATGGTGACGCTATCAAGTTGGATTGCTTTACGGACTGCAAAAGATTGGCGGCTGAAACTTTACCCCGAAGTCTTTTCTGCCATTGCAATAGGAGGTGGGCTAACGCTATTGCTGGTAATATTGGGAGTGCTCGATTTGGAACCTTGGTACAATCCTCGTAAAATGATTCCCTTAGCAGGCATGATTTTTTCCAATGCGATGAACAGTATCAGCTTGGCAACAGACCGTTTTTTTGCAGAGCGAAGCCGAGACGTTTGCTACCCGAAGGCTCGCAACATTGCCTATCAAGCAGCCCTGATACCTATCACCAATTCACTTTTTGTTGTGGGATTGGTTTCCATTCCGGGTATGATGACAGGGCAAATACTCTCTGGTGTTTCTCCTTTAGTAGCAGTTCGATATCAAATTATGGTGATGTGCATGGTCTTCAGTTCCGCAGGGTTATCCTCTGCTTTGTTTTTTACGCTGGCAAAACGAAAGCTCGAAGTCAACTGACATTTCAACTCTTCAATCAAATATCCGAATTGTGACCACTTCCATCATAGCCCGACGCGTCAGCGAGGCAGGGCGATGTTGAATTCATATTACCACGCGGTCGTTTTGTTTTTGGGCGTTTTGTTTCAGGTAACAACATCTCAACCTAACTCAATCGCGTGAGACAAAAACAAGCTGCACTCTCCTTGCTGACGCGTCGGGCTATGATGTCGAATGTTGATGCAACAGTTATTTATTGAGTAATGCTACGTGAGGTTTGTTTTTTGTTTTTTCTTGAACAGTTTTGATTTTGAAATCCCAAGCCGGTTCAACCAATAGCGTGCAATTACCCACAACGTGGTAAGACCATACCTCATGCTGCGGCGAAAACTAATACTCGAAGCTTCTGAAAAGTATCTCACAGGAACAGGGATGTCTCCTAGTTTGAAACCGAAGTGAACCGCTTGCGCAATAAACTGGCTATCGAAAACAAAGTCGTCGGAGTTTTCTTGAAACGGAATGGTCTCGAGAACTTCTCGTCGATAAGCACGAAAGCCGCTATGGAACTCGCCGAGGTTTTGTCCGAGTGCCATGTTTTCAAAAATAGTCAATCCTCGGTTAGCCACATATTTGTAAAGTGGCATTCCCCCTTTCAACGCCTCTGCCCGTGTTCGAATGCGTGACCCCAACACAAAATCGCAAATGCCCAAACGTAAAATTTCGACAGCAACCCCAATCACTCGGCTGTCATATTGAAAGTCGGGATGCACCATCACCACATAGTCGGCGCCTGCATCTAGCGCATGTTGATAGCAGGTTTTTTGATTCCCGCCGTAGCCTGTGTTGCTTTGATGTTCAATCACTGTAATACCCAATGCGCGGGCAACGCTTACGGTGTTATCGCTACTACAGTCATCGACCAAAATGATTTCGTCAACCGTATCGGGAGGGAAATCATCAATGGTTTGCTTTAGCGTGGTGGCTGCATTGTAGGCGGGCATCACCACAATGGTTTTTCCTTGGGGACGCGCGGAAGACACGATAGTTTTCGTTTTTCCAGAAAGTGATAAGTTAGAAGAAGTCATAAGTATCAGGTGACAATGTTCAAGAGTATCAAGAAAAGAGGTGTTGAAATAACAACTTCAGCGTAACCGTTCCGATAGGCAAATGCCAGTATAACATTGAGAAATTGACTTATTTGAGGGAGCGATTCAGATTTTCTTTCTGGTTATTATCTTTTGCTTATGAGCATGATTTCCCATTCTTCCTTCTTGGACAAATTCAAGTAGGTCAGCTTGACGCAATTTCTATACCTGTTTATACTTGCGTGTTGTTGTTCCTGTTTAGTTTGATGGGATGAAATTGAATCGATATTTGGTAGAAAAAGTGATATGAAAAATCAAGAACTCCATAATCTAAAAATAGGTGAATTGGAACGGTTTGTTCAACACGTCATCCCTTTTTTCAAAGAACACCGCACAAAATTTTACGTTGCAGCAGGCGTGTTATTTTTGCTGGTCATAGGGTACGCTTACTTCAGCACACGAGAACCAGCTAACAGTAAAGAATGGAGATCGATGTATTCTGCTGTTCTTTCTGGTGGTGCCCCAGAAGCAAAACAAAAGTATAAAAGTATTGCCAACGATTCGCCTGAAACCACACCTGGTATGTGGGCTCTCTTAAAGCTGGCAGATGACACTTTGAATACGGGATTAAGAAATCGATACACCGATGGTGCAGGAGCAAAGAAAGATATTAAAAGTGCAGGTGAAATGTATCACAAACTCATCAACGCCAGCAGTATCTCCGACGACATTCGTGAGCGTACATTGTACGGTTTGGCACGCGTGGCAGATGCCAGTTCTAACGGCAAGACAGAAATTGCGATCAAAGAGTACAAAAAACTGATGGAACAATTTCCAAAATCAGCATTTATTTCATTGGTGGAAAGCAGAATAAAATCTCTCGAGAAGGATAAGGCAAAACAGTTTTATGCTTGGTTCAGTCAGGAAACTCCAACCATTAAAGATACGCAAACGATTATCGATGCCATAGGAAGTCCAGCAACACCTGCTGGCAACTCTTCACCCAAATTTGATTTGGGTTCAACATTTCCTGACACTCCCGAAAAAGAGCAAGAGGATAAAAAGAAAGAAGCCGACCTGAATCCATTTGAGAAAGAGACGCCCGTAAAAGAAACAACAAAAACATCTGAAGAGAAAAAAGAAAACAATCCGTTCGAGAAAGAAGAAAACGAAAAAAAAGAGGCTCAAACAAAAGAAAAGATTGAGCCTAACCAAGAGACCAAAAAGGAATCCCCTTTTAAGGTTCCTTCTACCAAAGAAGAGAAAAAAGAATAGCCTAGAAATTCTCTTTTTGAAATCAATGACATTACTTAAACTCTCTTTTTTACAACGTGAGGAGTATCAATTTTATGGAGACTCCTCAACCTTCTTTGCCAGACGATGTTTCTTCAGGTGACGCCCCAGAGGAACCGCTGGAAGGAAAGCCGGGTGAGCAATTCCAAAGAATTGTTGAAGCTCGGGCACATGGTTGGCGCATCGACCATTACCTCTGCCGGCTTTTTCCTAATTTCAGTCGTGCACAGTTTCAAAGGTCGATTGCCAGCGAGCAAATTTTCATCAATGGGCTTTCCACAAAGCCGGGGCGCAGGGTGCGTGTCAATGATTGTGTTGATATTACGCTCCCTGATGAACCGACGCATTCTCTTCCTCCAGAAGATATTCCGCTCGATATTATTTTTGAAGATGAGCATCTTGTTGTTGTCAATAAACCTGCGGGAATGGTTGTTCATCCTGGAAAAGGAAATTACGGCGGAACACTTGCAGGGGCATTGCAACATCATTTTGATGAGCTTAGCAATTTAGCAGGAGCCTTTCGCCCGGGTATTGTTCATCGACTGGACCGCGATACAACCGGCTTAATGATTGTTGCAAAAAACAATCAAGTGCATCATCGTTTGAGTCGTCAATTTGAATTGCGTGAAGTCAACAAAACGTATCGTGCTCTTGTTTGGAAAGAAGTCAATTTTGATAGCGATTGGATTGAAACGTATGTGAAAGTTCACCCTAAGGTGCGCGAGAAAATGACGGTTTGCTCACAAGGGGGAGCTGCCCGTGAAGCGACAACATTTTACGAAGTGCTCGAACGTTTTGACGGATTTACTTACGTTCAACTGAAACCAAAAACAGGACGCACACACCAACTGCGCATACACATGCAACATTTAGGACACCCCATGCTTGCAGATAAAATGTACGGAGGGCATTCGTTAGTAAGACTGTCTCAACTGCAAAACATGATGGACCCTCAAGCAAATGCAACACCCCAAGAGGGAGATGTTCTTATCAATCGGCAGGCGCTTCATGCGTATCAATTAGAATTTACTCATCCCGAAAGTAACGAAAAACTTTCGTTTCAGGCAGAATTACCCAAAGACTTCAAACGAACACTTACCGCATTACAAGAGGTTGTCGGAAAGAAATGACTCAAATTATTCAACAAGATTGCATTGAAGGAATGAAGGAATTAAAAGAGGGTTCCATCGATTTGGTTTTTGCTGACCCTCCTTTCAATATCGGGTATGAATATGATGAGTACAATGACAAACTCGAAGCAGACCAATACCTTGATTGGTCTCGTCAATGGATGAGTGAAGTCGTTCGTTTACTGAAACCCGATGGAACTTTCTGGTTGGCAATTGGTGATGACTACGCAGCGGAACTCAAAGTATTAATGACGCGCGAACTCGGGTTGCATTGCCGTAGTTGGGTCATTTGGTACTACACGTTTGGGGTGAATTGCAAGCACAAATTCAGCCGCTCGCACACGCATTTATTTTATATGACAAAAAGCGAAAAAGAATTTACGTTCAATACCGATGACCCCAAAATTCGAATTCCTTCTGCACGTCAATTAGTTTACGGCGACAAACGAGCCAACCCCAAAGGGCGGCTTCCTGATGACACATGGATACTTCGCCCACAAGATATTCCAGAGAGCTTTCAAGAAAGTGAAGATACCTGGTATTTTCCACGTGTGAGTGGCACATTCAAAGAACGCAAAGGATGGCATGGTTGCCAAATGCCAGAGTTGCTACTTGGTCGTATTCTTCATGCCTGTTCACAAGAAGGAGAAACGGTTCTCGACCCATTTGTTGGTAGCGGCACAACGCCCGTTGTTGCGAAAAAACTGAACCGTCATTTCATTGGCTTTGAACTTTCTGAACAATACGCACAAAACGCTCAAGAGCGCGTTGCGACTGTCTCGGCAGGTGATGCACTCGCAGGCGCAGCCAACCCTCTTACAAGCGCCCCCACAACAAAAGCAGGACGCCGCTTGAAAGAGAAAAAGGGTGGCAAAAAGAAAGAGAAAACGTTATTTGAGAAATGATTTTCAAATGAATAACGCTGGCAACCTCTGCATTCAATTCAACAATCCGCTGTGTCGTAACAGTGCACCGGTGTTGGGTTCTCTGCCTCGAAAATCTTTGAAAACTTCCATGGGGTGTTGTCCGCCTCCCATTGCTAGTACGGTATCGCGGAAGCGGCGCCCAGTTGTTGCAACTGCTTCTTCGTCATCTAATCCTGCTTCTTCAAAGGCGGAAAAAGCGTCTGCACTTAAAACTTCTGCCCACTTGTAGCTGTAATATCCTGCACAATATCCACCAGGAAAGATGTGCTGAAACGCACACAAAAATCGATCTTGCGGCAGCATTGGTAAAATCGAAGTCTTCTCGGTCACTTCTTTTTGCACATCAAATGCGCTGAAGGAATCATCATATTTTTCTTGTTTGTATAATGTCATATCTGTCATGCCGAGCATGAGTTGACGAAGCATGTTTGAAGCACTGCGAAATGTGCGGGCTGCGCAAATTTTCTCGAAGAGAGCATCTGGCAACGGTTCGCCCGTTTCATAATGAGCAGTCATGCCGATGAGTGTCGGTTTGTGATAGCACCAGTTTTCCATAAACTGACTCGCCAATTCAACCGAATCCCACTCGACACCATTGATGCCGGAAGCATCTGCATAATCAATGGTTGTCAACATATGTTGCAACCCATGACCAAATTCATGAAACAATGTTTCCACTTCACGAAATGTCATAAGCGATGGTTTTTCTCCCACGGGGGGAGTGCTATTGCAAACGAGATAAGCAACCGGAAGTTGTAACGAACCCTCTGTATTTTTTCGTCGCGACAAACAATCGTCCATCCAGGCACCGCCCCGTTTATTTTCGGGACGAGAATAAGGGTCAAGATAAAACCCTGCAATCTGTTCGCCTGCTTCGTTGTCGATGGTGAAGTATCTTGCATCATCATGCCACAGGCTTGCTTTCTCATCTGCGGCGTGCACAGTGATGCCAAATATCCGATTGACTAAACTGAACAATCCATCAAGCACACGTTCTAACGAAAAGTAAGGTCGCAATTGTTCATCGGTAAAGTCAAACTTTTTTTCACGCAGGCGTTCTGACCAGAAAGCGATATCCCAATGCTTGAGTTCTTCTGTCTCGCCATTTTCTTTTGCTAACGCTTGAAGTTCTTTCATCTCTTGTTGTGCCGGTTCCCATGAGGCACTTCGCAATGTTTCAAACATCTCTTCGACGGCTGCGACACTGGGAGCCATCTTTGTTGCTAGGCTGACCTCTGCAAAGTTTTTGTAACCAAGCAGCTTCGCTTTTTCGAGACGCAACTTCAAAATTTTATCAATCAAAGGTGTGTTATCAAGTTCGCCAAGTGATGCCCGTGTTGTGTAAACGTGATACATTTGTTTGCGTAATTCGCGACTTTTGCAATGCTGCATAAAGGGACTAAAACTTGGAATATCAAGCGTAAATCGCCAAGGACCAGCCTCTGCGGTTGCTTCGATTCCTTCTTCTTTTTCTTCCGATTGATTGTAAGATTGTGCAGCCAGTTGCAATGCGCTTTCAGGAATTCCTGCAACTTCTTCTGTGTCGGTCAGTTTCAAAGAATGAGCTTTTGTTGAATCGAGAACATGGTTCGAAAACTCTGTTGCAATTTGTGATAACTTGTTGGCAATTTCGTTGAATCGTTTGCGTTCTTTTCCTTCTAAACTAATTCCTGCCAACTCTGCTGCCAATAATTGTGCATCAATAATTCGATGCTGTGCTTTGTCTAATGAGTTCCACGCGTCTGATTCTTTGAGCTCTTTGATGGCTGCATAAATTGGTTGACTTTGCTTGACTTTCAATCCGAAAGTAACCATGTCACCCAGAACCGCTTCATAGGCATCACGTAATTCGGGTGAGTTTTTGACACCTTGCAAATGAGCAACGGGTCCCCATGCGCGCTCGAATAACTTTCCCATTTCGTCAAGGGCTTCAATGGTTGCAGACCATGTCGGTTTGACATTTGCCTCGAGTTGCGTGAACTCTTCTTCTGCCTGTTGCAGTCGATGTTGAATGGCGGGAACAACATGTTCGGGCAATATCTCTGCAAAGGGTGGCAAGCCGGTGGTGGTAAGAAGTGGGTTGTTGGCAAGATCGTTTGTTGTCATGGAAAGTGGTTTCTGTGAATGGCTTGTGACCTGATGTGACAAGCAAAGGATTGACAAAATAGTTGCTAATTAACAGTCCCGTTATTTTGCAAGGTGAGGTTGCGTTTTGTCAATAGATTGACGAACACGTTCGCAAAAATTTCATCGAAGTTTGAACATAAGTCGTAGGCAGTAAGTTTTTCGATATAAAGGATATTAAAACCTCGTAGGGTACGCTGTGCGTACCGTTGATTCGGAAAAACAACTGGAATTCGGTACGCACATAGTACCCTATCGAGGATGATTAAAACAGATGAAAACTTACTGCTTGTTACATACCTGCTAAGGATTTTCTATTCAGGAATGCCATTTCATGATGCGTACCTAGTGCTTTATCAAGCCTTGAAGTTTGGGTTGAGGTATTGATTTCCGTGCTCCGCTGTCGCACTCACG
>UOGL01000148.1_pt1 | contig 10524 bp, 6 predicted proteins | sample 1990131 | NCBI WGS metagenome assembly UOGL01 (sample SAMEA4728526, study PRJEB27164) | hydrothermal vent metagenome | biome: marine basaltic hydrothermal vent biome; feature: marine hydrothermal vent; material: mineral | place: Pacific Ocean | collected 2011-06-14/2011-07-23 | depth 1741 m | reverse complement strand
TGCCCATAACGTTGGATTTCGTATTATTCGTCCCTTGAAAGCTCCTTCCAAAGCGGTTCGCAGAAAGCTCATGCTTGATTCTGTTAAAGAAGAAATTGATAGAATTCCACCTAGGAAAAAAAAGACAGGGAAGATTTTTCTGGAAGATTACAATGAAAAAAACAAAGGGAAATAAACGTTTACGGTAGTCAAACAGGTGAAGATTTGGGTAGACTGATGCAGTAAGAACTCTTGTGAACCTCTTGTAAAAAATACCAAATAGATGATTTTTAGTAAGGAACTATGCAGAGATGATATTCAATTACAAAAGATTAATTTACTGCTCAGCTTTGTTTTCTCTTTGCGCCTTGGTGGTTGCTCTTAGTTTTTCTGTAGAAGCTTCTGAGAAAACCAAAAAAGCAAGTACTCAATCTGCCAAAATCAAAAGTGCAGAAGCAAAAACAGAAAAGGAAATGAAAGCCTACAAACTAAAAATCCCACAAACAGAAGTCTCTTTCGAGATGCTTCCTATTAAAGGGGGTGAGTTTGTCATGGGGTCTCCTCAAAATGAAAAACACCGCAACAAAGATGAAGGACCTCAACACAAAGTGAAAATTGAACCTTTCTGGATGGGAAAATTTGAAGTCACTTGGGATGAGTACGACATTTGGACATTCGACAAAGATATCGCTGCACGCAAAAGATTAAAAGAAATCAAAGCAACCCCGCAAGACAAAATCGCAGATGCTGTTTCTCGTCCGACACCTCCCTATACAGATATGACATTTGGTTATGGACATGACCGCTACCCCGCCATTTGTGTCACTCAACTCTCTGCAAAAATGTACTGCAAATGGCTCTCTGCAAAAACAGGGCATTACTACCGTTTACCGACAGAAGCCGAATGGGAATACGCCTGCCGTGCAGGAACAAAAACTGCTTACTCGTTTGGTAACGATGCAAAAAAAATCAATGACTATGCCTGGCACGATGACAACAGCGAATTTGAATCGCACGCTGTCGGCTTGAAAAAACCAAACCCTTGGGGGTTGTACGACATGCACGGCAATGCTGCTGAGTGGTGTCTTGATAAGTACGATGCCGGTTTCTACAAAAAATTTGCTGCTGCCAAAATCAAGCCCTTGTTAAATGTCCCTGATGTTAAAGAAATGTACGGGCGCGTTGCCCGCGGGGGTTCATGGAAAGAGCTACCCGAAAAGCTCCGCTCTTCTTCTCGATTAAAATCGGTCAAAGACTGGAAACAAGAAGACCCGCAAATCCCACAATCTGTCTGGTACCTGACCGATGCAGACAACGTCGGTTTTCGCATTGTGCGTCCATTGAAAAGACCTTCCCAAAAACAGCAAACCAAACTGATGCTCGGACCACTTCCCATCGAAACAAAAGATGTGAGAAAAAATCGATGATGGTTTTTTGTACAATGTGATATCAATCCTTTAACCTGGCAGTGAGCCAGAACGATAAAGGAAACTCAGGCACAGAAATCCTGCGCGTTTTGCACATAATTTCATTGATAGGTGCCTGTGTTCTTAGTCAAGGATTTATTGTGCATAATTTGGGTTCCATTGGGATTTTTTTCGATTCCTGTAAAAAGTTCTGCACTATTCTTTCGCATTTTTGATTGAAATGTTTTATGCTGGAAAGTTGTGAGTACAAGTGGTTTTGGTTGATACAAAAAGAGAGCATTCTGAGATGGAAAACGATTCTTCAAACAAACATGCAAACAAACAATATAGCCCCTTTCGGACAGCGGTATTGATATCAACGGTCATGCTGGTTGGTATTTATCTTTGGGAGATGGCAAAAAAAGAAGGCATTCTCAATTCGACATCGCACGCAGAAGAGGTTGTTAAAAAAACGAACAATAAAAAAACAGCACCAAACAATACAAAAAAGAAACCTCTTCAAAAAGAGATTAAAGCAATTTTCTCTTCATCTCCCCAAAAAGCCTCAACAAAGAAATCACTTGAACCTTTGATTGCTCAAAGACCAGAACCTGCTCCTGTTATTCAATCTGTTTTTGTGAACAAAGAAGAGAAGAGTGACACCCCGACAGTTGTTGTTGCGAGGAAAAACCGTTCTTCTTTGGAACCAGTAATTGCCCATGTCCCCCATTCCAAAAAAAACATCAAGCCAACAAAAACAACAAGTACCATTGAATTAGGCGACCCCGTTTTAGTGCAAGTAAGACGTGTTCCTCTTCCTGCAAAAAAAAGTGATGCCGAGATAATGCAAGAGAAAGCAGAGGCTTTTTTATTGCAAGGCAAACAGAGCGCGTTGCGAGGCGACTTTGCGGCTGCCATTAAAAATTATCATCAGGCAGTTGCCTTGGGAATTCGGACGGCTCCCCTTTATTATTCAATGGCACGGGCTTATGCTCATCGCAAAGATCATTCACGGGCAATCGAATACTATTCTCGAACCATTCGTATCAGCCCTCGTAAAGCATCTGTTTTTATTGCACGGGGCGTTTCTTACCATGCGATTCGAGACTATCAAAAAGCAATTCGCGATTATACCCAGGCAATGACTCTTCGTAAAAACGATGCTCTCGCTTACCGGAACCGTTCTTTGGCGTATCGCGCACTGGGAAACAAAACCCTTGCAGTAAAAGATATTGAAACGGCAAAGCGACTGGAAAAGAAAGACTGATGGTTTTACTTATTGTAAATGATTTTTCCACATGAGCGGCAGAAAAGAAACTTTCCGACATTCAAATTCACAATTTCCTGATGCGTCAACATGGTAAAACAAGACGTGCAAACTTTTTCTTCGACAGGTGCGAGCGCCTCTGCCTGGTGCGATTTGATAAGCCTGCGATACATATCTCCTTCGCTGGCAGGAATGACTTTTTCTGCTTCGACGAGAGAGGCTTCAACACCCACTGACTGCTGTTGTAAAACCACGGCTTGCTGTTTGACTTCATCTGCCTTTGTTGATTGAGCGACTTCTGATAACTTGATTTTTTCTTCTGCATTCGCAATGGCTGCCAGTTTGACATCGACTAAATCAAGTGCTTCAAGAATTTCATCTTCCAGCACGCTGTTTGCCATTTCATCGGCTTCGATTTGCGACTTAATAATTTGAAAATCTCTGTTGGAAGAGGCAGCATTGAGTTTGGTTCTTAAATCAACAATTTTTGCTTCATTTGTTTTGAGTTGCAGTGATTTCCCATCGGCTGCTTTGCGAAGTTCGATTAACTCTTCTCGCAGTACTGCTAATTTTGTTTTTTTTATATCGATCTGTTTTTGCATTTTCTGCACTTGCAACGGACCTTGTTCGAGTTGCTCTCGAATATCAAAGAACTCCGTAATAACAGCGTGCAGCTTTGCGAGTTTTGTTGCTGTTTCGCTGATCCGTCTTATTGCTGTTTCGTCTGCCATTTAAGTTTTCTTTCCGGAACGATATGTTATCGTTCGAGGTGTTACCCTGTTTGTTCAAATAAGTAAAAATTATTGTCAAAGAATCAATTGTCAAAGAAAATGAGAAGCGCGTTGTCACCTCTTCATAGACATTGTGACGTCCGTTGCGATATTTCGCAAGCAGCCTGATTCGACAAGCCAAAAAAAAAGCCGGTTGAAAATCAACCGGCTTGAAGTTTATTCGGCAGTTGCTGCCACTTCCAGGGTATCTAAAAACCCTGAAAGTTGATTGCTGCGAACAGGGTGTTGCAGCTTACGAACCGCTTTAGCTTCAATTTGCCGCACCCTTTCTCGTGTCACTTTGAAAATGCGTCCCACTTCTTCAAGTGTATAGGTGTAGCCATCTCCTAACCCGTAACGAAGTTTAATGATCTCGCGTTCACGGTATGTCAACGTTTTCAGAACAACATCAATTTTGTCTTTGAGCATCTCTTGCGTTGCAGCATTGACAGGATTTTCTGTTGCACTGTCTTCAATGAAGTCACCAAAGTAACTATCTTCCGATTCTCCCACCGGGCGATCAAGACTGATAGGATGCCGTGAGATTTTCATAACCCGCTTTGTCTCTTCAAGTGGAATGCCTGCTGCTTCTGCCATTTCTTCCATAGAAGGTTCGCGTCCATTTTCTTGAAGAAGATGCTTTGAAACTTTGCGAAGTTTCGACATTGTTTCAATCATATGCACCGGGATACGAATCGTGCGAGCCTGATCTGCAATTGCCCGCGTAATTGCCTGACGAATCCACCATGTTGCGTATGTCGAAAATTTGTAACCTCGGCGGTATTCGTACTTATCAACAGCTCGCATTAACCCGGTGTTTCCTTCTTGAATTAAATCGAGAAAGCTAAGCCCTCGATTGCGGTACTTTTTGGCGATGGAAACAACCAGTCGTAAGTTACCGCCAGAAAGTTCTCGCATCGATTTTTCATAAGCAGAAAATCGTTTGTTAATTAATGCAACTTGTTTTGCAAGAGACTCGGGAGTCTCTTGTGTCATTTGCATTAACTCAGCAAGTTCTTGTTGCATGTTTGCGCGGTCATCTTTTGCAGAACGCATTCGCTTTAAGTAGTTGAGTTGCTTCTTCAAATCGGTCATGCGTGTTGAAATTTGTTCTAATCGACGAACAGATGTTTGCAAACGTTGCGTTCGCAAGCTGAGTTCTTCAATCAGCGTCACCATCTTTCGTTTACGAATAGTCAACCGTTCTTGGGCATGCTTCTTTTCTATCGGAGTCGATTCTTCAGAAATAATGATGGCAAAATCTTCTTCATTTTTCTGTCGCAAATCATCGACGGTTTTTAAGTTGAAAGGCATGCGCCCTAAAATTTGGTTCTTTTCTAATCCCTCTGTCACAGAAATTTTAACGGTACGGTCAAACGGAAGTTCCCCTAAATGAACTTTGCTTAAAATGTCAAATACATTTTTGAGAGCAAAATCGTTTTCCAGCAATTGCCTGCGGAACCGTTTGCGAGTCACTTCGATTTTTTTGGCAAGAGCAATTTCTTCTTCACGCGTGAGTAACGGAATTTCTCCCATTTGCGTAAGGTACATTCGAATCGGGTCATCAATGCGACGTGTTTTGTCTGAGGAAACAATTGCTTCTTTTTCTCCCTTGACGGTTTTCTTGCCAAGAGCAGGAGGCGTTTGTTTGTCTGGGACAATTTCTAAATTCAACTCTTCAATGCACATCAGGAGATGATCGAGTTTTTCTGGATTCTTTGCTTCGTTGGGCAGGTAGTCATTGACTTGTGAATATGTTAAGTGTCCTTGTTTCAGCCCAGTAGTAATGAGTTCGTTGAGTGTGGTATCTAATCGGTGCACGTTACGCTCCTCCGTTTCTATTTGTTAAGTTCTTTTCTGGTTGCCCGCTGAGCATGAAAGGTATTCAGCTTCTGCAGGAGAGAACGATCTTTGTCTGAAATCGCCTCAGATTGTCCAGTGCGTCCTGCCAACTCGCTTTTGAGTGGCTCGTTCGCTTGTTCCTGTTGGCGTCGCTTGATATTTTGGACCGCCAAAGTCAGAAACGGATAGCGCGTTTTGCCGGCATCGTGCGTTCCATCTGCCAGCAGTATCTCTTTGATTCCCTTCTCTTCCGAATAGTGTTCGATGTCAGCAACTAACCCTTTCATATCGGGGTTTTCAAGTGCTGCTGTCACCGCAGAGTAAGACGGCTCAGTTCCCTGCTCCGCCAAGTCAAAACAAAACTGTAGAAGTCTTTTCAGGTGTTTGTTTTCCAGGTCATCGACTGAAATTTGTTGTTGAATTTCTTCGATAGTGCTGGGAATTGCGAAAACGATTTCTAACAGTTCACATTCTTGTTTGTCATATTTACTGCGCTCCTTTTGATATAAGGAAGCCGCATTGAATTCATTGTTTTCATTTGTCTGTTGATTTTGATTGGTATTGTCGAACCGAATCGAACGAGATTCTGATTGTTGCCGACGTTGCCGAAACTCTATCAGCCGTTTTCTCACAATCCGTTCATCAAGTGAAACCCGTTGTGATAACTTACTCAAAACAATTGTCTCTCGAATAGTACCTTGAAAGTTAGGAACGACTGACACCAGTTCGAGCATCTCATCGAGTATCCGTTGACGGGCATCAATGGTTTGCAAACCGAACCGATGAATAGAGACCTGCAATTTGTGTTCCCATGCTTCCGGTGCGCTGGCAATTTTTTCTTGAAATGACTGAATTCCTTCCTTTTCAAGAAAATCAGCAGGGTCAAGCCCCTGTGGAAGCGTCATAATCCGCAAATCGACCTCTTGCGCCAAAAACCGCCCCAACGCCCTTTCCGCCGCTTTTTGCCCCGCTTCGTCTCCATCGTAAACCAGAATGACCTTTTTTACAAAACGCTTCAAAGTTGCAACATGTCGGTCTGTGAGTGCTGTTCCAAGCACTCCTACAACATTATTGATGCCACAACGGTGAGCGTGAATACAATCGGTGTACCCTTCAACAACAATCGCAGCTTCAGATTTTCGAATGGCATCTCGGGCAACGTGCATTCCGTACAATGTGGTACTCTTTGAAAAGACGTCACTCTCTGCACTGTTCAGATATTTTGGCGCGTCGGGATTTTTTTTTGCATCCTCTGGTAAAACACGTCCCCCAAATGCAACAGGACGGCTATTGACGTCGCGAATAGGAAACAAAACCCGACCACGGAAATCATCGTAATAACCAGACTGACCACTTCGCTCACGAACAAGTTTTGCTGCAAAGAGTTGCTGAGGAGAGAAGAGATTGCGCGCTTTATCAAGCAACCATTCCCAACCCCCCGGATGAAACCCCAGGCGAAATTGTTCGATAATTTTTGCGTCGTAGCCCCGCTCTTGCAAATACTTGCGCCCTGACTCTGCATCTGGAGACTCTATTAAACAGCGATGGAATTCTTTTTCTGCCCATTCAAGAACATCATAAAGCGACTTCTTTACCCCTCTTTGTTCTGGTGACAGCCCCCCCGAACCACGAGGCATATCTAAGTTTGCTCGACGTGCTAACTGTTCGAGTGCTTCAATAAACTGGAGACCATCAATCTTCATCACAAACGAAAAGCAATCTCCCCCTTCACCACACGACCAACATTTGTACGACTGTTTTTCTCGACTGACGGTAAACGATGGGTTGTGATCATCGTGAAATGGGCAAAGCCCTTTGTATTCTCTCCCGCCGCGCTCAGGCTGCAACGTGAGCGACTCGCCAATAAGATCGACGATATCGGTTCGTTCACGAACCTGTTCCTTAAAGTCTGAGGGAAAACCGCTCTGCACCACTGGCTCCTGGTGAAATTTGTGAAGTACGTTATTTTCTTAACAATGAAATTGTGTGCAAAACGCGCAGGATTTCGGTGTCTGAGTTTCCTTGATGATTCTGGCTCGCTGCCAGATTAGGGATGTCTATCGAGGTGGGAAATCTGCCCGCTCAATATCTCTGCAAACAAAACAGTTTCGTTACAGCGATGTTGAGATCATCTTTTGTAAGAGATACAAAAGCAAGTGGGACAAACGATCACACAAAGGTTTAGCGACAGCAAAGTCTCAGAACCACTCAATTCTACCCTCTACAAAGCCCGAGTCAAGAAAATCCAACGTCGGTTTACCCAACTATCACATGCCATAACCCTCTACATATTATAATGTTATCAAAGTCCCCTGCCGTTCAACTCCCCTGTAACCGTTACTCTTTACCTTCCTTTCTTTTTCGTCAAAAATCTCTCACAAATACCCCTCAAACACCCCGCAACCAACAAACTCGACAGTTGGGCAACAGGAAAACAAGGGAAGGATTGCTCTTGGGACGTCTTTTATTGAGGGCTTGCTGATTTGTGTTTTTAATTCACATTGACAGGCATTGCATATCGAGGAGAGGCATTGCATATCGAGGAGAAGCATTGGACATCGAGCCATTAATTTCCTTTGTCTTCAGTCAAACAACATTATCATCACCCTGAAGAATTTCTTGTACGACCACATGGTTGCCGGAAATTTCGATGACTTCGACGTCGCAACCTTTTTGAATGTAAGGACCGTTGCTAACGACATCAAGCAGTTTATCTCGAAACTGAACCTTTCCCGATGGTCGTAATATGGAACGTGTTGTCCCGATGTCTCCGACAAAAGTGGCAGCCGATGTTGCTGTCGATTCGGGGGAATTCAAGTCAAGGAATTCTGGACGAATGCGGGGTCCACCTGCCAATGCTTCTGCCCCTGGCGGAGAGAGAATAATCGATTTCATAAAAGGGATGTTCGGCAAAAACTTATTGAGCAGCATGGCAAAAATAATCACAGCGACAAACGACCCCATCAATGTTCCCATCGACCGAGAAAGGTTTTGCATATCTGCATAGGGTTCTAAATTACCAAATGTCTGGCTTGCCATAATGAGCGATGCAATAACCAGCAAGCCGCCCGAAATGCCTGTGACGCCAAACCCTGGTATCACAAATAATTCTAAAGCAATAAGAATCAATCCCAGCAAAAAGAGAACGACCTCCAACCATCCTGCGGTTCCCCCTAAAAATTTGCTCCAAAAGAAAACCGCAAAACAGACGACTGCTCCAATACCAAAGAGTCCTGAAGTGAAATGCATTTCAATGTAGATAAGCACGATTCCTGCGAAGAATAAAAAGCCTGTCATAAAGGGAGTGTTCAGCACAAAAATCAAGTTGTCAATCCATGTCCGTTCAATGGCAACTAATGGAGCATCTGCCGAAAGCCCTAAACGAATTTTGAGTTCGGTGATATCTTTGACGGGAGCTTCTGTAATTTTCAACTCATGTGCCCGTGCGCTATCGAGTGTGAGAAAATTATCGTTGCGTGATTCATGCACCAGCAATCCCTTTTTCCATTCTCCATTGGAAGCATGAATTTCGTTTTCGGTCAGATACCAAACCTGCCCCGTTTTGATATTGGTCACTTCGTAGACATTCAAATTTTTGTCGCACATCGATTCAAGTAACGAAGGGGGACGCCCCTTTTCTTTTCCGAGATTTCTCAGAGAAATGCGTAACGGGCTGAGCATCTTTGCGGGGACTGCTTGATAGGCACCGTTTCCGTCATTAACAATCATGCCGATGTCACCAATTTTTGCAGTGGGTGACAAGTAGATTTCATCACAGGCTAATGAAATAAGTGCAGCACCACTGAATGCCATTTTAGGAATATAAGCAACTGTTTTGATTTCTTTTGACTTCAATTCTAAAATACGGTCTGCAAGATTTTGACTTGTGAGAAAATAACCACCAGGCGAATCAATTTCAAAGACAATGGTATTGGCTTTTGCTGCGACTGCCCGATCAATTTGTCTTGCAATAAATTGCTCTAAAAGAGGGTTGATTTCGCCATTGAGTTGAATGAGTTTAACAACGGGCGTTTTTATTGAGTTGAAGTTTTCACGCAAAGCAGATCGCGGGATTTTGTAGAGAGTCGCAAGCTCTGCCAAAGATTCTGCTGTTTGCACAGCAAGTAAATCGAGTGCCCGAGATTTGCTTCCCGTAAGAAGTCCTAATTCACCCGCTTCTTTCACAGTGACGACATCGGTAATTGCGACCCGATTATCGCGCAATCTTTTGAGCTCTTTTGCAGAGACCACGCGGCTTTCTGTTTCTTCTCCTTGTTGTTTCCCTTGTATTTTGATTTTAAAAACTCGTGTTTGCAAGTCGAGCATTCCGTTGACTAACGCAACATTGACTTTGCGGTTGTGCCGTTTGTCTGCGATACTGCGAATAAAATTTTTATCAATCTCATCCATTTTTTCACCCCGTCCAATATCGCCTAACTGAGCATCGGGATGCATAACAATTTCTTTGCAAGCCAACGCTAACACAACGTTGTTTCCTGTCACGGTTTCTGGAACCCAGGCAACAGTGCGCACGCGTGAGAGTTTTGACGAAGTAAGAAACTTTGCCATGCTGCGAATATGATGGAACTGACTTGTTCCCGGGGTGATCTCTAAAACTAAAATAGCATCGCGGTTTTGATGAGATGATCGGTTTTGTAATTCCAGTGCAACGTTTGTAATGTTTCCCAAAGTGACATCATTCGCAGGGCTTTTCAACTTCAAAAATTGAACCAGCGGTTGGTCGTTTTTTGAGGGAGGAGCATTCTCGATAACACCCTCTCTTTTTTCAGAAAGCGGCTTCCCCCAAACAGAAACATTTCCTGATATTCCTGCGAAAAGACAACCCACAATCAACAAAACAGACCACCAGCTTTTGAAAACCTGATGGACGGTATTCTGTTTGACATGAGAATTAAAACTCACAATATCTCTCCCTGACGAATATACGAGACACAGCAAGCCAAGCAGAACCTGACCCGCAACACTGCTCTATTATACCCTAGAGAGAGAATAAATTCTCCCTTAATTTTGCGTTATTTTTATTAAGCGTTTTTTGTATCTCATTAAAAAAACGTAACTACTCAGCGGTGAAGTTTATTAAGTAAATCCCCCTCCCTTTGAGGGAGGGGCTAGGGGAGGGTGAAACGGTTCAGTTCAGATTCACTGTTATTTTGTTATCAGGCGTTCGTTTCTGAATGTCTAAAAACAAAAAACACTCAATCACATATCACACTGAGACCCTCCCCTCAATCCCCTCCCT
>UOGL01000420.1_pt1 | contig 10531 bp, 7 predicted proteins | sample 1990131 | NCBI WGS metagenome assembly UOGL01 (sample SAMEA4728526, study PRJEB27164) | hydrothermal vent metagenome | biome: marine basaltic hydrothermal vent biome; feature: marine hydrothermal vent; material: mineral | place: Pacific Ocean | collected 2011-06-14/2011-07-23 | depth 1741 m | reverse complement strand
TGTACTAATCCTGCGAGACCAATGTTGCGTACATTGCGCTCATCAAGTTTCATCTCGATTCCAATTGCCATTCCCAACATCGACATTTGAAGACAATGGCTGGAGAGTTCATCATCCTGCCCTGCTTCCGTAGAAATAGTCAGCACGTTGTCAGAGTCTTGCGTCAATTGTGTGAGATAAATACCTGCGACATTCGAAACCGCTGTTCCGTTGACTGCGTTTCCTGAAAGTGCATCTTTCATCATGCAATCGAGCGATTCACCAATGGCTTCATGTTGTTCAATAAGTGATTGACGTTGCTCCTGGTCATAAGCTTTGCAGCCGTTGATGACAAGTTTGTCTCGAACAGCATCTCCTGTATTGGCTACAAACATCGAACCAGAATCAATCAGCTTATCAAGCTTGCTGGTTGTTTCGGTATCGAAAGAGAACGTTTGTTTTGAGATATCTCCGATGTTACCAAGTACCAATTTCTCTGCATCGCTCGGATGAACTTCAATGCTGTCCATGTTCCGTTCGCGTAATAACTCTTTGAAACGGCTACTAATTTGTGCCCCTTCAGCCAACAGCAATAAACCTTGTGCATCGTAGATCGGAAATTCAATTGTCCGACCAATAATCAATTCATCTGTCCGTACTTGAATGCGCTCGTTAGATTTTTTATCTGACGAAGAACTCTTTTCTGTTGCATTGTTTTTTTTAATCTCTTCTACCGAAACCGGCATTTGAAAGACCTTTCTTCACAGAGGCAAACTGCCAAGTAAATAGTGATTCATGATGTACAACAAGATGCTTAAAATACTGTGATAAGTTATCGACTCGCTTTGCATTCAAAGTTGATATCCTATTATCAATCTTGCTCTCAATATAAAGAAGTGACTATCTCGCTATTCGTTCATACCAGTTAGAACGATTAGCGGTACGCAGTACAGTGTTTACGGGTCTCTTTTATTGTGCTGATTATTCCCGCATTTTTCTTATAGGCGGTATGGATTCCCCGTAACTGTGTTATTTTAACACACCTTTCTTTTATTTAGTAAGCTACTGTTTCGATAGTGATGACAAGGACACAAAAAGTCACCCTTCTCACATGCACATATACAAACAGGCGTCGCTCAAATTGAAGCAAAAACAAAATGATAAAAACGTCCTCTGACGTGACTCGAAAGGAAAGCTTAAAATGGAAGAGTTAAACCCCAATAAAAAATTGTCTATCGTCGATTCTGAAAAAACATTTGTTGGTTTTTTAGCCAGCTTGTGTCATGAAATCCGAACGCCTGTTTCTGTTATTCAGGGGTATTCTGAGTTACTCAAAGAGCAGATGCAGAACTTGGAAGACCGTAATGTTGCTGAAATTATTCATCAGAATGGTCAGCAATTATTAACTCTTCTTACAAAATTAAGTGACCTGGCAGATATTGAAACAGGGGCAATGGTACCGTATGTTTCAACTTGTTCGCCAGACAAAATACTGCATGAAACAGCTACTTTTGTTCAATCGCTGGCTGCTGCCAACGATGTTCATATTAGCGCAACATCAGACCCTGATTTGCCTGAATGTGTACAAGTTGACAAGAAACGATTGATACAAATTTTGCAACAGGTTTTTGAGCAAAGTATTCGGCTTGCAAGTTTGGGAGAAGTCGCTTGTCAAGTGACTTCAACATCGCCTGGTGACAAGCAGAGAATGTTGATTTACAATATCAGTATTCCTCAATCAGTGGATGATTATATTTTTATCGATCAACAAAGTGGATTTCTTCCTTCCGCAGCCGATTCTGTTTCAATGATTTTGGCACGTAAACTTGTTGAAAGAATGGGAGGAGAGTTTCAATATCTTTCTGATCAACTCGACTGTATCGGTATACGATTCTCTGTGCCAGTGGAAGTTGTTCAGGGTGAAAAGAGTCAGGTAGAATCAGATTCTTCACCTCAGCAAGATTCAAAAAAATCATTGAAACAAAAGAAAGATATCTTGAAACATTGCCGTATTTTAATTGTGGAAGACCATCTTGATAATCAGAAATTACTTTCATATATTTGTCAACGTGCTGGTGCAACAACGAATTGTGTATTCAACGGGATGATTGCGATAGGCGAATTGTTGGCAGCGAATTTAATGCAAGACCCCTACGATATTATTTTAATGGATATCGATATGCCTGTGATGGATGGCTACGAAACAACACGCCGAATACGTGAAACAATGGATGTTCCCATCATCGCAATCACCGCACATACCATGCAGGGTGACCGTGAACGATGTCTCGAAATCGGATGCAACGATTACCTCTCGAAACCGGTTGATAGAAAATTGCTGATCGAAACAATCACTCGACTCTTCAAGCAAAAAACTGCAAACTGCTCTCTCAAAGAAGCAACCACAACAACAGCTTCCTGCTGACTTTAATTCTTGTTATACTGTTATACAAGGGTTGATTTCAACTCTGTCAACAATTGCACTGCGTGACCAATATCTATTTTTTGGCGTTCTGGGTCTTCTGGAATTTCTCGTTCGATGGTGAGTGGTCCGGTGTAGCCGATTTCCTCTAAGGTGCGCAAATAGGTCTCCATTCCAACATCCCCTTCTCCCAGCGGAACTTCTGCCCCCCAGTCGATACCCCGTTTTCCATCGGCTGCCCATGTCCCATCTTTACAGTGCACACTTCGAACATATTTTCCTACTTTTTTAAGTGCCTCAATCGGGTCACCGGTGCCGTAGAGAATCATGTTGGCAGGATCAAAATTAATGAAAAGATTGTCACGCTCAACATCAGTAATAAATTGCAACAAATGGTCTGCTGTCTCTTGACCTGTTTCAAGATTTAATTGCTGCCCATTGTCCGCAACATAATCGAGTAAGTTGCGAGTTGTTGTAAGTAAATCTTGATAATCTTCCCCCGCATGGTCTTCTGGCACAAAACCAATGTGCAATGCCACCGTATCGCAGCCAAGTCGTTTAGTGAAGTCTGAAATTTCTTTCATCTCTTGCAAACGCGCAGCACGCGTTTCACGCGGGACAAGCCCAACAGTTTGAACCGTCGTAGGAATGTCTGCATAACTTTCACCATCAAACCCACCAAAAACAGCCGTCACAGTAATGTTTGCAGCACTACATTTTTCTAAAAACGTGGTAGCGGCTTCTTGGGTTCGATTTTCTGCATGAGGAGCGTGCAGTTGCACAGTAGAGATACCCAATTCCTGAGCAACTTCAAAATGAACTCCCAATCCTGCATCAACCGATGTGAAAACTCCGATGTCCCATTTTTTCATAATCTATTTCCTTTGGTGATATTTGTTGCGTCTTCTCCTTACTTGTCAGAATCGGACAGGTCTGTATGATGACGGAATTGACACATATTTTCAACAGAACAGAGAAAGAAAGTCCTGCAATGTCTTCACAATTAAAACAACGTCTTTTTGATGAACTCAATGCGATTGCCCTGATTGACCCCCATACACATATCAACCCTCACACCCCTGCATCAACAACATTAGCAGATATCATGGGGTATCATTACTACACAGAACTGGCACACTCAGCAGGATTACCCAAAGAGCAAATCGAAGAACCAGAACTTGATCCCAAAGAAAAAGTGCATCGGTTAGTCACAAAAATGGATGCGCTTGACAATACAGTGCAAGTCAGTTGGTTGATTGAAATGTCGCGTCAGTTTTTCGGTTTTGAAGATGATCGATTAACACTCGATAACTGGGAAGGTCTTTACGATTCAGCATTAGAGAAAATGTCTCAGCCCGACTGGGAAGACCAGGTACTTGCACAAAGTAACATTGAACAAGTTTTTTTGACCAACGATTTTGATGATCCACTCGAAGGGTTTGACCTTGATCGATATATTCCCTGCTTGCGAACAGATGATCTCGTCTTTCATTTTGGTAAAGAAACGACACGCAAACGATTTGCAAAAGCAACTGGTATTGATGTTGCCGATGCAACCGATTTGCAAAAAGGAATTGGCAATTTATTCGAGCATTTTGTCAAACATGGAGCACGTGCCTGTGCCATTTCGTTGCCCCCCTGCTTTACTCCGGTTCAGGTGACAGCAACTGAAGTGGAGTCTTCTTTGCAAACAATTTTAGCAGGCAAAACACCGACAAGCGATGAAGCTCGATTGGTTTCTTGTTTTGTTTTCTGGACATTAGCAGAGCATTGCAACGAGCATCAACTCCCCTTCGATTTAATGATAGGCGTCAACCGGCAAGTCTACCCCGCAGGAGTTTTCCAAGGGCAAGACTTGTACGATTCACGCACATCACTGATGCAATATGGCGCATTGTTTAATGCTTTCCCGCAAGTCACCTTTCCTGTTTCTGTGCTTGCTCAAACAAGTAATCAGGAACTGGTCAGCTACAGTTGGATTTTCCCCAATGTTGTGACCAATGGGCATTGGTGGTACTCAAACATTCCTGCACATATTGAACTCGATTGCCGCAGCCGATTGCAAGCGGTTCCTAAAACCAAACAAATTGGCTACTACAGCGACATGTACAAACTAGAATTTGCACTCCCCAAATTCGCAATGTACAAACGGATTTTAGCATCTGTCCTTGCCAACGATTTTGTCATTGCACAAAATTGGAGCGAAGAGCGTGCCCTGGAACTTGGCAAACTGAACCTGCGAGGAAACGTAGAAACCATCTTCCCTCCACGAAATTAAAAGCTATCAACAAACAGGGAAATCACTCGTAGACACGAACTTCTTCATCATGTGTGATGGGGCGTTTCATGTGGTCTCCCTGTGCATGGACTCCGACAGACCCTTCTCCTTCTGCAACAGCTTTGAATGTTGCATAGAAAATGATTCCCTTTTTGGCAGAGATATTTTGAGTTGAACTGATTTGAATTTTATCGCGAGAGATTTGTTTGAACGTTGCCCCTTTAGCAGAGACAAATTTCAGTTGAGGCGGCACAGAAAGCGTGATATTCACATTTTCTGCTTGCGCGGTTCCTTTGTTGTTGATACGAATTTGGTATGTGACATGGCTACCTGCTTCAATCGGTTTTTCACCTCCTGCAACAGACGTTTGTAACTTAGGGTACCCTGCAACCACGGTTTCAGACGTCACCTCTGCCCGTAAAAGATTTCTGGCATACGCTTTCACAACACTTCTTCTTGTGCCAATGGAGTGACCTGTCACAATGGCACTGAGGCGTCGTGTTTCGCCCGCTTTGAGGTTCTTGATTTGCCAGATAATTTCGCCTTTTTGCGAATTGTATTTCCCACCTGCGGACGCTTTGTCAAAACGAAAACCGTCAGGAATTTCTTCAACAATAATAACCTGCTGAATGGTTGAATCGGATTCATTTTTCACATTGTTATCAAATCTTGCAGGTCGCCCCAAGTAACGATGTTTTGGACCACTACGCGTGATACTCAAAATAGGACCATCAATTTTGACTGCAATAGAAGCTTCCGCCTTGAACCCTCCTTCAGCGACTGCTGTCGCTTTGTTAATGACTTTTCCTTCTGCTCTTGCAGTGACAGTCAATTTGATTTCCCGTGACTGACCGACTCCTAATGAACCAATTTCACTCTCTAAATCACCCCCATTAGGGTGCTCTAACTCATTGGGAAGCAGGTTAAGAATATAAACTTTCTTTGCCATTGCAGACCCGATATTGGTCACACGAAATTTGTAAACCAGTGGCTCTCCAACAGTTGTTGCTTGAGGACCAGTTAATGTCAGTGCCAACTTCGGAGCAGTCACCATTGTTTCAGCAGCAACTTCTGAAACGAAATTGACTAATGCAACAGAACCAATTTGCCCTGTTGTTGTTGGAATCACACGGACGAGAATGACCTTTTCTGCTCCAGGTTTCATCGTTCCCAATTTCCAGGTTAATCGTTTTCCACGTTTTTCTGCCTGAGGCTTTGTTTTGTCTAACTTGCTTCCTTTCGGAATGCGGTCTTCCACAATGACCTTTTGAGCAGTGGTGCTTCCGGTGTTGCGGACAATAATTTTGTAGACCATTTTTTCGCCGAGTGCTGCCTTTTTGGGTGCAATTTTTCGAATGCTTAGTTGAGGGTGCCCTGCTCCGCGTGGAATTGATCGATCACCAATGGTCTCTTTGTCAAACCGATCATCTTCTTTAGGTTTAGCAGGTTTCAATTTACTAACGCGATCAGAAGGAAACAATGGGGCTGTTTCTATTTTTTCCTGAACAACGGTCGGCTCTTCTTCTTGAAGGTTTAATGGAGTTATTTTCACTTCTTTTGATTTTCCTGCATCATTATCATCTTTTGGAAATATCGGTGTTTCATTTTTGTTATCTGGGATAATAAGAGGCAATTTGGGTTGTTTATTCTCTGTTTTTTGTTCCTCAAATTGACCAAATGGGTTTTCTGATTTTTTCTCTTCACCACTTTTATTTTGAGTCAACTCAACAAACTGAGGACCTTTTGCATCTGATTTTTTTATTGCTTTTGCTTCTGAAGGAAGAGTCAGTTTCGCAGGAGGCAGGGCTGATTTTTCAGGAAACGGCGATGGTGAAATCTTTTCACGATCATTCCCTTCCCAAGGAGGGAGTTCTTTTGTTGCTTCCCTTTCCTCTTTTTTTATAAAGACGTTTTTATTTTCTGAACTTGATACAAAAGGAGATTCTGGTTGTTCATCACGAAAATCTACACCACGATGGGATTTCTTTTTTGAATTCTCACGAGTTTCTGATTGTGAGGCTTCTTTTAGACCTTCCTCTTTTTGAAAGAAGGGACTCTCTTCATCTGAAGATTTGTCTTGGACTTGGAAGGAAGCGGTTTCTATTTTTTTCTCGCCAGTCTCTGCAAAAGGATTTTGCATGAAATCAGATTTTTCTTCCTTGTCAGCAGGTAAGGAAGAAGATTTTTTCCTCTTGTTTGCCTGCTGATGAGAGGCTGTTAGGGTCTCTTCTTTCGAGACATCAGTCTTCTCCTTTTGAGAGAACCTGAACCCTTTAAGACCATTTTGAGCCTGTAAAACAGCCCAAAAGCCGAGAGCAATGATACCAAGTAATACTGTGATTTTGAACGCTGAACGACGCATGGGAATCCCTTCCCTCAATGGGGATGTTTTGTGATTTTCTAAATAATGCTCTCTGAGCAGACTCTCTTTAGCAAATTTTGCAATCTATGAAAAGCCCTATTTTTTTTGAATTGAAAATAGACTCGAAAGAGTATATTGAGTGATAAGACTTTCTGTTTCAGGCATTATTTTATTAAAAATAAGAGAGACAAGAAACAAATCGCGATTGACCTTCTTTTCTGATTACTCGACAATACAAAGGCGTCGAGAGAAAAACGTAATTTTTTATTCGTAGTTTTATTGGAGATGTGATGCAAGAACCTCACGAAAAAACAGAAGCTCCTGTCGAAGAGATTTCTTCACAAGAGGGACTCAGCCTGCGCAGAAAAACGATGCTGGTTATTGCCATTATTTGTATTGTTATTTTGTCTGTCGTGATTTATCAGGAGTGTAACCAACCGAATAAAACCGATGTTCTTGACAAACGAAATGCGGTGAATACTGTTCCTGTCAAGCAAGATATTGGTAAAAAAAACAAGACCAAAGAAGAGCAGTTTGATTTGGAATGTCGCAAAAAATCTGTGGGAACTTGGGAAAAAGAAGAGAGCGGAAAACGAACGCTTACGATTAAAGAAAACGGGACAGCGACACTTATCTATTTGCCCTCTGGTGTGAATCGATTCTTGCTGGGAGAAAAAGTGATTGTGAAAATTAAATGGATTATCCAAAAAGGAAAAGTCAAATTTCGTTCTCATTCCGGTCTCCCTGAAAAAAGTTTTAATATCATTACCGCAACACATGGCAGAGAAAAAATTAGAAAGATTCTTGAAATTAGCGATAAGCACTTTATGCTTTACGACGAAAAAGAGAAAGAAAAATCAAAGTGGACACGCGTTGCTCAAAAGGGATAAGAATTGATTGAAAAGCAACGGTCTCGCATCATAGAGTTAGCATTCATCGAGTAATGCTCACTCGTTGCATTCGCTAAAAAATCAGATCACCCTGCCTCGCTTATACATCGGGCTATGCTATGATAGTGCCGTTCAGGATTTGCCATATGAGGTTTATCAGAAAAGAAAACAGGAGAGAAAGAAAGTTTGCATGGAAACTGTCATTCATAAAAAAACAGAAAACAAAACAACACCATCCCGTTGGAACCGACTTGCCGATGTTGTGCTGCAAGGAGGCAAACTTTCGCGTTCAGAAGGGCAAGAAATTCTTCAATCTTCTGATGAAGAAATTATGCAATTACTGGCAGCAGCCTATCGTATTCGTCATCAACATTTTGGAAAAGTCGTTCAACTTTACTACTTGAAGAATGCCAAAAGTGGTTTGTGTCAAGAAGATTGCGGTTACTGTTCTCAATCAAAAAACTCAGATGCCCCTATTGAAAAGTATCGCTTTTTGAGTGAAGATGATTTAATGCGCGGTGCAAAACAGGCAGCAGAAGCAGAAGCAAAAACGTATTGCATTGTTGCCAGTGGGCGTGGTCCTTCAGACAAAGAAGTGGAGCATGTGGCATCGGTCGTAAAAAATATCAAGCAAGAATATGGCTTGCATATTTGTTGTTGCCTGGGATTATTAGAGCCAAAACAAGCAGAGACATTAGCAGCAGCGGGAGTTGACCGCATCAATCATAACCTCAATACTTCTCGCCGGTTTCACCCTAGCATTGTCACCACGCACACTTACGACGACCGTTTGAATACGCTCAAAGTTGCTCGCAATGCAGGAATGGAACTTTGCACTGGTTTGATTGCAGGGATGGGAGAGGAACAAGAAGATATTCTCGATGTCGTGTTTGAATTGCAAGAGTTAGGGGTTGAATCGATTCCGGTGAACTTCTTGAATGCCATTGACGGGACAGCTCTTGAAGGAACAAACGACATCACGCCACGCGATTGCCTGCGTATTCTTTGTCTTATGCGGTTCGCTCATCCGACAACAGAAATTCGTATTGCAGGTGGCAGAGAAATCAAACTCCGCACATTACAACCGTTTGGCTTGTACCCTGCCAACAGCATGTTTATCAGTGATTATCTCACCACCACTGGGCAAACCCCAGAAGAAGATTTCCAAATGATTGCAGACTTAGGGTTTGAATACATCAGTGCTGATGCAGAAACAAAAGCAATGATGGATGCCAAATAATTCCTTCAACAGTGGGGCAATCAACAAGAATTAACTGCTGGCACTCCGATAGCTTCGTAATGCAAATTGAAAAATTGAACGAGAAATCAGCAACCCTAAAAAGGCAGAAACAACAACAACTCCAATGAGTTGCCAGCTTTGCATTCCGTGTACCAGCACCTTTGCAGGAATTGTGATGACGAGCAAAATGGGAATGATGTACGAAAAGGCAAATCGAATGATTTCTCCCGTTGGTGTGCCGCTGTAAATGCTCATGGGGTATCGAGCAAAAACGGTGATATAAAACCAGAAGTCGTACAATCCCTGGTTACGTCCAAACCATATTGAACTACTTGCTAATGTAATCATCATGCTGTAAAAAAATGTCACTCCCACACCAATAAGCACCAAGTATAACAGAATCTGGCTCCACCGTAGCGGCTCAACAAGCCCTCCGGTTGCGTAAAGTTTTGCTAATGAATAGACCAACAGCGATGTTGCCAAAAAAAGTTGCGTGAGCATTGCAATGTTGACACGTTCAAACGAAATTAAAAATTGTGTGTCGATCGGTTTTAAGAGAGCAAAGTCAAGGTTTCCTGTGCGAATAAGTTCGCTGAAGTTCGCACAGTTCGGCATGAAGAAGGTTTCAACAATCGCGTTAATAAGCATTCCTGTTGCCATGAAAACAAAGTATTGTTCACGCGACCATCCTTTAATATCTGTCACATTATTATAGATGACTGCAAACAAAACCAATTGGGCAGTAAACCAGAATATGCGAGTGATGACCGTAATGAAAAAATTCCCACGAAACGACATTTCGCGAACCAACGAATTTTTCAAAAACGTAAGCATCACCCGAAAATAATGCGGGCGATGTGAAGGAGGATTAAACATAATGTTCGGGGCTGGGGGCTGGGGTGATAATAATTTTCTTGAATCAGGAAGCCGTTCCTGTTTTATCAATAATTATTTGTGCCTCTTTTTTCGAGAGACCAAAGGAATTAAGAAACGCAATCACATCTTTTTCTTTTGGTCTAAATATCTTTTCTTCATAAAGAGTACGAGATGGAATGATCTCTCCTCCCACAAGACCTCTCTCCTCAATAAATGTATGAGAGATATCTTCCAAACTGTTTCGACAAAGCCAAACTCTTGGTTGGTTACGTCCACCAGACATGTTCTGTCGCAGAATACTAATGAGTGACCCACGAATAAGGTAGTTGATAATTTCCTCATGGCTGAGTGGATTTGGTTGTTCCAAAGGAAGAATTTCTTCTTCAGGTAATTCGATGAAAGTTGGTTCATGTTCTTCGTATTCTTCTGGTTCCTGATCAATTTGAATACGAAAAATACGCCGACCACCCACGCCCAAATCTCC
>UOGL01000189.1_pt1 | contig 10542 bp, 4 predicted proteins | sample 1990131 | NCBI WGS metagenome assembly UOGL01 (sample SAMEA4728526, study PRJEB27164) | hydrothermal vent metagenome | biome: marine basaltic hydrothermal vent biome; feature: marine hydrothermal vent; material: mineral | place: Pacific Ocean | collected 2011-06-14/2011-07-23 | depth 1741 m | reverse complement strand
CCTCAAAACCCCACCGTGCAACGGGCAAGTCAGCAACTGCAATTTCGTGCTGTTGTTACTTATTCGAATGGCGTACAACGTGATGTCACAGCAGATGCCTTTATTGAAAGTGGCAACACTGAAGTTGCCAAAGCAAATAAATCGGGTTTGCTAACCGCGCTCAGGCGTGGTGAATCTTCAATACTGGTTCGGTACGAAGGGGCTTATGCAGCCACCACGCTAACTGTTATGGGAAACCGTGATCAATTTGTCTGGAAGAATCCTTCTCTCAATAATGAAATTGACAAGTTGGTTGCTGCCAAATGGAAACGGGTAAAAACATTACCCTCATCCCTTTGTTCCGATGAAGAATTTGTTCGTCGTATTTATCTCGATTTATCGGGTGTTCCTCCCACAACACAACAATTAAAAAACTTCCTTGCAGACAAACAGGCATCTCGTACAAAACGTGACAAACTGATTGAGACTCTTTTAAAAAGTGATGACTTTATTGAACTTTGGACAAACAAATGGGCAGATTTGCTTCAGGTCAACCGGAAGTATTTAGGAGCACAAGGCGCAGCAGGATTTCGTAAATGGATTCGTGGTCATGTTGCAAAGAATACTCCTTACGACAAATTTGTGCATGAAATCATTTCTGCTAATGGGTCGAACAAAGAAAACCCACCCGCATCGTACTACAAAATCCATCGCACTCCTCAAAGTATTATGGAGAACACAACACACCTCTTTTTGGCGGTACGATTCAATTGTAATAAATGTCACGACCATCCATTTGAAAAATGGACGCAAGATCAATACTACGAAACAGCCGCTTTCTTTGCACGCACTGCACTGAAAAGAGACCCTGCAAGTAAAAATCAAAAGATTGGTCGCACCGCTGTGAAAGGTGGTCAACCACTTTACGAAATCGTATACGAAAAATCGACAGGAGAAGTCAAGCATGACCGCTCGGGTGCAATCACTCCACCTAAATTTCCTTATGTGTCTCAATTTGCAACCTCCAAAAAGATGACACGTCGAGAACAAATGGCAAAATGGATTACTTCAGCAGACAACCAATTCTTCGCACGCTCATATGTCAATCGTATTTGGGGATACTTGTTAGGAACAGGTATTATTGAGCCGATTGATGACATTCGCGCAGGAAACCCTCCAACAAACCCTGAGTTGTTAGATTACCTCACAGCAGAGTTTGTGAAAAGTGGTTTTGATACACAAGCAATTATCAAACTCATTTGCAAATCGAGAACGTATCAACTTTCTGTTGCAACAAACAAGTGGAATGAAGATGACACATTGAATTACTCACATGCCATGGCGCGCCGTCTGCCTGCAGAAGTTTTGTTTGATAGTATTCACCGAGTCACAGGTGCGGCGTCAAAAATCCCTGGTGTTCCTGCAGGAACCCGTGCGATTGCATTACCCGATGCCGGTGTGAAACTTCCCAGTGGATTCCTTGCAAAATTTGGTCGTCCACCTCGCGAAAGTCCTTGTGAATGCGAACGTATTTCAACCATGCAGATGGGTCCTGTCATGGCAATGGTAACTGGTCCAACAATCAGCAACGCGATTGCAGACCCCAAAAATGGGATCGCTCAACTTGTTGCCAATCAACCAGATAATAAGAAACTGGTGAACGAAATTTTCTTGCGTGTTTTAAGCCGAAACGCATCAAAGGACGAAATTTCTGCAAGCCTTGCCATTCTTAATGAAATCCCCAAAGATCACAAAAAGTTAATGGCAGACTGGAAAATGTTAGAAGGAAAATATCGTCCCGAACTCATCGCCAAAGCAAAAGCGCGCGATACTGCAATTGCCAAAGCAAAAACTGTCTACGATTCTTATTTTGCAAAAGTGAAAGACCGTGAAAAACGTCTTGATGCAGAATATACTGCAAATAAAAAAGCAACAAAAAAATCGCTCACAGATCACAAAAAAACATTATCAAAAAAAGCAGCCACTTGGATTGCCAACCCCTATCAAAAAGTAAAATGGGTAACTATCAAGCCGAGTCAACTGGAAGGCAAAAATATCGGCAAGCTCAGATTACTGCCCGATGGTTCTATTCTTGCTTCTGGTAAAAACAAAAAGGGAAATTATAAGTTGACTGCTGACACTCAATTGACTGGTATTCGTGCAGTCCGTTTAGAAGCTCTCACGCATAACTCCCTTCCCTCTAAAGGACCAGGGCGTTCAAGTGATGGAAACTTTATGCTGACAGAATTCAAACTCGAAACGAAACCCAATGGAACATCACAAAAATATCAGAGAGTTTTATTAACGAACGCACAAGCAGATTATAGTCAACGTAATTTTGATGTGACGAAAGCCATCGACTTAAGCGAAACCAATAAAGGCTGGGCAATTTCTCCTCGAGGAGGGAAGAATCATGTTGCGTATTTTGACACAACAAAACTGGTTGGCAATAAAGAAGGAACCTTGCTGACATTTACGTTAGTTCATCAGTATGCAAGCAACAGGCATCAGTTGGGACGATTCCGTATTTCGGTCACTACGTCAACATCTCCAATACTCGCAAAAGGATTCCCTAAAGAGATCAAAAATATCTTCAAAATCAAAGCGAATAAAAGAAACAAAAAGCAAGTTGCCAAGCTAATTGCTTACTATAAAAAAATAGACCCCATAAGCATTCGGTTGCAAAGCAAAGCCGATCGATACAAGGAGCCACGCGTTATCGAAAAAAGGCTGATTCAATTGAGAGCTAACGTAAAGAAATCTCTTCAACCAGTTCCTATCGACACACGGTTACAAGTGTTGCGTGAGGCATCAAAAGAAAGTAAAAAACAGGTCGCCAACCTTCGTTTAACTATTGCTCAAGATATCACTTGGGCATTGTTGAACAGCCCTGCTTTCATGTTTAATCGATAGTCTGTTTACCTTGTTGAATTGACGATCCCTACAATCAAAATTTTCGATTTATTATTTGTCATTTACCCATGGAGAAAAAACAATGCTCATTATTCCCGGTCAGGCAGGCAAAGATGTATGTGATCCTCAAGTCGGTATTTCTCGCCGTGATTTATTACGCGTGGGTGGTTCTGCCATGTTGGGAATGAGCCTTGGCTCGCTTTTACAACAGCAGGCAACTCAAGCAAAAGAAGTTACCAAAGGAGGACCAGGATGGAAAAAAGCGAAAAGCGTCATCATGATCTTTCTGCAAGGTGGTCCCAGTCAACTCGATTTATGGGACCCCAAAGAAAATGTGCCTGAGACTGTAAAAAGCGCATTCAAGCCAATTTCTACAAAACTCCCCGGCGTTAAATTTACAGAACTCCTTCCTCAATTGGCACAGGTGAACGATAAGTTCACAACCATTCGTTCGATGAGTTATACTCCTAAAGGGCTTTTCAATCATACGGCTGCCATCTACCAATTGATGACAGGTTACACAACCGATAAGGTCAGCCCTTCGGGTCAGTTGGAGCCTCCTTCTCCTAAAGATTTTCCGAACTTTGGTTCAAATATCATCAAACTTCGACCAGCAGATGTCCCAATGCTTCCATTAGTGATGTTGCCGCGCCCACTTCAAGAAAGCAACGTTGTCGGCAAAGGAGGAACAGCCGGATTCTTGGGGAAAGCATACGATCCTTATTACCTCTATCCCAGCGGCGATGATATGGATATGAAAAAAATGGAAAACATTCGAATCGACGATTTGAAACTGCGTCCTGATGTTCATACCGGACGCCTCAAACGACGGGCACGTCTGCGTGATCTTCTCAGCAAAGGAATGCCTCGTATCGAGAAAGCTGTCGAAAAACATAATTTGAATGAATACTATTCTCAAGCACTCGACTTAATTACTTCTGGGCGTGCCCGCGACGCATTTGCGTTAGAGCGAGAAGATGACAAAACACGCGATTCATACGGACGCAATACTTTCGGGCAAAGCCTGCTGTTAGCACGCAGGTTAGTTGAAGCCGGAACACGTGTGGTGGAAGTCGTTTGGCCCAAAGTTGCCAACTCGGATAACCATTCATGGGATGTTCATGTCGGCTTAACAAAACGGATGAAAAATCAAGCTGCCCCGATGCTTGATTCTGGCTTGTCTGCCCTCATTGCCGATCTGGACAAACGCGGCATACTGGACGAAACATTGGTTGTTGCAATTGGTGAATTTGGTAGAAGTCCACAACGAGGTGTCAGCACCTCTGGAAATAACAACAGTTCCGATGGACGCGATCATTGGCCCTATTGCTTCACTTCCATTATGGCAGGAGCAGGAATCCGCAAAGGTTATGTGCATGGGAAGTCAGATAAAACAAGCTCTGCACCGTTGAACAACCCTGTGCATCCCATCGAAATTTTGGCAACCGTCTATCATGCCATGGGAATTAAATCAGACACGATGGTTTTCAACCATCTCAATCAACCACGCGAATTAGTAAAAGCTCATCCCGTGACAAAACTATTTGGATGAAAAAACGCATAAAATATCTTCTTCTAAAAAACGTCTTTAATACGTCTGGCTCGTCCTGATTGAGTGATCTGCGGTTCAATTGCTGGTTGGTTTCAGGTATACTGGGTAATGCAATCCGGTTATCTATTGTTATCTACTGGTTTTGTACAATGAAATCTCTTGTCGGAAAGACTTGCCATGCCGTTAAATACCGATTCTATTGAAGAGCCGCAATTAAATTTGACATCGATGATTGATATTGTCTTTTTGCTGATTATTTTCTTTATGGTAGGAACGCAGTTCACCCAGGCAGAGCGTGAATTTGATATTCAGCTTCCCACAACATCAGATGCACAACCTCTTTCCAACTTACCAGACGATGTTATTATCAATGTGCGAGAGAATGGTGAAGTGGTTGTCGGGAAAAAAGTTCTGACATTGCAGGAACTTCAGAAAAAACTAGATGACTTAACCGGAAAGTACGCAGACCAGACAGTCATTATTCGTGGAGATGGAAAAGGACCGTATCAAAATATCGTCTCGGTTATGGGCGTTTGCCGCAAAGCGAAAGTAAAAAACATCTCCCTTGCTAATCGAATCAAAAAGAGTGGAGAATAAAAGTCATGCAATCCATTCAAGAATTTATTGATCGCCAATTGCAAGCGAACGATCTTACGCGAGAAGGTTTGTGGTGGGGGATTCTTATTTTTGCATTGCTGTTTGCCTTTGCACATTTACTAACGATGCTCATTACACGTTGGGGAGATCATAAAGCGACGTCAAAGTCCCTCATTTTTTCTTTGTTAGCACACTTGGTTTTAGGAATTGCCTTATTGTTAATGAAGCCCCCTTCAATCTCGATTGCCAATGACATTGACGAAAAACTACCGATGAAAATTCGAGACATTTATGTTGATGGCGAAGACCAGATGGAAAAACGGGCATCGGGCAACACGCCTATTTGGAAAAAACCACCCGAAAAAGTGAACGTCGAACTGGCACGTACTGACCCTGTTCCGCTTGAGGTCAACCCGTTGCAATCACCCGATCGGCAAGACCAACCCATCGACAAACCAGATATCACGCCTCCCGATATGAAGAGTTTACCCGATCAACAGGCAGTCATTCCCAAAGTAGAAAATGCTGGAGAAGTGGCACCTCGTGTTGAAGCAGTGACCCCTCTTAAAATTGATACTCCTGAACCGGAGTCACGACCTCAAGTTGTTATTCCTTCTCTTACAAACCGTCGAACAAAACAGATGCGCGATGGGGAACAAAAACAAAGCGTGGAACGAAGACCCACACGCGGTGCCATTGATCACATCGAAACAAAACCGACTCCCCCCAAACAATTAGCATCGATCGATGCTCCAAAAGATGCCTCTGCATTTTTGAAACGGGCAAACAAACAAAAGACCATCACCCGACGAACAGGACCGGCTCCTTCTTCTATTCCGTCTGAAATGACAGGAACAACATCTCCCTCTGTGACCCAAGGAGCAATGGGGTCTTCTCCGGTCTCTCCTCAATTTTCAAGAACGCGCACGCGAACACCGCGCAGTACCAACAGCGGTAGTATGGAACGATTTCGTCCTGAACGAACACCTCGAGCAGAGAACCCATTACCAGGAAGAACGCTTGCTGTTCGTAGCGGTGTTCCTCTGGTAACTCCTCGTACAGGAATGGTTCCGAGTGTCAAGCGTCCAAATTTTGATGCCATCCGATCACGCAAAGATGCGGTTGTTCCTTCAACGTATCAATTACGAAAACGAAAACAACGTAAAGAGGCTGCCCGCAAATATGGCGGAACCGATGCTTCGGAGCGCGCGGTGGAACTTGCATTAAAATGGCTGGCGTCTCAACAAACAAAAGCAGGTTACTGGAATGCAAATTCTCTTGGTTCGGGAAAAGCAAAATTGGATAAAAATGAAATTGGTCTCTCTGGAGAAAAACTGAAACTTCGAGAGCAAACAGGAATTCAAGCAGATACCGGGTTGACGGCTTTGACGGTGCTCTGTTTTCTGGGGGCAGGCTACACGCACGAAGAGGGGCTTTATAGTGAAAACATTGAACGTGCATTGCGATGGTTGATTCAACAGCAAAAGAAAGATGGTTTCCTCGGTGGCGATTCAACACATTACGCCAAAATGTATTGTCACGGCATGGTCACTTATGCACTTGCAGAAGCCTACGGATTACAAAATGACCCTGTGACAGATATCGGTTTAAGGAAAGCGTTGAAAAAAGGAGTCGATTATATTGCATGGCAACAGAACGAAAAAGATGGTGGCTGGCGTTACTTAAAAGGACAACGCAGCGACATGAGTATGTTTGGCTGGCAGTTAATGGCATTAAAAAGTGCAGAGATTGCAGGCGTTCCTGTTCCGAGAAAAACAAAAAGGTTAATGGTCAAGTTTTTGAAAAGCCGAAGTTTGGGTAAAAAGAAAGGGTTAGCATCGTATCGATCTGAGATGCCGATTTCCGCTTCGATGACAGCAGAAGCCCTTTTCTGTAAACAGATGCTCGGCATTAAACGGAATAACTCTGCCAGCAAAGAAGCCGTTGCTTATTTGATGAAGCGATTACCAAACCGCAAAAAATACAATTTGTACTACTGGTACTACGGTACATTAGCAATGTACCAATATGGCGGCAAACCGTGGAAAAAATGGAACGAAACATTACGCGACCGTCTTGTAAAAGATCAACGCCTTTCAGATCAAAGAGCAGGGAGTTGGGACCCCGTTGGTGAATGGGGACCCTACGGCGGACGACTTTACAGCACCGCACTTTCAACCCTTTGCTTAGAAGTTTACTACCGCTTCCTTCCCCTCTACCAAATGGGCGGACAATACGAAGAGGGGAAATAGTAGAGGATAGCGATACATCGGGTGCCTCTTAAGGTCTCTTTCAATCCAGAGATGCAATCTTTGCTGCAAAGAGTCTGACTTTTTTCAAAGCCGTTATCAATTGGTGAAGAATGTTATTGTCTTCCAATAACAGAGGATGATGCAACACCAATATTTGTTGGTCTGCCCTGTTTGCTTCCTTTAACGACTTCGCAACTCGAAACGTTTTACGACGATGAACGAGATGTAATGCACGAAATCCTCGGTCAATTGCAAACCCCTCTGCACGCATTGCTCGGGCGAACTGCTCTGCAGTAAGACCTGCAAAAGCTGTTGCATCATACTGCATGCCTACTTTGTAGTAAGCAGGTTGCGATTGAGGCAAATTATTTTGAAAGAGGTTTAACCCCGGTTCATCATCTAGTAGCTGTGCAAGTAGCGTAACGCTTTTTGTTCGTTGAAAATTTCGTTCATCTAGCATGGCAAGTTGAGGTAACAGCAATGCTGCCTGAAGTTCTGTTAAAGGATAAGCATCGTTTCCTCGATGAGAATAAATTTTGATACGCTGCATGATCTCTGGTTGATTCGAGAAAACCGCCCCGCCCCGTCCTGCTGTCAGAAGTTTACTTCCTCCAAAGCTGTAAAAACCAACATTTCCCCACGTTCCTGCTGGCTTCCCTTCAACCATTGCTCCTGTTGCCTGACAGGCATCTTCAATAACTGAAATATGATGTTTGCGTGCAATTTTCATCACTTGTGACATGGCAACTAACCCGCCATGCAAATGTGATACAATGATGGCTTTTGTTTGTGGCGTGATGGCTGCTTCGAGTTGATTTGTAGAAAGCTGGCAATTTTCAGAAGTCAAATCGACGAAAACGGGAGTTGCTCCCACTTTCGTAATGTTCATGAAGTTCGCTTTGAAATCATAGGCAGCAAGAATCACTTCATCACCCGCTGCAACTTTTACTCCCTGTAAAGCCAACTCTCCTGCAATTGTCCCACTGCAACAAAGTTGCACCTCTTGTAACCCCAGGTATTGACACAACGCCTCTTGCAGCAAGCCTGTTTCCTCTCCAAAGTATTGCCCCCAAGTCCCTTTTGCAAATGCCTTTTCCATCGCCTGTTGCACTTGTAAATCGACAAGGGGCCATTTCGGCGGACCATCAGCACAAACAGCTTCTCCTCCTAGTATTGCAGGTTGTTCTTTCATTATATTATTTCGCTAAAGGCTGATTTCTTAGCTTGGCAAAGCCAGAACTATCCTATTATCGTTCGTTGTTACAAAGTTGTTACACAAGGTTTCTGTTTGATCTGTTACAATAGATTCCCGTTTCACTTTTTGCAACAAACAACCAAATGAACCAATCACCATATCACGGAATGATGGAGAATACCATGAAGTTTAACCTCACCCTGTTTTTGACACTCACACTTATTTCTTTGGGAGTCCCTCTTTCTTTCGTAGTGGCATTCGAGAACTTATCTGAAAAAGAAAAGATTGAGCAAGGAGAGCAAGGACGTCCAGAGAAAATCCCTACGTTTGAAGTCGATTTGCTTCCTCTTGAAAAAGAAGGAGCAAAGCAAATCCTCTACAACCTTGAGGGCAAGCCCGTGCGACTTTCTGACACATGGAAAGAGAAACCTGTTTTACTGGTCACGTCATCTCTCACTTGTCCCATCTCTCGCGATAACTGTCCTGCTGTTGATAGCATTCGGAAAAAGTTTGGTGACAAAATCAATGTCGTGGTCATTTACACAACAGAAGCACACCCCAAAGGTTCTGCTTCACCTTATAGTAATCGTGAGTGGCTGACCAGTCGAAACGTTCATGACAAAATACTCGTCAATCAACCAACAACACTTCAAGAACGGATTGCCCGAGCAATTAAATATAAAAAAAGAATGAATATCCAATCGACAATACTTGTTGATAATATGAAGAACACCACTTGGAAACTATTAGGTGGAGGACCCAACTCTGGACTTTTTATCGAGGCAAGAAAACTCTCTCCTGAGAAGGAAGATAATGCTCCTTTTGGAGATCCATTTATACAAAACGGTAACCTGCCATTGAAATCTAAGGGAAAGACCAAACGTGAATTGATTAAATTATTAGAACGGCAAGGTTGGTTGTCTCCACATAAAATGGAGATTGCGATTCGCTCCTATTTCAATGGGATTTTCAACGAAAAGTTGAAGAAGTCGATCAAGAATCATGGTTACAATAAATCTCGTTTGCGTGAATTGTATCTGGGCAAAAAAATTGGCGAGATCAAAGCAAACCTTAACAAGCACCCTGATTGGATACATTTCAGAGTGAGTTTTGATCGTGGAAATTATAAACGAAACACTTTTTTGCACCTGGCTGTTAAGAGGAAACTCCTTCAACATGCTGAGCTTTTTATTCATCATAATGCGAAAGTGAATGCGATTAACTATCGTGGAGAAACGCCATTACATGTTGCTGCAACAACCAGTTTGAAGATGGTCGAATTATTGTTAAAGCATAATGCCGATGTCAACGTTTACACTCCAGAGGGCTTGACGCCATTGCACAAAGCACTTCTGAAAGGAAAAACGAAAATTGCAAAAAAACTAATTACACATGGTGCCAGAATTGATTTGAATGCCGCTGCTGCTTTGGGTGACCAGGCGACGTTGAGCCGTTTTTTGAATCGCTATCAAGTCGATAAAACGAAACTTCAAAAAGCAAGCGGAACAGCACTCGCCTTTGCTGCAAGGAACAGCCAAACAGCAATTGTCAAACAACTTCTCGCTGTTGGTGCATCTGTCAACTTAAAGACAGAAGGCTATCGTCCGTTGTTTTATGCAATTGAAATTGATCACGGTGACATCATCAAATTACTTATCAAATCAAAAGCAAACACCTCTGATCCTCTCGTCCATTCTACTTATTTCACTTCTACGTTAATTCATTATGCAGCAGATAATAAAAAAAACAATGCGTTAGAACTCCTGCTGAAGAACGGCGTTGACCCTGATACGTTGAATGCAGAGGGAGAAACCCCTTTACATCTTGCTGCTGCTTCTAACCATTTGAGTGCAATAAAAATCCTGTTGAAACATAAGGCTTCAATTGATGCCCTTTCAGGATCACCAATGTTCCCGCCATGTGGACCACCTGACTTTGACTCTCGCCCTTATTTGCTAAGTGCTGTGCACTTTGCTGTCATCAACGGACATACAAAAATAGTTCGTTATTTGATTCAGCAGGGAGCAAAAACTCATTTCAAAGACCGCAACGGT
>UOGL01000394.1_pt1 | contig 10560 bp, 8 predicted proteins | sample 1990131 | NCBI WGS metagenome assembly UOGL01 (sample SAMEA4728526, study PRJEB27164) | hydrothermal vent metagenome | biome: marine basaltic hydrothermal vent biome; feature: marine hydrothermal vent; material: mineral | place: Pacific Ocean | collected 2011-06-14/2011-07-23 | depth 1741 m | reverse complement strand
CCAAAGAGGTTATTCTATGTTGCAGAATTACATGTGCATGATTTAAGAACGTATGGAATTCACGTCATTGCCAATCCCATTAAGGGGAATCCAGGCCACGCACTAATCCCTCATATGAACTCCGAGAACAGAAAATTAGATAAGGTGAGAGAGTGGGCGGAATTGCTCGCTGTTTCTTTGGTTTATAACATCCTGGGTCCCTATTCAGCTTAATTATTGAAGGTGCACTACTCGATTTGAGGACGATAAAACAGAGCAACGGGAAGGACGATAAGACTAATCGCAACAAAAATCAGACTGATGGGAAGTTGAAATTGTTTGAACAAAAAAGTACAAAGCCCAAAGAAAATGGCAGAGAGTAAAATCCCAATCCAGTTGACAAGATTCATTGCACCAATCATGCGACCTTTTTGATCTTCCGGCGGGCGTGATTGCATGAAAACTTGCAACGGCACAACAAACAAACCGGCTGATATCCCCAACAAAACTAACAAAACAGCAGAGGCATATTTAATGGTGCTGGAAGAGGAAATTAAATCGACTCCTTTTTGTTCAACTTGCCAATGAAACCCCGCAACAATTGCCAATAACACAAACCCGACAACAAGCCCCCATGCTCCAGCGGTGACCAGTCCAAATCGAATTTGATGTTGTGACAACACTCCCGCTAGCAAACAACCCATTGCAATTCCTATTCCCATACAAGTTGCCAGCAGGCTCGTTTGAAAGTCGCCAATGGCGAGTTGGGTTTTCCCAAACTCATTCACCCCAGGTAAAACAAGCCCCCCAATAAACCAGAAAATCGAAGAGACCAGAAGAACCCCCAAGAGCTTGCGGTCTGTTCGTAACATTTGAAATGTCTCTTTATTGATAGCAAGTGATGAAAAAGTGAAAGGAAGATTTTCATTAGCAATCGGAGTTCTACGAAGAAGAAGCGAGGTTCCTGTTCCAACAACAGCAATCACCACACAAAAAAGACTAATATGCCACAATTGAACGCCAGCAACACCTTCAACAAAACTTTTTCCATACCCTGCAATAGCGGTTCCTAAAATAATTGCCAGAAAAGTTGTCATTTGAATCGAGCCATTCACTTGCGGCAAGTCGTTATCAGAAAAAAGTTCTGGGAGCACTCCATATTTCGAAGGACCAAACAATGCCGATTGAATCGACATTAAACACAATACCGAAAACAACCAAAAGAGTAACGCTTTCGAAAGTTGAGGATTGTAAAAGAAGACAATCAAGCCTGCGAGCATGACAATAATTTCTAACACTTTGCAAGCAACAATAATTGTCCGCTTGCTCCACTTGTCTGAAAGATATCCTGCAAAGCCGGAAAGCAGCACAAATGGCAACGCGAAAATACCCATCGCAATCGATTGGTAATCAACGCCATTTGTTTGGCGACTAAAATCGATACAAAGTAATAGCACCAACTGCTTAAAAACATTATCGTTAAACGCACCTAATAGCTGTGTGCTGGTCATTCCCCAAAAGGAGGAATCTTGAAAAAGTGTAGGTCTTTTTTTTGAAGATGTCATGAGCGTTTTTAATCTTTTATCAATCAAATTGTGTGCAAAATACGCAGGAAATTATGTACAACGGGGTTCCAAGCCCGTTGAAGCTAATATGATAGACTTTCGCCGGGCTTGGAACCCCGTTGTACAGAGCAACTCGAACTTTACTCCTCTTTGGTTCTGGCTCCGCCAGGTTAATTTCTTATCAATGAAATCGTGTGCAAAATGCGCAGGATTTCTGTGTCTGAGTTCCCTTTATGGTTCTGGCTCACCGCCAGGTTAAGTAGTAGGCAGTAAGTTTTTCGATAGAAAGGCTCACAGCCAACAAGCATCATTAAGGTTTTGAAGTGGTTCGTTTTTTGAGTGCTTGTTCTATTTCGGTATGGAGTTCGCGGAGGGTGACAGGTTGAACAAGAACGCGTGCGGTTTGAGATGTGACCAGTTGATTTACCATTTCTTCTTGTTGTTTGACAAGAACCGCAATTGTGACAAGTGATGTCGGCTTGCCAAGAACAATCAATTTTTCAAAAAAACTGATCACACTATCACCAATTGACTCTCCCATTAAAATGATGGCATCGGGAGGATTAGTTTCCACTCGGTTGACGGCTCGACTTGGCTCGCTCATCATCAATACTCGATACCCTCGTTTTGTCAGTTGCTCGCGTAAAATGTCTTGCTGTTTCACACGTTTTTCCACACACATCACAACAGGGAGGTGATCGCTTTCTGCATTATTGTTGGTGTTGAAACTCTTTGTTGTCTCGGAGGAATCATCTAGTTGTGACACCAACTGTTTTAAGTCTTTGACAACAGCAGACGCTGATTGGTAGCGTTGATTGGGTTGGATTGTCATCAAACGTTCAACAGCTTCAGCAACTCGAAACGGAATGTTTGGACAAAGCGAGCGAATAGGACGAATGTTTTTGTAGCGGGTAATGTCACGTCGTTCATCACGATTACGGGTCCGCTGATAGGGGGGCTGACCTGTTAAAAGTTCGTAATAAATAGACCCTAAAAAGTAGAGGTCGCTACGTGGGTCGTTCAGTGGTGCTCCTGTTCCGTTTTCAAGTGCAGAGTATTCCAAAGCACGCTGCACTCCCTCACCACTTCCTGAGATGCCTGAGATGCCAGCAATGTCGTCATGCCCCGCCAGTCCAAAATCAACGAGCTTGGCAACACCAGAAGAGGACATTAAGACATTCGTCATTTTTAAATCACGATGAGTAATTCCCTGAGAAATGGCGTATTCCAAACCCATCGCCATATCAATGACAAAACGTGTTGCTTCTGCGGGAGAAAGCTGTTTTCGAATGCGAATGAACTCTCGCAGATTGCCTCCTTCAATAAACTCCATTGTGAAAAAATGAAATTTCCCATCAACAAAAACCTCGTAAATGGGAACAATATTGGGGTGGCGCATCATTTTCAAAAGCTCAGCTTCTCGATGAAACTCATCAACAAAGGCTGGTTCACTTGCCCAGCGTTGCCGCAATACTTTGAGCCCAATCATGCTGCCATCGTGTATCGAACAAGCACGATAAACGCGCGCAAAACTTCCTGAAGCATTCTGATACATCAGCTTGTAATCGCCAAGTACCAACATTTCAAAGTCGCTGTTTTGTATACGGTTGATTTGAAAGGATGTTAACAACTGCCGCTCTCCCAGCACTTTTAATAAAGATGCTGAGTCGCGGCTCTTTAATGGAAGTGAATCAATTGATCTTTCAAGAAGATTCACTTCAACAAGAGACGATTTAACAAGTTCCTTACTCAACTCCTCCAGTTTCAACAAAGCCATTCAATAGAGACCAATCCAACAGAATAGGGCGGAAGTAGCCCGATACCGCCGAGCAACAAAATAAATAATAAAAAATAAATAATAACGTTTCGTGCAAAATAAAAATAGAAAGATAGCACGAAACGCGCGTACAGATTATTCTAACCGCTTTTCACCAACTCTTCAAGCAAAAGATATCGGAATCATTTCTTCAAGCGTTATCAAGCCATTCAAAATGAACCATGAACAGAGGATGTTAATTTTTCAACAATCGTAATACGAGGAAAAGGATTGATACTTCAGAATGACTTTGCTACGATAATATAAAGGACAGGAACATCTGTAATAATGCCTATTAGTGAGAAAAAAATGAAAATCAACTCATGGAAAGTTTCGATACTTCCCTTAGTATTGTTTGCAATAATTACTGCGGGAGTCGGTTTATGTGATGATTCAACAGCGAAATCAGAGACCAAAAAAGAGATTAAAAAAAAGAATAAAAAGAGCCGAGTCACACTAACAGAAGCCAAAGAACAAGCAAAATTATTGCACGAAGCGTTTCATACAACATTGCAAGTGGTACATCGGCAGTACTTTCGACAAGATGAAAAGTTGCAAATCCCCTCACGCACGCTTGATACCATTTTTGAAAAGCTGTCGGATAATCGAGAGATTCAATTCAAATGGATATCGGTCAATGCTCAAGCAATGAACATTGACCATGAACCAGAAACCAAGTTCGAGAAAAAAGCAGCTCAGGTGATTGCTTCTGGGAAAGATTCTTACGAGCAAGTCGAGAAAGGGGTTTATCGCCATGCGGGAAAAATTTTGTTGTTAAATCAATGCTTGAAATGTCATTTACCCGATCGTACAAGCACGAAAACTCGGTTTGCAGGATTGATTATTTCCATGAAACTCAAGTGAGAATTCAAATAGTTTCAAAGGCGGTTTGTCCCACATAATCTGCGCCGCAGTATTGGCATTTGCAAAGTTTTCGAGAAACAACTTTGCCACATTGCCGGCATTTCATAACGGCTACTTTTGTTTCTCCTTCTTTTTCTTGTGCCCTTTCTTGCTGGTTAATCTCGTGGACTTTTCGCATCAGGTCTTCTTCGGTCAAATCAGATATTTCAAGTACCAATGACCAGAGTGCTTCAGTGACTTTCAATAATCGATCAAACCGCACCTGCAATAACCCCGCATCAACAGGCGCCTGAAATCCTGGTGACGAACTCTTCTTTTGAGGGAGAGCATCCATTTGATTAAATTCAATCTCATTAAAATTATCACTCATAAAAACTCCATAATTTCGTCTGTCATATCCCGTCATTACTGGGGGAATCATTATTCACTCTCTGCAGAGCGGTGTGGTTTGAAGGTGGTTCGTTGGGATTTTTTTTCTTGTTTGATTGCCTGTCGGGCAGCATCGTATAGTTTTTGTTGACTGCGAAACGGTTTTTCGTTTTTTGCTGGGGAAACCATTTCGTAACTGCCGTCAGAAAGAATACGACGTGCTTTTTGGGTATCGAAGAAGTAACATTCAAGAATGGCAATGAGTTTGTCTCGACAAACTTCATCATCGATGGGAACAAGTAATTCGACGCGGCGGTCAAGATTCCGGGGCATCCAGTCGGCAGAAGAGATGAAGACGCGTTGGTCTCCTCCTTGCAAAAAGTAGAAAATACGGGCATGTTCTAAATAACGGTCGATGATACTAATCACTTCAATGTTCTCACTTAACCCTGCAACACCGGGGCGCAAACAGCAAATCCCCCGAATGTTCAATTTGATTTTAACACCTGCCTGCGATGCGTTGTACAAGGCTTCGATAATTTCAGGATCGACCAGCGAGTTGCACTTGGCGATAATTTTTGCTTCTTGTCCTTGTCGTTTGCGTTCTGTTTCAGATTCAATCATCTCAAGAATTTTATGCCGCAAACCAATAGGAGCTGCTTCAATTTTGCGATATTGTTGCGGTTGTGAATAACCGGTGATGGCGTAAAAGAAACTGGTGGCATCGTTACCAAGATCGGGGCGGCACGTGAAGTAACTGGCATCGCTATAAATACGGGCGGTACTTTCGTTGTAGTTGCCGGTTCCAAAATGAACGTACTTTCGAACACCATGTGCTTCACGTCGCACGATGATGCAAACTTTGGCGTGTGTCTTCAAACCTTTGACACCGTAAATGACTTGGACGCCTGCCTGTTCCATATTGCGTGCCCATTCGATGTTGCGAGCTTCATCAAAACGAGCTTTCAATTCAACAATTGCAGCAACCGATTTCCCCCGTTCTGCTGCCCGCGACAAAGCAGCGACAATGGGGCTGTTGCGACTGGTACGATACAACGTCTGCTTGATAGCAATCACGTCAGGATCATCGGCTGCTTCTTCAATAAAGCGCACCACAGGGGCAAAACTTTCGTAGGGATGATACAACAGCAAATCGTTTTCAGCGATGGTATCAAACATCGAAACCGCAGGGTCAATACCGGGAGAAGATAAAGGAAGCCACGATTCATCTTTAAGATGATCGAAACCACTTAAATCAGCAAGACGAAAATAAGCAGAGAGATCAAGCGGACCAGGAAAAACATGGATTTGCTGCTCAGAAAGATTCAATGCTTCTCGTAAAAATTCAAGCGTGAGGGTTGTGACATGATCTGATATTTCTAAGCGAACACAATCGGTCTGCTTGCGAGCAGAAAGAAGTTGTTGCATTTGAACAAGGAGGTCTGCTGTGAAGTCTTCGCTCATCGTGATATCTGCATTCAATGTCACCCGAAACGGAACGCATTCAACAATTGACTCACCAGGAAAAAATCGCTGCACAAGTGACGAGACAGCATCTTCCAGCAGCAAATAAGAATAGCCCCCTTCTTCAGAAGGAAGAGTAATAAATCGAGACGCCCCACGACCAAACGGAATGACCGCATAACGAGGTTGAGGTTCCTCATTATTCTCTTGTTCTTCATTATTTTGTTGTACGTCTTCACTTGCTGTGGGTTCGAGCCTTACGCAAATGTTGAGTGTCTGGTTCATCAATAACGGAAATTTATCGGCTGTCACTGCCATTGGTGTGAGGAGAGGATAAATTTCATTGTCGAAAACTTGCTCAAGAGTTTTATTCTGTTTTTCAGAAAGCTCAATGGGCTGTAAGCGTTGAATTCCTTTTTCAGCAAGTCCCCATTCGACTTCTTCTAAGAAGCAGGTATATTGGTCGGCTGTCATTTTTTGGACGCGCTGATTGATTGCCTGAAGTTGCTCGTGTGGTGTCATGCCGGAAGCATCGCGTTGAGTGCTTCCTTGCTCAGAGAGCAATTGTAACCCTCCGACGCGCACCATAAAAAATTCATCAAGGTTCGAACTGGTAATTGCCAGGAATTTCAATCGCTCGATAAGCGGCAACGCGCGGTTCATTCCTTCATCAAGGACACGCTGATTGAATTCCAGCCAGGAGAGTTCTCGGTTGATGTAGTGAGTTGGATCGTGTGTCATAGAAATAGAAAGTTAAAATCTAAAATAAAAAGAATGCAAGGCGATTGATGATAATGATACCATATCAGGAGACCTGACGTAGTAAGACTTGGAGTCCAAAAATTTCTTCAAAGAGTGAACTGGTGCGATTGAGTGCCAGTTGTTCTAACGAAATATCGTCCAGATTTTTGAGAAGAACAACCAGCCGATTTTTCTCTCGGCGGCAGGAGACCTCTTTGACTCGTTGACTATGCGATTCATCAAGTGCCACTGCAACACGTAATATGGCAGAGAGTTTTGAAACAGCAACACGCCCTTCTCGATTCAGGCTGGCGTAACCCGTATGTGACGGTTTTGGTGATGCGCGGCGATGGTAACGGGCAATCAACGAAACAAATTTCAATGCCTGTTTGCTCAACCCAAATAGCTCACTGTTTTGAATAAGATACATCGAGTGTTTATGATACCCCCCCACACTAATGAACATGCCAATTTCGTGCAACAATGCAGCAATGTAAAGAATGAGTTCGTACCGTTCTTCCAATTGATGCTCTTCTTGCAATTCACGAAATAGTATTTGACTTAAATTGGCAACGTGTTTGGCGTGAGTGATATCAAAATCAAACTTATGTCCAAGATCAATTGCAGAACGAACAATTTGTTCTCGAAATTCATCTGTCCAAACCCCTTTTGTTGCCATCTCTTCTAACAAGCCATCTCGTAAATTCACATTCGAAACTAAAACCTGCTTGACATGTAACCGCTCTGCCAGTTTCACATAAGCAAGCAAAGCAGGAGCAAGGGTTTCTGCATCTGGGAATGTGATTTGATATTTCAGAACAATTTCATCGATAGAAAGTTTTAAGATTCTTTCTGCAAATTCTTTCAAATCTTTCAAATCTAACCGGCGTAATCCATGAGCAGGAGAAGCAGGGCAAATTTGTGACAAGGCAAAACGAACATCACCCCCCAATGCAATCAGTTCAACATTCTCTTTTTGCATCAGATGATGGGAAATTTGTTCGACGACTCTTGTGACTTGATTTTCCATAATATGCCGCGCTGTTTCAGCGGGCGTTTGAGAAGCATCGAACATCGTGCGCAATCGTAACGAACCTAAACGATAAGAGTGCGCAAAGGTGACGTTTCCGTTTTGAACCGCCAGCAATTCGGTGCTGCCTCCCCCTATCTCTGTAATGACAGTATTTTTTGTTGCGAGCGAAGGTTCGTCGGTTAATTGTCGAGAGACACCTAAATAAGTAATTCGGTTGGTCTCTGCTTCATCAAGCGGCTCGACATCAAAACCGGTTGCACTAAAAATGCGATCAACAAATGCAAGTCGATTCGAGGCTTCTCGTACAGCACTTGTTGCAACAACTCGAATGTTTTGAGTGTTGCTAATTTGATATTCAGAAAGAATACGGCGATAACTTTTTAAGATATCAACACATTCTTCAATGGTCTCTTTTCGAATAATTCCTTTGCTAAAAGTATCTTTTCCTAACGAAACCGCTTGTGAAAAGGAATCAAGAATATGGACATCTCCGTAAGAATTGATTTCTGCCACTGCCATACGAATCGAACTGGTGCCGATATCGATGACAGCCACCGATTGAATCTCTTCTCCTGTATTCGAGGTTGCCTCTTGATGTGAGGAAGATGTTTCGTTTGTCATTTCTTTTTCTTTGGTGTGGGTTGTTCCATATTTGACTCTGCCCAGGCAGCAGCCCCTTGAACGGTTGCGTCGTCACTCAGTTCTGCTGCAACGACCTCAAAGCTTTTTCTAAAGGAGGGCAAGACATTTTCTTTGGCAGTTTTTTTGACCGTCTCGACAAATAACTCGGGGATTGCTTCGACCATGCCTCCTCCTAAAACAATCGTATCGGGAGCCAACAGGTGAATAACATTTGCCATTGTTTTTCCAATTTGCACCGCTGCATGTTGTACAATTTGTTTGATGGCGGTGTCTCCCTCTTGAATCGCTTTCGCAATGGCACCACTGCGGATATTGCTGATGTCTGTTCCAAAATTCTCAAGCAAGTAAGGAGCTTGCCCTCGATACGCAGCCAAAACAGCGTTCCCTGCTATCGAAAGGCGACTGGCAACCGCCTCTAAACTCCCCGCATGTCCCGCTCCACTTAATGGTCCATTGGGGACAGCAGAAAGGTGTCCAACCTCCATACAGGAGAGAGATTTTCCTCGTAGTATTCGTCCTTCATAAATACAGGCTCCCCCAATACCTGTCCCGATAAAAGCCCCCACAACAGAACGAGAATCTTGTGCAATGCCAAATCGATACTCACCATATAAACCAAGGTCAACATCATTCGCGACAATTACTGGGCATTTGAATTTTGATTCCAATTCTTTACGAATTGCAACGTTCTTCCAACCTAAATTGGGTGCTTCTAAAATGACCCCTTCATTCAAATCGAGAGGACCAGGACAACCAATACCAATTCCTGAAAGTTGGTCAGAAGAACATTCTGCTTCTTCAAGAGCATCGTTAATGGTTTCGATAATCCGCTCGACACCCGCCTTTGCCCCTTCGTTGCCTCGCGTTTTACGACGCTTGCGCCCTAACGAGCGAAACTTTCTGTCAAAGACTTCTGCCAGCATTTTTGTGCCACCCAAATCAAAGCCGAGCCAGAGATTCTCTTTATCATTTTTTGATTTGTCGTTTTTAATTTCAGTCATGTTATTATTTTATCGCTCGTCCAGATTGGGTGAAAATCGAATCGTTATGATTGTTGAGAAACGTTATTATCCTCACGTTATTTTTTGGGCAAAGTCCCTTTGATGGGTGATAATTCTCGAATCCAAATGTTACGAAACCGGACAGGGTTTCGATGATACTGAAGAGACAAAGGAAGTTTTTCTGCATGGGCTTCATACTCTGCGGGCTTGTGCCAGAAGGTTCCCCCTTTAAGCACAAAATGATTTTGAACAACAACGCCATTATGCAATACCGTGAATGCTGCTTTTTGTGTCACATTGCCTGCTTTGTCAAAACGAGGTGCAGTGAAAAGAATGTCGTAAGTTTGCCATTCTCCCGGAGGGCGACACGCATTGACTAAGGGGGGCGTTTGCTTGTAAACAGAACCTGCTTGACCATCATGATAGGTTTTATTTTTGTAGGAATCAAGAATTTGCACTTCGTATTTTCCCATAAAGTAAACACCACTGTTGCCGCGTCCTTGTCCATCACCTTCTACTTTTTTGGGAGATGCCCATTCAATATGAAGCTGACAATCGCCAAAGGATTTTTTGGTTGTAATCCCCGTTTTATTAGCAGTGGCGTAGCCTTCTTTCACAATCCAGTTCTCACCGTTTTTCCATTGCGACAAATCTTTGCCATCAAATAATACAATGGCATCGGAAGGAGGAGCAGAGTTTTCTTTTCCCGGTGTGACAACCTTTGGCTTGTTCCAAACATAACCACTTTTATATTCTGTGATTTTTGATGCTACTGAAATCGCAATATAAGAAAGAGAGCAAATCCCCACGATGGCAAAACAAATACAAAGTTGTTTGTTGCTGTGACGTTTGTTGAAAATCATTTTTTTCTTTCGTTGTCTGTTGGTGAATTCGAATTGAAGGTCTACTACCATACCTCCTATCCTATAAGTTTTGGCATCTCTTCGCAACATGTGGGAAGCAGCCCTGGGTTTGAAAATCATTTATGTTCCAGCAAAACACAAATAATCATCTGTGCTTCTCGGTAAAACCATTTGAAATTCAGGGCGTGAACGGTTACCATTATCTCGTAACGTCCCACCTCTT
>UOGL01000318.1_pt1 | contig 10561 bp, 7 predicted proteins | sample 1990131 | NCBI WGS metagenome assembly UOGL01 (sample SAMEA4728526, study PRJEB27164) | hydrothermal vent metagenome | biome: marine basaltic hydrothermal vent biome; feature: marine hydrothermal vent; material: mineral | place: Pacific Ocean | collected 2011-06-14/2011-07-23 | depth 1741 m | reverse complement strand
GAAGTTATCGAACGCCTGTTGTCCCCAGCGGAGAAACTGGTAGCGTTCCTGGTTCCGCTCAAACTCACGATCAACATTTGACTGTAACGCTGTTGGCAAATTAAAGTAATCGACTTGTACGCTGTGGTCAATTACCAAATCGCAAGGGACTAACGGGTTGATTTTGTTAGGGTCTCCTCCCATGCGAATCATTGCAGAGCGAAGTGCTGCCAAATCGACGACAGCAGGAACACCGGTAAAATCTTGCAGCACCACACGCCCTGGTTTGAAGGGAAGTTCCACCTGCTTCGGGGCGGCTGCGTTCCAGTTTGCGAGTGTGGTAACATCTTCTTTGTTGACAATAAACCCATCGACATTCCTTAAACAGGCTTCAAGAAGTACCCGAATAGAATAAGGCAAACGGTCAATGTTGTCAAAACCTTGAGCAGCCAGTTTTGGCAAACTGTAGATAGTGAAGTCGCCCGCTTTGCTGTTGAGTTTGGTTTCCACGCCGAAAGAGTTGGCGTCTGTCATCGGTCTTCTCCTGATTGAGTGATTTGTAGTGAATTATCTGCTTGATTCTAACAAGTCAAAAAGAAAAGCCAAGTGGTGGAGAGAGTCAGAATTCAGACAATCACCAAAGGAGAAAAAGACTCCTCAAAATATCCTTCTCTCTACCCCATCTTGAACAAGTTTCACTAAAACATTGAAGGGAAAATAAATTTACAATTTCTACTTGCGTTACGACTTGTATTCCTTGTTGTGTCAACAGCCTTCTGCTTTCCCCATTGCTGCCAAGGCGACTTCTCTATCAGGGTGCAGGGGCCACAGGGAACCAATTTTTATGGACTTCAATATCTCTTGCATTTGTTCGGTTGCACTACAAAACATTGCTTGTCCGCCGGTTGTTTTTATCTTTTGCAGCATTCGTATGAGAGAACCAATAATGATTGAATCGAGATATTCAACATCCCCCAAATCGATCAGCACATTTTTTGTAGAAGGGTCGCTCAACAATCGTAATGTGGCATTCGAGTCGATATGCACTTGTTGATACGGAAAGTCCATCGCTGCTCCCTGAGGAATTACAATTAACGTTTTACCAACCAATTCAGAATGAAACACTTTTTTCATCAAATAAACTTTCATCAACTAACAGAACATAAGAGTAACGAGGATGTGGACATTTTATCATCTTGCTGTTAATGTTAAAAGTCTCTTATGCTTGATTTGTAATCAGCAATATTTATTTGAGTCATTTTCTTTTGAGAGAAAAAAAATGGGTGCATTCCGATATCCGGACATCTATTTTCAATATCCCGAACTGTTGTTGCTTGCAATTCCGCTTCTCTTTGCCTTTTGGCAATGGGGATGGGTGAAGGGAGCAACAGGGTGGTTACGCGCGAGCACATTGTTGTTGTTACTCTTTGCGCTGACAGGTCCCGAACTAAACTGGTATGGCAAAGGAATTGATATTGTGGTGGTGGTCGATCGTTCACGGTCAATGCCAGCAAAATCTTTCAATAATTTACGCGAGTTAATCGAGAACCTAGACAACAACCGCAACGAAGGAGATCGTATTGCGCTGGTTACTTTTGGAAGTGATGCACATGTCGAACGGACTCTTTCGACATCGAATAAAAAGGGGGCACAATTTGTCCGCGAGGTACTTCCCGATGGAAGTAACCTTAACGATGCCATTGCAACGGCGTTAAACCTTACCAGTAAAAATCGACCTGCCCGTATTTTAGTTTTTTCAGATGGCGAGTCAAACGGTGCATCTCCTTTGCTGGCTGCGCGACGGGCACGTGAGGAAGGAATTCCTATCGACTACCGCCTGTTCGAGAGATTACGGGGAGGAGATGTTGCCATTGAATCTGTTCTGCTTCCCAAAACGGTTTCGCCTCGCGAGCCGTTTCAGTATTCGGTTTGGGTTTATTCTGATCGTGAAATCTCGGGGGAAATACAGGTTCTTCGAGAGGGAGAAAAAATCGCAAAGAAAAACGTTGACCTTTCAATTGGCATGAACCGGATTCCGTTTCGAGATTTACTCGAACGAGGAGGGTTCTACAATTATTCTGTAATAATCAATGTGCAAGGTGACCCGCTCAAAGAGAACAATGTTGGAGCAGGCATTGTACGGGTGGAAGCCGGTCCAAAAGTTCTTGTCCTTAATAATGATGGACAAGATGGCAACATGGTGCGTGCCCTTCGTTCTGCGAATATTCCGGTTGATGTCTTTAATGCGACAGACCATTCTGTGACACAAGATTCTCTCGACCCTTATCGAGCAGTCATTATCGAGAACGTTCCGGCTGCAAATTTGGGACGACTTAAAATGGAACGGCTGACTCAATTTGTCGAAGACTTAGGTGGCGGATTGATGCTGACAGGCGGAGAACGAAGTTACGGCACAGGAGGATATTTCAAAAGTCCGCTTGATGATATCCTCCCTGTTTCGATGGAGTTACGAGAAGATCATCGCAAAAACCGTGTCGCCATTGCCATTGCCCTTGATCGTTCAGGAAGCATGACTGCTACTGTTTCGGGAGGAAAAACTAAAATGGATTTGGCGAATCTTGGTACCGCAGAATGTGTCAAACTTCTTTCGCCACAAGATATGGTTTCTGTGATTGCTGTTGATAGTTCTCCTCATATTATTCAACCAATGACAACCGTTGATAACCCCGAAGGAATTGCTTCGAAGGTGCTGAGGATTCAAAGTACCGGGGGCGGAATTTACGTTTACGAAGCATTGGTTGCAGCAGGTAAAGAGTTAATGAAAGCAACAAACTTTCAGACAAGGCATATCATTCTTTTTTCCGATGCCATGGATAGTGAAGAGCCGGGTGATTACAAAAAGCTACTTAAAAAGTTTGAAGGGGCAGGCATTACAGTCAGTGTGATTGGCTTGGGAAAAAAAACAGATGTCGATGCCAAATTACTTGAAGATATTGCGAAGAGAGGAAAGGGGAATATCATGTTTACTTCCGACGCCAAAGAACTTCCTCGCCTTTTCACGCAAGATACCATGAGCATTGCCCGCAATACATTCATTACCAAAGATGATGAAAATCCCGATGGGTTCAGCGGGAAACTCTTACCCGATGCCCGCTTGCTGGGAGATTTTGGGAATGAATCTTTTCCCAAAACCGATGGCTATAATTTGTGTTACCTCAAAAAAAACGCAACATTGGGAGTGGTTTCCACAGACGAATATCAATCTCCCTGGTCATCATTTTGGTACCGTGGTTTAGGGCGAGTTGCTTCTTTAACAATCGAAGTCGATGGAAAGTATTCAGGGCAATTTGGACGATGGGACAATTACGATGATTTTCTGATCACACAAACCCGCTGGTTGATGGGAAGCAACAATCCGAACGATCTTTTTGTTGAAGTTGTGCGCGATGGACAAGATGCACTAGTCACCGTTGAGCTTGACCCGGAACGCTCCAAAACCGAGCAGACAACTGTCCCGCAATTGATTGTTGTTCCTCCCGGAGCAGAGCGAATGAAAACATTTCAGCCAAAATTTATTTGGACAGGTCCCGATACCATGCAAGCACGTTTTCGATTAGACCGCACGGGAACATTCCGAACGTTGATTCACTCTAAAAAAAACAACAAGCAACAAGATTCCAAAATTCAACGCGGTCCTGCCATTACGCTTCCCTACTCTCCTGAATATGCCCCTCGACTTGCAATGCTTTCTGGGAAAGAAACATTAGCAGAACTGGCGGACTTAACAAATGGAAAACAGCGGGCAGATATTTTAGAAATCCTGGCAGACCCACCCCGTTCAACAAGAATGATTTCGATACTCCCCTGGCTGATTGTCGCAGGGATTTTGTTGATGCTGGTTGAAATTGCAGGACGACGGCTTTCCCTTTGGGAACGGGTTGCGATTTTTCAAAAACTAAAAGAAAAGAAAAATGCCTCTTCCCCAAAGAAAAAGCGAACATTATCCGCATCTCGTTGGGGACTTTTCAGAAGCCGTAAAAAGAAAACGGAAACAGTGAAGCCCATATCGGTCATAACAGAAAAAACAACAATACAACAAGAGTCACAACCAAAATCAAAGCCAGAGAAAGTACGCTCGATGGATGACCTGATTGCACAAGCAAAACAAAGAGCAAAACGTCGCACAGACTAAACGGAAACAAAGAAGCGAAAAGTTTTGCCACAAGACGAGGCTTTTAGACCCATCATGCAGGATAATAATGTCAGAGAATATCACCGAAGTCACTCCTGCAACGCAATTGGAATTGAGCCGATTTGTTGCTGAAAATGCCCTTGAAAAAAAAGACCCCTTTGTTATTGCGGGGGGGCGAACCGCATTGCATTTGCGAAAAAACTCTTCAAAATCTTTACTGACATTATCAACAGCAGAGTTGACAGAAATTATCGATTATCCTGCCCGCGACATGACCATTACCGTAGAAGCAGGTTTACGTGTTGAGCAATTGCAGCAACTTCTTGCAGAAGAGAGACAACAACTTCCTGTTGATATTTCACAAGCCAACCATGCCACTATTGGCGGTGCGATTGCAACAAACTGTAGTGGTTCACGACGTTTTAAGTATGGTACTTTTCGAGATTATGTGATTGGTGTTTCTGCTGTCGATGCAACGGGAAGTCGTTTCTCAGCAGGTGGACGGGTTGTGAAAAATGTTGCTGGTTACGATTTATGTAAGTTGTTGACTGGCTCTTGGGGAACGTTGGCAGTCACCACACAGTTGACGTTGAAGCTTAAACCAATCCCAGAGCGATTTCAGTTTTTATGGATCAGTTATTCTTGTTGGGACGATGTCGAAAAAGGATTGCAGCAAATACTGAAAACAAAAACTGCTCCCGTTGTTGTTGATGCTATCAATAGACAATCAGCATTAACAATTGCTGCTGAGGCTCGTATTGACATGATTACAAAACAGCCTCTCCTTGTCTTAGGAATCGAAGGGACAGCCAAAGAGGTCGACTGGCAAATAAAACAACTTCAACATGAGTTTTCTTCGACGAATCATTCTGAATTAGTCATTCTGCCACCAGAAGAATCAGGACGCCTTCTTAATGCGATGACCGATTTCTCTATTTATGCTGATGCTCCTCTTACGTTTTACGCCAGTTTGTCTCCTTCGAAAATTATCGAGTTTTTACAAATGTGCGAAGAGGATAAAATTGCAGTGATGTCTCACGCAGGTAATGGAATTGTGCGCGGAGTCTTTCCTGATTCCATCATTATCCCTACACAAGCAGAAAGGATTCTTTCCTCTCTTAGGAATTTTGTGTTGCAATCAGGCGGAACGTTTACCATTTTAGAATGTGAAAATGATTGGAAAGACAAACTCCTTTTGCCAATCACCCCAGAACCAAAAAACTGGAGCCAACAACTAAAGCACCGGCTAGACCCCTACAAGCTACTCAACCCCGCACATCTTTTTTGATCTCATAAGAATTACTTGATAAATCATTGTCTTGTAATTATTACGAAGGGGAAGGGGGTCTCTTAAACCCCAATGTCTATTGATAAATACTCGACAATTGCAATCTCATTTGACCATCGCCTCTCAAGCGGGTAGACTATGGTTATCTCTCCTGAGCGGTCTTTCAAAGAGAGAGCATTGATGAGTCGGTAATGCAACAGCCCGGAGGTGGTTGCAACCACTTTTTGTTGAGAGCGAAAAACAAACTGGAATGGAATCTAATTAAGTTGTGCCATGATGAGTGATGCCCCTCTTATCTCTTCTCTTATGTTGCAGGGTGTGCAACGGTTGGTAGAGCGTGTAACAATGGAAAGTAAACCTTGGTTTCCTGGCTTGGATGGTGTGATTGCTGATGAGACAGCAATCAGTGCCATCGACAGGGAGATTCAATACCGAGGTTACCCCCTGAGCGAACTGGCATCACAGGCATCGTTTGTTGAAGTTGCCTATTTATTACTTCACGGAGAGTTACCAAGCGGTGACTTCTTAGCAGATTATCAGTCGATTTTGTTTGAGTCCTCCGATGTTCCTGCTTCTGTCCTTCAAATGCTTGATGACCTGCCAATGCACGTTGATATGACAGATGCATTGCGAAGTGCTGTCAGTTTGCTGGGACATCATGACCAACAGATGGCGGATGTTAATCGGAATGCCATCGTTCAAAAGTCAACACGTTTGCTGGCGCAACTTCCAGTAATCATTGCTGCTCGGCATCGTCAGCAAATGGGCTGCCAGCCCGTGCAACCCGACCATCGCTATTCTTATATTGCAAATTTACTTCAAATGATTACGGGAGTTCTTCCAAATGAAAAACAAGAGCGCGCGTTAGAGGCACTCTTCATTTTGTACGCAGAACATGGCTTTAACCCGTCCACTTACACCGCGCGGCTTGTTGCATCGACGGGGGCAGATTATCACTCGGCTGTGACTGCTGCAATTGGTTCGATTAAAGGTCCACTGCATGGGGGAATGCGTTCGCGTGTGATAGAAATTCTTGACGAAGTGCAACATGTTGATCGAGCAGAAAAGTGGGTCGAGAGAGCTTCATTGCAAAGACGCCCCGTCCCAGGTTTTGGACACCACATGCACTTACAGGGCGATCCGCGTGCAAGATTGTTAAGATGTCACTGCCGGCAACTGGCAGAGTTGACGGGACAAAAAGAGTTGGAAGAACGTGCAGATGCCATTCGTCATGCGGTGGCAGAACATTACGGATTGCTGGCACACCTCAATTGGCCCGCAGCACGCCTGTTACATTATCTTGATATTCCTCCCGATTTATTTGCTCCGCTGTTCATTATCAGCAGGCTGACGGGTTGGTCTGCACATGTGATCGAGCAACAAGAAATCCGCCGTCCTATTCGCCCCTGCTCTCGATACAACGGTCCCCAACCTCGTCCGTTTATTCCATTGGGTGAACGGTAAGGTAACACCAGAGACTGGACATCAATCAATTGTTGCGATACGATTGTAGCGGTAGACAATTTGCTATCCCACCTCATCATTCCTATAGGAGACAATCATGCCGAATGACCAACAACCGGAACCGACCAATCAACCAACAGACTCATCACGGCGTACATTTTTGAAGACTTCCTCTGTAGGGATTTTAGGTGCAGGACTTGGGCTCCAACAGAAAATTGCGCAGGGGGCATACGTCAAAGCAGACGAAACATTAAAAGTGGGGCTTGTTGGTTGTGGTGGGCGTGGAACTGGTGCCGCAGCACAAGCATTGCGAGCAGATAAAAATGTAAAGTTAGTTGCAATGGCAGATGTTTTTGGTGATCAGTTAAAAAAGAGTTTGTCAAATATCAGCAAGCTACCCGATGTGAAAGACCGTGTGCAAGTTGACAAAGACCATCAATTTGTCGGATTCGATGCTTACAAAAAACTCATTGCAACCGATGTTGATATTGTTCTGTTGGCAACACCACCTCACTTTCGCCCCATTCATTTGAAAGAATGTGTTGATGCAAACAAACATGTTTTTGTTGAAAAGCCAGTCGCGACAGATGCCGTTGGCATACGGTCAATTATCGCGACCACAGAAGAAGCCAAAAAGAAAAATCTTACCATTGTTTCTGGGCTTTGCTGGCGATACGAAACTGGTATGCAGGAAACCATTGCACGTATTCAAAATGGAGCCATCGGCGATATCACCAGCATTGAAAGCGTCCGTTTTTTAGGTGGCATTGGCAAGTTGGCAGTACGTGAACCGAATTGGACAGAGATGTACTATCAAATGCGAAACTGGTACTACTTCACTTGGCTTTCAGGAGACTTCATTGCCGAGCAGTTCATTCACGAACTTGATAAAGTTTCATGGATGATGGGGGAATATCCCGTTAAATGTGTCGCAACGGGTGGCAGACAATCACGAACAGACAAAAAGTATGGTTATATTTTTGATCACTTTTCAGTCATTTATGAATATGCCAATGGGACAAAATACCATGCAACCACGCGTCAACAACAAGGCTGTCCTAGTAAGTTTCATGATATTGTTCAGGGAACCAAAGGGCGTGCCAACCTGATGAAATTCCACATCACAGGAGAAAACCAGTGGAGACGCAAAGCACGCCGAACGGTCATGCACCAGTTAGAGCATGACGAAATGTACAAAGCACTTCGCAAAGGGGAGACCATCAACAATGGCGAATATATGGCAAAGAGCACACTCATGGGAATTATGGGACGACAGGCTGCTTACACTGGTAAAGAAGTCACTTGGGACAAAATGTTCAACTCAAAAGAAAACCTCGGACCTGACGGGTACACATGGGACTCCAAACCTCAAGAACAATCCGTCGCCCAGCCCGGTATCACACGCTTTATCTAAATCATCGTAACGATATCAGTGGAGTTATCCTCCCCTCCCTTTTTAGGGAGGGGATTGAGGGGAGGGTCTTGGCGTGGTATGTGATTGAGTCTTTTTTGTTTTTAGACATTCAGAAACGAATGTCTAAAAACAAAATAATGCTTAATTTGAATCAAACCGTTCCCCCCTTCCCTTAAAGGGAGGGGGATTTACTTAATGAACGTTTTCGCTGAGTAGTTACCCCAAAACATAGTATGCTACAAATTCACCATGTCAAACAATCCTCTTCAATTCGAATCTGTTGTTGAAGATTATTTGCATGGGGTGCGTGTCGATAGTTTTCTGATTAAGCATTTTCGCAATTATACGTCTTATCGTATGCAACGTATGGTGGTTGCGGGGGCTGTTCAAATTGAAGGAAAAACTGTTCCGCTGCAACGCAGAGTGGTACGCGGAGAACGGGTCTTTGTTCGATTGATAGAACCTCCTGATAAATTGTACGAACCAGAATTATTGCCACTAAAAATTGTGCATGAAGATGAATGGTTGCTTGTTCTTAATAAGCCAGCAGGGGTGGTTGTGCATCCGGTGGGAAAGCGGCAAAGGGGAACACTCACCAACGGCGTGCAACATCATTTAGATTTGCAAACGGGTATTCGCGGATTGCTTCGCCCTGGAATTGTGCATCGGCTTGACCGATTAACAAGCGGCTTGATTGTTCTGGCAAAGGAGCATCTTGCACATCGTTTACTTTCCATTCAATTTCAACGTGGTGAGGTTAAAAAAAAGTATGTCGCACTGTTAGAAGGCTGCCTTCCCAATAATAACGGAACGATTGCTCTCCCTATCGGACGTGCTGTAGAGAGTGATACCATTTTGATGTCCGCCCAACCCAACGCCTGCAATTCAAAATCTGCGGTCACTCATTACGAAGTCATTAAACGATATACAACCCGTACATTGGTAAAAGCAACGCCGCAAACAGGACGTAATCACCAAATTCGTGTCCACTTTGCCACGATAGGATTCCCCGTTGTGAACGATTTGTTTTACGATATCAATGGAAAGTTCAAACCCAAAAGAGATCAGAAAGAGGAATGCCAGTCAGAAGAAATCAGACACGCACTCCATGCTGAACAACTGACGTTTGTGCATCCCATTACTCATAAAAAAGTAAGCTATCACGCAACGCTGCCAACAGAGATATTGCAATTATGTGCAGGGGTAAGTAACAAGCAGTAAGTTTTCATATATTTTAATCATCCTCGATAGGGGTAGGGAAGTTGTTAGCTCCCCTCCCTCCGAACCGTGCGTGCGGGTCTCCAGTTAGTAGTTTTACCTCAAAGAGGATTGGCAAGCAACACGATGGGCTTTGACCAGAGAAAATAACCCAGCAGTTGCAAAGTAAGAATTCTTCCAACGTTGATGATCGCTTCCACGACCACGGCGGCCGTTTCGTTAGAATTGCCTGCGGAAGGTAAGTTCCTTCCGCAAGCGTTTCTGGTTGGTGGTTGCGTGTCGTTCAAATTCTTCAACTGTCACATGATCAACTCCGGCTGCTCCCTGATTCTGAACCACCTTGTTGTGGGTGGACTGAATTAAGTTTGCTTCCAGATAAACTTTGTCGATCAAGCTGAACCAGTTTCCTCCTTTTACTCCGTTTTCCAGAGCTGCCAACATGCGGTTTGTCCAGACCGGTGCTTCCGTCCATCCCCAGCGGGATCGGATTTCTCCTCCTTGTTTAGTCATCGACGCAACACTGCGTGATGACACTGACGTTGGTTTTGAGTGCATTAGTTTGTCCATTCCACATCCACTTTCCTACGCCCCTTCGCCCACTGAAGTTACTCAGCTTCATCGCTACTATGAACGCTCTGACTCCTGAACGACAGGCTCTTCGGTCGCCGTGCGACATGAACACCTTCTCGATCATCGTTCAGGTCTCCCTGCTTAACGTGTTCGACCTTCCGAACATTCCGTCCTCAACCACTACCGTTCTCCTGCCATCGCTTTCACACACAACCCCTCAGCGTGACAGGCTTTCAGGACTTCGCCATTCCCTAGCAGGCTCGTCAGAATCGGCAGCCGAAACAGGTTCGTAATTCTACGGACTGTTCATTCACTTCCAGTTGCTTCCCACCTCCTTTCACAAAGACGCAGTTACTTTCAGTTACAGGTCGGAGTGTGCAAACCTGAAGAGGACTTTCACCCCTCCGATCAAACACGCTCACAGGCGCACTAGGGCAGGCTCCCGCCTGCCTTCCCGTTCCATAATTGATAAGAT
>UOGL01000076.1_pt1 | contig 10571 bp, 11 predicted proteins | sample 1990131 | NCBI WGS metagenome assembly UOGL01 (sample SAMEA4728526, study PRJEB27164) | hydrothermal vent metagenome | biome: marine basaltic hydrothermal vent biome; feature: marine hydrothermal vent; material: mineral | place: Pacific Ocean | collected 2011-06-14/2011-07-23 | depth 1741 m | reverse complement strand
TCCACGCTGAATCAGATTGTGATTTAAAAATCGAAAAGACTTCATTGAACGATTGATGCTGTTTGAAATTCGACGCGTGGGCATGCGATTTACGATTGATGCCGGTTATTATATTCGACGTTTCCCCGCTCATTGCATGCCCACGAAAACGTGGAGCATGGAACGTGTAGTCTCTTATCAATCAAATTGTGTGCAAAATGCGCAGGAAATTATGTACAACGGGGTTCCAAGCCCGTTGTACAGAGCAACTCGAACTTTACTCCTCTTTGGTTCTGGCTCCGCCAGGTTAAGAAACTTGCCAATAGACAACTTCTTATCGTTTTCATTACACTCCCCTTCTTGTTGATTGTACTGGTTTCAAAACTTGGACCCGACGAACAGAAATCGGATACAAGGCTGGTGTGGCAGGGTGACCCCGATTGTCGTTTGCAGCATTTCAAATGGTGGCGTATTGTTCTGCGAAGTCGAGTACCCATAAGTCGATCAATTCGCGAAATGTTTTTTCGTCGAGTTCGTGTAAAAAGTGGTAATGAGTGCGATTGAAGAGTTCTTTATTGCGGATGGTTGCTTTGCCGATAAGCTCGACAATGTGGGCATCGCTGTAAGGGCGAATGACCATTTCAAAGCGGCTATACAAATTCCCAGAAGAACGATCTTTGCCAAGATTGACATCATCGCGATTGATCTTTCCGCCCCAGCCATCTTCTCCGAAAATGGTTTGGTATGAAAAACCGGGAAATTGGTCTGCAAGTTGTTTCAGGTTATTTTCGATATGCTCTGAAAGCTCAAGGCGGTATTTCGAATGAAGATTTTTGATATCTTCTTCGCTCATGCGCTCGGCATCTGCTTCTTTATTTTTAGTATCACGGGTCCGCTTGCCCCGTTGAATGGCACGTTGAAGTCGTTCATCAAAACTCATGGTCTGTTCTCTGTAATAAGTAATTTATTTTGTGGTTAAGGTGACCGTTTCGTCAATGCGGAACGGCAATATTTTCTAGTGCTCCTCTTGCATATTTTATTTCATCGTCAATTTTATCTGGCGAGATTACCGATTCAATAATCACGGGGATTTCTGAAGGAAGACGTGGGGCGATCCGCTGAAACGCTGAACGAGCAGAAGAACTGATAGCAATATGCTTACTGAAAATGTCAACAGAGCTAATATGTAATTCGGCAAGTCGTGACGAATTACGATTGAGAAGTTCAACAGTTACGCCTTGTGTCGGGTCAACCTGCAATGCGTGTCCTAAATCGAGGCAAAACCGAGCGTTGGGTAACGCCTTAAAATAATGTTGTAATTCATCAGCCGTTCGCCCAATGGGTTTGCGTTGATCCATATTTTCCAAAAGAAGTTTGTCTTCCAGTGATTCCCAAATGGACGTTTCTTTAATGATATCAGGATGCACAACAATGCCATCCACTTGGTTCATAATCGATTTAAGTTTAAGAACCAGTTGCTTTTCTGTTAAGGAAACAATTCTGCTTGGTGCATGAAGCGAGACATATTCAATGTGCCCCAAAGGTAAGTTTGGTAATGCTTCAATAAGCCCGTCAAGTTCGTTTTCGCGCAAAGCAGACAACTCGACAGCTTTGCAGTCTTCTCCTTGAAGTTTAAGTCCACGAACAAAGTCGCCTTTTGCCAAAGCACCAGTCGAAAATCCTATTCGACGCATTAGAATACTCCATATATTTTTGTTAAACGAGTTAGCTCTTCGTTTGAATCAAAGAAAAGTTCGGTCATTCCATCACGGAAATCGCAGGTGCGCTCTCGCATCTCAGTAAAAAGACATTCAGTATTATCTTCACTAAACGGAAATTCTTTGAGTTCTTTTCGTTTTCTGGAGGACGTTCGTTTGCAATGAGTTCGCGAAGAGTTGTTACATGTTTTTCTGTTTCTTGTTTCGACTTTGTGATGGCAGCCCAATTCTTACCTGTTTTCGATTTCAAATGCTCAAAATGTGAAGAGTGACCAATCATCAAATTGCTTTCATTGCAGGTTGTTAAAAAACGCGGGGTGTTAAAAAATAATTTCACATCGCCGTGTTACGTTGCTGCAATTTCGTCGAAGGGGTTTGTTTGGGGTCCTGCCATTTTGCACATCCAGATGCCTAGTTCGTATAAAATGCAAAGTGGAATCATCATCATCATCATACTCATTGGGTCTGATGGTGTCATTAGCATGGAAGCAATAGAGATAATCAAAATTGCCATCCGGCGTTTTTCACGATATGTTTTGACGTTCATGATATGAAGGCGTTCAAGCAATAACATGACTAAAGGTAATTGAAAACTCAAGCCGAACATCACAGGTAACATGATGGCAAAGCTAATGTATTCTGAAAGACGGATTGTCGCCTGTGTATTCAGGAAATTGTTGAACTCCAGCAAAAAGACCAACACTAAAGGAAGTACCCACTTGAAACAGAAAAAAGCACCCAGCAAGAAAAGTCCAATACTGACAGGCATGTACAGATAAACGTATTTTCGCTCGTGGGGATAAAGTCCTGCTGCGACAAACAGCCATAGCTGATAAAAAATCCAAGGGCTTGCCAATATGAACCCAGAGACAAGTGCCACTTTCAGGTAAGTAAGAAACGCCTCTTGTACGTTGAATGTTTTTGGTTTATAGTTTTCTTTTACTGCTTGGTTCCATCGTTGAATATCATCAGACGAGACAGTCCAATAGATATATTCGTCCTCCTCTGCATCTTTCTTTTTGGGGGGAGCATTATAAATTTCCGGGTAGGCTTCATGCAGAGTTTGAGCAATCATACGAGGTGAGACTTTTATCCTGATCGTATTGCTGTTCAGTTTTTTAATGTCTTCTTTTTCTTTTGGCTGATTCGGCTTTTCCTTTCCAGAGATGTATTGCTGAAAAGTATCCCATCTTGATTTCCAAAAATCGGTTTTTTCCGGGTTGCTTGCCTTCTTGGCGCTGTTCTTTTCTAATGCTTCTAAAATAGGAGCAGATATCTCCTTGATAATGGTGTCTCCATAGATAAGCGAGATCGCCACGCCGACAAATAGTCCCAAAATTGCCCGAATAAGGTGAGTACGCAACGATTCAAGGTGCGATCCAAAGCTCATACTGCTTTCGTCGAATAGGTCTTTTGCACCGGGCATATTGGCTCTTTAACGGATGATCTGTTGTCTATTTTCAATAAAATCTAATCGCCCTATTGTAGGTAGGATACAGCCGATGTCAACTTGCTTGATTCGTCCATCCGGCATCTCATTGATTTTTGGCTGTGTTCTTTTCCGATAGTAAGGGGCGTTATAGAATAGGAAGGCTCGATTTGTCTGGCTTCACAGAGATATTAGGCTACAATGAGGATAGAAGTAAACAAACTTGAATGATGAAAAGAAAGATTCTATTGCGATGTCAATTGATTGTTGGATATGCGTTTTTGCTGGTTCCAGTTCTGGTTTGCGCGATGAGTACACCCTTGTTGCTCAGCAACTGGGAGAAGAGATGGCAAAACGCAATTATGGATTGGTGTACGGAGGAGCAAAAATTGGATTGATGGGTGAAGTCGCAACAGCCATTCTTGCAAAGGGAGGAAAAGCGATTGGAGTGATTCCTGAATTCCTGGCAAGCAAAGAGGTGTCGCACGACCAACTGACCAAGTTGCACGTTGTTTCTACCATGCACGAACGTAAACAAAAAATGAGCGAATTGGCAGACGGGTTTGTTGCACTTCCCGGAGGATTAGGAACCCTCGAAGAGATGGCAGAAATTCTCACCTGGGCACAATTGGGCGTTCATAGCAAGCCGTGTGGTTTGTTGAATGTCTGTGGATATTACGATGCACTCATTACTTTTCTTGATCATGCGATTTCAGAACAATTCATGAAACCGAAAGATCGCAATTTGATTCTTGCAGAAAAGACCCCTGCTCTTTTGTTCGATCAAATGGCTGCTTACCAACCTGTCGAACATAAAAAATGGGTTGACTCGAGTCAAACATAACATGCGTAAAACGCTCTAAACAAAAATGAGTGAAATGTCAATCGAAAAAATGATGATTGATAACATCTATTCAATTTTGAAAAAGCACCGAAAAAATCCAAAAAGGGGTTTTCACAAATGCTGTTTTCTGGTTAAATCGAAGGAGAGATGGGTGGCACATCGTTACCCGCCGTTTTTCTTTGCTCCCTGTTCATGGGAAAGGTGATGGATCATGTTGCACTTTTCGTGCGATCTTTGCGGACAGCAATTACGCGATGAACGTTATATTGTGAAGCTGGAAGTTTTTCCTGCTTTCGATCCCGAAGCAATTGATGAAGAGACGCTTGAAGCAGATCATCTGCAAGATGTTGCAGATGCGCTCTCTGAAATGGAAGCGACTGGCATTAGTAGTCTTGACGAAACAGATGAAACAAAACAGTTTCGTTTTGATCTTTGTCTTCTTTGTCATAAAAAGTTTCTGACGGACCCGCTGGGGCGCAATACTTTGAGCCGCTTGAATTTCAGTGAAAATTGAACGGAACTATGTCACCTTGGCGCATGACAGCACGCTTTTTCTCTCGCACAACTGTGACCGTTGTGCTGTTGCTTGGCTTCTTTATTTTGTTGCGTCTTTTTCGCGAGCCAGAACGTTCTCTCGATTTCCCGTTTGATTCAAAACAGACTTATTACGTTCAACGCGTTGTCGATGGTGATACCGTTTTGCTTGATGATGGCACTCGTGTTCGATTATTGGGAGTCGATACGTTAGAGACAAAACATCCGACAAAGCCCGTTCATCCGTTAGGTGTTTTAGCTGCTTATTACACCCGTAAACATGTGGAAGGAAAAAATGTTCGCTTGCAATTTGATCGCGAACGCCGTGATCGATACAACCGAGTTCTTGCTTATCTTTTTATTGATGGCTGGTTTCTGAACGAAGAACTCATTCGCGAAGGTTACAGCAAAGCAGAAATCAAATACCCTTATAGCAACATCATGAAAAAACGATTTCTCAAGGCAGAAGCAGAAGCCCGTGAACAACAAAAAGGAATTTGGAATGACAAATGGAAGGGAACAATAGAAAACTTTTCTGGTTAATCAAACTTCAGTACCAGTAATGTTCGGTCATCTGGTTTGTCGTCGGGACCACGATGTTTTTCCAGCCGCTCCCAAATGGTCTCCAGCACATCATGTGCAGAGCCGCCATTTGCTTGACGCATTGCGTTCAATACACCGTCAGAACGAAACATCTGTCTGTGGCTGCTCATGGCTTCGCTGATTCCATCGGTATAGAGAACCATCAAATCGTTAGAATTCAGATTAACAACCGAGTGTTCGTACTCGGTATCGTCCATTACACCTAACAACATTCCGTGAGAATTCATCTCAGCCAATTCCCCGTTTTGCATTAAAAGAGGAAGAGGATGCCCAGCGTTGGTGTAGCTGAAGGTTTTTTGTTCGGTATCAATCACACCAATCAAAATCGACATAAATTGATGGGAAGGGGTGATGTCATGCAGAACTTTATTGATCTGTTCCATCAACGATGCTGTTTGATGAGGCTTTTCTAAAAATTGCGAATTCAAAACAATCGAACGAATTGCACCACGCACCGCAGACATGACCATTGCAGCAGAAACACCATCTCCTGAAGCATCACCTAGTACAAGCAATGTTTGTTTTGGGGTAAGTGGTAAGAGTTCACAGAAGTCACCTCCTAACTCGAAGGCGCTATTGCAAATCAACTTTGCATCAAACCCTTCTTGGTCGGGAAGTTGCTCATGTAAAAGTGACCCTTGTGAAGAAGAAGCAACCTGTAAGTCTCGCTGCAAACGATGTTGCATGTGACTCTCTTTCAGCAAGACAATTCTTTCAAGCAATGTTGCAATTTGTGCAGCGATCGATTCTAAAATATGAACTTCACGGTCTGTGACAACATGATTTCGACGGTCATATGCCCACAATGTTCCCAAAGGTTCAGAGTCAGACTTCACTGCCACACAAACACCGACAGAAACATCGTCAGGAAGCCACTGGGCAAGTTCAGGAGATTGACTTCTTTGAATAATCACTGTCTCACCTGCAAGGGCACTTAAATCGGGGGGAATTGCTACAAACTCGCGTGCGTGGTTGGTGTAAACATATTCTTCTTGTTGTTGTTTTCCTCGTAATGTCAGTTTGCTTGTTGAAGCATTCAGCAAAAAGAATTCGGTTGCCCGAAACCGTGTTAATTTCAAGAGCGCACTCAATAAATAATTCAAAGCATCGTGAACGTCATTCTCTCGCGAAACCGATAACCCGACATCAACCAATGTGGAAACATCTTGCTCTCGCGACTGAGCCGTTTCGGTTGCTGATGCTAATTTTCCAAAGAGTGATGCCAGCATTTCTGCCAGTTCACAAACTGCCAAAAAAGTACGCCCCACTTGAGAATCGAGAGACATATCAAATTGCATTCGACCAAGCAACTGTTGACCATCATGGACGTCTGCCTTCCAAAATGGAACGGTATCAGAGGATTCAATCTTCTCTGCCTCAATTTCTTTTGTGGCAATTGATTTTGCAGGGTCAGCAGGAACAAAAACCAAACGCCAACCAGTGGCATTGAAAAACCGGCGACACGCTCCATGAATCCAGTTCCATTGGCTGTCGCTGTTGCGTTCTTGAGGGGCTGAAAGTTTTGAGATCACGGGAATTCTCAAGAAGATTGACAATGATGAATGATAGTTATTTGCAAAACGAATACTGTTCCACTTTTGTGATACAAACTCGTTTAAGCAAGGGACTTGCTGTTTCACACTTATCGTCAAAGTACGCAAAGCAAATATAGAGGATGAGAAAAAAGAAAGATTATACCGATTGTTACGATACTTTCAGTTTTTTACCAATGAAGAAATTGTGCACAAAACTGGCACGATCTGTTTATTGTTAAGAAACTACTATGGGTTGAAGGGAACCTGCAATACGCTTGCCCCAAAAAAATCCTTGCAGAAAAACTTATCCTCTCCATTTTAACCTCGAAAAAGAGGGGGCGTTGTGTTACGATGTCTGGTTCGGTCAAATTTGTGTTAATTGAAGCTCAATCAGAAAGTAGAGAGATGGCGACAGCCAAGAAGACAAGTAAAAAAAAGACCATACCGCAAAGTGTTAATGGTGCAGAGATGATGGTTCAGGCAATTGTGAAACAAAACGTTTCACATATTTTTGCTTACCCGGGAGGGGCGAGCATGCCGTTGCATCAGGCGTTGCTGAAAGTAAGTGACCAACTCCGCACAATTTTGCCACGCCACGAACAAGGGGGCGGGTTTGCTGCACATGGGTTCGCTCGCACCACGGGAGAGGTTGGCGTTTGCATGGCAACGAGTGGTCCCGGTGCAACTAATCTGGTGACAATACTGGCAGATGCCAAACTCGACAGCGTGCCAATCGTTGCAATTACCGGACAGGTTTCTACATCGGTGATTGGAACCGATGCGTTTCAAGAAACTCCCATTGTCGAAGTCTGTCGAGCAATCACCAAACATACTTATCTCATCACCAAGTTAGAAGATATTCCGCGTGTCGTGAAAGAAGCGTTTCATATTGCAAAGTCGGGACGCCCTGGTCCGGTGCTGATCGATTTCCCCAAAGATGTCCAACTGCAAACGCAAGAGGAAACTCCCTGTTATGACCCTCCAATGAAGTTGCCCGGCTATCATCCCGAATTGCGTGAAGCAGCCCCCGAGCAAATCAAGCAAATCATTGCTGCGCTGCGGCGTTCTCGCCGCCCCGTGCTGTATGTGGGGGGAGGGTGCATTAACTCGAATGCTTCTGAAGAACTCACAAAATTTGCATTGCGAACAAAAATCCCTGTCACAACAACCCTTATGGGGCTTGGTTCGTTTCCAGGTGATCACCCCCAGGCACTCGATATGCTCGGGATGCACGGAACCGTTTATGCAAACTTTGCAGTCGATAAATCTGACTTATTATTAGCATTTGGTGTTCGGTTTGATGACCGTGTGACAGGCAAGTTGCAAGAGTTTGCCAAGCATGGGAAAATTATTCATGTTGATATTGATCCTTCTGAAATTCATAAAAATAAAGAAGCTCATATCCCCATTGTTGCCGATTTGAAATCGGTGCTGACAAAACTGAATAGCAAACTGGCAGATGATGACATTCCCAATTTAGACGAATGGACAAAACAGATTACTCAGTGGAAAGAGATGTATCCGTTGTCTCAACCCGATTCAGGCGATCACATTTTACAAACGTATGCCATTCAAGAATTGTGGAAAAAAACAATCGATCAAAACCCATTAATTGCAACCGGTGTCGGTCAGCATCAAATGTGGTCTTCGCAGTACTTCAAATTTCGTAAGCCGCGCCATTGGATGACATCTGCTGGCTTGGGAACCATGGGCTTCGGGCTTCCCGCAGCAATGGGAGCACAGGCTGCTTACCCTGACCGATTAGTTGTCGATATTGATGGCGATGGCTCATTCTTAATGAACGTGCAAGAGTTAGCAACGTTACATTGTGAAAAACTTCCCGTGAAAATTTTGCTTTTGAACAATCAGCATTTAGGAATGGTCATGCAATGGGAAGACCGCTTTTTAGAAGGTCAACGTGCCCATACTTATTTGGGTCCTATCGATCATCCTGAAGCACTTGGCAAAGGTGATGGCACACAATACGAAGAGACCTATCCAAATTTCGTACAAATTGCCAATGGCTTTGGTGTCGCTGCACGTCAGGTACGTAGCAAAGCCGATTTTTCAGATGCCCTTGATGAAATGATTCAATCAAAAGGACCATTTTTATTAGACGTCATTTGTCCTTACCGGCAGCATGTACTTCCCATGATTCCCACCAACGGTTCCGCCAGAGATATTATTGTCGATTAAGGTCATGCGTAGTGCAGAATTGTAATGCCCTAGTTTTAACGAAAGAAACTGATTATGCCCCTTTCACTATCCAATATTAATCACACTTCTCGCCGCAAATTTTTAGGACATACAGTTCTCGCGGGAGCCTCCTGTCTGGGGACTGGTTCTGCCGCAAATGTTTTCGCGAAAAAAAAACAAACTGCTACTGAACCCCATTTCAAAACGCGCGGTGTTATCCTTTTGCCAAGTGATATCACAAACTGGTCTTGGGTTGAAAAAGCAAAGCAAGCAGGTCTCACAACCATTGGAACACACTTTTCTCCTGATCAAGTCAAAGAGTTTTTTGCGACGAAGGAGGGGATTGCCTTTCAGAAAAAGTGCAAAACAGCGGGGATTGCAATCGAACACGAACTGCATTCCATGAAAAACTTATTGCCCCGCAACCTCTTTAAGAAAGACCCTACAATGTTTCGGATGACTAAGAAGGGAGAGAGAAAGAACGATTGGAACCTCTGTGTGCACTCAAAAAATGCGATAGAAGTTGTTTGCGAAAATGCAGTGAAGTACGCCAAAATTCTCAAGTCAGATACAGGTCGATATTTCTATTGGATTGATGATGCCAAACCGATGTGCTTTTGCTCAAAGTGTAAAGGACTTTCGCCAAGTGATCAGGCTTTGCTGTTAAATAACGCAATGGTTAAATCGCTTCGAGCATATGATTCTCGTGCTACACTTGCCCATTTGTCATATCGCAATACCTTTTCTGCTCCCACTCAAATCAAGCCAGACCCCAATGTCTTTCTTGAATTTGCCCCTATTGAACGTGACTACAAGAAACCGTTTGGCACTTCAGCAAAGGAGAAGATTTGGTTGCAGCACCTTGATGCCAACCTCGAAGTCTTTGGGGCTAAAAATGCTCAAGTTTTAGAATACTGGCTTGATGCCTCACTGTTCTATCGCATGTCATCTCGCGGTGGTCATAAGCCACGATTGGTTCGTCTTCCTTGGGATCAAAAAGTATTCGAAGGAGACTTGGACATCTACGGCAAACGGGGTATCCGTCATGTCACGACATTTGCAATTAAGGTACATCAAGGATACGTTGACAAATTTGGCGAACCACCTCTCATGGCGTATGGTCAGGGACTGAAAAACTGGCGGCGCAGTTAAATACCTCAGAGATTTACTTCTGAGGCTCTTTCTTTTTTTCCGTTTTTTTTGCTTTCTTGATAATGCGTGCGGTAACGATGCGATCTAATTTGGGAAAATTCTTTTTCAGATAATCATTTCCCTGAAACGCAATTGCATCTTGGTTGATGACTCTTGAGTCATAGCCGCTGTAAAATGATGCAACAACATCCATGCCAGAAATAACTTTTCCAAACGGAGGAAAACCAGTGGTGTCGAGATGTGAGTTGGTTCCATAATTGACAAAAATGTGTGTCGAGCGTGAGTTGGGAAGACCAGACCTCCCAAATGTCACCATGCCACGAACATTTTTTTGTTTAACTTCTTCATCTTGCAAGTTTTTGTCGCTCCATTGTCGATTCACTTGCGGGTCGCCATTCATTCCTGTTTGTGCCATAAAGTTATCAATCACTCGAAAGAAATAGCAATCGTCATAAAACTTGGCATCGACCAGTTTGTGAAAGTGCGTTGCTGCAATGGGTGCCCATTCAGGATGCACTTCAACAACAAACTCTCCCTTTGATGTCACAAATTTCACTTGGTAAACCTCAGTGACACTGGTC
>UOGL01000169.1_pt1 | contig 10597 bp, 9 predicted proteins | sample 1990131 | NCBI WGS metagenome assembly UOGL01 (sample SAMEA4728526, study PRJEB27164) | hydrothermal vent metagenome | biome: marine basaltic hydrothermal vent biome; feature: marine hydrothermal vent; material: mineral | place: Pacific Ocean | collected 2011-06-14/2011-07-23 | depth 1741 m | reverse complement strand
TACCGCTTGGAACAAAGCATGGGTTGTTTCGAGTATTTGTTGCAACAAGTTTTTTCGCGAGAACGTTTCACCCCAAGTTATTTTCAGTTGTTCAGACGTTTGCTTTCGAAGGTTCAGATCGCGCGATCTCCTTTCGAATTAGTTTTCGAAAAGGTTTCAAGAATTATCGAGAAGAAAGAAGTTCTCAACATCATAAAAACTTAAACAAACACTATGACATGTAATACCCTGTGATAGCCGCACTCGCCAGAGCGTGGAAACATGGGAGCGCAGAAAAAACGGAAAACGTTCGAGCTATCGTCCAAACTCTGGCGAATTCGGCTACGTTGTTTCGACAAAGTTACTTGGGGCATCCCAGTAATCGTGCTTTGCTGCGCAAATCCCGATGTCCCCCCAAAGTAGCCTCCCAAAACATCCCTATTGGTGGAAATGGTTGCATCGTTTATACTCCCCGCGAAACTGTATCTATGTAAACCGAATTTTGAACGTGGAGAGTGTGATGAAAAGTGCTTCAATATGTATTCTCTCAGCTTTTTTGGGAGCAGTGCTAGCCATTTGGATTTCAACTCCTTCAACAGAACAAGCGGTTGCTCAGGAAGGAAACAGGCAGCAAAGAAACGGACGGCGTGGTCCTCGTTTTCCTTTTTCCTATCCAGATGATACCGGAAAGCGAAACGACGAAGAAAAAAAAGATGAAGAGACGTTGAAGGCTCTTCCCAAAGTTTACAATCAGCAAGGGCTTTCATCGGAAGAAGCAGTCAATGTTGCAATCTACGACCGAGTGAATAAAAGTGTTGTCAATATTACCACCAAAGGAGGGAATGCTTTTTTGCTGTTAGAAATTACAACTGAAGGGGCAGGTTCTGGCGCAGTCATCAACAAAAAAGGACACATCCTCACAAATTATCATGTGGTGGAAAACTCAAAAAATATCGAGGTGAATCTTTTTAACGGAAAAAGCTATCCCGCAAAAATAATAGGAGCAGAACCTGCCAGCGATATGGCGATTATTAAAATTGATGCGCCCGCAGAATTTTTGTATCCCATCCAATTTGGAGACTCGAGTTCTTTGAAAGTTGGCATGCGGGTTTTTGCTATTGGAAATCCGTTTGGTCTTGAAAGAACAATGACAACCGGCATCATCTCCAGTTTGAATCGGTCGTTGCAAATTAAAAACAATCGCTCGATTAAGTCGGTCATTCAAATTGATGCAGCAGTCAACCCCGGTAACAGCGGCGGACCACTCATCGATTCACATGGAAGAGTCATTGGTATTAACACCGCAATCGCCAGCAAAAATGGGCAGTCAGCCGGCATCGGTTTTGCTATTCCCATTAACCTCGCATTACGCATTGTGCCTCAACTGATTAAGAGCGGACGATTTGTTCGCCCCGAAACGGGTATTGGGCGTGTCTTCGAAACAGAAAAAGGATTGATGATTGCAACCGTCACTCCCAATGGACCAGCAGACCGAGCAGGATTGCGTGGTCCTCAAAAACGACAAGTCCGTCGTGGGATTTTTGTTGTCGAAAAAGTGGATCGAAATTCAGCTGATATTATTGTTGGCATTGATGGCGAAAAAGTAAAAACAGCAGACGATTTTCTTGGCTACATCGAGAAAAAACGAGTTGGAGACCGCGTTGTGCTAGACATTCTACGCAATGGTCGTAAAACTCATATCTCAATCGTACTGGGAAACCCGAAATCATCACATGAATAATCAACGAAACACTCTGATAAGGAAAATAGAGACTGATGGAAATTTTAATTGAAGTTCTTTCGCGATGGATTCATATCGGAACGGTCATTGTGTTGGTAGGGGGAAGCGTTTTTATGCGGTTCGTTATGCTACCGGCTGCTGCTGAACTCCCTGAAGAAGAGCATAATGCCCTGCGAGGTCGCATTATCAATCGTTGGAAAAAGTTTGTGCACACAGGGGTACTCCTGATTATGATAAGCGGCATGTACAATTTCATGTGTGCCATCCCGCATCATCGAGGGCAAACATTGTATGCATCTCTTATTGGCATCAAAATTATTTTGGCGTTTGTTGTTTTCTTTTTAGCATCTGCGTTAGTCGGGCGTTCGCCCAAGTTTGAAAAGATGCGAAAGAACCCCAAAAAATGGTTGGCGGTTATTATTACGCTCGCTGCCATCATCGTAGGAATATCGGGCTACGCAAAAGTCGCCCTGAAACCAACGTCCTCTTCTAATGAAATTCATTAGAAAACCTCTATTGATTCAATGAGATCAATAAAAATGGTTACCAATCAAAGTGCATTGCAACATGTCGATCTCTTCTTTTGTCTACGCCAGGGCTTGCCTGTTTACGATTGTTAATCCTCTTCCATTTCAGACCAGTCAATCAGTTCAATTTCTGGGCGGATGATTTGTTTGAAGTTGTTGCGCATGCTGGTTTTGACTCCTTTGCCTCCGCGCGAAGTGATGCCGTATTTCATTTGACCAAAGCTGAGTTGTTTGTCGTTGATGTTTATCACACGCAAGCAATCGCCAGGGCGTGTCAGTTGAGTTGCGCCGATGACTTCGTCCCCTTTTCCCAGTTTAATTCCTTTAACACCAATACCAGGAGAGGCTAACAAAGGGACTTCCGTCATTGCGAAATGGATGATGCGTGCTTTTTTTGTTGCGATGAATAACGTTTCTGCTTCATCAACAATTTCTGTAAAAACGACACGGTCTCCTTTGCGCAACCGACAGTATTTTCTACCATTTTTGGTTGAGGGAACACGATAAGGTGAAAGGGAAATCGACATCACCTGCCCATCGCGTGTGATGACTAACAGAAATGGAGAGGGGGTTGCCTGCCCGCGAAAGGTAACATCTTCGGGAGTAAAACGTGGGTCTGTCGAGAGCGCAGCAACCATGTGGGTTCCATCTCCCATGCGAACAAACTTCGAAAGTGGGTCGCCATAACCAGAAGAGACAGGTATCGATTGAACCGGTAACGTGTAAGCAATCCCTTCACTGGAAAACAGAATAATATGCTCCAAAGTATTTGCAGGAACAACATTCAGCACCGTATCTCCTTCACGCACGCGCGTACTACTGACACTTGATAGACGCCCAACACGTTTAATCCACCCTTCAGATGTCACAACAACATTCGTGTTTTCACGCACAATATATGCTTGCGGGTCAAACTCTTGAATTTCATCGAAAGAGCCAATAGAGGTTGCCCGCTTGCTGGGAAAATTGTTTGCTAACTCGAAAAGTTCCGTCTTCACGACTTTCCAAAGACGCGTTTCTGATTTGAGAATTGCTTGAATTTGTTTTGCCTGTTTTCGTTTCTCTGCTAACTCTTCGAGAATATGATCGATTTCCAATTGAGAAATTCGATAAAGTTGTAACTCTAAAATGGCGTATGTTTGCAGTTCATCGAGCGGAAAAACTTTCATCAATTTCACAGCAGCATCGTGCTTCCCGTTACTCTTGCGAATAATTTTCAACGCCTTATCCAGCCCGTTAAAAATAATTTCCAATCCTTCGAGAATATGAATTCGTTTTTCGAGTTGTTGCAATTGGTATTCAAACCGTTTACGCACAGTGATAAAACGAAAGTCGAGAAAATGCTGAAGCATTTCAGCCAGCGAAAGCCGCGAAGGAACAACGGTTTCTCCTTCTTCGGGAATCAAACACGTAAAGTTAAAACTAAAGTTTTGTTCGAGGTGAGTATGCTTATAGAGGAATGCCATTACGATTTCAGGGTTGGTATCTGGTTTCATTTCAAGCACGACACGCAGCCCATTTCTTTTGTCGGTTTCATCACTCACGTCAACCAATTGAGGCAACTTACCATTGGCGATAATATCACCAATATCAGAAACCAAAGGACCGGTACTCACTCCGTAAGGAACCGAATAAATGACCAAACGGTGTGCGACTTCTTTACGGCGTTCACGGTCAAACTTCCACTCGCCGCGCACTTTGATGGTTCCTTTTCCTTCTTCATATGCTTTGCGCAACGTGCTTCGGTCTGTCATAATTCGTCCCCCCACGGGGAAGTCAGGACCTTTGATATATTTCAAAAGAACAGCAACCGATGCCCCAGGGTTTTCGATAAGATGCACGCAGGCTTTGATGACTTCTCCTAAATTGTGTGGCGGAATGTTTGTCGCCATACCGACAGCAATCCCCTGTGTCCCATTGACCAGCAGGTTAGGATATTGCGCAGGAAACACGATGGGTTCATCACGGGTTGCTTCATAGTTAGGGCGCATTGCAACGGTTTGGTATCGTAGTTCGCTCATCAATTGAGCAGCAATGGGGGTGAGCTTTGCTTCTGTATATCGGGCAGCAGCACAAGGAAGCCCCAACAGCGAACCAAAGTTTCCTTGCCCTTGAATAAGCGGGTATCTCAAACTGAAATTTTGTGCAAGTCTTACGAGCGCATCGTAAACGGCGGTATCACCATGCGGGTGATAGTTGCCGACGGTATCGCCACAAATTTTGGCGCACTTACGAGTTTTGGCATCATTGGTGAGATGCAAATCGTGATACATACTGTAAAGAATGCGGCGTTGCACCGGCTTCAAACCATCACGCACATCGGGCAGTGCCCGTGAGGTAATGACAGACATTGCATAATTCAAATAGCGTCGCCGTGTTTCATCACTAATCGAAACATAATCAACGCGGTCTGACTCTTCAGAAATTTTTCCTTTTTGAAGATCACCCGACCCATTTGAGGTGCTTTGGTTTGTTGATTTTCTTTTCTTCGCCAATGTTTTTTTCCTCTATTAACTTGATGACTCTATATTTTATGCCAGAAGATTACAATGTGAAACTTTGCGGATTGTATCGATTTTTAGAATGGGCGTGAATGCTGAATTGATCGAATTGTAAATGAATTTGCGGTAGAATGTAACAGTTATATCAGTTCGTCGGGATGTCTCATTCCTATTGGGGGTAGAACCGTTCTGATTAGACTAGAACGACTCATTCTCACGATTACTACTTGCCGATGGTTTGTACTGTCCGTAAGCCCAATTTTCAAGGAGGAGATTGGCAGGGAAATAGAAAGAAGCTCTCTCAATTGATTTTTGTTTTGAAATAGGACAAACAAGAAACCTGAAGAGATGCCATCCAGGAGGGGATACCATGCTTCGAATCGTACAAAGTTCAGTCGTTGTTGTTATGTTGGCAACACTCTTCAGTCAATCTTCATTTGCTGCACAGCCAGGTTATTTGCCTCAGCAGGCAGCCCGACAAGCAACGCCGCCACGTCCTGCTTACGGAGTTTCGACAGGACCGGGGTACCCTCATATGGATGCTCCTCTGTATTCTTCTCCGGTACAATATGTCCCTTACCAAGCGGGAGGAACATTCATTACCAATCAGGCATTTGCTCCGCACGAAATGCTTTACCCTCATAAATACAAATCGATGTACGGTCCCTTTTACTACAAAGTTAAAGGGCATTATGTCATCACCCGTAAAGGTGTGAAAGTGCAAGAGCGATGGTACTTACAGGGAACCGAAGTTGAAGTCGAATACAAAGATCATATTTCACTTTTCGATAACGTCAACTTTCGTTTCTTTAGAAGATAAGATCAAGATCACAATTATTACAAAATACAATCACAGAATACCGTGAGAGAAATCGTCAACACGATAAAAAGGAAATGAATCGCCATGAAAAAATATCACCTGAAGTTCATCACTTTAACACTAGGAGCCATCGCTTTTAGTTTGTTGACATCTTCTCTCTCTTGGGCAGATGGCAAAGAGGGAGTTGTTCGAATTAGTGATGGCAAACAACAACCAGTGACTACGCAACCTGTCCATCAAACATCGTTTAATCAGCCAACAGTTGCCTCTTTAGTTTCCCATCCTTTGCCGGGAAGCCCCTCTTGCACTCACTGTAAAAATCATAGCAGCCAACACGCACAAACTGAAAATCATCACCACTCACATCATGGTATTGAAGATGCCGAATGTGATGATTGCCATCATGGTTGCAAAAGTTGCGGTCTGCTCAGCATGCCATACTATAAATTGGTCATGTTGAAAATACACACCTCGAATTTCGTCAATAAGTTCTTCTGCAAATTGCATGGATGTAAAATCGAAGGAATCGAAGGAGAATTTGAAGTTGAGCTTGATGAGTATGGTCATAAAATCAAAAAGCATCGAAAAGACAAAGGTCCCCGCATCAGAAAGGGACGCTACACCAAAGTTTATTCTGTTGACCCGTGGCATTCTGATGTTCGTGACGGGCGTGTTTATGCAGCCAAAGGATACGGCATTCCCATGACAGTTCCTTTGCCTCCCAATGTGGAGCATGAATATAATTATGGATGGGGAATTCCTTCAAGTCGGTTGACTCCGATTTCCAAACCTCCTGCACGCAACCTGAGAGCACCCTACCCCGCAAGACGTTATCCTGTTCAGGCTCCTGGTCATCGATATCGAATTGAGACACCACTTTTTCAGGGAAAATAATGACCGTGAATTGCTCCGCAATTCTCTTGAAAATTAAAAGTAGTCTGCTTCTGGTAGAAATTCTTTTTCACTACAAAAACAAAAACAGGAAAGAGACATGACTCCTAATAAAATAACAACCATTGCAATGACGACTCTTTTTGGAATCGCACTTTGCACAGCCATCCAAACAAATGCTCATGAGGATTCTGATGTTGGCATTGTTCGTATTAACGACAACGCACAGCAGACTTCGCATTCTTCTACTCATCATCCGCAGGGTGATGTTGTTTACGAAGGGGGAGCGATACAACACCCTTCTCCCTTCAAAGAATGGGAAGCCCCCACCACGCATCGAATTTACCCTGGCTTCTTTTACTATCAAAGAGCGTACCCCGATTACTGGCAAGGTCAACCACATCCTGCAATCCGTCGGACAGCACCTGTTATTTTCACACCCACAGATACCACTCAACTTGGTTACTATTATCAGCACGTACCTGTTTGGCAACCAAACCCTCGAATGATTCCACCAGAACCACACCCAGCCACCTGGCACAATTGGAACAAACTTCCTGCCAATGTTGTTTGGAATCGCCGAGGCGTAGGAGAACCTAATGGTGTTGTTCCTCCACCCGGACATGACATTGTTCAAAAAAAGAATGTAAAATCCAAAGCGGCAAACAAACCAGAGGGAAAAACAAATGTACTCCCACCCGCACCTGTCCCCATTCCTGCACCTGCTCCCGAAGCAAAATAACACCAGATATTTATGAAATCACTCGAGAGAAAGAACATCTTTCAAGTGAACCCTCCCTACGATAAGCAGCGAAGGCAATTTGCCTTCGCTGCTTTTATTGTTTATTGGGGACAAATCCTCTATACTGGTTGAAGCATCAAAGCAAAACAGGCAAAGAAACCCCAGCAACAAAGTTCTTGGGACGACCTGTTTTGCCAGGTGAAAACAACCACTCAAAACGAACTGCACAAAAGAAGAGGTAGTACAATGTTTTTGTCAACACGTCGCGATTTTTTGAAAGTCTCCACCATTGGGGCAGCTTCTTTTGCTGCTGCCAGTCTGGTTCCCAGCCAATTGTTTGCACACACAAAAGTAGCAAAAAAAACGTTTGATATCTCATTGGCAGAATGGTCACTCCACAAATCTCTTCGGGCAGGCAAGTTAGATAACCTTGATTTTGCCAAGGTCACAAAACGCGAGTTTGGAATTGACGCCGTCGAGTATGTCAACCAGTTTTTTGCAGATAAGGCAAAGGACAAAAAGTATCTGACAGAACTCAAAAAACGAGCAGACGATGAAGGGGTAAAAAGTCTTCTGATTATGATTGACCGAGAAGGAAATTTGGGCGAACCGAATAACGCAAAACGTAAAGTCGCCATTGAAAATCATTATAAATGGGTGGAAGCTGCCAAATTTTTGGGGTGCCATTCGATTCGTGTCAATGCCCGTAGTCGAGGGGCATACGAAGAACAACAAAAACTGGCGGCAGATGGATTGCATCGCCTGTGCACTTTTGCAGATCAATACGATATCAATGTCATCGTTGAAAATCATGGCGGACTTTCTTCCAACGGCAAATGGCTTTCTGGAGTGATTGTCAAAGCAGCACATTTGCGATGTGGAACATTACCTGACCTCGGGAACTTTGTTCTCAATCGTAAAACGGGAGAAGAATATGACCGTTACAAAGGAACAAAAGAACTCATGCCTTTTGCCAAAGGGGTTTCTGCAAAAACTCATAACTTTGATGACAAAGGAAACGAAACAACAATCGACTATGTTAAAATGATGAAAATCGTTTTAGATGCAGGTTATCATGGGCATGTTGGCATTGAATACGAAGGGAAAAAACTGGATGAGTATGCAGGGATTAAAGCTTCAAAAACATTGCTCGAACGTGTTCGTAAGCAGTTGTCTCATGCGTGATAAAAATGAAATAGTGAGCAGACATCGTAAAATGAATTCCTGCTTTTTGTCGAAGAGTCATACTCTTCCTTCTCTAAAAAATAACACTTGCACGGTATTTGTTTTCGATGTCTGATGATTCCCCTTCGTACAACCCTTTCACCGATTACAACGAAAGGCTTGCTGCGCGCCAAAACGAAGTGCGTGAATTAGAAAAACAGGACAACCAGTTTTCAACCGCTCGCGGGATAACTTTTCTCGCCGGTGCGATTGGTTTGGGAGCGTGGTTCCTGTTTCATTTTTCCTGGTTGCTTTTATTGATTCCGTTGGTTTTGTTTCTACTCCTTTTATTGTCGCATGATCGGGTTGTTTCCAAGTTAGTACGGGGACGAAAATCGGTTCGATATTACGAGCAAGCCATCAACCGTCTGCAAGACAACTGGAGTGAAATTGGAGCAACAGGCGAACGTTATATTGACCCCGCCCATCCTTATGCAGGAGATATTGATCTCTTCGGGCGTGGTTCGCTTTTTCAGTTACTCAACAATGCACGCACACGCCCGGGCGAAGATCGACTTACACATTGGTTATTAAAACCTGCTTCTATTGAGGATATTCTTGCGCGACAAACAGGAGTTAAAGAGTTACGAATGTTGGTCGATCAACGCGAAGCAATGTTTTTGCTTGATGCAAAAGTGCACGACGAGATTGATCAAAATCAACTTCTTCACTGGGCAAAAGAGAAACCAGAACCGGTCAGTCTTTGGCAACGTGTGGTGGCGGTGCTGCTTGGCTTTTCTGCACTAACGGGAGTTGCCTGGTGGTTTGAAACAGGGAGCCTTTCGTTACTGTTAATTGTTTTGATGATCGAAATGCTTTTCTTTGTGGCATTTCGTAAACGAATAAAACGACTGGCACAATCTGTTGAAGAGGTCGGGGCAGGGTTAGCAATTTTTGCACAAGTTCTTGAACAAGTCGAAGGGCAAACGTTTCGCTCTCCCGTTTTACAGCAAATCAAAAGCCGATTGGAAATTGACGGGCACCCTCCGTCACAACGCATTGCACAACTGAATCGAGTGATCGGTCATTTTTTCAATGCCATTCAAAATCAATTTTTTGCTCCCATTGCATTTGCTGGCTGTTTGACGATTCACTTTGTGCATGGATTAGAACGGTGGAGAGAACATGTCGGCAAACATATTCCCGACTGGTTACTTGCTGTTGGAGAGTATGAAGCACTTTGTGCGTTGGCACAGTTTGCGTATGAACACCCGCAATACCCTTTCCCCACATTGGCAACAGAAGAACAATGTTTTGATGCCACCCGCTTGGGGCACCCTTTGTTGCCTCGGGAAGAATGTATTGAAAATGATTTGCGGCTAGGAGATTCACAACGGTTAATCATGGTCAGCGGTTCGAATATGTCGGGCAAAAGTACGCTGCTACGAACCATCGGCACCAACATGGCTTTGGCATTAGCCGGAGGACCTGTGCGGGCAGAGAAGTTGACGTTATCTGTCATGCAATTAGGAACTGCAATGCGTGTACACGATTCATTGCAAGATGGGCAATCACTTTTTTACGCGGTTGTTGCTCGACTTTCTGACGTGGTGAAGTTGAGTCAAAAAGAACCCCCGTTGCTTTTCTTGTTAGATGAAATTTTGCAAGGAACAAACTCGCACGACAGACGTATTGGTGCAGAGGGTGTGATTCGTAACCTACTTGAAAACAATGCGATTGGTCTTGTGACCACACACGATTTAGCACTCACGCAAATCGTTGAAAACCTGACCGTTGGCGCAATCAACATTCATTTTGAAGACCAACTTATCGATGGCAAAATGCAATTCGATTATCATATTCGCCCCGGCATTGTCCAACGCAGCAACGCCCTAGAACTCATGCGCATGATGGGATTACGCTTTGACGAAAAAGAGTCATCGAACGAAAATTAAAATTGGTGTGAGTAACACTCGCTGACCAATACCGTTCGGCACGAAGATTGCTTTGAGTAAGTTTAGCAGAGTTTGGTCTGCAAATTAACTCGGAGTATCAAATAATGGCTGGCAACACTAAGAAAAAATCAAAAGCTAAGAAAAAATTACAACCTGCGGATATTCAAGGTTCTAAATACTTCAAACTCATTCCAGAATTACTTCAATCACTTCGCAACGTCGGCACAAAACGAGACACCGCTGGGAATCGAAAATTCTTTTTCGATCAATATGTCGC
>UOGL01000440.1_pt1 | contig 10639 bp, 8 predicted proteins | sample 1990131 | NCBI WGS metagenome assembly UOGL01 (sample SAMEA4728526, study PRJEB27164) | hydrothermal vent metagenome | biome: marine basaltic hydrothermal vent biome; feature: marine hydrothermal vent; material: mineral | place: Pacific Ocean | collected 2011-06-14/2011-07-23 | depth 1741 m | reverse complement strand
TGTTTTTTCCTTTTAGACATTCGTTTCTGTATGTCTAAAAGCAAAATAGTAGTTCATCTGAACCAAACCGTTCCACCCTCCCCTAACCCCTCCCTAAAAAGGGAGGGGGATTTACTTGATAAAACCCCTTACTGAGTAATTACGCAATTTGATTGATATCAACAGAGAGGCGAAGCTCCCGTTGAGCCGTATCGTCAGTTCAACTTATTATTTAAGTCTATTCTTCACACGAGGCTTGGCAGGAGCCTCACTCTTTCAAAGAAGTGAGAAGGCTCCGAATATATAAAAACTTACCAAAAATCCGGTAAAAAGGAAGGTTGCAAGAACAACAATGTGCTGGTTGCAAGTTCCCTGCGATTATTATCCTCTGTAGAATAGAAATTATGTTTCTGTTTTGCTAGACTCCGCGACAGATTCAAACAGAATGGCTGGTCGATTATTCTGACCAGATTGACAATCACACGAACAATAATAGATGAGGTTTCGCGATGAGAAATCGCGTTGTAGTAACTGGAATTGGTTGTATCACTCCAGTCGGAAACGGTATCGATACCATGTGGAAATCGCTTTGCGAAAGCAAAAGCGGCATAGGGACTATTACGCATTTCGATGCCTCTAATTTCCCCACGCAATTTGCAGCAGAGGTCAAAAATTATGACTATGCTGACTACATTGAAGCCCCCGAACAGTTTGAACATGCTGGACGGAATATCCGTTTTGCAATTGGTGCTGCTGTTCAAGCAATGGAAGATTCTGGTATCCTTGATAAGTTTGCAGACCCTTCTCGCTTTGGTGTTTATTTAGGTGCAGGGGAAGGTCAGCAGAATTTCATGTTGTTTATGGATTTGATCGCCAAATCTCAACATGATGGTGAACTCGATTTAGAAGCATTCACCAAAGGGGGGCTGGAGACTATGCACCCGCAAAAAGAATTGGAACAAGAACCCAACATGCCGGCAGGGCACCTCGCAAGCCTCTTCAATTTGCAAGGTCCTAACTTGAACTGTTTAACAGCATGTGCTGCGTCCAGCCAAGCAATTGGCGAAGCAACAGAAATCATTCGTAGAGGCGATGCAGACGCAATGCTTTCTGGTGGTGCTCATAGTATGATTCATCCTTTTGGAGTCACGGGATTCAATTTGTTGACTGCGCTTTCAACTCGTAATGACAACCCCACCGGAGCATCGCGACCGTTTGATAAAAATCGAGATGGCTTTGTTTTAGGGGAAGGGGCAGGAATGCTTGTTCTCGAAGAATTAGAACATGCCAAAGCACGTGGAGCAAACATTTACGGTGAAATCATCGGCTACGGTTCATCGGCTGATGCTTACCGAATTACCGATATTCATCCCGAAGGACGTGGAGCGATTGCCTGTATTAATATGGCAATGAAAGATGCAAAAATCAATCAGGATGGACTTCAATATATCAACGCTCATGGAACCAGCACGGCAGTCAACGACCGAGTTGAGAGCATGGCAATTCGAGAAACACTTGGAGAACATGCCTATAAAACGCCTGTCTCCAGCATTAAAAGTATGATGGGACATTTGATTGCAGCAGCAGGAAGTGTTGAAGCGATTACCTGTTTGCTTGCTATTAAAAATGGTACTGTCCCCCCTACAATTAATTACGAAACTCCCGACCCAGATTGTGACCTCGATTATATTCCTAACGAAGCAAGAGACGTTCCTGTCAGCCGTACCCTTTCTAATAGTTTTGGATTTGGTGGTCAGAACATTTCATTGATTTTTTCAGAATATAATAAATAGTGCTCCATATTTGAAAAATTCAATTCCATCAACAAAATAGATATTCAACATTGAAAGATATCTCATGAATCGTCCAACGCGCCCTGCTGCTGCGAATTTACCTGAACCAACAATCAAACTGAAAGAAGGGTGGCACTGTTTGCACCTTTATTATCAGGTAGACCAATCTGCTCTTGACCAACTGGCTGAAGAAGAACTTCAAGAAGGACGTGAAGAGTTAATCGAAATACTCAACCCCGAACGTGAGAACACGCCAGAACGCATTCAAACCTCTGTTGTTTCTGGTGCGGGTGCCGATTTGGGTTTGATGATTATGGACCCTGACCCATTAGTGATTGACTCCATTATGCAACAGGTGCGCTCTTCGATACTGGGAGTTGCTCTTCTTCCGACATACTCTTTTGTTTCAATTACTGAAATTTCAGAATATGTTCCGACACTTGAACAGTTTACAGAAAAACTGATTCGCGAAGGAGCAGATTCTTCTGACCCTGCTTTTCAAGCGCGTGTTGATGGCTACGAAAAACGTCTCCCCATGATGAACAAACAACGGCTCTATCCCGATTTTCCTGATTTGCCGGTTATGTCTTTCTATCCGATGAATAAAATTCGCCACCCCCAGGCAAACTGGTATATGGAACCATTCAGTAGCCGCAGCGCAATGATGTCAGAACATGCGACCTCAGGAATCAAATTTGCGGGACGTATCAGCCAGTTAATTACAGCATCAACCGGCTTTGACGATTGGGAATGGGGAGTCACTTTGTGGGGACGTTCTCCAGAAGATATCAAAGAAATTGTCTACACAATGCGATTCGATGAAGCCTCTGCCCGTTACGCAGAATTCGGACCATTTTACATTAGCTACATGATGTCACCCGCCGATGCCATTGCTCATTTACGAATGTAAAGAAGGAATGAAATTTTATTGGCAACACGAGGCATCGACTCATTACGTTATTCACTATGAAGAACTTTTTTCGTCCACACATCAACAACATGACAGGTTACGTCTCTGGCGAGCAGCCTCAAGAGACTGGCTGGGTGAAACTGAATACCAACGAGAACCCTTACCCGCCATCGCCCCATGTTGCAGAAGCCGTTCAAAAAGTTGTCAGCAGTTGTCGGGTCAATGTCTATCCCGATGCACTAGCAACACCGTTTCGTAATGCAATCGGAAAGCAATTTAACATCGACCCCGATTGGGTACTTCCTGCAAACGGAAGTGATGAAAACCTGACAATTTTGATGCGAACGTTTGTTGATGAAGGAGAGTCGATTGCTTCTCCTTACCCGAGTTATATTTTGTACGAAACATTAGCCAAATTACAAAATGCAACATTTGAACGACTGCAACTTGATGCTAACTGGTCGTTTCAAAGTGACCGAGACCAACAAATTATTGATCGATGCAAATTACTTTTTCTACCAAATCCTAATTCGCCATCAGGGACGTTATGGAAGGAAGAAGAATTCTTGCCGCTTGTTCCTCCTTGTGGCTTGTTGATTTTAGATGGTGCCTATGCTGATTTTTGTGATGAACCGATTGGCTTCGAGGTTTTGCATTCTCAAAAAGGAAAGCAAATTGTTATCACACGCACGCTCAGTAAATCGTACTCATTAGCAGGAATTCGGTTTGGTTACGCAGTAGCACATCCTGACCTCATTGCAGGAATGCGCAAAGTGAAAGATAGCTATAACTGCGACCTCCTCTCGATGACAGCAGCCGTCGCAGCGATTGAAGACCATGAATGGATGGTTACAAACAGCAACAAAATCCGAAAAACTCGAAGCTCTTTGACAACAGCTTTACGAGAATTAGGGTTTCATGTTCTTGACAGCCAAGCGAATTTTGTTTGGATAACGCACGCCACAAAACAACATCAGCATATTTACGAACAACTCAAAACAAAGAAAATCCTCGTCCGTTATATGGTCTATCCCCATGCAGAAATGACATCTCCCGAACCGCTGGAGGGGCTGAGAATAACGGTTGGGACAGATGAGCAGATTACGCAACTCCTTGACGCTCTGCGTGAAATCATTTGAATTACTGACAGACTTTTCACAATTCATTGCTAGATTGTGGTGCAACAGAGGTTAGAATAGAGGAAACTCTCAAACAAATCTTTGCAATAAATAAACCATTTCCATGACCACACGCACATCAACAATTCATCGAAAAACAGGTGAGACCGACATTCAACTGGAACTGAACTTAGAGGGTTCCGGGCAGTGCAATATCGATACCGGTATTGGGTTCTTTGACCACATGCTTATCTTACTCGCAAGGCACTCGTTGTTTGATATTACAATTCAAGCAAAGGGTGATTTACATGTGGATGACCATCACACGGTTGAAGATGTTGGAATATGTTTTGGCAAGGCGCTTGTGGAAGCCGTCGGAGATAAATCAGGGATGACACGGTACGGCAGTATGACGTTGCCAATGGATGAAACGCTTGTGACTTCTTCTCTCGATTTCAGTGGGCGTCCTTTTTTGGTTTATCGACTCGATTTTGAAACCGAGAAAATTGGAACATTTGACACACAACTTGTACAAGAGTTTTGGCAAGCGGTTGCCAATAATGGAATGATGAATTTGCACCTGTTGTTACACCACGGCAGCAACAGCCATCACATTGCAGAAGCCTCTTTCAAAGCAACCGCACGTGCGTTACGCCAAGCAGTAACAATTGACCCGCGTCAACAAGGTGTTCCTTCATCAAAAGGAACCCTCTGAAAAGAGAGTAGGGCAATAAACAGAACGCCAGTGCTAATGAGCATCTTTTGCTATTGCCTCTAAGGATCGTTCAATAAATAACTGTCTGGTTTGAAGGGTAGCACAGACGAAGTCTGTGTTGCGCAGCGACAAGATGCCTTAGTGAAATCGAACAACAATCGTAACTATTCAGCGAAGTCAGCTTCCCCTCCCTTTTTAGGGAGGGGATTGAGGGGAGGGTCTCAGCGTGGTATATAATGTGAGTGTTTTTTATTTTTAGACATTCAGAAACAAATACCTGAAAGCAAAATAACAGTTAATTTGAATTGAACCGTTCCACCCTCCCCTAACCCCTCCCTAAAAAGGAGGGGGATTTACTTAATGAACTTTTTCGCTGAGTAGTTACCAACAATCAGACAAGGTGACGACCAGAACCGACGTTGATAGTCCAGCAATCCTGGAGGGTTAATCAACGTTTTCTCCAAGGCATCTTGTCGCTGCGCGACCCAGACAACGAAGTTGTCTGGGCTACCCAGCAATTAAAACATGACAGTAATTTATTGAGCGTCACTTAGGCATTAGGAACTGCGACCTGTATTTCATTATCCAGAATACGAACATCGTAACATTCTGTTGCAATGTCTGACTTGGGATTATCGAGCCATGCACCACTTGTTACGGAAAACCGCCAAGCATGCCATGGGCAGTAAACGGCTCCCTCTTCTACACTCCCTGAGCAAAGCGATGCTCCCATGTGTGGACAAATATCGTTGATGGCAGAATAGGTTCCATCGATATGAAAAACCCCAACCATCTTCCCGTTCACTGAAAACGAACGCCCCTCACCTTCTGGGATTTCTCCCACCTTCGCAACGGTTACAAACTCTGCCACAATAACACTCCTGAAAACAGTCTCTGTTTTTTTCTAAGCAATCACTTGCCCCATTTGTCTGCGACAAATTCCTGGACGCTAATGACATTTTTTGTTTTATGATGATAAACAGTCAGACGAGTTTTGAGAACTCCAAACGGAACATCCTTGCACAACCAGACATCACGGCGGAGTCGAGAACGTTCTTCCCAAACTTTTGGGTTTGAATGGAATAAATTTCCGACCGATGCTTGTTGACATCGAAAAGAGTCTTCCTGTAAATTCGTTTTGATATAACGAATGGGACCCGCATTGTACGCTTTTCGAAATGGCAACCCTCGTAATGCTGCAAAGGCTGCTTCTTTTTCTGTTTTTGATGTTGCAGGAGTCATTAAAAACTCATTGGGGAATTTGCCTTCGTTGAATAATTTCTCATCAATTTTGAATTCTTTGGTCACCGTTGCTAGAAGAATCTCTTTTTTTCCTTGTAAACGGAAAGAGGTTTGTTTGATTTCTACCCTCCGCAATGTCTGTTTGTTTTCAGTTGTTTGCCCCTTATCGGTAATACGAATCCGTTGGATGTTTCCTTCGGGTGTGATGCTGCGGAGTTCAATCCAACGGTAAGAATTCTTATCACTTAAATCGGGTAACGAACGAAACCATGTTGTTAGTTTTGGGACAAGGGGCGGGTGTGGTTTGCGGTAGTTTATCCACTTCCAGTCGGTCATTAAATTGTAAAGCCACGGAGGACGCCACGGGTTTTTCATTGGCGATAACGCAGAGAACATCGAAACCAGCAATGCCACAGCCACAAAAATTTGTAGCCATCGTTTGCTTTCCCATTTGTCGAGAAGAGGTATCATCGTCAATAACCAAAAGGGTATCAACCAGAACATCCAACGTAACCCACAGGTATTGCCGCCGTAGTTGTAGTTGCCGGTGCGGGTCATATAAAAAGCAAACACCGCAACCGTAAGCCCTAACCCCATCCAATAGAAGGGACGCAGTTTGTCGTTTTTCCATTGCTTTAACATTCCTCCCACCCATGCAGCAATCGTAAGCAAAAAGATGGGTGAAAGTGAAAAGATACCATGATGCCCTATTAAACAGTGCATTGCATAAACGGGTGGAGATTCCAAATTCGCATCAATTCCACTGGGGTTCATCCAGTAACTGGGGACGCCTTTGTAAATGTACCGATATTTTTCGGTTCCGTAATACATATAAAACGGCTTCCAACCACCTGTTGAAAGATACGTTGTGATGAAGAATCCCACTAACGGAATAATGGCAGCAGGTGCAAAGTAACAGAGTGTTCGTTTACGATCTTGTAAAAACAGAACAATAAAAATTGCCAATCCAAACAATGCAGCAGGGAGTTCACTCGTGCAAGTCAACATTGCAAAAAAACCAGCACAAATAAAATACCAGGCAGAGCGTTTTCCTTCTGCCACAATTTTAATTGTAGGGTACAACGTAAACACCAAGCAGGTGGCAGCAACGGTATGGTTGTTGAGTGTCACCAAAAACGTTGTCAAAAATGTTGCAGAGCCGGCTGCTGTCAAAATGAAAACTTGCGTAGACATTTTCTTCGCATGACGGTCTAAAATTTTTGCCAGTAAAATCAACGCGATAATCATCGGAACCCAATTGATGAGCAACAAAATAATGCGCACCACTGCTGTTGTGTTCTTAAGTAAATTCAAGCCGGTTGTTTTTTTGACACCCCAATAAACTCCTGCAACCATCGTTGGCAACAACGCTGGTTTGGTAGAATAAAAATGATCTTCGTGGCGCACCTTATCGATGGTTTGCCATTGAGGGTTTGCGTCAATTTCATCAATTTGATATGTCCCCCGTTCAACAAGCGACCAAACAGTTGACCATCGCGAACGGTCGTTTGCAGAAAGATGAGGAGTATTCGTCAGTATTCCTGTCCCGGAAATTCCCGCAGAAATTACAATTAACAAAAGAAAAATAACCCACCGATAAGCAACCGGTTTGTTTGAAGTATTATTGGGAAGAGTTGGAATTGCGGTTTCAGACATCATTCGAGCCATGTTAATATCTTGTCACTGAGTTCCGGCGCAAAACGGGCAGGAGATTTCATCGGGGTAAGCCATCATACCATCGCTTAACAGGTAAACGAGTCAAGAGTACCTGATTTTTTATATTATAAACAGTCTCTAAAATTCAAAAAAAACTTTGCCTTCTCCTAGACTGATAAATTAAGGGTTCATGTTGATAGTTAAATTGTTGTTAATAGTAACCCAACGCGTCAGTGAGGTAGGGCGATGTTTGTTGTTGCTTTCGCGTCACAAACTTCTTGATGTTGTGAGTTGGTTGTGTTGTTAATTGTTTCTCAGGTGTTGTCTGCTTTTTGTGGCTCGTTGCGTTGAAGAGGATATTTCTATCACTCTGCCTCACTGACGCGTCGGGCTGTTGTGCCAAACCTAAAATCAACGGATGCTGGTTGTTCGATGTTCTCACCAAAGCCTCTTGTCACTGCGCGCCTCATACCGATAAACATGACAGTTATTTATCGAGCAATACTTGTCGTTCAATTCGATTATTCCAAAAAACGGTCAATTGCTGCGTTGACTAATTCTGGCATTTCCATAGGTGCCATATGTCCCGCTTCTTTGATGAGTGCAAAACTCGCGTTGGGAATGGCGTCAGCAACAGAACGCATTTCGCGGGGAGTTGTCAGAAGGTCTTCGTCGCCACAAACAAGAAGTGTCGGGGCAGAAATTTCAGGGAGGAATGATGTCATATCGGGACGGCTTGCCATGCCGCGCAAAGCAGCAGCAATTCCTTCAGGAGATGTCTCTTGTATCATTTGTTTCACGCGAGTAATCACATCGGGAAACTCGTTGCGTGTTGTTTCGCTGAAGAGTTTGGCAGACATCGTTTCAGCAAGAAACGTTGGTCCTTCTTTAAGAACGCGCTGTGCGGTTTGCTCTCTTCCTGCTGCTGCTGCCTGGGTATCTGCTGTTGCTTTTGTGTCACATAAAATTAACTGTGCAAGGGCTTTTGGGTACTGCTTTGCAAACTGCCAGGCAATGTATCCTCCCATCGAAAATCCACACAAAATAACAGGTTCAGAAATAGAAAGTGCTTTCAGAAACTTTGATAAGTCCTCTGCAAATTGTTGCATGGTGACTGTTTGGGGAGTGACATCACTTTTACCAAACCCGCGTAAGTCAGGAGCAATAACTCTGTATTTATGGCAATAATGTTCGATTTGAGATTCCCACATAGTATGGTTCATTGGGAATCCATGGAGAAAAACAATCGGCTTCCCCGTACCAGAATCGATGTAATTCAGGTTGATTTCATCAATTTTCACTCTTTTCATCGGGAGTTCTCCATTAAAATAGGCGGTTTAAGGCGGTTTAAGGAATGCCAAAACTGTATATTTCCCTTGACAATTGGTATGACATCGTATCTAATTCACCTTGAAAGTTGAAGTGCGTGGCGGTCTCATTTTACATGGGTCAAATGAGATGAACTGTTGAAAAGCTCGATTGGGTTTCTTGCTTCGAAGCATCTGTCACACACACATACCAACGAAGTTGTGTATTGCTGGGACACAATCACACCTCTCGTTTCCAATTGTGAAACCATCCAAGGAGACTGAATGTTGTCGAATTGAAGTAACAATTATTGCAGAGCAATAACTGTTCTTGAGCTTCGGCAAATTGAGTACAAACACCTTATCCCCCGTGTCGATTTCTATTAAAGAATAAAGAAGAACAAGGATGCTCTTTTTCCGTACATTGGAATAAGGCTTTGGTACTTACAGTGATGGTTTGGGTTAGACTTGATTGACATTGTCAAATGGATTTTTTCATTGTCATCGAGTTATGAAAGCACGTTTTCTTTTGTGAAGGACTTGCAAAAGAGAATCGGAAACATGGATAATACAATTATGATGGCTGGGAACCAAAGACCACGCGTAGTGGTAACCGGAGTAGGCGTTGTTTCTCCTATTGGGATAGGAAGCGATGCCTTTTGGAAGAGCCTTATATCAGGGCAAAGCGGAATTGACTATCTTCAGTCAATTCCAACAGAAAATCTTCCTACCAAGGTTGCTGCTGAGGTGAAAAATTTTGATCCACTCGACTTCGTTTCACAGTCGAAGTTACTCAAAGTAATGTCTCGCGACATTCAGCTAGGGGTCTCTGCATCATCATTGGCAATGAGCGATGCAAAACTCAAACAGGGTGATGTCACCCCCGAAAGACTCGGAGTTGTTTTTGGAGCAGGGCGTATTTCAGTCACTCCTGAAGAATTCGCCGGTGCCGTCCAGTCTTGTTCTGCCACAGACCATTCTTTTCAATTTACACGTTGGGGAGAAGATAGCATGGGGCAGGTTGCTCCTCTCTCTTTATTACGACGCATGCCCAACATGCCTGCCTGTCATGTCTCGATAGAATACGATGCCCGTGGACCCAGCAACACCATTACCAGCCGTGATTCTTCTGCTTTGCTTGCTCTTTCAGAAGCAGTCAACGTCATTCAGCGTGGTTCGGCTGACTGTATGATTGTGGGAGCTTGCAGTTCAAACGTGAACCCTGTTGATATCTCTAAACTGAGCTTGTTCGATGAAATCTCTTTGAAATCTGACGACCCGCGCCATGCTTGTCGCCCGTTTGATTTTCGTCGTAATGGTGCCATTTTAGGTGAAGGGGCTGCAACATTTGTTGTTGAACGATACGAACATGCACGCCGACGGGGTGCAGAGATTTATGCAGAGATTATAGGTGTTGGCTCTGGTTGCGATGGACGAGGCTTTGCCAACGGAGCAGGAGGAACAGGTTTAGTACATGCCATTAAAAACGCACTCTCCTCTGCCAAAATAAGACCTCAAGAATTGGGGCACATTAACGCGCATGGCAAAAGTACGCAGCGTGATGACCTTGTCGAAGCACGCGCTTACCACCGTGCACTTGGTGACCAGGCAGAAAATATTCCAGTCACTGCACTCACCAGTTACTTTGGTCACTTTGAAGCAGGAGCAGGGGCTGTTGAGTTAGCAGGAAGTTTACTCTCATTGAAACATGGTCTCATTCCTCCCACACTCAACTACAAAATCCCAGACCCACGCTGTCGCCTCAACATTGTTCATGAAGAACCTGCCTCGCAAAAAATCTCAACTGCCATCAGCGTCAATCGCACTGCAATGGGACAATCTGCTGCTGCCATTATTCGAGCAATTTGATTCGAGCAATTTGATTCGAGCAATTTGATTCGAGCAATTTGATTCGAGCA